>QMCE01000141.1_pt1 | contig 34586 bp, 37 predicted proteins | sample 1821851 | NCBI WGS metagenome assembly QMCE01 (sample SAMN09453174, study PRJNA476694) | Termite gut metagenome, whole genome shotgun sequencing project. | isolation source: worker | host: Odontotermes sp. | place: South Africa:Pretoria | collected 2016-01-28 | reverse complement strand
AAACACCCATGATTCATTATTTGCAGGAACTTGATGCGTTTAACAAAAAATATTATTCCGGAAACCAATTACGGATTACAAATAAAGATATTCAGCTTTCCAATGATTTAATAGTAATGCATTTAAGCCTCATCAATGAGCTTTCGACACAAATAGAAAACAATGCGGATGATGCGTATATTTATTTCTCGCGTGGTGTTAATTATGCGTTGATACAAGATTTCGACAATGCGATTGACAGTTACAATAAAGCTATTGCTTTAAAATCAGACGAAGTGTTGTTTTATTTCAACAGAGCGAATGTTCGCTACAAAATGTTGCATTATCAATCATCTTTGCAACCGCAAACATTGGAGTTGAAAAAGATAACTGCTCCGGGAGTTGATTTTATAACAGATAAACATGACATTGACTATGAATTAGTTGTTCGCGACTATAACAAAATCTTGGAACTAAATCCTACATTTATCTATGCGTATTTCAACCGCGGAAATTTAGCTTTCTCCAATAATGATTTCACTACTGCTATTCGAGATTACAGTGCCGCTATTCAACAAGAACCGGATTTTGCCGAAGCCTACTTTAATCGAGGTTTGGCTTATATTTTAAGCGGAGAGAAGCAAAAAGGATTATTGGATTTAAGCAAAGCAGGCGAACTTGGCATTTCGGCTTCTTTCTAAGGGGCTGCGCCCCTTAGAAATCCCTGCTTAACTAGCTCTCCAAGCTCTCTATATACCCCTCAATCTCGGCGAGGTCGGCGAACGGCATACCCAGCGCTAGCTGGAGCCGCATCTCCTCGTCCAGGGACGCCGTATCTATCGGGAACTGCATGATCTCCTGCAATTCGAGCGTCGCGGGGTCGGTCCTGTATACGCCGAGGCCCTCCGGCACGCTCTTCAATAACACATGATCGGGGCAATACGCCTCCGCCACGCGCGAAAACCGCATTCCGACGCGCGAAAACGACTCCAGCGTCCAATCGGGCGTCGCGGCGCGCACCTGCTGCTCCGTCAGGCCTACCAGCTCCCTGTCCTGGCGCGTCTCCTCGCGGACATGCCCGCAAAGCGTAAAATTCGTCGCCCATACCATCTGGCACGTCGGCGCGACGGTAAGCTCAGCCGCCGACGCGGGATCCGCCTCGGGCGTCGGCGCGGGCGTTTCGGGCGCGGGAAGCGCGATGACCTCGGGCGTGACCGCGGCCTGTATCGGCAAGGGCTCCGGCGCGGCGTATAGCTGTTCCCGCGTAAGCGCCGCCCCGGCGAGCAATCCGGCCGTGACCAGGAGCACGCCGGATACCGTCAGCGTCAGCACGCGAACGAACCCGCCCGGCTTCTTATTCGTCCCCAATCGGGAAACCTCCTCGCATTATAGACTACACCTATAATTCCCTTATTTTTCCGAAATATGCAGGATTGCCCGGCCTCCTCATACAGGGTTGGCGGCCAAATCCGCCGCCGCGCCGGTTCTTGCCAAAATCGCGCGCGTATAGTATAGTAAGCGAAAGTGAATTTACACGGCTGCCACAGGCGGCCACGGAGGTTTTTCGATGAAACATATTCAGACCATACAAGGCCCCGCGCTCCGTGCGACGGAGAAGACCTGCGGCACCTGCAAGACGAGCTGCCAGTCCGCCTGCAAGACGAGCTGCACCGTCGCGAACCAGCCCTGCGCAAAGAAGAAGTAACAATAAAAAGGCGGGGCGAGGCCCCGCTTTTTTATTTATAATTAGTATGCATCACATATTTGAGTTTTTAGACAAGCCCTATCTCTTCGACGTCGAATCGTGCTCGCTGCACGCTATCGACGCCGTTGCTTTGAGGACGCTTAAAGACGAAACAGCCGCACGCGCAGAGTTCGGCAGCTCAGCGGTCGATGAGGCGCTCGGAGAGCTGAATGAGCTGCGCGCTCTGGGCGCGCTGGACGCGCCGGAGCCGCCGCCGCCCGCCGTGCTGGAGCGGCCCGTTAAGGCGATGTGCCTGCATATCGCGCACGACTGCGACCTGCGCTGCGCCTATTGCTTCGCCGGGACGGGCAGCTTTTCCGGCGCGCGCGCGCTGCTATCGCTGGAAACGGGCAAAAGGGCGCTCGATTGGCTGATAAGCGCCTGCGGCGGGCGCGAGATGCTGGAGGTGGATTTCTTCGGCGGCGAACCGCTGCTCAACTTCGGCGTCGTGCAGGAGCTCGTCGCCTACGGCCGCGCGCTCGAAAAGGCGCACGGCAAGCAGATCAGCTTTACGCTCACCACGAACGGCCTGAAGCTGACGCCTGAGATAGTGAGTTTTTGCAACAGCGAAATCTCCAACGTCGTTTTGAGCCTGGACGGGCGCAAGCATGTCCACGACCGCGCGCGCAAAACGGCGGACGGCGGCGTTTCGTTTGAGCTGGTCGCCGGTAAAATCGCGGATTTCGCCGCCTCGCGCGAGAAACTGGGGCTTGAATACTACGTGCGCGGTACGTATACCGCCTACAATCTCGATTTCGCGAAGGACGCGCTGTTTCTATTCGATATGGGGATAAAGAACATATCGCTTGAGCCGGTCGTCCTGCCGGCTTCGCACCCTATGGCTATAAGGGAAGAGCACGTCCCTGGCCTTTTAACGCAGTACGACGCCCTCGCGGAGGCGTACCTCGCGCGGCGCAATGCGGGCGAGAACGTCTATTTCTTTCACTTTCACGCCGATCTTTCCGGCGGGCCGTGCCTCGCCAAGCGCGTTTCGGGCTGCGGCGCGGGCAATGAGTACGCCGCCGTCACGCCCGAGGGCGATATCTATCCCTGCCATCAGTTCGCCGGAAACGAGGCGTATAAGCTTGGCAGCGTGTTCGATGGAGCACTGAATCCGAATTTGCGCAACGTTTTGGTGAATACAACGCTCTACTCCAAGCCCGAATGCCGCGCTTGCTGGGCTAAGTACCTCTGCGGCGGCGGCTGTATGGCCTCGGCGCAAAAGCTCACAGGCAGCCTCAACGCTCCCGATCCCATAGCCTGCGCGCTGCAAAAAAAGAGGCTTGAATGCGCGCTGGGAATATTAGCTATTGATTGATGAGGGACTGCGTCCCTCATCAATCAATATATCTTTTAAAGTAGCCTCCGCGCCCAGCTTTATCAGCCCGTCCAGCAGCTCGGCCTCGCCGAGCTGGCCAAGCACGCGCAGCGAGCCGTCCAACACCGCGAGCATGTTGAACGCGCCGGGCGAAAGGATTTGCGCGGCGTCTCGCGCGTACATATCGTCCGGCACGGCGATGAGCCGCGCTCCCATGCCGCCCTTGACGGCGGTTTTTTTGCGCTCGTAGAGGCGCAGCGCGTAGAAGGGCGTCTTGCGCTCGCGCAGCGCCGATATGATCAGGAACGGCCCCAGGAGCAGCATCTGCGAATATTGGCCGTGCAAAAGGAAGAACACCCCGGCGGAGAGCGAGGCCGCGCCCAGCGCGAAACCGATGACGGCCATAAGCCGCCGGACGGCGCCCTCGCCGAAGAAGCGCAGCAGCAGCGCCTCCAGCATACGCCCGCCGTCCAGCGGATGCGCGGGTATGAGGTTGGACACGGCGAGCATGAGGCTCGTCGCGCAAAAGGGCGACAGCGCGCCGGAGAGCATTGGAAAGATATCCGCCAGCAGCGCCGTCGCTGCGGCCAAAACGAGGCTCGCGGCGGGGCCCGCGGCGGATATCGCCAGCTCTGCGCGCGGTTCCAGCTTCTCTACGAGGCGCAGCTCGCCGCCAAACGGCGTGAAGCGCAGCGCGGCTATCTGGTAGCCGAAGGAGCGCGCGAAGGCGATGTGCGCGTATTCATGCACCGCCAGCGCCCATACGAGCGACAGCGCGAGGGACGCGTCGCCTAAAATGAACATCGCCGCGAACGCTATGGGCGTAAGCGGATGGACAACGAAGGGCGTATTGCCGATGCGGAGCGTCATGCCGTCTTCACGCTATATCAGCTTGTCGCCGCCTCGTAGAGCATCATAGGGTCCTGCGGCGCACCGTTGACGCGCACCTCGAAATAGAGCGAGTCGCCCGCGGATTTGCCGAGTATGTCCCCCGTCTTCAGCGGCTGGCCCTTCTCGACGGCGACGTCCGAAAGGCCGTACAGGAACGTTTCCAGGCCCGCCGCGTGCCGCACGCGCACGTATTGGCCGCGCGTCTCGTCCGTCCCCAGCGCCTCCACGACGCCGTCCGCGCAGGCTATGCCCGAAGCGCCCTGCGCGCACGCGAATACGACGCCGTCCAAGCCCTCTTCGCCGAACTGCTGGCGCACCTCGCCCTGTACGGGCAGCGTCACGTTCGCCGCGCCGAAGACCATCGCCGTATCGTCCTGCACAGCGCTGCCATCGACGAATTTGAGCTTGCCGATCGTCTCGTCCACGTCGATCTCGGTCGTGATCACCTGCTTGACGTCCTGCGCGATCTGCGCCGTTTCGGGCGTGTTGATAAGCCGCAAGCCCAGCGCGAGTATGCATACCGCCGCGCAGACTCCCAGCTTGATCAAAAGCGCCGTCGTCTTGCGGTCTTCCTCGTGTTCGCTGTACGCGCGCGCGGGCTGCGCTCGCACCGTCTTGCGGGCGTACATCTTTGGGGGCGCGGCCGTCGGCGGCTGCATCGGAGCCGGGCTGTTGCTCCATCCCGGCGCGACGATCTGCGCCCTCGGCGGGCTCATCGTCGGCCGGATATTCTTCGGTTCGACGCTCTTGGATACGAAGCCGTCCATCTGGATCTTCGGTATATTCGCTTGATCGGGCATAAAAAATCCCTCCCCTAACCTAGATGTAGAATTATACGGGGAGGGACGCGCTGGTATTCGGCAAAGTGGGTATTAAGAGCGCAAAGGGATTTTCTATTGCAGCCGCTGCGCCGTGATTTTGTAAACTTCGTCGTCAGCGCGGGCCGCGATGACGATTATACGCATCGTATCGTTTTCGCGGATTAACCTGTATATAATGCGTATCCCAGCCTTCTTAAGTTTTATCTTATAAAGTCCCGTCAAATCAAATCCATGCTTATTTCCTAGAGGCTCGCCATAACCGCCCTCGCTCTTTGGCAGTGGGTTTTGCGAAACCTTTTCTAACACCTTATCAACTAGAATACCTATCGAATTATCAAGAGCGGCGCGATCTTTCCTTGCTTCTTTCGAGTAGGTTATTTTATAACAATACACACAAAGCGCTCCTTTTGACCTAACGTTCCAACGTCGCCCAATAGTACGATTACATACTGGCACAATATATAGTATGCGTCAACAGTTAATTACACTATATACTGTGCCTTGGTGTCATTATTCTATTTCGACGTCTTCGATCGCGTCAAGATCCGCGAGCGTCAATCCATTCTCAGCAAGAACCTCTTCAAAAGTATAGGTTTCCCCTGTATCGTTGCGCTCCCTCTCCTCAGCCAGCGCAAGCAGATACTGATCCTCGATAAGCTCAATCAGCTCCTTATATTTATCCGGCGCGAGCAGAACGCAGGTGGGCACATTGTTTTTCACGACAACCTTGCATCCGGATTCCTTGACCTCGTCAAAAACCTTGCTGGCCTCGCCTTTATTAAACCGCGTTATTGGAACGAGCGCGTCCAGGGCATTGCTTATGGAGTGATAATTCATCAATACATGACTCCTCCTTTTTGTTCGCTAAGCTTAGTATACACTTTATCGATCAATAGTACAATAAAATCATCGTCTAATATATCAATAAAACCCGGCGAAGCCGGGTTTTATTGATATGGCAGATGATGAGTTTGTTTCTCACTCCAAATCAATAGCCGTATTCGTCATACGCATATGCCGCTTTTGCGGCCTGCGCATCGCTACGTTCATCACGACGCCGAACGCGATCATGTTCGTCAAAAGGCTCGATCCCCCGTAGCTCATAAGCGGCAGAGGGATGCCCGTAACGGGCAGGAGGTTCATCGTCATCGAGATGTTTTCAAAGATATGGAACGCCATCATCCCCACGACGCCGACGGTCAGGAACGAGCCGAAGCTGTCCTTCGCGTTCGCGGCCAGATACAGGCAGCGTATCAACAGGAGCAGATAGACGAGCATCAGCACGCAGCCGCCGATGAAACCGATCGCTTCTACTATCGTGGAGAATATAAAGTCCGTATGATCGTCCGGGACGTAGTTCAGCTGCGCGAGCGCCCCCGGCACGAAGATGCCCTTGCCCGCCAGCCCGCCCGAGCCGAGCGCCGTGACGGACTGATTGAGATGATACGCTTCATTTTGAGTATCCTGCGCAAGCCCGAGGAACACGTCGATGCGGCCCTTTTGCCAGTCCTCCATGACGAAGAAGTACATGATAGGCAGCGCCGCTATACCCGCGCCCAGCAAGACCAGCCACTTTTTCCAGCTCAGCTTCGCCGCGAACAGGATGCTTGCCACGGCCACGATATACACGAACGCCGTGCCCCAGTCGGGCTGGAGCATGACGAGTATCAGCGGCGGAATTACATACGCGAGGATATGGAAGAGGTCGCGGAAGGTCGTGATTCCGCCGTCGCGGTCGTGCGCCTCGGCGGCGATCTTTGAGCTAATTATGATCAGCGTTATCTTGCACAGCTCGGAGGGCTGAAAGCGCCGGTCGCCCACGGCGAACCAGCCGGTCGTGCCCCTCGAAACCTCGCCGAGCACAAACAGGAGCGCCAAAAGCGCGAGGTTTATAATGTATATCAGCTTCGCGAGGTCGCGCAGCGAATGATAATCCATGAACAGGATGACGAGCATCGCCGCGAGCCCTACGCCGAACCACATCAATTGAAGCAAAACCAGCTCAAAGTCGATCCGGGCGAAATAGTCCTGCAGCGTCGCCTCCTCGCCGGAAAAGGGCTCCGCCTGCGTGTTCGCGATGAATAAGAGCGAGCACGCGACCAAGACCAGTATCATAAGGAACAGCAGCCAGTCAAAGTTTTTCCACAGTTTTTTATCTATAGGGGCCATTAGCCGATTAAACTCTTCACTTTCCGCGCCATGCCCGCGCCGAGCGCCTTATGCCCTTCGAACGTGATATGCAGGCTATCGGTCGGGTCGGGCTGCGCAAATTCGGCGGCGTTGAGGTACGGGCAGCCGATCTCGTGCGCGTATTCGGCGAACCAGTGGTTGAAATGGCGTGAGCGGATGACGCAGTCCTGCTCGAACATCTCCCCGAACCACGCGTTCATTATATCAGCGCCGACATGAATCGGAGCGCAGAGCAGCGCCTTCGGCGCTCTTCCTCCGGGGCCGCACTCGGAGCGCATAGCCGTTTGCGCCAGCAGCGCCGCGCTTTGGGCGATGTCGCGCGTATTTACGGAAAACCGGCGCTTTAAGTCGTTGGTGCCGAGCATGATGATGATCAGATCGAAAGGCTTATGCGATTCGATCATAGGCAAAAGATAGGTATAGCCGTTTTTATACTGCTCGATCGGGTCGTCCCAGACGGTCGTGCGGCCGTTGAGTCCCTCTTCGATGACGGCGTAGCCGCTGCCCAGCTCGCTTTGCAGCACGCCCGTCCAGCGCTCCGATTCGCCGAAGCGCTCCTTCGTGGCGGCGTTGTAGCCCCAGGTATTGGAGTCCCCGAAGCATACGATCCTCTTCTTCATCACGCTCATCCTTTCGTTATAGTTCGCATATAAACGCTAATCTCCCCCGCCCGTCCAGGCGAGAGCTTCATCGACGATGCTCTGGTACTTCTCGATGTTGGCCTTTTTCACGATCGGGACGTTCAGGCGCAGCCTGTCCGCAATCTGCACGCCGCGAAGCATACGGTCGAGCAGCAACATGCCCTGCGCGGCGGCGTCGAAGTAGGGGCGCGCGGCGATGGCGAAGACGTCGCCGCCGCCGAGCAGCGCGAGATTCTCCTCAGTATAATCCGTCGCGATGATGACGATATTATCCGCCGCCACATGCGGCGCGAGCGTCGGCATCGGCGTCGGCGGCGTTCCTTCGGGGGTCGGGGATGGCCTCGGCGTCGCGGTCCTCGGCGTCGCGGAGGGCGTCAGCGCCTCAGCCGCCGCGTCCTTCGCCGCCGCCCAAGTACCCGCCGCCTCCGGGATAAGGCAGAACACGCCCGCCAGCTCCGGGATCATCGCGGAGCGCTCCGCCTCTGAAAACGCCACCTGATAAACATGTACGGAGTATTGCGGATAGCCCGCGGAGAAGCTATCCGCGAAAGCCTCGGCGTCCTGCGCCGTCCGCGCGTCGGCTATTACGGCTACGCCGCCTATGAGGTTGCGCGCGATAAGCTCTTCTCCCATCGCGCGGGCGGCTTCGGCGCAATAATCGGCTTCGTCGGTATACAGGCTGACGTCGGCGGCCGTTTCCCCGCTTTCGGAGACTGTCACGACCCTGCAGCCGGACGCGATTAGCTTCTGGATTTCCGTTTCGGCGACGCCCTCGGCCACCATCGCGCCGCTGACGCCCTCGGCAATCGCCGCTTCGACGGCGTTCAGCTCATACAGCTTGGCCGGATAGCCGACGCCCTCGGCATTGCGCAAAAACGCGTGCCCGGCGATCCGGCCTTCAAACGAACCCGTGTTGCCGATAAATCCCAAAAGGTATTCGGAGGAATCGAACACGCTGACGGGCTCGTCCACAGGCTCGGCGCTCGGCGGCGCGACGACAATCGGCGTCGGAACGGGCGCGGGCGGCGGCGCAGGGGTCTCGGGGGCAGTTTCAACAGGCGCGCAGCCGGCCAGCAGCAGCACACACAGCAGTAAGGCGGTGAGACGCATGGAAATCTCCTATACTTGGGATAAGGATCACCGTTTTCATTGTAGCGCAAACTGAATATGATGTCAAAACGGGGAAAATACAAACAGGGCAATTAGACAGCCCAATTGACAAGCTTCAAGTTTTCAAAGCCTTCGAAGTGCTTGGTGTTATTCGTTACGAGGGTGTATCCGTTTACTATGCAAAAAGCGGCTATAAACAGATCAGCATCGTCTATCATTCGTCCTGCTTGCTTATTAGCGGCATAGAGCCGGGCAGATTCAAGCCATATGCTGGTACTCATTTCACCGATCTCAAAATCATGGCACAGCTTGTCAAACTCGCGTTCCTGCGCAGTGGCGTTGACCGCCATCAGGCCGCGTTTAATTTCATAGTACGCCACAGGCGGGACAACGCATTCATGGCCTCTGCCTGATTCAGCCATATATCGGTTGCATACGGCAGCGTTGCGCCGAAGCATATATGATAGAATATTCGTATCGAGCGCGTATATCATAGCTCGACCTCGCGCGTAATGTTTACGCGCTGATTTAGTATCTCATCGAACTCGGCGGGCAACGGCGGCGCAGCAGCCGTCGCGTCCATGAATAGCTTGAAAGCCTCGCGCTGCCGCTCGGCACGGCTCATTGCCGGTACGTCCATTACCGTAATAATGAGCTCGCTTCCCTCTGGAATAAAAGGATTGCCGCGCGGTATGACGCGCCCGCCCTCATAATAGGCTTTGTATGCGTGCAGCATGAGCACCAGTCCTTCCTTTTTTACAATCTAAGGATAGCATAATCATTATTAGCTAGCAACGCAGGAGACAAAATAACAAGGGCGGACACAAGATCCGCCCTTACATCCCGCCCGCAGGCGTCTAAATTCCTAGTTCCTAGTTCCTAATTCCTATTTCGCGTATTCGACAGACCTCGTCTCCCGAATAACATTCACCTTAATCTGCCCGGGATAGTCCAGCTCGTTTTCGATGCGCTTGACGATTTCCTTCGCCACGAGCACCGCGCCCGCGTCGGTTACGTCCTCGGGCTTGACGATGATGCGCACCTCGCGCCCGGCCTGAATCGCGAAGGATTTTTCCACGCCGGAGAACGAGTTTGCGATTTCTTCCAGCTTTTCGAGGCGCTTAATGTAGTTTTCCAGCGTTTCGCGCCGCGCGCCCGGCCTCGCAGCCGAAATCGCGTCCGCCGCCTGTATGAGGATGGCCTCGATCGTCTGCGGCTCGATATCGTTGTGGTGCGCCTGAATCGCGTGTATGACTAAATTATTCTCGCGGTATTTCTTCGCGAGATCAGCGCCGATCTGTACATGCGGCCCCTCGACCTCGTGGTCTATCGCCTTGCCGATATCGTGCAGCAGCCCCGCGCGCTTGGCGAGCGCCACGTTCGCGCCGATTTCGGCCGCCATCATGCCGGCGAGGTGCGCCACCTCGATCGAATGCTTATAGACGTTTTGGCCGTAGCTCGTGCGGAAGCGCAGGCGGCCTATCAAGCGCACCAACTCGTGATGCAGGCCGTGTATGCCCGTCGTGAAGACGGCTTGCTCGCCCGCCTCGCGGATCTGGGTCTCGACCTCCTTGCGCGCCTTTTCAACCAGCTCTTCGATGCGCGCCGGATGGATGCGCCCGTCCAGGATGAGCTTTTCCAGCGCCATACGCGCCACTTCCCTGCGCACAGGGTCGAAGCCCGAGAGGATGACCGCCTCGGGCGTATCGTCGATGATCAGGTCGATGCCCGTCGCCGTTTCAAGCGCGCGGATATTGCGCCCCTCGCGCCCGATTATGCGGCCCTTCATTTCGTCGTTCGGCAGCGGCACGACGGAGACGGTCGTCTCCGCGACGTGATCCGCCGCGCAGCGCTGTATCGCAAGCCCGACTATATTGCGGGCGCGCTTGTCGGCCTCTTCTTTTGCCTTTGCCTCTAAATCGCGCACGAGCACCGCGACCTCATGCCGCGTCTCCTGCTCGGCGTTGGCCATGAGAATCGCCTTCGCTTCGTCCATCGACATGCTCGAAATGCGCTCGAGCTCTTCCATCTGTTTGCTGTGGAGCTGGGATATAGCCTCTTCGGTGCGTTCGAGTTCATGCTGCTTCTTGCTGAAAGCTTCTTCCCTTTGTTCGAGGCTGTCCATCTTTTTGTCCAGCGACTCTTCTCTTTGCAGAAGCCTGCGCTCGAGCCTTTGCAGCTCCGAGCGGCGGTCGCGCGTTTCCTTTTCGATCTCGGCCCGAATCTTTAAGACGTCTTCCTTCGCTTCGAGTACGGTTTCCTTTCTTAGGGCCTCGGCGCGCTTCTGCGCGTCGTCCAACAGCTTTTTAACCGCATCCTCCGCCTTTGCTACCTTCGCCTCCGCGATATTGCGCCTGTATATATACCCTCCAATGCCGCCTAACACCAACGTTATAGCGGCGATAGCAATCCATAACAACTCATTCACTGCCCAACATCGACCCCTCTTCCTTTTGACAAAAGCACGGCCAGAGGCTTCTTGGCCGCGCATAATTTTGTATCATTATAATTTCGCACCTAACTCGTCACGGTCGATTCTAATTTATTTTCATAGGAATGTCAAGCAAAAAACCGCGTCCAAAGCGCTACTAACGGGGCTTGATACCGCATAATCTTTTAAGGCGGGAGCAATATAATCATGGCTCCCAAAAGCTTGGGAGGTGCGGTGATGAATAAAAATATGCGCTCTATGCGCCAAACGGAAAGCCTGCGCGCGATGCTCGGCCCCATATGGAAGGCCGTCGCCGTCGCGATGATACTTACGATCGCTCTGATTCTGCTCTTTGCGCTCGCTATGAAGCTGGGCATAGCGCGCGAGGGCGCCGTCCCCGTCGTCAATCAGGTCATCAAGGTGCTGGGCATCCTGCTCGCGGCGTTTTTCGCGACGCGCAGGGATGGGCGCAGGATCCTCAGAGCCGTTATCGCGGGCGTGCTGTACGTCGTTTTAGGCATCGTGCTCTTCTCCTTGCTGGACGGGCAATTCGTCTTCGCGCTCTCGCTGCTCTGGGACATCATAACCGGCGCGCTGATCGGCGCTTTGGCGGGCGCGCTCTTCTCCCGGCTGCAGCAAAAAAGGTGAGATGGCCGCTGTTTTCGGGGTTTCATTACTGCCCGTAACGGCTTTACAGGCCGCCCTCTCCCATTAAATGGAACGGAGTTGTTGGTCTCCATTTTTTAGGCTTTTCCAGTTGGCAGCTTGTGCAAACCGCGCGCGGCGCAATGTGGAAAAGTGGCTCAAGCGGCATTGGAGGCCCTAATTTCTGTGGATAAACCTGTGGAGAGTGTGGATTATTTAGTCCATTCCAATGTAAATATTAATAATTTGTAAATTATTTGTAAAAATGCCAGGAACGAAGTCTCGATCAAGCGTTGCGCAGCTCTAAAATAAATAATTTTCCGCGGCCATGATTTGGAAACTGCTATTGGGTCATGAACCGTGGGTTGGGGGTAATCGAATGCGTTCTATCCGGCGGGGCCGCCGCGAATTCGCGACGGCGATGCTCGCGCTTCTGGTCGTCCTGACCGCCGTGGCGTACGTCGAGCGGCCGCAAATCGCGGCGGCTGCGCCGGTATTCGCGGAATCGTTCGGCTATACGATCGTCATCGACGCGGGTCACGGCGGCTTCGACGGCGGAGCGGTCGGCGTAAGCGGCGCTAAGGAAGCCGGAATCAACCTCGCCGTCGCGAAGCGTTTGCGCGAAAAGCTGATCGAAAACGGCGCGCACGTCCTCATGACGCGCGAGACCGAGGAAGCGCTGGGCGAATCGAAGGGCGAGGACATGGCGTTCCGCAAGAGCGTCATCGAGCAGGAGGGCGTCGATCTCGTCGTGAGCATCCATATGAACAAGTTCCGGGACGGCAGGGTGAACGGCCCGCAGGTTTTCCACATGCCCAAATCCGTAGAGGGCCGGAAGCTAGCGCAGCTCATCCTGATCGAGCTCAGCCGCGCGACGGGCAAAAACAAGCGCGAGACGCATTCCGAAAACTTCTTCATGCTGCGCTCAACGAAAGCGCCCGCCGTAATCGTCGAATGCGGCTTCATGTCCAACGCCGCCGAGGAAAAGCTCCTGCTCGACGCGGATTATCAGGATATGCTCGCCGAAGCGATTTGTAGCGGCATCGAAAGGTATTACGGGACGCTATAATTGACAGCGCGCGCTAATTTTGCTATATTTTGCTTGAAAGCTGGGTAGAGCATATATTCACAAGGCTCTGTTTCATTCAGAAAAGTATGTTGAGGACGTCCATTGAATATCGCGTTGATCTTATCGGGCGGAACCGGCGAGCGCTTTGGCGGGGCTTTGCCGAAGCAGTACCATATGCTCCTCGGCAAAGAGGTCGTAGGGTATTCCGTCGATGCGCTTAAGGCATCCTCCATGACGGACAGGCTCATCATCGCCGCGGGCGAATACGCGCTCGCGCGGCTGGCCGCGCAATACGAGGTCGAGTGCGTTGCCGGCGGCGCGTCGAGGAACGCCTCGCTGAAAAACGGGCTCGACTATATTTACAGGAAATACCCCGAGTGTAAATCCGTATTCATCAACGAGGCCGTAAGGCCGTTTCTTACCGCGGAACTGGCGGACGAGTATATAAGCAGTCTCGATGAATACGACGCCGTGATCACGGCCCAGCATATCACCGACAGCCTGGGCCGCGTGGGCGAGCCCGCTACGGATCGCAGCGAATACTACCTGATACAAGCGCCGGAGGCTTTTCGCTTCGAATATCTTTATCGGCATTTTTCGGCGGATTCTCCGCTGACGGCGACCGTCGCGCAGCTCCCGGCGGATCGCAAGGTCCGAAAGTATTTCGAATATAAGCACAACATGAAGATCACGTATGCCGAGGATCTCCTGTTCGCCGAGCAGCTCATGAAGCTGCATCGGTAGGCTGACGGCATCCGAACCCGGGCGGAGGTTATAAAAGTCGAAAAAAGCACGATAAAACTTATAGCGCTGGATCTCGACGGCACGCTCACGCAGCATAAGAGCGCGCTGACGCCCGCTTGCCGCGAAACGCTGGCGCTTTTGAGCGCGCGTTACCGCCTCGTGATGGTCTGCGCGGGCGGCTGCGAGCGGGTATACCGCCAGATGGACGGCTTCCCCGTCGATATCATCGGCTATTACGGGATGCAGCGCTCCACCATACGAGACGGCGGGTTGGTCATTCTGGAAAGCCATGTTTCGGAGGCGGACAAAGCCCTAATAAATGAGCGCGCGCGCTTGCTGCGCGGCGAGCTCGGCTTTACAGACTACGACGGCGATTCCGTCGAATTCCACGCGTCCGGGATGCTCACCTTCCCCATCCTGGGGACGGCCGCGCCTTTGGAAAAAAAGCTGGCGTACGATCCCGGCCGGGAAAAGCGCAGGAGCTGCTACGGCCGGGTAAAAGAGGTCTTCCACGACTACGCCGTCTTCATCGGCGGCTCCTCCTCCTTCGATATGGCGCCGCCGCCCTTCGGCAAGCTGTACGCGCTGAGCCGCTACGCGGGCCTTAGCGCGCTGAGCCATGATAATATCATCTATTTTGGCGACGATTACGGGCTGGGCGGCAACGACTCGGACGTATATCATTCCGATATCGAATTCGTTCGTATCGACGATTACATGACCTTCCCCGAAATAGCGCGGCATTTGCTGCTCTAGGGGGATGAATCGGAAAGGACGGCGGAATCATGGTCTACGCGGGAATCATGGCGGCGGGCCTCGGCGTTCGTATGCAGCGCCAGGACATACCCAAGCAGTTCCTGCTCCTCGGCGAGAAGCCGATCATCGTACACACGCTGGAGCAGTTCTATATCCATCCCCGAATCGATAAGATCATCGTCGTCGTCCCGGAAACGTGGAAGCGGTATACCGAAGACCTGACCGCCAAATACGACAGGATGGGCAAGGACGTGCTCATGATATCCGGCGGGAGGAACAAGGCCGAATCCATCCATATGGCGGCCCAGTATATAGAGAACGCCTGGGGTATTGATGAGGGCGATATACTCCTCGCGCACGACGCCATCCGCCCGTTCGTCACGCAGCGCATCATCGACGACAATATCGACTTCGCTCTAGCGCATGGCGCGGCGAATACGGCCATGATCACGAACGACACGGTCATCATATCGGAGGACGGGCTGGTTCTTTTGGATATCCCCGACAAATCCGTCATGTACGCCGAGCAGACGCCCCAGACCTATATGCTGACAAACCTTATGGACGCAATAGAGGCGGCGGTAAGAAACGGCGTCGAATTGCACGAGGAGACGGAGCTGTCCCGCCTTTATATCCGGCACGGCCACGAGATGCATTTGGTTCGCGGCGAGTATTTCAATATGAAAATCATAAATCCCTACGATCTGGAGGTCGCGAACGCGCTTTTAAAGGAGCGCGGGCTATGATCAACCGCATTTACAGGCTCAAGGATACGCGGCGCATCGAGATGGCGCTGCGCGAGATAACCCTTGAGCCGGGCATGGTGCTGACGCGGCCCGAATATATGTCCGTATGCGCGGCGGATCAGCGCTACTTCTTCGGCAGGCGCGACAGGTCGGTTCTGGACAGCAAGCTGCCGATGGCGCTGATTCACGAGGCGACGGCAACCGTGCTCTACGACCCGGATCGCGAGCTTCAGCCCGGTTCCAGGGTCGTTTTAGTGCCGCTGATCGAGAAAGGCCGCTCCTCCGTAAAGGGCAACTACGACCCCGGGAACGTGTTCATGTCCAGCGGGCACGACGGCTTCATGCAGGATATAGTAGCGATGCCGCGCAGCGCGCTCATTCCCATTGAGGGCGAGTTCTCCCTGGCCTATGTATTCAGCGAGCTGCTGAGCGTGGCGATCAACGCCGCAGGCGCGTTTGAGCGTGCCAGCATCACGCCAAAGGACTCCTTCGGCGTATGGGGCGACGGCTCTATGGGCTATATGGTATCCCTTGTGCTGAAGCGCATGTACCCAAAAGCGAAGCTATACGTCGTCGGCAAGACGCTGCGCAAGCTCCAGCTCTTTTCGTTCGCCGACATGAGCTTCGGCGTCAACGGCGTCCCCGGCGAGCTGCGCGTCGCCCATTGCTTCGATTGCGTGGGCGGCAGGGAGAGCGAGGCCGCGCTGAAGCAGATGCTCCGGCACGTCCTGCCGCAGGGCTGTATCAGCCTGCTCGGCGTTAGCGAGGAGAAGGTGCCGCTCGACACGCGCACGATCCTCGACAAGGGCCTGACGCTGCTCGGGAATTCGCGGAGCGACGCCGGCGATTTCCGCAAGGCGGTCGCCATGATCCACGACGACTCGGCGCTCAAAAAGTACCTCGAAATGCTCGTTTCAGACGTGCTCGAAGTAACGAGCGAGCAGGATATCGCGCATATATTCGAGCAGGACAGCTTAAACGATTTTAAGACGGTGGTGAGGTGGGCGCTTTGATTTCAATAAGAAAACGTCATTTTGAACAGATAATAGAGATGCTGCGCACTTTGGCGGAGGCGCACGGCCAGCTAAAGCTCCAAGCGTCCCCCCAATCGATTACGAACCTGCTCGCCGACTGCCAGGATTTCGCGGAGAACATCGGCGCGTTTATCGGGCGGCTAGGGGGGCCGGATACGAAGAGCGCCCGCCAAATCGAGCGCTACTACGAGCTGCTGTACCGGGCCAGTATGGGCTTCGACGCCCATATCCACTTAAAGCAGCTGCAAAAGCAGCTATTCATAATCGAATCGGGCGTGCGCACCGAGTTTACGCCCACCCGAATCGAGGTCGTTTTTTTACCCTATAAAGCCAGCATGTTCGACTGCATGGAGAGCGTTTGGCTCGCGGCGAAGGCGGATCCTGACTGCGACGCCTATGTCGTGCCCATCCCGTATACCGACCGCAACCCCAACGGCAAATTCGGCGAATCGTTCTACGAAGGGGATCAGTTCCCCAAGTACGTGCAGGTGACAAGCTTTAAGGAATACGACATCGAGGCGCGCCATCCCGACGTTATATTCATCCATAACCCATATGACGACAACAACTGGGTCTCGTGCGTTCATCCGAATTACTACGCGAACCGGCTGTATAAGCATACAAGCCTGCTGGCGTACTGCCCGTATTTTGTGGTCTGGGGCTCCTTGCCGGAGCATTTTGCCACCCTTAACGGCGCGCTGTACGCCCACAGAACCTTTGTGCAGTCCGAGCGCGTGCGCGACGCCTATATCCGATCCTTCAAAGCGTTCGAAAAGAGGGAAGGCCGCGAAGGGGACTTCGGGAGAGCGGAGGAAAAATTCATCGCGTCCGGCTCGCCAAAGTTCGACAAGGCGCTAAACGCCAGGCCGGACGACTTTACGCTGCCAAACAAATGGAAACGGCTCCTCGAAAGGCCGGACGGAGGCTATAAACCGGCCGTGCTTTACAATAACTCCATAGGCGCCATGCTCGAATTCAACGAGCATTATCTAAACAAGCTGCGCGTCGTACTGGACGCCTTTCGCAAGCGGGACGACGTCGTGCTCTGGTGGAGGCCGCACCCGCTGGCGACATCGACCTATCGGTCCATGCGGCCCATGTTTTATGACGAATACGAGCAAATCGTCGCCGAGTACAGGCGCGAGGGCTTCGGTATCTACGACGATACCTCGGATTTCCATCGCGCGCTGCGCATGACTGAGGCCTATTACGGCGACAACAGCTCGCTCGAGCCTCTGTTCCAATGCGCCGGGAAGCCGGTAATAAACCAGGATACGGGTATGCGCGAAGCGTTCTACTTGAGGGCTTTCGAACACATCTGCGAGGCGGACGGCTGCTTTTGGTTTACGACGATCTTTTACAACGCGCTGTTTAAGATGGATAAAACTACTTGGGAGGCGCGATATATGGGCGGCTTCCCCGGCGAAAACGCGCTGGGCCTGCATATGTACCGTTCCTGCGTGCATGTCGGCGGCAAATTATATTTCGCGCCCTACAGCGCCGGTAGGATCGCGGTTTACGATATAAACGGCGAGGAATTCTCGGCAATAGACGTTCCTGCACCCAGCTCGAAAACGCCGCGGAAAATGCACTATGATCGTAACCGAGGCTTTTCACAGGTCTTTGCGCATGGCTCAAAGCTGTTTTTTATACCGTGCACCTATCCGGGCGTCCTCGTATACGATCTTGAAAGCCGTGAAGCATCAGTTGCGGCGGATTGGATCGCGCCCCTGGAGCCGCTGATAACCGATCCTGAGCCGGGCTACTTCCTCAAAGGCGCACATACCGGCGAACGCTTGTTCCTGCCGTGCGCCTCGGCAAGCGCCGTCGTAGAGTTCGATTTGAACACGCTCGCCTCCAAGGTCCACGCGCTCGGCGGAAATGGCGGCTTCAACCGCATACTATACGACGGCTCCCGCTGCTGGCTCACGCCGGTCAGAAGGGGGCCGCTCACCGCCTGGAACCCCGCGGCTGGTTCATCGCGGGAATATAAGGGCCTTGAAGCCATCGCGTATACAGACTACTATCCCTTTGCGGATATGATCGCGCAGGATGATCACATGTTAATTCTGCCGTTTAATGCCGAAAAAGCTATTAAGTTCGATAAAACGAACAGAAAATTCGAAATCGCGGACGATTTTATGCCGGAATGCCGCAAAGGGCACGCGGCCGGATTTTTTGGAAACACCAACTACTTCTTCGCGCAAAAGCTCGGCGGCGCCATATACGCTTTTACCGCCAAAAGCGGCCAGTTTATCGAATACGATCCGGCAACGGGCGTCCGCAGGGAGGAAGCGCCAACGCTGTCCGAACAAAGCGTAAAAGCGCTCAGGGCGGATATAATCGCTTCGATAGAGGGGCGCAGCGCCAACGCCGGGGCCTTTGTCGATTGCTTCATGTGCGAATCGATCCTTCGCTTGGACGATTTTTTGGATTTCATATCGCAGCCGGACGGCTTAAAGCGCATCTCCATTCCGCAGGAGACTATGAAGGCGATCTTAAAAAAAGAGATTTCCAGCCCCGGCGGTACGGCGGGAGCGGCGATCTACGAGCACTGCAAGGCCGCGTTGATCGGCGGGTAAACGCCGCGCGGCGGTTGCGCTATCCGGACGCCCGCGCTATAATCGCGGTATGCGGCGCAAAGACGAGCCGGCTGAAGCGTTGCATTGCTTCGAGCCGGTTTTTGATGAAAATTCCAAAGTTCTGCTCTTAGGGACGATGCCCTCGCCGAAATCGCGCGAAAACGGCTTCTATTATTCGCATCCGCAAAACCGGCTTTGGCGCGTGCTCGCCCGCGTTTTGGATGAAAGCGTACCCGAAGGCGCGGAACAAAAGCGCGCGATGCTGCTAAAGCACGGCGTCGCGATGTGGGACGTACTGAAGAGTTGTAAAATCTCGGGCGCTTCAGACGCCTCGATAAAGGAACCCGTCCCGAACGACATAGGGCTCATCCTGCGCGCCGCGCCGGTTCGCGCGGTTTTCGCGACGGGAACGCGGGCGGCGCAGCTCTACCGGCGATACGTCGAGCCGGTAACGCGCGTACCGATCGTCCGCCTGCCCTCGACCAGCCCCGCGAACGCGGCGGCGGGGTTTGAGGCGCTGGCGGAGGCGTATTCGGTCATACGATCGTTTCTGTGAAGAATTAAAGGAGAAATCACATTGCACAGGCTTGAAATCCCGGGCATAGACCTCGAGCGGACCTTCAACTGCGGGCAGGCCTTCCGCTGGCATACATGCGAAGACGGCTTCCGCGGCGTCGCGGAGGCAAAGCCGCTATTCATCCGTCAGGAGGGAGATCATTTCCTGCTCGACTGCCCCGAAGGCGATCTGCCTTTTTGGCGCAACTATTTCGCACTCGACTGCGACTACGCCGCCCTTTGGGAGCTATTCGAGCGGGACGAAAAGCTGCGCCTCTGCAAGGAGCATTCGTACGGCATCCGCGTCCTGCGCCAGCCGCCGTTTGAAACGCTCATAACGTTCATCATCTCCGCGAACAACCACGTTCCGCGCATCCGCGCCATCGTCGAGCGCCTGTCTACGCGCTTCGGCGAGCCTGTAGGAGGCGGATTATACGCCTTTCCCACGCCCGAAGCGCTCGCGCAAACGGCAGAATCGGACATCACCGCGCTGGGGGCGGGCTACCGCGCGCCCTATATCGTCAAGGCCGCGCGCGCTGTCGCGGACGGCTTCGATCTGAATGCGCTGAAGCGCCTGCCCGAGCCCGAGGCGCGCAAGGCGCTCATAGGGCTTCCCGGCGTCGGCCCGAAGGTCGCGCAGTGCGTGATGCTCTTCGGCCTGGGTTTCGACGAAGCCTTCCCCATCGACGTTTGGATGAAGCGCGTGCTGGAATGGCTCTATCCCGGCCTGTCGGAAAAAGACGCCGCGAACGCGTGTACGGCGCGCTTCGGCGCTAACGCGGGCATCGCGCAGCAGTTTTTGTTTCATTATTCGCGGCAGGTTAAGTTGCGCTAACTACTTCTTCGTTCTCGGCTTAAAGAGCACCGCGTTTAAATATCCGAAAAGAATCGCCGCCGCCACGCCGCCCGCCGTGGCGTTGAAGCCCCCCGTAAACGCGCCGAGCACGCCCGATTCCTTCGCGCCGTCGATCGCGCCCTGCGCCAATGCGTTGCCGAAGCCCGTGAGCGGCACGCTCGCGCCCGCCCCGGCGAAGTCTACGAGCGGCTGATACAGCCCCAGCGCGCCCAGGATTACGCCCGCCGTCACAAACAGCACGAGGACGCGCGGGCTGGCCATGCTCGTGCGCGAGAGCAGCAATTGGCCTATCGCGCAGATCGCGCCGCCGACGAGAAACGCCTTCACATAATCCATCACGAGTCCCTTTCCAGCACGACGGCGTGCGAAATACCCGGTATCGATTCGCCCTGCATACTGCTGGACGTCGAGAGCAGCGCGCCCGTCGCCACGACGAGCAGCCTTTTATATTCGCCGCGCTGCAAGCAGGGCAGGAAGTGCGCCCCGAGCGTTACCGCGCAGCAGCCGCAACCCGAGCCGCCCGCGTGCACATCCTGCTCCCCGCCGAATATGAGCGAGCCGCAGTCGGCGTGCCGCCCCGCGACGTCGATGTCCTTCTTCATCAGCAATTCGCGCATCATATCTGAGCCGTGATCGCCCAAGTCGCCCGTAACGATCAGGTCATAGTGGTCGAGCGTTTGCTCCGTGTCCCGCAGATGCGCCAGGATCGTGTCGGCGGCGGCCGGGGCTGATGTCAATATAGGGGGATAGAAAACAGAAATTAGAAAATAGTAGTTTTACTTCGTTCTGATTCACGTCGATAAAGCCCTCCTTGACACTCCGCGCCCGTTTCCATACAATTATTGCAGCGCAGAGAGCGCAAGAAGCCATTCAAATAAGGAGCGCAAATCCTTATGCTGGATTTTAAAAATGAACTGGACAAGCTGCTGGAGCTCGAAGCCGAGCCGCTTGCGCAAACGCCGCTAGAAGAGCTCGCGCGTTCGCAGGCGCGGCTTTTTTCATCGCTGGATAAGCGACAGGCGGACATTTCGCTGCAAGTCGAGGAAGTATACGATATCGTCCGCGAATTGGACGCATCCGAGCTCAGAGAAAGTTACAATGAAGAAAAGAGGCGCTCACAAACGCTCTTGGAAGCATTGATCCTAATGTGCGACATGATCGAGGATTTTTGCGCGTTTGCGCGAAAGAGCGGCGACGAAGCGCTCCTGCATCAGGCGGAGCTGATGCTGAAAAGCGCGGACGGCCTGCTCCAAAGCCGGGGCGTAACGCGCTTTGGTGAAGCGGGAGAGCGCCTCGACCCAGAAATCCACTCTGTCAGGGGAACTGCTGCTTCCGGCATAGCGAAAGAGCATGTGGCCGAGGTGCTGCAAAGCGGCTACCTATATATGGGCAATGTCATTCGTAAAGCGTCCGTCATTTTGAGCGCGGGAACGGAGGAGACCTGAATGGGAAATCGCATCGTCGGAATCGACTTGGGGACGTCCACCTCAGAAATTGCCTGCATTACCAATGGCAAGCCGGTCGTCATTCCGAATTCGCTGGGAAAGCTCATAACGCCATCCGTCGTGCATATCGGCGAAGACGGCGAAAAGCTGGTCGGCGAGCCTGCCGCAGAGTATCTCTTCACCCGCCCGGAATGTACGTTTATGGAGGTTAAACGCCTCACGGGAGGCGAAACGACGCTCAAAGCGCATGGAAAGGCGTACGCGCCGGAGGAGATTCAGGCGATGCTGCTCCGCTATCTGGCGGATTGCGCAAGCGAATATCTCGGGGAAAGCGTCACTCGCGCCGTCGTCACCGTGCCCGCGTATTTTACCGACGCGCAACGCCGCGCTACGGTTCGGGCGGGCGAGCTCGCTGGGCTCACGGTGGAGCGCATTCTGAACGAGCCGACCGCCGCCGCGCTGGATTACGGCCTCTCGAATTTGTCCGACTGCAAGAAGCTGCTCGTCTACGATCTGGGCGGAGGTACGCTGGATATCACCGTCCTCGAGCTGTTTGAGGGCGTGATCGAGGTCATGGCGAGCTGCGGCAACAACCACTTGGGCGGCAAGGATTTCGACGAGCTAATTATGGCGCGCCTGGCGAACGCCAAAGGCGACGAACGCGCGCTGATGCGGCTGAAGAAGGCGGCTCAGGAGTGCAAGATCGCGCTCAGCACGGCAGAAAGCCACGATATCTCCCTGCCGTTTTTGCTCACGGACAAGCGCGGCAAGCCGGTATCCGTGGAGAAGACCGTAACGCGCGCCGACTTCGAGGGATGGATACGCGAAAAGGTGGAATCCACGCGCGAACCGATGGAAAAAGCCCTCTCCGACGCGAACATAACAACCTCCGATTTGGATATCGTCCTTTTGGTCGGCGGCTCGACCCGTATTCCCCTCGTCAAGCGGTTCGTTGGGGAATGCCTCGGGCTTGAACCAAAAACGCTGGTCGATCCGGACCTGACCGTCGTCCGGGGCGCGGCGATCCAAGCGGGGATTATGGAGGGCGGCTTCGACAGCGGCAGCGAGCTCGTTTTGATCGACGTAAGCCCCTTCACGCTCGGTACGGAAGTCCTGCACGAGGGCGAGTTTTCCGAACGGCTGGTGTTCGATCCGCTCATTTCGCGCAACACCACGATCCCCGTCGAAAAGTCAAAGATATATTTCACCGCGAGGGATTACCAGACCATCGTGGAAATCGGCGTATATCAGGGGGATTCCTCCGACCCGAAGAACAACGAAAAACTGGGCGAGGTGCGCTTGACGGGCATTCCCGCCTCGCGCAGGGGCCGGCAGCCCGTGGAGGTGACGTTCGCGTACGATATGAACGGTATCCTGCAGGTAAAGGCCAAGGCCGTCACGACCGGCAAGGAGATTTCCGCCGAAATCAACACGGCGGGCGTTAAGCCAAAGCCCGCGCTCGACATCTCAAAATGGGCGGACGCGCCAGGAGCGAAGAAGCACCGCCCCGCGATACGCAAGGCGGAAAAGAAAATAACCGCCGGGGAGGATATCGACGACGAGCTGCAAATTCTCGTCACGCGCATTAAAGAAGCGCTGCTGCTTGAAAACCCCGAACAAGCCGAAGAGCTGCGCTCGGAGCTGCTGGAGGCGATGGAGATGATCGAGGCCAGCGATCAGCTCTCGTTCGAGCTGCTGGACGTGCTGGAGCAAGCTCACCGGGAGGACGGGGAATGAACGCCTATTCAAACGCTTTCTACCGTATGGCGCTGATTTCCGCAAAAGACGGGGATTTAAGCTGCGCTATCGGTTATGCGTCCTACGCTTTGTATCTGGACGGGCAAAACGAAAGCGCGCGAAAGCTCCTGGGACTGTGCCTGTATGAAGCCGGTGAAATGAGCGGGGCGGCGGCTATACTCGCGCGTACCGAGTGGGAAACAGTCGCAAGCGGCGCTCTTGCCGAGACGAATAAAACGTTCACGCGCGTTTTGGATTTGGTTCGCCGCAAGAAATGGCGCAAGGCCTTGCGCGAGCTTAAGGCCGTCCGCCCCAACGCCCGTCTTTGGAATATCCGGGGTTGCATTTACATGTGCGCCGGGAGGCTTGCTCGTGCCAAAATATGCTTTACGAACGCGCTCTGCATGGATACGGGAAACAGGCGGGCGGCGGAATATATGAAAGAGCTAGCGGCTCATCCGCTGCGGCGCTCAATATTTAGTATCGGCGGGAACGGCAATGGATAACTATTATAAGCTGCTGGACATAGAAGAGACGGCAACAGCGGACGAAATCAAACGCGCCTACTTCAAAAAGGCGCGCCAATACCCGCCCGAGCGCTTTCCCGAGGAATTCAAAGCGCTTAGGGCGGCATATGAAACGCTTTCGAAACCCGATAAACGCGAGGACTACGACAAGCGCTCTACGGAGCAATCGTCGCTGCCCGAGGCGGCGGCGGATTTGCTGGCACAAGCGGCAAACGCCCACCGCATGGAGCTTTACGACGATGCAGAGGCGCTGCTGAAAACCGCCTGCGAGCTGTTCCCGGCGCAGCATCTGCCGAAAAGTGAACTCGCCGGGCTCTATACGGAGCAGGGGAAGAGCGGCAAGGCCGCGTCCGTATGGGAGGCGCTTTGCAAGGACAGCCCCGACAACGCCGAGTACGCGGCCTCTTTAGCCAAAGCATATTTTGACAGAGGCTGGCGCAAGAAAGCGATCGCGGAATTAGAGCGCTCGCTTCGGCTGAATGATAAATCATACAGCACGTGGGCAGGCTTGATACGATGCCGCCTCGACGGCGGAGAATGGTACGAAGCGCGCGAGGCTTGCTTCAAAGCCGCTAAAATCGCGAAGGATTTAGGCGAGGACGGCTTTGTCCTATATATATCGATGAGCAGCCTGATAGTTGAATACGACGACTCACTGGCAGAGGAATATTTACAAAAAGCCACCGCTATGCTCAAAGCGAATCCCGGTTTTTCAAGAGAAAGAGGCGAATTTATCATAATGCGGACGCTGGATTCGATCATGGCCGCCGGCAGCGCGCTGCTTTTCCCGCATATCCGCGATATGGCCGCGCTGCTGGGCCGCGTTACGGACGATTCTCAAAGAGCCCTCGATAGAGCGGCGCTGATGTACGACGTCATAACCTTGCCGGACAAGGGATATAATACGATCTTCTACGAGCTGTTCGTGACGCTGGATGAAAGCGATGATAGTATTGATGACAAATGCGTCATAGCGTCTATGGAAACACATATCCTTATGGATATCGAATCCTTCCGCTCCGAACTCTTGCGTCTGAAGCGCGAATTCCCGTCGCTATACGCCCTGCACGCGAAATTCTTTGACGAGGCGCTCGCGGCGCGCGCCCCGCAGCGGCTGATCGACCGGCGGCTGAAGTTTCTGGACAAGCATGGTATGGCCCCGGCCTATTTTGACGATGATTTAGAGATGGAAGTTGTTGAGCAAGAGCCGTTCCGCCGCGAAACAACCCAAGTTGGGCGGAACGACCCCTGCCCGTGCGGCAGCGGAAAGAAGTACAAGAAATGCTGCGGGGCGTAGGGCTATCACGCCGTCTCGACCGCCCCGCCGTTCTGGTCGATATACTCCAGCGCCCGCTTGTATTCGTCCTGGAACTTGAACTGTATCGTGATTTCGCCGCCCTCGTGGACGTAGATATATTCCACCAGCTCCGCGAGCAGATCGCGCGTCAGCTTTTTCAGCGCGCCGCACCGCTGGAAATTCGCTAGAAAAGCGTTGCTGCCGTCCACGCCCGAGCCGTAGGCTTCGATTTCCACGCGCAGCGCCTCCATGCTCCTTTCGACGGCCTTGATCTGCCCCTCGAATTGCCCCTTCAGCGCGAAATACTCCTCTTTATCTATCGCGCCGCTCTTCCAGTCGGGATAGAGCTCCAGCTTCATCCGCTCGATACGACGAAGCTCGGCTTCTTTATCGCCAAGTGTCCGCTCCAGGCGGCGGACGTCGTTCTTGCCCTTGCCCCTCGCGTTAATCGCCGAGACCAGCTCGTCCATGGACACCGCGAGCTGTATCTGATGCCGTATCGTCGTAAGCACGGCGTTTTCCAGCCTGTCGTGCCGGATGCAGTGCTTCGTGCACGCGACCTGCGACATCTTCTTGAACGTAGAGCACACGTAGTAGACATATGTGCCGTAGGGATGCTCGTTCTTGCGCCGGTTCATGGCCTTTCCGCAGTCCGCGCAACGCAGGAATCCCGAAAAGAGATGCAGCGCCCTACCGCCCGGAGGAGTGCGCGTGTCACGGTGCAGCAGCTCCTGCGCCTTATCGAACGTATCATAATCGATGATGGCCTCGTGCGTATTTTCGATCTCGATCCACTTGTCCTTCGGCTGCGCGACGGAAACCTGCACTTTGTAGCTCTTCACCTTGTTCTTGCCCTGTACGAGCGTCCCCGTGAGCATCTTGTTCGTCAAAACGCGGCGGACGGTGCTGTCCGGCCATAGGCCGTCGTTCTTCTCGCATGAGGTGTGGCGGTAATTCAGCCCCTGACGCCTCTTGTACGCGGAAGGGTTCGGTATGCCCAGCTCGTTCAGCCGTTTCGCTATAGTGATTATGCCACAGCCGCCGATGAACCAGCGGAAGATATCCCGGACGACGGACGCGGCGTATTCGTCGATTATGAGCTTATTGCGGTCTTGGGGGTCTTTCATGTAGCCGTAGCAGGCGAACGCGCCGATGAATTTGCCGTTTTTACGCTTCATGTCCAGCGAGCTGCGCACCTTTTGCGAGATATCGCGGCAATACTCGTCGTTCATGAGGTTCTTGAACGGTACGAGGATCGTGTTCGTGGACTGCGGGTTCTTCTCGCTGTCGATCGTGTCGTTAACGGAGATGAAGCGCACGTCCATAAAGGGGAATATCTTCTCGATATAGTTTCCAACGTCGATATAATTCCTGCCGAAGCGCGAAAGATCCTTTACGACGACGCAGTTTACGCGTTGGGCCTTGATATCCGCCATCAGCCGCGTGAAATCCGGGCGGTCGAAGTTTGTGCCAGAAAAGCCGTCGTCCACATACGTGTCGAAAACCTCGATATCCGCCTCACCGGCCGCGAACGAGGTCAAGAGGCCGCGCTGGTTGATGACGCTGTCGCTCTCCTCCTTATCGCCGTCCTCGCGGGACAGCCGGATATAGAGCGCGGCGCTCCATTTTCGCTGTGCGTTTGTATCTTCATTGCTATAGCGGCTTTTACGCGCCAAAAAGCATACCTCCATCCTTTGCTCAGATGGCCGTATGCTCCCGATATGATTCTACACGACGCCATCTTAACAGAAACGCCCTATCGGCGCAATGCTTATAATTCATCTATTTTCGTAAGCGTTGGCAAGCGCCTCTTGCAGCGCCGCGCCCTTTTCCGCGAACGCGATATTCACGACCGTATCCCCTACGCGAAAGCGGTATGGATTCTCCACCGCGTTTAAATAGCGCAGCATCCGATCAGGTTGGTCCAAGGTATCGTCGACGCTTAATTTCTCTATATCGACCAAATAGCTCATCCCTTTCCATGCTTAGTTAGTTTTGCCAATTGATGCTGCGTTATGCTTTCGCGTTGTTTCCGTCGAACGCAAGAAAGCGCCGATTGCTCAGCGCTTTCTTGCGGCATTCATTTGATTTTCACACGTTTAGCGATAGTGGGAGTTCATGTCACTCCATCCCCAACGCCTTCTCCAGCTTCTCCATCTCAAGCTGTTTGAGTATGGCGCGCGGCCCCAGATACTCTTTCAGGAACCCGACTTGCCAAGGGAAGCATAGCACCTCGAATTTGTCAGTCTGGGAGATCAATGCTTCACGGAACCGAATCAGCCGCGCTATGTCGCTGTCCAAATGCGAGTATATATGTCCTCTCGAAATAAGCGTCGTATTCCATGCGGCCATAACCACGCGGCCGCATGTCCCGCGGGAACAATTGGCTCAGGATTCTTTCTTGCCAGTCTGGGAGAACAAGAATCCGAAGCAGGCGGGCGCCGTCTTGATTCAGCGGAATGAAGTGTATGCGTTGATAGATCTTATCAATTCGCAGCTCCTTCTTTCGGGTCTTATCCGATTCGAGGAGCGTTTGCATCGCTATTCCCGCGTTATTCCCAAACAAAAGCGCGGAAGACATCTCACGGATACCCGCGTTCATACTTGAAAGACCCTCCAAATGCATTTTTGCCTTGAATTCACCTATGCCGCTCCATTTCATTACAGCGCCGCGCGTGTTGTATACCGCATAAACCCCTCCGGGATAGAACACCGCCCCAACGACGCGCGTATACATGGTCTTGTTGAACTCCTCCGTATCGAGCTTTTTCAAGTCGCGCGCGATATAAAAACTGGGAGTGCTCGGCACTGTCCGGCGAAATTCGCCCAGCTGCAACTCGGGCAAGGCGAATGGCCGCATCTCAATCCCGGCTGACAGGCAAATCGCCAGCGCCTCGCTTACGCGGTGATTGCGCCAAATGTGGAAAGCGTCTCCCGTAAACTTATGATCTTGAAACGAATTTAGATAATATTCGAGCGCGTTCGGGTGAGTTTCGTTCAGCACAGGGAGCGCGCCTCTATACAGCCGGATCGTGCGATTGGCGCGCTTACCGCTCACTGTCATCAGCTTGGTTGTATATACATGCCCATCCCTATGCACACGCACACTCTGAACAGATTCCAAGCTATGAACGAGCGCCTTATATACCCTCACCTTGCCCAGAATTCCAAGAGCGCTTGACGGATATTCGCCTCCAACCGATAGAAGCATTAGCAATCGATATGCATGACTGCCGGGGCGAATTGTAATCATAGCGCCCACCGTTGAATATAAAAGTTTACGTCACATTGACTGCTCTCTCTGACGCAGCCCGCCTCCATGCGAGATGCGGAAAAGCCAGATGTTATCTTGGTTTTCTGGCTCTTTTTATTATTGTATCCTCCGACGCCCGAAAAAAGGCGGTTTTTACATATGTTTTTCGCAGCATTATGGACGGTTTTCAAGCATTTCCACCCCCTCGTCCGGGAAAGTTATCTCTGCGGCAAGCCAGTTTATAAACTCATCCTGGAGTACGACGTAGACTTCGGTTCGGTCCGCGCTGCCGGCCGCGCTGCAATAATAATGCTTGCAGCAAAGGGGATGGTCGTCCTTCATGGTGAAAAAGGCGACGGCGTCCGCAACCCCGTTGACCTCGATATTGTCATGGTCGCGGTATTGGCGCTCGGGCCGGTTTCGGTCATACACATGACGAAAGATCAAAACGCACTTCGGATAGCGCACACGGGCCTTGTAGGCAAAGAACCGATCCAACGCGAGATATAAAGCCTCGCGGTAGTAGTTAGCGTTGCCTTTGGACTTCTTTGGCAGCAGCGCCGGTATGGACATGGCAAACCATCCCTCACGGGTGAAGCCGATGTTGACCGGAATGATTTCTTTGAGCATCTCTTCCGCCATTTTATTTGCCTGCGGATGCCCGGTGTACGCTGGCAGCACGCGCGTTAAGAGCGCCAGCCGCTCCACCTCGTACGCCAGCTCAAACGCCGCCGCGTATGCCTGCTTCATCTGCTTCTCCTCGGTTAGCAGGCGTGTGACGATCAGCTCCCGCTGAACCTTGTTTACTCTCCGCGTTGTTTGCTCCAGCACCTTCTCGAATGATGTCTGCGGTTTTTTCATGTTCTGTGCCTCCTCAAAAATAACTTTGTTTGGGTCATGGCGGCAATAAAAAAGCTGCCTCCGAAACCGCGTTAAGCGGCTTGGAAACAGCGTTTTTTGCCTTCGCACATTTTGCGACAGTAATAGCATAACACGTTGAGATTTGCGTGTCATCGGCGCGAACCTTGCCATTTACTATGCCATTTTTGTGCCATCATTATGCCATCTTGGAAAAAAGCCCGAAATACGGGCGTTATCAGAGTCTCTAGCGATTCATTCAGGAACCCACTTTCCAGCTTCGCGATAATAAGGACATGTTCAGCAGCGATTAGCCGCGCATCGCGTCTGGATCGCCCTGTATTCTCTCTAAGTAACGTTAGTGGATATATACTCACTCCAGCAGTCATATATATTTCTTACAGTTCTAACAATGAGAAATATACGCGCGTATTATAGGGCTGGAACCGCAACACGGCCTTTTATGCTCTCCCGATTAGCCCTCGAAGACTCGGCGATGTAAAGCAGTTTGTCGAACCAATAGGTCAGCTTATCGATCTTCACGCTGTAGCTGCTGACAAAATGCGTATTCTATCCGATCAAGTGCGTTTTCTGCCTGATAAAATACGTATTCCGCCCGCAAAATGCGTATTTCTTTCGAGAATACGCATTTCGCCCCAAATACGCATTTTACATAAATCAGGCGATGATTCTCTATAATTCCGCTGGACAGTACTCTTTATCTCGTCGTAGCGCGTATCCAATCGAATTTATTATGGCGAGCTCCCTTCAGAAGCAAACCGGGGGATATACTCCCTGCACGGCCCACGGATCGCCCCAGTATTCTCTCTAAGCAATTTTGTGGGCCTAAACTTGCTCCAGCAGTCATTCATAACTTTCTTACAGTTCCAACAATGACAAATACAAGCGCGAATTATAGGGGCCAAATCCGCTGCGCGCTCTTCTTCGCTTTCCTTAACAGCCGCCGAGGACTCGACGATAAGGAGCCGCTTGCTGTACCAGTTTATCAGCCTGTTGATTCTGGCGTTGTCGTTCCCCACAAAATGCGTATTCTGCCCGTGAATGCGTATTTCGTTCAAAATGCGTTTAATCTCTTCGTTGGAAGGGATGGCAAACTCAGTGCCGGTCGGGTAAAGGGTATTAAAAATCAGGCATCCGAAAGCGCCGGGCAGCTTGTGCAATGCGAAGGCATCCTTATGCTTTTGCAGGAATCGCCATACCTTAGTCTTCTCCCAGCCCCAGCGGCTTCCCAGACTCTCCAATGTGAGAGCCGCGCCGTATCGCCCGAACTGGACGACCGGCGCTTTATATGAAAACGCGTTGCGGGGATCTTCGAATACCGTATGGCACCAGAGATCCATAAACGCGTCGGAGTCCTCAAACGTATAACCTTGATCCGCGAGCCTTTGAGTAATATCGCGCGGAAGGCAGAGAAAGCCGTAGCCATCCGTCGTGAATACAGCGCCGTCCATGCATTCCGCGCCGGAGCACTCAACGACCCAGTCGTTGATCCTATACTCCAGCTTTTTGGTTTCCGTATCGAGCGTATAGGAGATGTATCCCAACGCGGACAGCTTATCCAACGCTTCCAGAGCCTTCGCGCGGCTTTTAACCCCGAGAATGCTTTTCAGTCCTACGACGCCCCCTGCCCACGAACCGGCGGCGACTTCGTTGACGTGCCCGCAGTATTTCGACTTTCCGCTACGAAACGCCGCGCGGGAAGCCATGCGCGCCCACGAACCCATTATCCCCTTGCCTCGAGGGATAAGGTCGCGCGGCAGCTTGACCCATTGATATTTAAGCAGGCATTTCATATGTGCCGGCTCCTTTCAAACGATAATAAAAAAGCAGCCTCCCTACGGAAACTGCCTATAGGTATTTCGATCAATATTCACTTGTTTGGACGTATCGCTCCGTTACTCTTTATTACTTTTACACGCTTTGGCGTAAGATTGGCGTAAAGGCGTAAGATTTTTCGATGCCAATCTCGCAAACCGCACAATTTAGGGCTTATTCCGCCTTCGCTCCCTTACCTCGGCTTCATAGTCGGGAAGAGCAGCACGTCTCTTATCGACGCCGAATCCGTGAGCAGCATCACGAGCCTGTCTATGCCTATACCCATGCCGCCCGTCGGGGGCATGCCGTATTCCAGCGCCAGCACGAAGTCCTCGTCCAAAAGCTGCGCCTCGTCGTCGCCCGCGTCGCGCTTGGCCATCTGCGCCATGAAACGCTCCCGCTGGTCGATAGGGTCGTTCAGCTCGGAATATGCGTTTGCGATTTCGCGCCCGTAGATGAACAGCTCAAAGCGCTCCGTCAGGCGCGCGTCGCTAGGCTTGCGCTTGGTCAGCGGCGAAACCTCTATGGGATAGTCGAGTATAAACGTCGGCTGAATAAGATGCTCCTCTCTTCAAAGGCGAGGTTTAGAATATCCCCAAGCTTTGAGCCCTTTTTAGGCTCAAGCCCGATGGACTTCGCTAAGGCAAGCGCCTCTTCATCGCTTTGGCAGGCCAAAAAGTCGGCGCCCGCGTATTTGATGACGGCGTCGTTCATGGTCATGCGCGCAAAAGGCTCGCCCAAGCCGATCTCCGTACCCTGGTACGAAAGCGTATCCGTCCCGAGCGCCTTATTCGCCGCGCCGCGTATCAGCGCCTCGGCGATGTCCATCATGCCCCTGTAGTCGGTATAGGCCTCGTACAGCTCGATAGTCGTGAATTCCGGGTTGTGCTTGATGCTCATGCCCTCGTTGCGGAAGAGCCGCCCGATTTCATATACGCGCTCGAAGCCGCCCACGATCAGGCGCTTTAAATGCAGCTCCGTCGCGATGCGCAGGTACATGTCCAAATCCAGCGTATTGTGATGCGTAACGAACGGCCTCGCGTTCGCGCCGCCCGGAATCGTGCTTAAAACCGGCGTTTCGACCTCTAAATAGCCGCGTTCGTCCAAAAAGCTGCGGATATAGGATATAATGCGCGTGCGCTTTGCGAACGTATCGCGCACGTCGCGGTTTACTATTAGGTCCACATACCTTTGGCGGTAGCGAAGGTCCGGGTCTTTCAGGCCGTGGAACTTCTCCGGCAGCGTTTGCAGCGACTTGGCTAAAAGCTTGAAGCTCTCGGCATGTACGGAAACCTCGCCCGTGCGCGTTTTGAATACCTTGCCCGAGACGCCGACGATATCGCCGATATCGAGCTGCTTGAAGTCTTCGTAGCTTTGTTCGCCGAGCTCGTCCTTTTTAGCGTAAAATTGAATAAGGCCTCTTTCGTCCAAAACATGCGCGAAGCTGGCCTTGCCCATGACGCGCTTGGCCATGAGCCGCCCCGCTATTGCAACGCCTTGGCCTTCGAGCGCCTCGAAGCCGTCGATTATCTCGTTGCTGTGGTGCGTTTGATCGAACGAAACCTCCATAAAAGGATCGCGGTTTTGCTCCTTCAGGCGCGCGAGCTTCTCGCGCTTGATCCGCGCGAGCTCGCCGAGGTCTTGTTCTATATTTATCTGGCCGTCTTCGGACATTTTATCTCCCAAATTCACTAAGCTCTAAGTTCTACTTATGAATATCCAAAATCCTGAACTTCAAAACGCCGCCCGGCGTCGAAACGTCTACGGTGTCGCCTATGGAATGGCCTAAAAGCGCCCTGCCCACAGGGGATTCATTGGATATCTTGTCCTCGCCGTCGGCCTCCGCCGGGCCGACTATGGTATATTCTAGCTCCTCGTCGAATTCGACGTCCAAAACGCGGATCGTCCCGCCGATGGAGACGGTATGCGTATCGATGGAATCCTCGTCGATAACGACCGCCACGCGGAGCATGTTTTCGATATTCATTATCTCGCGCTCGATACGGGCCTGCTCGTTCTTCGCCTCGTCGTACTCGGCGTTTTCGCTGATATCGCCGAATGCGCGCGCGACCTTGATCTGCTCGGCTATTTCGAGGCGGCGTACCGTTTTCAAGAATTCCAGGCGCTCTTCGTACTTTGCGACGCCGGAAGCCGTCAGGCGCTGCTCGCGGTTTTCCATTCGAATCAACCTCCATAAAAAGCCTTAGGGGCCAGGAAATAATAAAAACCCGTCCCTAGAATGGGCCTTGCCTATTATATACAAGTTGCTCTGCGATTAGCCTACAAAATAAGCAATCAGGAAGCGGCAATCCGTATAAGGATTGCGCTCCCCTTAAAAGCAAGCTTATTATAGATGCTGAGTTAGCGCGTGTCAAGGAAAAATGTAATGGCGAAAAAATGCGAAAACAAGTATCACTTTGCGATTTCTTCCGTTCCGCAATTATCTATTATCTCCGCCATCTCCCCCGCCGTCACGCACTCGTTAAACCTAACGCGCATCGCGGCGGAATTCTTCATGCCCTTCGTATACCACGCCATATGCTTACGCATGATGAGCGGCGCTCTTTTCTCCCCGTAGTATTCGCACGCGGCGAAAAGATGCGCCTTTGCCGTATCCAAACGCTCCGCTTGCGGAACCTCCCTCGGCGCTTCGCCGCCAAACAGCGCGTTCGCGCCCTCGAATATCCACGGGTTCCCCAGCCCCCCCCGCGCGATCATCACGCCGTCGCAACCGGTATATGATAAAAGCGCGTTTGCCTTTTCGGGGCTGAGCGCGTCGCCGTTCGCGATGACGGGAATGCTTAGCGCCCGCTTTACCTCCGCGATAGCGTCCCAATCCGCCTTGCCGCCGTATTGCTGTACAACCGTGCGGCCATGCACGGTAATTGACGCCGCCCCAGCCTCTTCTAGCGCCTTGGCAAACGCGACGGCCTCGTTTTTATCCCAGCCAAGGCGTATCTTAACAGTTACAGGCACATTTGCCGCGCTAATTGCCGCGCGCGCCAGCTCCGCCGCGAGCGCAGGATTCTTCATCAGCGCGCCGCCCTCGCCGTTAGACGTTATCTTTTTTGCGGGGCAGCCCATATTTATATCTATCGACGCGAATCCTTCAGACAGCAATCCGATTGCCTTCGCGATTATGTCCGGCTCACTGCCGAAGAGCTGTACGCCTAAATTCTTTTCGCCGGGAAACGCGCGTAAAAGCTCGTATGTGCGCGCGTCCTTATACGTCAGCGCCTTCGCGCTCACCATCTCTGTATACGCAAAAGCCGCGCCGCGCTCCGCGCAGATTCTGCGGAACACGGCGTCCGTTACGCCCGCTATGGGGGCTAGGATGAATGGAGTGTACTCGCTTTTTTTGTTCATTTGCGGAAACTCAGTTCGCAATAGTCGCTAAAGCGACTTTGCTCACTGGGCTGGCTCCCTCGCTGTTTCTGCCGCTGGCAGTGCTCGGGAGCGCCCTGCGCAAAAAAACCGTTAATTTTATCATGTTCATATTGTAGGGGCGGGGTTCCATCCCC
>QMCE01000165.1_pt1 | contig 34680 bp, 34 predicted proteins | sample 1821851 | NCBI WGS metagenome assembly QMCE01 (sample SAMN09453174, study PRJNA476694) | Termite gut metagenome, whole genome shotgun sequencing project. | isolation source: worker | host: Odontotermes sp. | place: South Africa:Pretoria | collected 2016-01-28 | reverse complement strand
AGCCTTTTGGCTTGGCAGCACATTGCAACAGGGCATTCCCCGTGAAAGGGGTGCCCGTTTGTTTCAATACATCCGCCGCAGTTGTGGCTGTCCTTATATGAACATCCCACACAGAGCAGACCGCATCTTGATTCAATCATTGTCATATCCTCCTGTTTTTTATACTCATATTTTAACATATGGAACACGACAATAGTGTGTCTTGTTTATTTATATCTCGACAAAATATTCTCAGCGGCGGCCTGCAAGGCCTTCGCGATATACGCCGGCTCCAACACCTTCACCTTGCCGCCAAAGCCTTCTACAATCTTCACCTGTTCGATGTAGGCATCATAGCTGCCGCGGTCATTTTTGTCCGGTATTTCGATGGTGACAATAAAGAATGCAGGCATCCTGGTTCTCCTTTCTATGCGTGGAAGATATTCTCAGCAGCACAAAAACCAAGTGTAGCCGTATTTATCCAGCACGGCTGCGCCGCCGCCGTCATCGTCCGGCGGCGGATGCGGCTGGAAAGCAGAAACAACCGTGCCGCCTGCCGCAAGTTTGGGCAAAATTTCATCCACCTCTTTACGGCCGGGCAGCAGCACCAGAATCTCCATGCCAGATATTTCAGCTTCATTTTTATAGTCGCTGCCACTCACGCCGCCAATGTCACCGTTAAACATGACAGACGCGTGCATTACCGGGTTGGTGGGGTCGTTGTTCATGCGCGAGATATGCACTTCGCCCCCGCCAAATGCCCCGGCATAAAAGTTCATGGCCTCCTCGCAGTTCCCTTTAAAGTGTAAATAGGGCAATATCATTACTGCAGCACCTCACATCGTTAATCATTTTTACTACAGACATTATACCTTATCGGGCAGAGAAAAATATACTCGCCCCATAAAGCTACTCTTGACAGACGGACGGATAACGCATAATATATAACATATATTATATTACAGTTGTTATGCAAAGGAGGACGTCATGCCACCAAAACAAAATTACTCACGAGAGTTGGTTCTGGCTGCTGCCGACAAAATCATGCGAGAACGCGGCTTTGAGGCGGTAAACGCGCGAAGTTTGGCTAAGGAGCTGAACTGTTCCACGCAGCCTATTTACAGCTACTATGCAACTATGGAGGCACTGAAAGCGGAATTGTATGATTACGCTGTTTCCCGTTTTATGGACAAAGTGAACTGCCACAAAGATGATTCTGATTTTTTAGCGTTCGCAAACCGTATCTTCATCCAAACCGCAGTGCAAGAGAAACACTTGTTCCGCTTCATTTACCTCTCCCATAGCTGCGACGGCGAGAGCCTGCACGAACTTTTAACCAAGTATGAGAGCAACCGGCTAATTCTTGCGCGCCTGTGTAAAGATTATCATTTGACGCAAGAAATAGGGCGCACAGTGTTTTACAAAATTTGGTTTTTCATCTTCGGAATTTCCTCCATGCTGTGCACAAACGAGGTGAACACTACCGATGAGGAAATATTTGCCTTGGTGAATGAAATGGTTACAACAATATTGCGCGAAGCAACAGCAAACAGCAGGGAGGCATGAGCGTGGACAATGTGATATTTTACTTTAGCGGCACCGGAAATAGCCAGTATGTGGCCCAAGAACTGGCACAGCAAATCGGAGATTGCCGTGTGGAGGCGATAGCCCGCTATGACACCGCCACAGAGATAACCGCCGGGCGCATCGGCTTGGTTTTCCCCACCTATTACTGGGGTCTGCCCAATATCGTAAAGAAGTTTATCGCCGAAATGCAGGTAACAGGACAGGCATATTTTTGGGTGGCCTACACTTTTGGCGGCTATAGTGGCGTTACGCCACATCTGGCCAAAAAGTTGCTCTTGCGCCGTGGGTGGACGCTGGGCGCCGCCTTTGGGTTTCAGTTGCCGCAAAACTTCATTTTATCCACGTATCGTGTGCCGAACGAAAAAACGCAAATGCGTGAGTTTGATAAGGCGAATGGGCGATTTCCACTCGTGGCGGAAACTATTATCAAAAAGCATAGCTATTTTGAGCCGGAACCGCTGCGGTTTAGACCCTTTCATTTCGTGGGCTACCGGCTTAACGCTTCCGTGGAGGAGAAATTGTCGGTAAAGGATAAGAACTTTATGGTGGCCGACAGTTGCAATGGCTGTGGCCTGTGTGCTAAGGGCTGCCCTGTTCAAAACATTGAAATGGCGCAAAGCATCCCGATGTTTCAGCACCATTGCGAGTTCTGCTTGCAGTGTTTACACGCCTGCCCCAAAGAAGCCATCGACTATCAGACGCAGACCCGTGGGCGCGAGCGTTATAAAAACCCGAAAATTACTGCACTCGTGTGATTCAGTTTTTACAACTATTACTCCTGCACTAAGCATTTTTGACGCTTACTGAACTACGCTAAAAAAGAACCGTATCCTCCCATTCGGCGTTTTCATTGGCAGGCGGTTTTCCACTTTTGAAGCATTGCAGAAAGAGTTCCCCCAGTCCTTTCACAAAGCATCCCGCCTGCGGGTCGGTGCGCATTATGCTTTGCGACGGAAAGGGGCGTATCCGCGCAGTTTCAAATAACGCGTTTGTCACGCGGGTATAAGGGATGACTGAGCGTATGCCTGAAAGCATTGTCTGCCCTCCTGCGCACGCCTCGAGAAATGAAATCAGTTTTATGCGTTCCTCATGCGGGCCGCGAGCCCGCCCATACTCAATGGTTCTTCCGCCCGCCATTCCACGCAGAACAGGCTGTGGAACGTTCATATCCAAGTCAATTTGACCTTTCTCAAATGTGTAACTGAGCATGGGCTGGATATTAGAGTCGGCACTGTGGGTGGCCAGATAGAGAAAACGGGCTCCACTGTCAAAAGCGCCCATAATAGAGCAGGTATCAAAGCTTTCTATCGGGTTGGCGCGGCGCAAACTTGCCTTGGCGCTCACCGGCATGGCCGCTGCATCAAGTTCATCGCCCAACATAAAGAAAATGTTGTGCAGATGGTGAGCCGCCGCATTGGTCGCCACCGAATCCATGATCCAGTTGCCCTCGGCATCCCTTATGCGCCCTTTCCAGGTACTTGTGGCGTAGTAGTCCTTGTTCCGCTGCCACGCCACAAGGCTTTTCAGCATAACGGGGCGGCCATACACACCATTGATGATATCCTGCTTCGCCCGAATGAAAGCGGGCAGAAAAGACCACTGGAAGCCCACTCCAAAAGGCAGGCGGCTTGTCGCATGAGCGCGCTGCAAGCGCAGTACATCCTCCATCCGGGGAGCCAGCGGCTTTTCGCAAAAAACGGCACAGCGGTGCTTAATGGCAAGAAGGCACTGCCGCGTGTGATAGGCCACCGGGCTGGCAATATACACGGCGTCAGCCCCGGCATTGTCCAAAAGTGCGTCCACAGTATTGTATGCCGGGATATGATTATCGACAAAATACCGGTACAGGGAGGCCTGCTCAATATACGGATCGGCCACACCGGCCAGCGTGTACATGGCTTTCGGAACATCGTCCAATAGGGCTTTTAAGCAAGTGCCGGCATAGCCGCCGGCCCCAACAAAAGCGATGCGCACTTTTTTCACTGCATCGTCCTCAACAAGCCCATCATATCAGCCTGGCGGCCATCGCGCAAAAACACAGGGATCACATCCAGGGGGGCGTTCGCGGTCACTGTTCGTCCACCCTCCAGGCACTTGCCGCTGGACGCCTCCGTCCACCGTGCGCCCGCGGGCAGATAGACATCACGGTTTAACGCGCCGGCGGTTACGATGGGGGCTACCAGCAGGTCCGGGCCAAACATGTATTGGTCCTTCAAATCCCAGCAAGGGGCATCCTGTGGAAACTCGTAGAACATAGCCCGCATTACCGGCGTGCCGTTTTCGTGCGCCTCGAGCATCAGCGAACGGGTATAGGGCCGCATCGTTTCGCGCATCCGCATGTATTTTTCCAAAATGGCGTTAACCTTCTCGCCAAAACTCCAAACCTCGTTATCGCTGCCGGTCCAAACCATCTCCGCGCCATTTTTTCGGTATAGCGGACGCTCCGGAAGGCGGTTGCCGTGCAGGCGCATCACCGGGCAGAAAGCGCCGTACTGGAACCAGCGCACCAGCAGCTCCCGGAAGCTCTCGTCCTCAACTTCTCCATCCGAAAACCCACCGATGTCTGTTGTCCACCAGGGGATGCCCGCAATGCCCATGTGCACGCCCGCACAAATTTGGCTGCGAAGGTCCGCGTAGGTGCTATGGATATCCCCGCTCCACACCAACGCGCCGTAGCGCTGGCTGCCCGCCCAGGCACAGCGCACAAGGTTTACAATTTCCTTATGTCCTTCGGCTTGCAAGCCCTCGTAGAAGGTGCGGGAATACTGCTGGGGAAAGATGTTCCCAATCTGGAGATTGGGGCCCATTTTGTACCGATAGTTGTCAAAGTCGTACACACCGTACTCCGGCTCGGCCACATCCAGCCAAAAGGTGCGCACGCCGACGTTATAATAGTTCTTCTTGCATTTTTCCCATACATAGCCGCGCGCCTCGGGGTTGGTAGGGTCGTAAAACACGCTGTCGCCGCCAAAGGGCAGGTTCACGTTCACGCCGCGCTCGGTGCGCACCAGGTAGCCTTTTTCGCGCATTTCCGCAAAATTCTCGCTATCAAGCGCAACCAGCGGCCACACCGAAACCATTAGCTCGATGCCCATTTCATTCAGCTCCCGCGCCATGGCGGCCGGGTCTGGGAAAAATTCCTCATCAAAGCGGAAATCGCCGGTTTTGGGCCAGTGGAAAAAATCGCAAATGATCACGTCGATGGGCAGCCCACGCCGCTTGTACGCACGGGCTACCTCTAAAAGCTGCTCCTGATTCCAATACCGCAGCTTGCATTGCCAGAAGCCCAGGCCGTATTCGGGCATCATGGGCACGGTGCCGGTGGCTGTTGCATAGCTTTGCACAATTTCCGCCGGTGTCTCACCCACCGTAATCCAGTAATCCATCTGGCGGGTGCTTTCGGCCACCCATTCCGTGCGGTTGGCCCCAAAGCTGGCGCGCCCCACAGCCGGGTTGTGCCACAAAAAGCCATAACCCTTGCTGGAAAGCACAAACGGTACGCTGGCCTGGGAATTGCGCTGCGCCAACTCCAGCGTACAGCCCTTAAGATCCAAAATCTCCTGCTGGTACTGGCCCATGCCGTACAGCTTCTCGCCCGCGTTGGCATCGAAGCCAACGGTAAGCCGGTGATCCCCGCCCAGCATCGCTTTGAAGTCCCTGGGTTTCAGCTGAAGCGACCCGTGCCGGCTGATTTCGCGCAGCACCGCCTCACCCTTTTGGTTGAAAAACTCAATGCGGCAGTCTCCGTTCCAGTGGTCATTGGTAACGGTGGCGGTGATAGCACCATTGGTAATGCTGGCTTTGCCCTCTCCCAGCGTAATTACCGCGGGCAACGCCTGCGCCGGCAATAGGGCGTAGTCTGTATCCACTATAGGATGGAACACCGAGGCACGTACCCGCAAGCTGTTTTTTCCCCAGGGTACAATTTTTACCTCTTCGCCATTAAAGCCCCATACCAGCGCGTTTTCCTGCTTCTTAAAATATCCCATGGTCTTCTCCTATCGCTTTCTGCTTATCACCAGTTCGGTAATCATCTTAAATTTTTCTTCGGCCACACCGGGCGGGCAACTGTCACTGTTTGCCAGTATAAAGGGGTAGCCTTTCATAGCCTCCAGCAGGTTTTCCGTATACACCCGCAGTTCGTCCATCTTGCTGTTCAACAGAACCGTGGGCTCAATCCCGCCAATTGTTGAGAGCCCTCCGCCAGCTAAAATTTTAGCAGCCGCGTCAAACGCCACGTTGCCCGTGGGCGGCGGGGAGATGGACTCTACACAGTCCACCCGGGTTTCGGCCATCAACGGCAAAAGGTCTTTCAGGTGGCCGCAGGCGTGGTGTACCAACAGCTTCCCGGCATCGTGGATAATATCCGCCCAGGCATTCAGTTCCGGCGCGATGTACTGGCTGAACATACCAGGGCTGATGTTTGTGGTGGAGGTATCCTCCCAGGTAATAAAGCCTTTGGCCGGTGTCTGTACGGAAAGCCTCACCGTTTCAAGCGACCTTGCGCGCATTGCATCCAAACAAGTTTGCACCCATTCGGGTTCGTCGTACACAAAATAAACCAGCTGCTCGGTGCCCACCCAGTGCTCCAGCAGGCTTTGGAACGCCGTTTTGCCGTTGACCCCAATCACTGGAAGATACAGCCCGTCATCGCCCAGCGCCGCGTCGTCCGCCAAAAAGGCATCATCATCGGGATAAATGCGCATGTTCTCGAACAGATATACCAAAACCGCCATATCCTGTGTGTTTTGCACCGGATGCCGGGTTAAGAACCATGTATTGGCGGCCTGTGCGAAGGTATATTCTTCCGTTAATTTGCCCACAGGCGTGCTATATTCCACCGTGCGTTTTCGCCCGTCGGTTGTCTCGCGCTTCTCGCCGGGGTACTCTGCCCGGTACAGGGTGTGGAAGCCGCGAAGCAGCGGATCGGCCCCAAGGGACTGCAAATATTGTACCTGCCCCGCCACCTGCACATCCTTGTGCAGAAACTCCCAGTAATACGCCAAAAACGGGCTCCACGCCGTGCGATCGGTTTCCCGGCCGGCTATGGCGGCCAGCAATCTTTCCTTGGTCTTCATCCTCAGTTCTCCTTTGTGCTTGTCTTCACAGCGCGTAAATACGTTTTGGGTTCTCCACCAGCATGGCGTCCTGCCACCCGGCGGCTTCCTCTTCTGTTAGCTTGCCTTGCACCACACAGTCCGCCAAGGCGCATGTGATATTCTCCCTGCACAGCATCAAATGGCCATACACATTTTCGGCCACAATGAAATCGCCGCCAAAGCCCAGCAGCTTGTTGCGGGGCGCCAAATCAATGTACGTTTTTATGGCCGTTTGGGCAATTTGTGGGGATATGATGTGTACCCACGCCAAATCCAGATGAACATTTGGGAAATACTTGGCCAGCAGGATAGCCTCCTCCACCCACGGCAGGCCCATGTGCAGCAGCACAAACCGGGTATCGCGGTAACGGTTCACAAGGCTCCACAGCTTTTCGGGCCGGCTGTTCTCCATTTGATTGTAGTTACCCGATTGTATGCCGGTATGGAACACCATGACCAGGCCCAGCTTACCGGCTTGCTCCACCACCTTGTGCACAAGGTAGTTGTGCAGGGGGCGCGCCTCGCGGTGGCCCAACGCGCCCGAACTACGGCCCACGCTCTCCTCCAGTATCCGGTTGTACAGCGCGTCGGCCGGGGCGAAAGCCGGGGTCTTGAAATCCAGGTCGCGCTGATAGGCAATCGCCAGTTTCAGCCCAACAACACCCCGTGCCTGCAACCGGCCTATCTTATCTGTCACCGCGTCACAAAAATCTTCCAGCGATGCCGGTATCCCCTGGGGGGTAAGCCGCAGCTGCTCAATGTCACCGGTGCCCACGATGCTCACAATATCATCAAGCCCCCACACCGGGCGAAACATTGGGTCTGTGTAGGTTTCGTTTGAAAAGGTCAGGCATGTCTGCAAATGGCAGGCATCAATTAAAATTGCGTTATACAACCCCGGTTTGTTTGCCTCAAGCATTTTTTCGGTTACCCGCCGCGCGTCATCCAGGCAGCAGATGTCCTTTACGCCATAAAACCGTTGCATGCTGATGCGTGCCGCCCGTGCGTAGCCGCCGCTGCGGATATGCGGATAAAACTCCGCGAACAGGGCATATTTATCTTCCAGCGGGGTGGTGTTCGCGTACATAAGCGCTCGCTGCACATCTGGCATCCCGGCAGCCGCAAAATCCTCCTGGCAATAGTGCCAGAAAAGATCCGTAAAGCTCACCTCGCTCTTCAGGCGGACGGATTCCGGGGCCAGGTGCTCATGGCTGTCAACAATGGCTGTTTTGTCAAAAAGTTCCCCAAGGCGTCGCATAATCTCGCTTCTGTCCATTCAATCATCTCCTCGTTAAACTGCAATCTCCGCCGTACCAAACGCCATGCCGCGGTTGGGCAGCCTCAAAAGCCATTCAGCCGCGGGGGTAACAAGACCCCCGGGCGAAGATACCCCGATGTCGAGCGGAAAGGCGTTGTCCACCGTGGCAATGGATAATTTGTCCGCCATGGCTTTCATCAAAAGATGGTCTTCGTGGAAGCGTTTGACAAGCCCCTGCGACAGCGCACTTGAATCACGCCCTCCGTTTACGGCGTGGAAAATCACCTGTGCCCCCGCCTTGGCCAGGCATCTCGTCAGGTGATGGTCCGGCATAGGGGTGCAAAACGGGTTGGCCCACATATCGTTGCAAATCAGCCCACCCACGGGCACACCGTCCAGCCGGAAAACCTCGGGGGGCTTTGTAGCAAACGTTGCGGCCTCACAGCCGGGCGGGATACCCGGCGGCCCGCACAGCAGGTTTTTAGCATGAAAGCCGACGAAACGCCCTCCGGGGTAAGCAGCACATCCGATTCGTCCACGCGGGCCGCTTTTAGCGCCTGCCGTAGCACCTCCAGATTCTGTGATATATCCTCACGGACGGGAATCTGCGCCAACGTGATTCTCATGCCGGCGGCTCCGTCGCGTTAAAACGCAGGCGCACCGAGGTAACCCCAAAGGCGCGCAGAGCCAAATGAACAGTGTCCGCCTCTATGCGGGGCGCGGCGGCGTTTATTGCATTTTCGTGCGTGTTAGCATAAGCGGCGGCTGCGGGCGTTTGGGGCAGCTTTAATACAGCGGTTCCATTCTCGCCCTTGGTTTCGTACACGCGCACAATCAAGTCGTCGCTGCCGTCTTCCGCCATTTTTATCGCAGAAATAACAGCGTCGCCAGCCATTGATAGGAACTGGCCGGCAAGCGGCAGCGTGCCTTTATGTGAACCGGTTGTGGCACAAACCGGCTTGCGGCAAAGGCCAGCGAAGCGTCCAGCAGAGATTTGACCGACAGGTTCCGCACCACGCCCACACCGATGGAAAACCGATGGATGCCTACCTCCGGTATGGGGTCTGGGTCGAAGGAGCTGCGGATGAGGGTGACCGACATGCTGTCCTCCAGGCATCGGTATCCATATTTCGTATCTGTCGTCAGCATCAAGCCGCCGCCCTCATGCGGGGCTAAGGCAAAGCTCTGTCCGGGCAAATCGTAATCCATGGCCGCGCGGCGGGAAACGCCAAAGGCCGTATCGTACAGGTATTCCCCGCATGGAAATGCCGTTGGCAGCACAAACCCAAGCTGGGGGATGGCCATGGGCCACACAGGTAACCGTGGTAGCCTTTGCGGCATCGCTTACCACCGCAAGCATTTCCTCAAACCGCAGCGCCGCCTGCTTTGTAATTGCGCCGTCCTGGGCATGCTGCCGCGCCAGATAGGTGGTGCACTCCTCCAGCAAGGCGCAATATGCGTCATCCGAGACCGCGTTCATTTCCTCCAGATACATCAGCTGGGAAAAAGCACGGTCTCCCCAGTAGTTGGTCAGTTTCTCTTTTAAGTCGCCCTGTATAAGATGTCGCTCCATAGTCGCTTGCCCCCATCCCTTATCCTTTTTGCGCAAAAATAGTACCACAGTCTAACATATACGGGAAGTACACGCCGGTCAGGTTGCTCAGCGGCAGCACGTCATCGCTGATTCGGATACCCAAAACCTCGCGCATTTTCTTTTGCCGCAGCGTAATGCGCGCCCACATCTCCGGATACCGCTCGGCCACCTGCCTGCGAAGTGCGGCATCCGCAATCACGACGCCATCCTCACAGATGCCGCACATCCCAGGGCTGGCCGAGTTTACAATGATATCGCTTTGCAGATAGCAGGAATGCGTCATCGGAATCTTGGAACCTTCATCGATACCGGTGTTGGGCCATTCATCCATGCCGATGTAGTGGCCGGGGTTTAAGGTAACGCCAAACGCCGGCGCACCGATAATATCCATAACCGCTTTGTAGACAGAGCCCATTTCCGCGCCGATGTGTACGCTTTCATACCACGCGCAGATAGCCGACCAGAATGGCTTGTAGAAGCTTTCAATCACCGTTTCATAGCCCGTGGTAAGCGACAGCTGGTTGAAAGCAGCCATGCCGGTGCGCGAGGTAAGAGCGCCGCGCACCCCATAGCAAACGCCGCAGGGATCGCCAACCTTCAGCACCGCGTCATCGGGGCTTCGCAAGCCGGTTGCCACGTGGGCCAGGCCAAAATTAATCATGGGAAAAACACTGGTGGGCCCAAAATCAATTTGCACCGTACGCGTAAGCTCCAGCTCACCAATGCCCGGGCGCAGGTGCTTAATCATTTGCTGCACGGCGCCGGCCGTTCGTGTGCTGTTGTACTCGGCAAAGGCAACCTCTTCGGCGTGGCGCAAAGCCATGCGCAGGCCGTCAGGCAAGCCGGTCACCATCTCGGTTACATTTTGCACATTTTCCCATCCGGCACACTCAAACAGCGCTTCCATAATGTAATGCGGTACGTCATAGGTGTTGTCGGGTTCCGGCTCGTAGGCGGGGTAGAAATATTTATACCCCACTACACCCACCCTGCTGCCGGCATTCATGCCACAGGAGGCAAAAATATCCTCTAGCGGGCGCAGTTTTTCCCTGTGCTGGCCCTGCAGGCTGAAATTTTGATACAGAATCCGTGTGTGCGGAATAGGGGAAATCTCCGCGTAGGCCTCGCATTCGTTGCCCACCAGCAGGAAAGCTTCCCCATCGCTGCGCAAAATGAACAAGGCCTCTTCAAAGCGCGGTTCAAAGCGGATGAAGTATTCCATATTGGCAAACTGCTCGCGGTTGGCAAAAATAGCCACATGGGTAAGCCCGCGCTTGTTAAGGGCGGCAAGCAGCAGGTCTACCCGCTCGCGGTAAATGGTGTCGCTCAGCTTCACGCAGGGCAATGTATCCTCTTGCAGGAACAATGGGTCGCAAGGGCGTGTACCGATCTGTTTCATAATGTCTACCATCCTATTTGTGTTTTCTTAAAGCGATTAGAGCAGCCACTTATCGAACCAGGAGAACGCATCGTTCTGCATGAGTACGTCGAATTTATGCGGTCCAGGGTAATACTTACCAATGTAGCACTCTGGCCTGTTCATTTTGCCGTAGATGTTTTTCAGCTTTTCGTCCGCCGCCTTCTGCCCCTCCAGCGCCCACAGCGGATCCTCGGTGTCGTACAGGGCCATAAAGGGGCGACCCCCAGAAAGCGCGGCCAAGTCCGGCAGGTCCATCAGTTTTGCAAGATGGGGCAAATGGAACATCCAGGTATGGCTGTGTACGTCGGTTTTTACCGTTTGGGCAAAGGTGCTCATAAACCCGGCGCACACCCCGCACTGTATGCGGTCATCCAGCCCCGCAAGGTAGATGGTGCGCTGTCCGCCGCCGGAGAGCCCGCCGCATCCAATGCGCGCGGCATCCACATCCGGGCGTGTAAGCAAGTAATCCACCGCGCGGCGGTCATCGTAAGCCATGATGCCCGGCCAGGTGACACCCGCAAGGAAAAGGGATTTCGCCACAATGGTTTCGTACCCGCCGGCAAAGGCGTTGTAGGCTTCGATGTATTCGCGCGTGCCGGGCTGCACATCCCGCATCACATCGCGAAATGCATCGGGTACTTCCTCCACAGCCATTTTACGCGAGCCCCACAGGAAAACATCGGGCGCAAACACGGCGTAGCCCCGCTTTGCTAGGCGGCTTGCCCAGGATTCTCCTCCATAGCACTCCTGCTTAAACGCTTGCAAAATGGGTGGTTCATCCGGCAGCGCCACAATTTTTTCTTTGCCATAATACTTGAAACCGCCATGGTCGTGCAGCGCAACTACCGCGGGCAGCGGGCCGGTGCTGCCCGCGGGTTTCAGAAAAAAGCCCTCGGTGGAGGGGCCAAAAGGCTGGTCGTAGGCAATGCGCTCCACCGTCAATCCATCATGCGTAAAGCTTTCCAGGATGCGCGCATTCAGCGGGCAGTGTTGTGGCGTATACCCAAGAAGGGAATACACTCTGCCCTTTGCCTCGGCGCGCCAGGCGCCCATCTCTGCCCAGGGAGATGCCAGGTAGGAATAGGGATACGGATTCGCATCGGCAAGCGCCTGTGCCGCGCCTGCGTAGTTGCCCAGAAAATTTCTCATGGCACACCTCAATCCATTCATAAATGCATTATTCGGGGATGAAAACCCCGGCCACCGCGTGCGGCGGCAGCGTTAACACGCACTCGCCCTATGTATCATCTAACGGAAACATGGGTCTTGGGGTGCGGGCATAGGGCAGCATCGTCAGCAGTTCGCTGGTGTCGCCCGGCGTCAGCGCTATCAGGCTGTGCGCGGCAATGGCGCGGTATTCCGGGCTTTGGTAACCGCTTTTTACCACTATCAGCCGATAGGCCGAAAGATCCACCCCCGCGCGCTGCAGCAGCGCGGGGTCGAACACAGCGGTGCGTTTGTCTGTTACCGCAATATGCAGGCCCTCCACATCGACGACGGCATAAAAAACAGCATCCACCTGTGCCAAGCGCAGCACCCTTGCCGTACACTCCAGCGGCTGCACACTGCCGTGCTGCACCCGCCCAATACTTAGCGGCAATACCGCCCCTTCTCCACCCGCCCGGCAAGCCGCGCTGGCGGCAGAATCGGCTATTACCGCAACCAGGGCGCTTTGATGCTTTCGCCGCAGCAGAGCCTGCGCCACCACGCACAGGTCGCAGGCGGCACCAGCGGTGGGGTTGTCGCCCGAATCGGAGATAATTACCGGGGAACCGGGCACCGCATCCGCGCGCCGAAGCGCTTCCTCTAGTGGGTAGGCCTCGGTTGTAAAGGTGAAATTGCCGCGCTGCTGCCAAAACCTATCTGCCAGATGCGTTGCCGCAAGCGCCCATTTCGGGTTGGTATCGGCATAGCCCGTAACCACGGCGCTCACCCCGCCATAGGGTGAATCGGCCCAGGGAAAGCCCAAAAGATAGGCACAGTGAAGGGCAGCCACCCGCTTCTCTGTTTGCTCTAGCTCTGCCATCAAGCCGCGCATGGGCTGCACATCCGTTTCCGTCTGTTCGCCGGCAATTAATATGGGCAGCCTTCGATATGCTACCTGTAAACGCCGCTTCTCGGCAACACTTTGCACTAGCAGCCTTGCGGCGGCTTGCCCCGTCTCGTATTCGTCAATATGAGGCGCTGTGCGGTACGCGGTGTAGCCATTGGCCAGCACGGCCATATCCTGTGTCATGGTGGCGTGCATATCCAGCGCGCACACAATCGGCGTGTCCGGCCCGGTTTCCGTGCGCAGCCTGCGCAGCAGCTCGCCTTCGCTGTCATCATAGCCCTCTGCGCACATAGAGCCGTGCAGCGCCAGGCATATGCCGTCCACCGCCGCCGCCTCGCGCAGCGCCCGCACCATTTCGCCGCAGATCTCCTCAAAGGCGGCGCGCCGCACCAGCCCCGAAGAGAGCGCGCGCGCAAAGTACAGCGGCACCACCTGTGCACCAAGCGCTTCCAGGGTGTCCAGGATGCCAAAGGAAACCGTGCCACGCCAGGCATCAACGGCATAAACCCCGCGCCCCTGCGCAAGCGTGAATGCCGTAATACCGGTGCTGAGGTGTGTAAAAGTATTGGTCTCGTGCATCATGCAGCCTACCGCGATACGCATAAAGCCTCCCGGCGTATGAAAAGCACTGTTCATGGAATCGTTAAATCGTAAACATCCAGCGCGTTGTTGTAAAATATCGCACGCAGCCATCGGTGCGCATCCGTTTCGTCCATGGTGCCGTTTGCCACGCAACCTGCCAACACGCTTGTAATATCCTCCCGTGCCAGCACCTTATTGTACAGGCCGGGAGCATTGGCGACACGCATTTTTTCGGTTACGGCAATGGCATCGGCGGCGGCTTTATAATCTTCCGCGCCGTAAAAATGCCCGCTTGCAGTTCTTGTTTAACCGTATCACTCATTTCCCGTTTTTCCAAAACGCAACTGGGCATACCACATCACATCGTCCCCGCGTTGCGAAATCCCCACCAGGTCGGCCGTATTTGAAGGCAGCGTCCCGGTGCGGGGCGTGGCCGCAAAAAAAAGCTTCAGCGGCTGCGCAAAATCCAGCTTTTGGTGTTGCAGCGTTCCGTCCCGCCATTGGGTGAGGTAGTTGCCCGAAACATCCTGCCCGGCCTCGCTTAGCCCGCTGAGATGGCTGACAATGTATGGTGTACCGTTCTCATCGGCCACAAAAGCGCCGCAATCCGGGAAAAGGTCGTTCGTCGCGTAACTATCCGTGCCCACAGCGAGGCCGTTGGGGGCGGGGTTTGTCCGGTAACGGCCAGCCTCCTGCTCGTTGCACCGAAATATATCCACCTTTTGAACCAGGGCGCCGCCGCGCACCCGGGCCAGACGCATGGTGGTTTCCAGCCGCATGCCGGGGAAAAACTTGTCCCGCATAAAGGGCTTCCATACGTTTTTTACAATGTACAGCAGCCATACATCCCCATCTGGGGTCAGCCACATATCCAAATGCCGGATGTGCCCCGCTGTCCGGTCCACATCCTCTACCACAAGCGGCGCGGAGAAAGGCCGGTTTACGATATCGCTGCTCTCTGCATAGTACAGCACGCGAAAATCAAAATCCCACTCCTGCCCGGTCACCTGGCGTTTGTAGTCCATCCATTCGGCGTTGGGTTCGTCTATGTCGCTGGTAGCCATCACGCACGCCCTTCGGTCACGCAAGGCCAGCGCGGGATAACAGGCGCGGCGGGGAAACTTCAGAATGCCGTTTGCCGCCCAGCTGCCCTGTTTGTCGCAGAAGCTGTAGTGGTGGCGGCCAAGGTAGCTCTCCTTCCACAGGAAGCCTTCTATCTGGAACAAAAGCACCTCCCGGTTGGCCGGGTCGGTGGCAATGCCGCGGTAGGAATGGTCTGTAAAGGGCCACGGCGTGCTCCACGCGGGCTTGATGATGTCCGGATAGGCGGCAAATGGCTGTGTGGGGAAGCCCAGTAAGTACGGCTCGCAATACCACATAAAGGAAGATTTGTCCGGCGCGCCCCGAAAAGGAGCCACGCACGGATTTACAGAGACCAACAGGCGGCCGTCACCCGGCAGGGCAATGGGGCAGGGCTCCCGCTGGTCATACCGGGGGTTCACAAACACCTTTTCAAACCCGCCGCCGTCGTGCCGCATGTATATTTGAAGGCGCGTATTGGCGGTGGGCGGCATGCCCTCACCCGTTTCGGGCACGGTGACAAAAACGGTGTTCCCGCTACGCACCACCACCGGGGTGCCGTAGCACCACATGGGGCTGCTTCCGTTTTGCGGGTTTACAAATGCTGTAATGGCCTGTTCTTCGGTTACGCAAACCTGTTGCATATCGTATCCCTTCTATTCATCTTCAAGCCGGATGTCCTTCCACCGGTGGCAGGCCACATAGCGCCCGCTTCCCGGCTCTGTTTGGGCCAACAGGGGCTGCTGCCGGCCGCACTGCTCGCAGGCGTATTTGCAGCGCGAAGCAAACTGGCAGCCCACACTATCTCCCTTGTTGGTGCTTACTTCGCCCACCGAGGATGCCCCCTTCCACGCCTGGTTCGGGTCGGCATCCGGCACGGCATCCAGCAGTGTTTTGGTATAGGGATGCCTGGGTTGCATAAACAATTGCTCGGTCACGCCAAGCTCTACAATTTTGCCCATGTACATAACGGCAATCCGGTTGCAGATATATCGGATTACGCTGAGATCGTGCCCGATATAAATGCAGGTGAGGCCCAGCTCGTTTTTCAAATCCACAATCAGGTTCAGCACCTGCGCCTGCACCGAAACATCCAGCGCGGAAACAGGTTCGTCCGCAAGGATAAGCGCCGGGTTTAGCGCCAGCGCGCGCGCTATGCCAATGCGCTGGCGCTGGCCGCCGGAAAAGGCGTGCGGATACCGCACCATGTACTCCGGGTTCAGTCCCACCAGCGACAGCATCTCTGCCACACGCTGCTTGCAGTCGTGCTTCGAATAGCCCGCGCAGATAAGGGGCTCGGCAATGATGTTGTACACCGACATACGGGGGCTGAGCGATGAATAGGGGTCCTGAAAGATCATCTGGATGTCCCGGCGCACAGGACGCAGCTTTTTTTCATTCAAGGCCGCCAGATCTACCGGGACAGCACCCCGGTGCAGCCAGATCTCTCCTTCGGTCGGCTCAATGGCGCGGGCAATCAACCGGGCCGTGGTGGTTTTACCGCAGCCCGATTCCCCAACCAGGCCAAATGCTTCGCCTTTAAGCACGCTGAAGGAAACATCATCGACGGCGTGTACAAAATCCTTGGCCTTGCCGGCAGACAACCGCTTTTGAATGGGGTAATACTTTTTCAGGTTTTTAACATCTACAATCACTGTTGATTCCTGTATGTCAGCCACGTGCCGCCACCTCCTTTCCGGCGTGCAAAAAGCAGCTTACATAATGCTCCTCGCCAAGGCCGGCGCGAACAGGCGGCTTGGCATCGCAAACGCCGGCAATGCAGCTTTCGCAGCGGGGGTGAAACGCGCAGCCCAGGGGTAAGTCAAACCCGTGGGGCACCGTTCCGGGTATGGATTCCAGTTTTTTATATTGGCCGGTCAGCCGCGGCACCGAGCGCAGCAAACCTTGGGTATACGGGTGCTTCGGATGGTTGAAAATGTCCCGTACGCTTCCCTCTTCCACTATTTTTCCCAAGTACATCACGTAGATGCGTTCCACCATGTGGGCCACAATGCCAAGGTTGTGGGTAATGAGGATTAAAGAAATGCCCAGCTCCTGCTGCATTTGCTTAATAAGCATCAGCACCTGTGCCTGGATGGTTACGTCCAGGGCCGTGGTGGGTTCGTCCGCAATCAGCAGGCGCGGATTGCAGGACAGTGCCATGGCAATCATCGCGCGCTGGATCATGCCCCCGGAAAATTGGAACGGGTATTCGTCGATGCGCTTCTCCGGGTTGGGGATGCCCACAAGGCGAAACAGTTCAACCGCGCGCTCGCGCGCTTTCTGCTTGTCGATGTCCTCGTGTACCCGGATGGCTTCAACGATTTGAGCGCACATGCTGTACACCGGGCTCAGGGATGCCATCGGCTCCTGGAATATCATGGAAATATCCCTGCCTCGTATTTCCCGCATGGCATCCGAATCCGGCTTTTCTTTTGCAACGTCGATGCATTCACCGGTCTTTGTCTTCACCAGTATCTCTCCGCCCGAGAGTTTGGCGTCGGCCGGCAAAATGCCCATGGTGGAGTAGCAGGAGATGGTTTTCCCGCATCCGGATTCCCCCACAATACCAACCGATTCGCCCTCTGCCACGGTGAAGGATACGCCGTTTACAGCCTTGGACGAGGTTTTGCGGAATGGAAATTCCACATACAGATCCTTCACGTCAAGTAACTTGCTTTTCTCACCGCTCATGTGTTCACCTCGCTCAAGTGATGCTGGAATACGGGTCGGAGGCTTCGCGCAGGCCGTCGCCCACAAAATTGAACGCCAGCACCGTAAGGATAAGGAAGAACGCGGGAATAAAAAGCCATGGCCGCAGTGCCAGCGTGTTCAGATCCCGGCATTCCTGCAAGAGCACTCCCCAGCTTACGATGGGAGGCTTTATGCCCAGCCCCAAGAAGGACAGGCTGGTTTCCCCCATGATCATGCCCGGAATGCTGGTGGTTAAACTTACAATCACGTAGCTCATAAATGACGGAAGCATGTGTTTGAAGATAATCTGCAATCTGCTGCGCCCGGCCAGCCGGGCCGCCGTGATGAAATCCATGTCCTTCATGGACAGGAACTTACCGCGCACCACACGCGCGAGGCCGGTCCAGCCTATCAGCGACAGGATGATGGTGATGCCCATGTACACCCCAAGCGCCGGCCAGGTGGGCGGAATGGCAGCGCTGAGACCCATCCACAGGGGCAAGGTGGGGATACAGATAATAATCTCGATGACGCGCTGGATGGCTGAATCGACCTTGCCGCCGCAATAGGCGGCGATACCGCCGATGAGAACGCCAAGCAAAAAGCTGATGATGATGCCGATGAGCCCTATAGACAGGGATATCTGCGCGCCAAAAAAGATGCGGCCAAACAAATCGCGCCCCAATTGATCGGTACCAAACAGGAACACCGGCACATTCGGGTCTTCGGTACCAAACAGGTGGATATCTGTGGTGAATATGCCAAACAGCTTGTATTGTGCACCGCGCGCAAAGAGTTTAACCCGAACCATCTGGTCCTTAAGCTCGGTATATTCGCGCGCAAAGGTTTCGGGGTTCATCTGGCTGGTAAGCGGCGCCACGTAGGGAAGAAGGCTAAAATTGCCCTCCCTGTCGGAAAAGTGCAGCGTGGATGGAGCGGCGTATTTATAGTTGGTGAATTTCTGGTCCGCCTCGTAAGGTGCTATAAACGGCGCGAACGCCGCACTGAGATAAAGAAGAATTGCGACGAAAAGAAATACGACGGCGGGTTTGTTTTTTGTAAACCGCCACCACATCAGCTGTGCCTGCGAGGCTGTGTACAAGGTTTCCTCGCCTTTTTGCTTTTTGCGCCGGCCGGGCGATGGCGCCTTGCCAAGCCGCTTTTTGGCCTCTGTCATGTGCGCCACCTCCTAGCTTAAGCGAATGCGCGGATCGGACACAGCGAGCAAAACGTCCGAAATCAACGTACCAATCACCGTCAGGGCGCTTAGCACCAATAGGAAACTGCCGGCCAGATACATATCCTGCATCTGGATGGCACCAAGCAAAATGGGCCCCGTGGTTGGAATGTTCAGCACAATGGAGACTATTTCGCCGCCCGAAATAAGCCCGGGCAGCACCCAGCCCACGGTGCTGATAAAGGGGTTCAACGCGATGCGCACGGGGTATTTGAGAATGACTTTCCATATGGGAAGCCCCTTGGCGCGCGCGGCCGTCACATAGGGCTTGCCCAGTTCATCTATCAGCGTGGCCCGCATGGTGCGGATGGTGCCCGCCGTACCGGCCAAGCCAATGACAATGACCGGAATCCACAGATGGCTTAGCATATCCAAGAATTTCGCCATGGACCAGGGCGCGTCTGCAAACTGCCGCGAAAACAGCCCGCCCACGTCCACATTCAGCACCGAGAACCCAAAATACATCAACATCATGGCCAATACAAAAGCCGGTATAGACATGAACAGATAGCACAACACACTGACGACATGGTCGAATACCGAAAACTTTTTGAGAGCAGTTAAAATACCGATGATAAACGAAATAATCCAGGTGAACAACAGAGATAACACCGATATCAGTATGGTCAGCGGTAATCGCTCGCCCAATATTTCTACTACCGGGCGGTTGTATCGAAACGATTTCCCCATGTCCCCCTGTAGGAAATCTGTGATCCACTTTACATATTGCAGATGTACGGGAAGATCCAACCCGTACTGTTCGCGCAAAGCCTGTTCTGTTGCCAGATCCACCGAGGTGCCTTGCTGCTTTAGCGCGGTGATATGCGCCGTAACAAAGTCTCCCGGCGGTAGCTGGATGACAACAAAGCATATAATGGAAACAACGAAGAGAGTCAGTAGCATGATGCCAAACCGCTTCAGCAAATACCTTTTCATCTCAGAAAGACCCTTTCTTGGCAACCGGCAGAAAGATAAGACAGACCTGGCTGCAACTTTGAAATTTGATACATTTTCCGATCAAATCACACAAGGCAGCCAGGCCCTTAGAGGTTAGAACATTATAATGGCGCGGGACCGTCCTCTGCCCTTAACCGGCAAGATACCATTGGTCGGGCCGAGACATCAGCCACCAGTTGGTTGCGTCCATAAACAGAACCGACTGGGGAACGTTTTGCAGGTTGTTGGAAACATACACTGCGGTAGGCACATAACCCACGGTGCCGATGACATACAGTTCTTCTGCAAAGAACTTGAAAATATCCTTGGCCAAGCGGTCATATTCATCGCCGGATGCCAGCTGGATAGCCTGCCAGTTGGCAAAATACTGCTGTACCTTTTCGGGCGGAAGTTCGCCGCCGATACCGCCGGTATTAAACCATTCCACCCAGTCCACGGCATAGCTCAGATCGCCGCATTCCATCCAGAACTTGGAAACGTTTTGGAAAACCTTCATCTCCACCGAGTTGTCCAGGCCCGCCATGCCGACATCCAAGTCTCCAGCCGACCCGCGTTCCCAGTACAGGGTGATATCCACAGGATTGATCTCTACCCGGACACCCACGGCCTGCCAGTAGTCGCGGACAAGCTCATGCACGGGCTGGGACAGCTGCATCACAACCAGCAGTGTATTGCCGTTGCTCATTTTGCGGAAACCGTCGCCGTCGCGCTCATTCAGCCCCATTTCGTCAAGCAACGCGTTGGCTTTGTCCACGTCGTACTCGGAAAAGGCACTGGACCAGGCGGGGTCATAGAAAGAGGCGCTTGTGTTTACAGTAGCCTGTGTGGGGATGCCGTAACCGTCGTAGATAAGTTCGTTAATCTCATCACGGTTAATCGCCAGGGACATGGCCTGCCTAAAGCGTACATCCTGGAAAACCGCACGCGTGGCCTCATCCCGGTGGTTCTGGTTGAAGGAGTATATTGGGTTGGAGGCGATGTCGCCGTTCCACAGGCGCACATTGTAGTTTCCGGATTCCTCGTTGGACTTGATGAGCTCCAGCTTATCGGTACTCACCTTGCCAAAGTCGTATTTACCCTGCATGATATTCAGGTCATAAACCTCGTTATCCTCCAGGATCTCCGCCTTTATGGTATCAATATAAGGCAGTTGGTTGCCTTCGGTATCCACCGCCCAATAGTAGGGGTTGCGGGTAAAGCGGATCTCGGTGGTCGTCATTTCGGACTGCACCCACATACCCAGGGTGGGAAGCAGGCAATTCGGGTCCGAGCCCGGCCATTGCAGGCTGCAAATGGTCGATACTGCTTCAATCCATGTGTCTTTGTCATACAGCTCCTTGGACAGCTTGTTGGCCTCGGCTTCATCCACATAATCGGCGTGCACGGCCCGCAGCAGGTGGCTGGGCGCATAGAAGTTGCCCTCAATGCCCTGCCAGGACGTGATTACGCTGAGGGCGGCGGGATAGGACGCGGCAAAACGGTATTCAACGGTCCAGTCGTCCACCTTCACCACTTCCATGGCTTCACCGCCGGGCGCCCACTGGGATGGAGGGGTCATCTCCGGGTTGAACGCCTCGTGCATCGTGTAATCAGTCCACCAGCAAACCAGATCGTCCGCATCGAAGGGGTCGCCATCCGACCATTTCAACCCTTCGCGCAAGTAGAGGGTGAGGACGGTTTTGTCATCGTTGAACGCATATCCTTTTGCGATATCACCGATAACCGTGTTGGCCGATTCATCGTACCACAGCATGTGGGGCATGGTGGAGTGCCAGATGTCGCCCCAGTCTCCCACCGAGTTAAGACGCGTGATCAATTCGCCGCCATAAGCGCCCACGCTGTCGGTGGGAACAACCACCATTGGCTCATTGGGCAGACGTTCTTCAACGGGCGGCAGGTCGCCGCTTTCCACGCGGGCGGCCAGCATGGGAGATTCGCCGTAGGCGCTGGGGGCGGGCTCCGAGGTGGAGGACGATGTGCCGCCTGATGCCGAGGCCGAGCTGCTTGTCGGGGTGCTGCCGGAGGAATCTGAGCTGCAGGCCGACAAAATACTTACCACCAATGCCAGAACGACGAACAGAGCAAGTGCTTTCGATGTCCTTCTTTTCTCCATGTGTACTCTCCTTTTTGTCTTACCTCTTTTCATGGCGTGCGGGCACTACCAATCTTGCATTTATTTCACAGCAAAATTAATGTAGCCCCATATTACCACCGGATGTGTCTGATGTCAATATATTAATTCACTAAAATGTTGTCATTTTAGTGAATATGTGCAGTATACATTTAGAAATATATGTGCTATACTTTTGCAGAGAAATTAATTTTGCATGATTCTACCCTTCGAAATCCCGCCCCTCCAAGTTCAAATATTTGTCCAACGCTAAAATGGCGCTGCCAATCACCGTGGCGCTGCCAACCGCCTCTGTAATTGAGATGTCGACGCTGTCCCGCAATGGTGCGTATGTCATGTACTGGTACTTTTCCATGGCCAGCTGGTACAAGGCCGGAAACACCTCGATGGTGCTGCCCCCAATGACAATACTGGTGGGGTTGTACATGTTCACCAACGTGCACAGGGCAACCGCCACCTTTTCCGCGGCCTGGCTAACCAGGGTGCGCGCCCACTCCTTTCCGTCGTCGAAAGCTGCGAATATTTCAGACACGTCGGAAATATTCGGAACAATCCTGCGGGCCCGTTCAACCAGAGCCCAGCTGGCGATATGTGTTTGCAGGCATCCATGCAAGCCGCATTCGCACCGGATACCGCCTGGTTCTATAACGATATGCCCAATCTCCCCTGCCCCGTTGGAGCGCCCACACATAATCTCGCCGTGGCTGACCAGTGCGGAACCCACGCCTGAGCCAATGACAAGAAACACCATATCCTCTTCGTACCGGCCGCTTAAAACAACCTCGCCGCGCGCGGCCGCCTTGGTATCATTCTCCACAATTACCGGAAGCGAAAAACGGTCGCGAACAAGCTCTCTGAGCGGCACATCGTGCCAATTCAGCTGAGGCGAAAACCGTAGAACACCTTTTTTACTGTCTACCAGGCCTGCGGCGCCAATACCAATTGCAAGCACCTTCTTGGCATTGATGCGGCTTTTGCACAAAACAGCTTGATAGCTTTCCCACATTATTTCTACCACGCGCTCAGGCGTAAAATCCGCTTCGGAAACCGCCGTGGTTTGCCCGGCTACAATATTGCCGTCAAAATCCACCACATGTACCTTGATTAGCCCTACGTCCAAATGGATGCCAACCGTGTAAACGGCATTGGGAACGATATCCAGAAGAACGGCTTTCCGGCCGACGGAATTGGTGTCCTCCCGCGTCGTCTCCTGAATGAGGCCAATATCCGACAGCTCTGAAACCAGCCGCGTTATCCCAGCCGGACTCATGCCGGATCTCTTGGCAATCTCAACCCGGGAAATCGGGCGCAGCCTGCGGATGGTGTCTAAAACAATTTTTTTGTTGTATAGCTTCATGAACCCCTGATCCTGTGTTTTTCTGGCGTTCAAAGGAAACCCCTCCCTGTAACCACATCGGTTGCGTGCCGCGAAAGCTACCGAAATGCATGCTTTTGCATTAATTTCGCGACGGTATCAACGTATGCCAGGATTGTACATCATAAAAAACACAATGTCTATCATTTAACAAACCTTTTAAGAATCATTTTTGCACTTATACCCGCAAAACAGGAGGATTGACATGAAACAAACACGCTACGCCTTTGCCGGTGCAAGCAGCCGCGCCTTGAACATGTACATGAACCCCATGCGTACGGATTATGCGGCCGAATGCGTTCTTGCTGGGTTGTATGACAGCAACCCCGGGCGCGCGAAAACCGTTTCGGACATCACGGGCATTCCGGTATACGATTCATTTGACGAAATGGTTAAAAGCACACAGGCACAGGTAATTGTGGTAACCACAGTGGATGCGTATCACAGCGATTATATCATACGCGCCCTGGAGCTTGGCTGCAACGTTATTACCGAAAAGCCTATGACAACCGATGCCGGGCGCTGCGCTGCCATCCTGGAAGCGCAAAAACGCACCGGCGGGCATGTGACGGTCACCTTCAACTACAGGTATGCCCCTTTTTCCACAAAAATTCGCAAGCTGCTACACACAGGGGCGGTAGGAGACGTGTTTAGCGCGCATTTTGAGTGGCTGCTGGACCGCAATATGGATGTGCAGGCGCACGGCGCCAGTTACTTCAGACGATGGAATTCCCGCATGAAAAAAAGCGGCGGCTTATTGGTGCACAAGTCGACGCATCATTTTGACTTGGTAAACTGGTGGCTTCAGGCAGAGCCGCTGGAGGTAAGCGCCTTTGGCAAGCTGAACCTGTATGGCACACCGGGTGGTCACCGCTATGCCGGCGGCATGCAGGGCAGCCATTGCCGCGCGTGTGAACACACACGGGAATGCGCTTTTTACTATCGGCTGAACGATGATGAAACGCGTCTATACGCTGCCAACGAGCACTACGATGGCTATTACAAGGATGGATGCGTCTATGCGCCTGATATCGATATTTACGACACCATGGCCGTGAATGTGCTGTACAATACCGGCGCTATGCTAACCTACAGCCTAAATGCCACATGCCCCTACGAGGGGTGGCGCATCACCATAAACGGCAGCAACGGGCGGCTGGAAGCCTATATGCCCGAAACCGGGCCAGATGCCCTGGCCGCGTTTGATACCATCCGCGTGTTTGATTTGGAGAACAATGTAACCGAGCATCGTGTTACAAGGGCACGCGGGGGGCACGGCGGCGGAGACGCGCGGCTGCTGCGCATGCTTTTCCTCGCCAACCAACCAGACCCGCTGGGCCATAGCGCCGGCACCCGTGACGGCGCAAACTCTATTATGGTAGGCGCGGCGGCCAATATTTCCATCCGCGAAAAGCGAGTGGTAAATCTGGCACAGCTTTTGCAAAACGCCGGTACGCCTTAATTCAGACGGTGTTTATACAAGTTCAGCGGCATATCTTGGCGGCGAGAGGAGAAACCCATGTCCGCACACGAACGTTTCCACTACCAATCCCTAGCCGAGTTGCGTGCCGACATTGCCAAGCTTTGCGTCAACATAGCGCAGAGCGAAGATCTGTCCCCACTGTCCCGTCCGGTGCAAATAGGCGGCCTGCACGCCCCCAACGCGCTGGCCGTACTGCCAATGGAAGGCTGCGACAGTGAGCCGGAGGGTTCGCCGTCGGAGCTTGTGCAGCGCCGCTACCTGCGCTTTGCGGCCGGCGGCGCGGGCCTGCTGTGGTGGGAAGCCTGCGCCGTAACGCCCGAGGGCCGCGCAAACCCCTTGCAGATGATGCTGACCGAGGAAAACGTGGGCGTCTTCGCGCGCTTGCTTGACAAAACAAACGCCACAGCGGCAATCATCATAGGCGCAGTCCACCGCCCGGTGAACATTTTGCAGCTTACCCACTCGGGGCGGTATTCCCGGCCCGAAGGGCACAAGCCGGCACCGCTGGTACCCCAGCACGACCCCATCCTGGATGCGCGTGTGGGCCTTACGGGCAGCGAGCCGGTGCTAACCGATGCCTATCTGGACAGCCTTGCGGAAAAGTACGTGGCCAGTGCGCTGCTGGCGCAAAAGGCGGGCTTCGACGGCGTGGACATCAAGGCCTGCCACCGGTATCTGGTAAGCGAGCTTTTGGCCAGCCATACCCGCAAGGGAAAATATGGCGGCAGTTTTGAAAACCGCAGCCGCTTTCTGCTGGACATGGTGCGTGCGGTGCGTGCAGCCTGCGGGCCGGATTTTGTTGTAGCCTGCCGTTTCAACATCTTCGACGCGCACCCGTACCCCTACGGCTTTGGCGAGGACAAGCACGACTTTATGACCTGGGACTCCACCGAGCCACTGGCGCTGGTGCGCGCCCTGTGCGATGCCGGGGCGGGGCTGCTCAGCAACTCGGCGGGCAACCCCTACTATATTTACCCGCAGGTGACACGCCCCTTTGATGCCTCCAGCCAGGGCGTCCCGTTGCCCCAGGAACACCCGCTGGAGAGTGTGGCGCGCCTGTTTGCGTTTACCCGGCAGGTGCAGCAGGCGGCCGGAAGCGTACCCGTGGTAGGCAACGGCTACAGCTGGCTGCGGCAGTTCGCGCCAAATGCCGGGGCGGCAAACCTGGCCGCCGGGCACTGCGCTTTCGTGGGCCTGGGCCGCAGCAGTTTTGCCTACCCGGATGCGCCGCGCGACATCTTGCTATCCGGCGGCATGAACCCCCAAAAATGCTGCATTGCCTGCAGCAAATGCACGCAGATTATGCGGGACCACGGGCGCACCGGCTGCGTGGTGAAGGACTCCGCCGTGTATGCCCCGCTGTACAAGCTATACCGCGCCGAGGCCGAGGCCCGCGTGGCCCAATAGAATTGTGGAGGTGCACACATGAAGCAAACAGCCATCGTTACCGGCGGCAGCCGGGGCATTGGGCTTGCCTGCGCGGTGAAGCTGGCGCAGGACGGGTTCAACCTTGTGATACTGGACGTGCAAGGCGAAGCCGCCTGTACCGAAGCCCTTGCCAGGCTGGCCGAAACCGGCGCGGAGCACCTGTATGTTCAGGGCGACATCACCAAGGCGTCGGACCGCCAGCGTCTGGTGGACGAAACCGTGGCGCGCTTTTACGGCATCCAGGTGCTGGTAAACAACGCGGGCGTAGCACCGCTGCAGCGCGCCGACCTGCTGGAGATGACCGAAGAGAGCTTCGACCGCGTTGTCGGCATCAACACCAAGGGCACCATGTTCCTCACCCAGGCGGTGGCGCGGCAGATGCTGACACAGGCGTTTACAGGCAAAAAGCGCGGCACTATCATCAATATTTCCAGCTGCTCGGCCGAGGTTTCCAGCACCGGACGGGGGGAATACTGCGTGTCTAAGGCGGGGGTGTCTATGTTAACCACCCTATACGCCGACCGGCTGGCCGCCGAGGGCATCTTGGTACACGAGGTGCGCCCCGGTGTCATCGCCACCGACATGACCGCCACCGTGCAAGCCAAGTACGACGCGCTGTTCGAGACCGGGGCTTTCCCCATCGCACGCTGGGGCACACCCGAAGACATCGCCGGGGCGGTGTCGGCCTTCGCGGGCGACGCGTTTATGTACACTACCGGCAACTATGTGGATGTGGACGGCGGCTTCCACATCAAGCGGCTGTGAGGGCAACAGCATGAAAGCGTTTGAGCCCGTCATTGGCGGCACATCCATTAAAACATACCGCCTGAACACTGTGGTGGTGGGCACAGGTGCGGCAGGCTACAACGCCGCGGCCCGGCTGCACCAGTACGGGCAGGCAGATATCGCCATCGTCACCGAGGGCGTGAACACCGGCACCAGCCGCAACACCGGCAGTGACAAGCAAACCTACTACAAACTCACGCTTTCGGGCGGGGATGCCGACAGCGTGCGTGAGATGGCCGAGACGCTGTTTGCGGGCGGCTGTGTGGACGGCGATATCGCGCTGTGTGAGGCGGCGCTTTCAGCCCAGGGTTTTTTGCGTCTGATCGAGCTGGGTGTGCCCTTCCCCAAAAACCGATGGGGCGAGTACATCGGCTACAGAACCGACCACGACCCACGCCGCCGTGCCACCAGTGTGGGGCCCTACACCTCACGCGTGATGACCGAGTGCTTGCAGCGCGAAGTGAAGCAGAAGGGCATCTGTGTGTTCGGCAAAATGCAGGTGGTGCGTGTATTGGCCGAGGACGGTGTGTACCGGGGCCTGCTGTGCCTGGATGTGGAGGCCAACGATTTTGTGTTGTTCCAGAGTAAAAACGTGGTTTACGCCTCCGGCGGCCCGGCGGGCATGTACGCGGGCAGCGTGTACCCCGCGGGGCACTTTGGCGCTACCGGCCTGGCCTTCGAGGCAGGTGTGGCGGGGGGCAACCTCACCGAATGGCAGTACGGGCTGGCATCGGTAAACCCGCGCTGGAACGTGAGCGGCACCTACATGCAGGTACTGCCGCGCTTTGTGTCCACCGACGCAAACGGCGGTGATGCGCGGGAATTTTTGTCCGATACCTTCGATGATACAGGAAAAATTCTGGACAAGGTGTTCCTAAAGGGCTACCAGTGGCCCTTTGATGTGCGCAAGGTGGCGGACGGCTCGTCCATCATCGACATTTTGGTGTACCTGGAGGGCACGAAGGGCCGCCGGGTGTTTCTGGATTTCCGCCAAAATCCCGGTGGCCGGGAGATTGATTTCTCCCGGCTGGGCGAAGAAACCCGCGCCTATCTGCAGAAAGCCGAGGCCTGCTTTGGCACGCCGATAGACCGGCTGCTGCACATGAACGCCCCTGCGGTAGATTTTTACCGCGACAAGGGCGTGGATTTGGCACGCGAGCCGCTGGAGATAGCCCTGTGCGCCCAGCACAACAACGGTGGGCTTGCGGTGGACGCATGGTGGCAGACGAATGTTGAAGGGTTTTTTGCGGCGGGCGAGGCGGCTGCCAGCCACGGCGTGTACCGCCCGGGCGGCAGTGCACTGAACGCCGGACAGGTGGGCAGCACCCGCGCCGCACAGTATATTGCGGCCAGGCGCAAAGGCGACGCGCCGGTTGCGCTTTCCGACGCGATACAGGGCCAGGTGGCGGGCACGCTGGCCCTGGCAAAGACGGTGTCTTGTGAAAAGAATGGCGGCAATGCGCAGACGCTATGGGACATGGCCGCCCGGCGCATGAGCCTCTTTGGCGGGCCAATCCGCAGCCGGGAAGGTATTTTACAGGCCATTTGCGAAACCGAGACGGCGCTTGCGGATTTTGCGGCCACTGTGAAGGCGGGGCCGGGCGAGTTGCCCATCACCCTTCGGTTGCGGGACGTGCTGTTGTGCCAGCGGGTTTACCTTGCTGCCATGGCCGATTACATAGGCGCAGGCGGCCAAAGCCGTGGCAGTGCCCTGTACACCGACCCCACCGGGCAAAAGCCCTACCCGTGGCTGCCGGATGCCTTCACCTTTGCGCTGGACGGCGGCAGTCGGGGCGGGCAGGTGCAGGAGGCTATCTACAGCGCTGAAACAGGCATCTGTACATTCAACTGGCGGCCTGTGCGGCCTATCCCCGAGGATGATGACTTCTTTGAAAACGTTTGGCGCGCGTTCCGCGAGGATGGGAATATAAGATACTGACAGGAGGGTGAGAACATGGCATTGCCCAAATTTACAAAACGCGTGCTGGACATCGAAAACCGATGCGAAGCCGCCTCGGTGTTCGACGTGGACAACAACGGCGTGCCGGATATCGTCTGCGGTGAATACTGGTACGAGGGGCCGGATTTTACAATGAAACACAAAATCTGCGACATCCCCTACGCGTACGAGTACGTTTGGGATTTTTCAGACTATCCCATGGATGTGGACGGCGACGGTTGGACAGACATCGTTACCGCCAGCTGGTGGGGAGACGGGCTGCACTGGCGCAAAAACCCCGGCCCTGGCGGCGGTGAGTGGGAAACCCTCAAGGTAATGCCGCTGACCAACGTGGAGACCATCCGCTACTTCGATATCGATGGCGATGGCAGGGCAGAGATTTTTCCCAACTGCCCAGGCGAACCCGCCTTCTTTGTGAAGCTAGTGACGGATGAAAACGGATGTGGCACCGCCCGTTTTGAAAAACACGTCATCGGCGGCGGGAACGCCGGCCACGGCATCGGCTTTGGCGATGTGGATGGCGACGGCCTGCCCGAGGTACTGCTTCAGGGCGGCATCCTGCACATCCCGGCCGGCGGCGTGTACGCGGGCGAATGGACGCTGCTGCCCGAGTTCAGCTTCGATTGCGCCCTCAGCGTGCCCGTGCTGGCGCACGATGTGAACGGCGACGGCCTGGCCGATATCATCTTCGCCAACGGGCACGGCTACGGACTGTTCTGGCTGGAGCAAACCAAAAACCCCGATGGCAGCCGGGGCTGGAAACGCCATGTCATCGATGGCGCGTGGTCGCAGTACCACGACATGCAGATGTATGACATCGACGGCGATGGCGTGGAGGAGTTGGTAACCGGCAAACGCTACAAGGCGCACAACGGCAACGACCCCGGCGACGACGGCGAGGTATTCGTGTGCTATTACAAAAAACGTGATGGCGCTTTTTACCGTCATATCGTTGATTATGGAAATCCAGCCGAAGGCCACTCGGGCGTAGGCATCTATTTTTGGCTGGCCGATGTAACCGGCAACGGCAAGACCGACATCATCGCTCCCGGCAAAGAGGGGCTGTACCTGTTCGAGCAGGAATGAACACCATCAAAAGGAGATAACGAATGAAGAACAAAATCAAAATGGGTTTCCTTGGCTGCGGCTATATGGGCCAGAACGCCCACCTTTCGAACTATACACAACTGGACGGCTGCGAGGTGGTAGCCTTGTGCGACACCAAGGCCCGCCAGGCCGAGCTGGTGGCACGGCGCTACGGCGTGGGCCGGGTGTACACAGACACGGCCGCCTTTCTGGCCGACCTTGAAATTGAAGCCGTGGTGGCGGCGCAGTACTTCGAGAACCATGTGGATCTTGTGCCCCGGATTCTGGCGGCGGGCAAGCACTTGCTTACAGAAAAACCCCTGTGCGTGTTTCCCGAAAACGCCCGCATGTTGGCCGATACCGCCGCGAAGGCGGGCAAAATACACATGGTGGCCTACCACAAACGGTCTGACCCGGCCACCGAATACGCCCGCGGCGTGATTTTGAACTGGAAACAAACCGAAAAAGCCGGAAAAATGACCTATGTGCGCATCACCATGCCTCCGGGTGACTGGATGGGCGGGGCCAACAGGGCCATCAGCACAGACGAAGCCTATGGTGAGAATACCCCTGAAGCGTCCCCGGCAGGTATCGACAAGGCGACACGCGAGCGGCTGGTATCCTTCGTGAACTACTACATCCACCAGGTGAACCTGATGCGCTTTTTGATGGATGAGGACTACAAGCTCACCTTCGCCGACAAGTTCGGACGCCTGCTGGCGGCCGAGAGCACGAGTGGCATAACCGGCGTGTTGGGGTGCGCATTGAGCTGCCCGCCCCATTAGCCGCCCAGCGCGCCGGGCGGGTGACGGTTTTTGACAACAGCGGCCAAACCGCAGTGTACACAAGCCCGGTGCTGCCTAACCTTTCGGCCATGCGCAACCAAGCCGCTAATTTTGTTGCCGCCGTGGCCGGGGAAAGGCCCGCGCCCTGCACCTCGGCCCAGGCGGCGCGGGATTTGGAAATCGCCATGGACTACATCCGCATGACCGCCCCGTAACAGGGCGGTTTCACTATAACTTATTATAGCTATTCCGCTTTTGGTTTTTTAACCACCCATCTATCCAGCGCGGACAGTGTGCGCGGTCGGTATGGGTACAGGCGAGAAAAGCGTGGCGGCCCTTTGGTAAGTCGCATGGCGAGCTCGTACCCGATGCGATTGGCATCCTCCGGTGTGATTTCGCCCGGCTTAAAACTCTGGCACATTTGGTAAGCAATGACATCCCGCCGTTTCTGATCCCTGCCGGTGTTGGAAGAGTATTGTGCTTTGCTAAAAAGAAATTCAGCATCGGCAGTCTCGGCGGCGCACTCATAAGCCGAAATGAGTGCGCCATTCTCGGTTTTCAATGGGTTCTCCATGTAATCCGTCACATCCCGCAGCGCCTTGGCCACGCTGCGGCCCTTGCCCGTGTGCAGTGGGAAGATGCGCGTCGTGGCCATGGCGGTTCACCTCCGGTGGATTGAACTATGCAGTTGATTCGTGTAATATGATAGAGAATATATGGCAAGGGAGAGCCGATAAATGGATACAGAGATACTGAACCTCATAAAAAAACAATGCCAAGGTAAACCACACATAAAACTGACGGTCGGCTGCCTTGCAAACGGTTCGCAAACTGTTCAGGTGTTCAATGAAAGCGGCGAAATTGAAAACAAAGATTACCCAACGATAAAACGCCTGCTTACGCATACCTCCGGCTATACCACAAGGCTTCCCATGTCGCGCAAGGAAAATCTGCAAACCGGGTTGTCACCCATGACCAACGCGCTGTTTTCTTCAATGTTCTATATGGATGAACAAAAAATGCGGGATATTCTCAGCAGAACAGACTTGACGGATAAGGACTATAAATGGCATTATTCAAACTTTGGATTTTCCTTGCTGGGCTATGCCGCCGGGGTAGTATCGGGAGAGGGCTACACAGCCGCCATGGACAAGTTTTTGGCGGATGACCTGGGGCTGCCCAATTCATACACCGGCACTTTGCCCGAAAAGAACCTGCCGGGGTTTAGCAAGAAAGACCGCTCCGGCGGCAATGTGAATTGGGGCGATAATCTGGTCAGGCCGGCGGGAGATATCAGCTCTACCGCAAAGGATTTGCTGCGATATGCAGAAATTCACATGAATGAAGAATTGCCTTATGTATCGGTTTGTCATCAAAAACATGCAAAGCATGGTTTTCCATTCGCCCAGTTGTTAGACATAGACATGGGGCTTGGCTGGTGGGTGGGAAGAAAAGAGCCCCTGATTATGCACGGCGGCGATACCGCCACGTTTAGCTCCGCTTTAATCGCGGACAAAAAGCATAAAACGGCGGCGGTTGTTTTATCAAACTATCCGGGGAACTCGTTGAACCTATCAAAAATAGCGATACCCTTGCTGAAGAAAACCAACCAGAATATTGGCGCATAAATGGGTAATAGCAGATGGGATTCTTTCTACAAATAAGGAGCAAATGAATGACAAACTTTAAGGGCTTCTCTCCGGCTACAATCGACTTTATGTGGAATCTGCGCCTAAACAATAATAAGCCTTGGTTTGAGGAACACAAACCACACTTTATCGAAGTGTTCCAAACCCCGATGATAGCTTTGGGGCATGATGTTTTTGAGCGGATAAACGCGGACTTTTCTGAGCACAGCTTTATCCACAAAGTGTCGCGCATCTATAAAGACGCAAGGCGCATAAAAGACGGCCAGCCCTATAGATGCAACCTATGGTTTTCAATTGAGCGTCCAGCCCCCGAAGGCGTAGAGTGGACATCTACACCTGTTTTTTGGTTTGAGCTTACACCTGAAAATTGGACTTATGGTTTGGGTTACTACTCCGCCCGTGGTGAAACCATGGCAAAGCTGCGCGCGCGAATTGACAAAAATCCAAAAGCCTTTGAAAATCTCATTCGCCCGCTTGAAAAACAGGATGAGTTTTTACTGGAAGGTGCGGAATATGTCCGCAAGAAAGAAGCGCCCACCGAAAAAACAGCAGCGTGGTACAATAAAAAGTCGTTCTCACTGATACATGAGCAGAAGCATGGGAAAGAACTATTTGCCGCAGATCTGGCGGATCGTATTGTGCAGGGCTTTACGTTTCTGATGCCGTTTTATGACTATTTTATTACGCTGGACAGTGACCCATCGCCGGTGCAACATACAGAATTACGGAGGTTAATGTGCTCATAGATTTACTGTCAAAAAGATACAGTTGCCGGGACTTCGCCCCGAAACCTGTTCCAGACGATGTGATTCAATACATGCTGGAATGCGGGCGTCTTTCGGCGTCTGGCGGCAACGAGCAGCCATGGAAATTCGGCGTTATCACGGATGCTAGCATCATCAAACAAATAGCGGAAGCGGCCAGCATAAATTACAGCCAGAAGTGGGTAGAAACTGCACCTCTGCTTATTGTGCTATGCACGCAGTTATTTGACAGCATGGATGAAACCATCGGCCCGAACCGTTTCCCAAGCCTAAAAGAACAAATCAAAGCCATGGACCATCGCCTGTACGTCGCCATCCATATGGAAGAACACCAGACCAAAATCCCCGGAGAACACATGGTTTTGGCAGCACTTGAGCATGGCGTGTACTCGACCTGGATTTCCAGCCTTGATTGCGAGCGGGCCGGCGAAATCATCGGGGCGCAGGGATATCTTGTGACAAACATCATTGCTTTCGGTTATCCCAAGCGGCAGAAAGAGCCAACCAAGAAAAAGAGTTTAGAGAGCATCACGTTCACAAATCGGTTTACTGTTTATGAAGATGAAAACAGCGGCGTTTCTGCCGCAGGCTTGAAAGTGACGATATGATGGAATTGACGCAAGCGATAGAATCCCGGCGCAGCATCCGCAGGTTTAGGCCGGACGCTTTGCCCAAAGAAAGCATCGAAGCGATTTTGCGGGCGGCCAGCCTGGCTCCCTCCGCCAAAAACAGGCAGCCCTGGCGCTTCGTGGTGGTCACCGGGCAAAGCAAGGCCGGGCTGTTGGCCGCGATTGAGCGGGGCATTCAAACCGAACAGGCAAGCGGTGCTCTTTTGCCCGGCAGCAGGCAGTATATCCCCGGCGCATTGCACACGCTTAGTATTGTGCGCGCCGCGCCGGTAACGGTGCTGGTTTTCGACGCGCAATCGGATGCTCTGCCACAGAATACCAGCCCAGAGGAATGGTTTTACCACTGCGCCAACATCCAGTCCATCGGAGCGGCCATACAAGATATGTGCCTTGCCGCTACCAATATGGGCATCGGCAGCCTATGGATTTGCGACGTGTTTTTCGCCCACCGTGAAATACTGGCGTGGGCGAAAGAACCTGGCAGCCTGGTGGCGGCGGTTTCGTTTGGCTATCCCGCAGAAGCACCATCGGCAAGGCCACGGCTGCCGCTGGAGCAATTGGTTGTCTACAAAGAATAAACGATAAAATTTCTAGCTGTCTATCGAGTAAATCAGCGTGAGATGGCGGTGTGCTGTAGTGCTTTATACCATATCGTTATGCAATATCGTTGCCGATTGCCCGATAGAGCCGCGCTAAAAATGCCATATTATGATTATATCTGTCGAAATACATTGCTCAATCGGTACTGCAAAAAAAGGATTTATCAAAACATAAAAAGCACATAGATTTTGCAAGCGCAAATCCATGTGCCATGTCTATGCTTAAAATATATGTCGAATACATTGTATCATTGTATGCTTACAATATATAGTTGTGGATTTATAGAACCAAAACAGATACCCTTTACTGTGAGGGGTGTACTATTATGGATAAGTTAGAAAAAAACGATAAAAAGCAATTTGCCGCTGAGATGGGCAAACGCTTATATGATGCAAGACTTGCCGCAGGATTAAGCCAAGGTGATGCGGCAAAAATAGGTGATACATATCAGCAGAGCATCTCTG
>QMCE01000217.1_pt1 | contig 34703 bp, 33 predicted proteins | sample 1821851 | NCBI WGS metagenome assembly QMCE01 (sample SAMN09453174, study PRJNA476694) | Termite gut metagenome, whole genome shotgun sequencing project. | isolation source: worker | host: Odontotermes sp. | place: South Africa:Pretoria | collected 2016-01-28 | reverse complement strand
TATATAAAAATTACTTGTGAAATAGAGATATTGATGATATGATAAAGTATCAATTCGAATAGATTTCATAATTATGCGATAGTGATAAGAAAGGATTGGTACAAATGATCATCAACGCGGAAACGCTCAAAAACCTAAAGCAAATAAACGTAAGCGCCGATAAAGAAAAGACTATAAGCCGGGTTAAGCAGTTATGGGCCAAAACGCCGGTCAGTACCAAAAAGCAAGTGCTGTCCACGGTGAAAACCGGCGACGCGACGATCTACCGCGTTTTCAGAACGGGTACTATCACGCCGCGCATCGTCCTGGCGCTGGCGAGTTCGCTCAACGCGAACCCGTTTTACCTGACGGGCGACGCGGACGAAGACACGGGCTACACACCCGATATGCCTGAATTATTCCTCGAAGCGAAGGGAATCGGCGAGCGGCGCGGCGGCAAGAGGCTTAAGGGGTATGCAATACAAGCCGACGCCGAAAAAGCGGCTTCGGCTGCGCCCGGTTCCGGCGAAGCGTTCGCCGGCTTGGGCGAAGACGAATACGTGCTCCAGCTGCGCGCGCTGTTTCACCGCGCCGCGTTCAGCGCGAACGCAAAAGCAAGGCTGCGCGCTATCGCGGATGTGCTGTTTCAAGACTAAAAAATGAATACCGCCACAGCCTCCACATGCGCCGTTTGCGGGAACATATCCGCCGGCGTCGCCTTGATAAGCGTATAGCCGCCTTCGCAGAGGATTTTGGCGTCGCGCGCGAGCGTCGCCGGATTGCACGAGACGTATACGACCTTTTTCGCTTTCGACGCTATAACTGCGTCCAGCGCCGCTCTCTCACAGCCCTTGCGGGGCGGATCGAGCACGATCGCGTCGAAGCGCTGATGCTTAATCAATTCGGGCAAAACGCTCTCCACCGCGCCCTCATAAAACGCGGCGTTCGCGATATCGTTGCGCGCCGCGTTTTTTTGCGCGTCCAGCACGGCTTCCTTCACGTATTCTATACCCACGACGCGGCCGCAATGCTTTGAGAGCGCGAGCGCGATCGTTCCGACGCCGGAATACGCGTCCGCGACGGTTTCGCCGCCCGTCAGCGCGAGCGCATTAAGCACCAGCGCGTAGAGCTTTTCCGCCTGTTCGCGATTGACCTGCAAAAACGACTGGTCCGAAACGTAAAAGGTCAGCCCCGCAAGCTCCTCTGTCAGCGGCGCGCCCCATAGCGCTTTGCTCTGCCTGCCCAAAACCGTATTCGTGCGCCCGGGGTTGACGTTGTGCACGATATTCGTCGCCACGCCATCGAGCGCGTCGATGAGCGCGCGCTGCTTGGGCAAATCGCTCCCTGCCGTTACAACTGCCGTCATCAGGCCGCTCGAGGTTTGACGGAAGACGACGTGGCGCACTATACCCCTGTGCTTGTCCTCATCGTAGCCGCTGATCCTTTCATGAGCGAGCCAGCCGCTGAAGCGTTCGAGCGCGGCGTTGACCTCACTACACGCGATGGGGCAGCGCGCAATCGGTATGAGCCGGTGGCTGCGCTGCGCGAACATGCCCGCCTTTGCCGCGCCGTTCACATCGCGCACGGGAAACGAGCCCTTATTGCGATAGCCGTAGCCGCGCCCGCCCAGCGTTTCGCAGACGAGTTCTTCGGCGTTATCAAAGCCGCCGAGCCGCTTCAAAGCGTCCGAGAGAATCTGGCGCTTGGCCAAAAGCTGCGCGGCGTAATCCATATGCTGTAATTGACAGCCGCCGCACTGATAAAAAACGCCGCAAGCGGGTTCTTTTACCCGCTCCGGCGATTCGGTCTTTAGTTCGAGGAGCTTGCCGACGGCGTAGCTGGCCGACGGTTTGATGATGCGCACGAGCGCCTCTTCGCCCGGCAGCGTAAACGGCACGAACACCGCGAAGCCCTCATAGCGCCCGACGCCCTGCCCCTCGCTCGTCAGGCCGTCGATCTTCAGTGCTATTTCCTGATTCCTGGCAAGCGGCGTCATCAGAACTTAGCCAGGATGTCGTTGAGCTCTAGGAGGCTCATGTCGAATCGCGGCGGCATCGCGAGCGCCTCGTCTATATCCATATCGATAATAGCGTTATCGCGCATACCGACAGCGCGGCCCGAAGAGCCCTGTTCGAGCAATTCCACAGCCCTCGCGCCTAAGCGCGTCGCCAAAACGCGGTCAAACGCCGTCGGCTGGCCGCCGCGCTGGATATAGCCCAAGACGATGGAGCGGATATCGACGTCGGTATTGTTGCGCACGAACAGCTTGAAATCGTCCGCGCTGCCCGCGCCCTCGGCCATGATGACGATGCTGGTCAGCTTGCCCTTTAATTTATTCGCGACGAGATGATCCGCCGCCGCCGACCAATCGCGCTTTTTCTCCGGCACCAATACGATATCCGCGCCGCCCGCCAAGCCCGCACGTAGCGCGATGTCGCCCGAGCTGCGCCCCATGACCTCCAGGACGCCCACGCGGTCGTGCGAGCGCATCGTGTCGCGGATCTTGTAGATCTCGGTCATAACGGAGTTCGAGGCCGTATCGAAGCCGATGGTATAGTCGGTAAAGCCCATATCGTTGTCGATCGTACCCGGCAGGAGCATCGTCGGCACGCCCTTTTGGTGCAGCACCTGCGCGCCGCGGGCGCTGCCGTCCCCGCCGATGACGACGATCCCTTCGAGATTGTACGCTCTTATAACCTTCAGCGCCTTTTGCACGCCCTCCTCGGTTTTAAACGCCTCGCAGCGCGCCGTGCGCAGGAGCGTGCCGCCCTTGTGGATCATGTTGTCAACATCGGAATGCTGAAGCTGGTGTATGCGCCCGTCGATAAGGCCGTTGTAGCCGTGATAGACGCCCATTACGGCATAGCCGTAATGGATGCCGATTTTCAGAACGGCACGGATCGCCGCGTTCATGCCGGGCGTATCGCCCCCGCTCGTAAGTACGCCGATACGTTTCAAAACAAAATCGCTCCTTTCGGGTCATCACAAGGTAAGTCGGTCCGCGTTAGGTTCCTATTTCCAGCAGCACCTCGTTTGCCGCTTCCGTTTCGGAGGGTAAAACGAGTATTTCATAATAGTTGTCTGACGCGGGCGTGTTTTTATAGACCGGCTTTTTTCGGCACATAATGCCAGCGCCGGCCAGGATTTGTTCCATTGCATCAGCGGCGCTTGCGCCCTTGACCATTCGTAAAACCGTCCACATCACTCCGCGCCCGTTTCGAACTCGCCGTGAGCGCAGTAGACGCGCGTACGGCCGTGGATTTTGATCGCGGAGACGCTTTCCGTGAACTGCGCGAGCATCACCTCGCCCTTATCCAGCTTTTCGGTATGATGCAGCCGTGTATCGCGTCCGCGCGTCATCCCGATGACGCTCACGCCGTTCTCCAGCGCTTTAATGCATACGTATTCTCCGCTTGCCACGCCTTCCATATAGCTCCTCCCGCAGTATTCCGCTTTCCCGCCGCGATTTTATCACAATCGTGTTCTATTATAACACGGATATAGCGCAAACACTATGCAAAATTCAGCGCATGGCTTATACTGTTGATTTGAGCATAATATAGTATGAGAATACCAGCATCATGGGCTATGTTGCTATATTGCATACTTCATAGACGGAGGTAGTTTTTGGTAAGATCAAAGGGCGGGCTGCCAAGCCGCGTGCGCATAGGATATGGCGTTGGGAATCTTAGCTTCGGCGTGGTATTGCAGCTGCTTACGTCTTACCTCATGTTTTACGCTACGAACATATTGCATATACCCGGGCGCTGGGTCGGCCTTGCGGCGTCGATCGGAGTCATTTGGGACGCGATAAGCGATCCGATTATGGGGCATATAACGGATAATTTCGCCTCAAGCCGGTTTGGGCGGCGGCATCTGTTCATGCTCGCGGGCGCGGTGGGCGCTACGGCGATGAATATGCTGCTCTGGACGATCGATCCCGCGCTCTCCACGGTTTTAAAGTTTTTAATCCTGGCGTCGATACTGCTCCTGATCCGTACGTTTATGACGCTGTACGCCGTGCCGTACAACGCGCTGGGCGCGGAGCTTACAAACGACTATTACGAGCGCACGAGCGTCCAGGGCTACAAAACGGCCTTCTTCGTACTGGGCATGGTCTTCCCGACCGTCGGCGGTACGCTGATCTTCTTCCGGCCCACCGCCGCCTATCCTGACGGGCAGTTCAACCCCGACGCGTACCTGTATATGGCGCTCGTCGGTTCGCTGATTATGCTTGGAACGGGGATATACGGCGTCGTCAGCACGTGGAAATACAGAACGTTCGCAAAGGCGACGCAATCAAGATTCCGCCCCAAGCGCATGTTCCTCTCCTTTGCGGTCGCGCTGCGCAACAAGAATTTCCGCTTCGTCGCTTTGGGCTATCTGCTCGTCAACTTCGCGTCGGCGTGGGTAGGCGCGCTCGCGCTGCATACGTTTACGTTCGCCTTGCACTATGCGAACAGCCAGATGGCGATGGTGCTCGGCGCGATGTTCGGCTGCGCCGTTTTATCGCAGCCCATTTGGGTGATGCTGTCCAAAAAGCTAGACAAAAAGCCCGCGCTGCTCATCGCCGTAGGCTGCGGCGTGTTCGGCTCGCTGATCATGCTGTTTATGGTGCTCTTCGCGCTGGACTATATGCGCGCGTCGTGGGCGTCAATGCTGCCGATGATCGCGCTGATCGGCTTCGGCGTAGGCGGGATGCTCTCGCTGCCGCCGTCGATGGTATCCGACATCGCGGATCTCCAATACGCGAAATCGGGCCGCCGCATGGAGGGCCTGCTCTTTGGAACGTTTACGCTGTGCTATAAAATAAGCCAGTCGATCTCGGTGCTGCTGTTGGGCATACTGCTGGACGTCATACGCTTCAACTCGGAGCTGGCCGTACAAACGCCCGCGACGATTCTCTGGCTGGGCCTGCTGCTGCCGCTCGGCTGCCTGTTTGGCTTCGGGACGGCTATGTGGGCCTATTCGCGCTATTCGCTTACGTTCGAGGCGCTCAGCGCCGCGCACGAGAAGATCGCTGAGATGTAGGGGCGACCTTGTGGTCGCCCGTGACCCAAAACAACGACCCTAAATTGTAGGGTCGATTCACGAATCGACCGTGAATAACGGCAATCGTTGGTTTTGCATCGGGCGATTCGTGAATCGCCCCTACAAAAAATCGGAGGATATTGATGTTTCGCATAGATTGGGCCGAAGATAAAGCGCAGCGCGCAGCGGTCGCAAGATTGCTCGGCGGCGATATCGCGCCAGGCGACCTCGCCGCGCTGCTGCACGACGACGCCGGCGTGTTCGGCGCGGGGCTTATCGCGCTGAATGACAGCCAGGCGACGCTGACGCTGTTCATCGCGCCGGAAAAGCGGCGGCAGGGCTTCGGCGACTTGTTGCTGCGCGCGATGCTGCTGCGCGCGGCGCAGGCGAACGCCTTCGGCATAACGCTCGTCATTCCAAAGGAGCTGGAAAGCTGGCCGCGCAAGCTCGGCTTTTCCGAGCCCGCGCGCGAGAAGGGCGCGTTTATCGAGCTCTTCGCGTATCCCGAGGATATCGAGTGGGCCGCCTGCGGGTCATGACGATCGAAGGCGCGGTGCGCGCGGCGCTCATACGCAATGGCCTGGCGAACGAGCATACCGTTATCGTCGCCGCCGTTTCAGGCGGGCCGGATTCGATGGCGTTGCTGCATATACTCGCGGCGCGCTCTAAGGAACTTCGCTTCCGGCTTACCGCCGCGCACCTCAATCACGGCATTCGCGCGGCGGCGGCGGACGACGCGCGCTTTGTGCAAGATGTCTGCGGGCGCTTGGGCGTAGAATGCGCAGTAGGAGCGCTGGATGTGCCGCAATACGCGTGCGAGCATAAGCTTTCGCTCGAAACGGCGGCGCGGGAGGCGCGCTACGCGTTTCTGCGCGAGCGCGCGAAGGCGGCGGGCGCAAATTGCATCGCGCTGGCGCACCATATGGGCGATCAGGTCGAAACGCTGCTGATGCACATCATACGCGGCAGCTCGCTCTCGGGGCTCTCGGCGATGCGTGAGCTTTCGGGCGGCCTCTTTCGCCCGAGCTTTCGGGCGGCCTCTTTCGCCCGCTGCTGGGCGTTAGCCGCGCGGATATAGAGGCGTATTGCCTTGAAAATAAGGTTCCATACGTGCTGGACGAGACAAACGCGCACACGGACATAACGCGCAATAGAGTACGCCTTGAACTCCTGCCCATGCTCAGGAGCTTCAACCCCGCCTTTGACGCCGCGGCTATGCGCCTGATCGAAAGCGCGCGGCGCGACAGCGACGCGCTGGACGCGCTGGCTAAAAGCGCCTACGCAGAGCTTTCCCGAGGGATATCCGGCGGCGTCGCGCTCGCGTGCGGGCCGCTTTCGGCGCTTCCCGAGGCGCTTTCCAGCCGCGTGCTGCTCCTGGCCGTCAAAGCCGTACTGGGCAGCCGGAAGGATTTTGAGCTAAAACATGTGGACGCCGCGCTGTCGCTGCTGAATAAGGGAGCGGGCGCGCATCTGGACCTGCCGCATAAGCTCACCGCAGCCCTCGGCTACGGCGAGCTATTGATTATAAGGCGGATATCGTATATATTTGACTTGCCGTTACAAGCTATTACGGAGACGCCGTTTGGAGCGTTTACGCTGGGCGGCGATACAGGGAGTGACAACGCCGCGCCGTATTGCGCCCTTCTCGGTGCTGAAAAGCTGCGCTGCGCGCGCGCGCGCACGCGGCGCGAGGGCGACTGGATGCGGCCCAAGGGCCTCGGCGGGCGCAAGAAGGTACAGGATATTCTGGTGGACAAAAGAATTCCTAGAATATATAGGGATTCACTTCCGCTCCTCGCAGTGGACAGCGAAGTGCTATGGATTCCCGGCGTGTGCGCTAGCGAGGAACCCGATAACGCCGTAGCGGTTGGGTTTGCGCCGAATGCCGATTGGCCGCTAAACAGTTTTATGTAGGGGCGATTCACGAATCGCCCGTACGCAATCATACACCAATGTAGGGCAGGGGTTCTACTCCTGCCGTATCTTACGCGGCGATTGAACGCGGCGGGAGCAGAGCCCCCTCCCTACAAGATTAAGGAGCAACAAAATGGATCTGCATAAAGATATTTCCCACATCCTCATAGGCGAGGACACTATCCGCGCGCGCGTCGCGGAGCTGGCCGCCGAGATCAACCGCGACTATCAGAATAAGGCGCTCGTTGTCGTATGTATCCTGAAGGGCTCCGTCGTCTTCTTTGCCGATCTCGTACGGCATTTGACGATGCCCGTCCGCTTCGACTTCATGGCGCTTTCGAGCTACGAAAACTCGCGCGTATCCAGCGGCATCGTGCGCGTGGCTATGGATCTATACGAAACTATCGAAGACAAGGACGTCTTGATCGTCGAGGACATCATCGACACGGGGCATACGCTCCAGCATCTGCGCGAGCTGCTTTCGGCACGCGCGCCAAAATCGATCCGCTTCTGTACGCTGCTGGATAAGCCCTCGCGCCGCGAGGCGGATATTCACCCGGACTATTGCGGCTTCACCATCGACGATCATTTTGTCGTCGGCTATGGGCTGGATTGCGGCGGGGAGCACCGAAACCTGCCGTATGTGGGCGTTATGAAATAACCGCGCGCCCCAAAACGCGCTAATAAAAGAAAAAACGCGTTTGTAAAAAGAAGAAAACAAGCCATGCTTGCTATCAAGCCAGCAATTATGGTAAGATAATACGATAATTTGCTACTTCGGGAGGCACTTTTTGAAAAAACTACTAAGGACGCCGCTGATATATATTCTAATATTGGTGGCCATCATATTGCTTGCGACGGAATGGCAGCCGTTCTCTCAATCAGACGCCGAAACGCTGGATTACGGCGCGTTCCTGGAGAAGGCGTCCAACGGGGACATCGCCGCCGCGCAGCTCACCTTAAACGAGCTGGTCGGCGTCTATAAAGAATCCGATAAAACCGAGGACGATCTGCCCAGCCGGTACGATTTCAGCGTCACCGTCCCTTCCGAGCAGACGTTTACGCGGGATATGGCCGCAATCGCCGCTGATTTGTCGGGCAAGGCTCCCGAGCTCGTCACGGCGAAGGACTACGGCTTCTCCTATACGCCCGTAGAGCCGCAGGGCGAGCCGATCATACTGCAATTCCTCCCCTATATATTCTTAATAGGCATCGTCATCGTATTCTGGTACTTCATGATGCAGCAGTCGCAGGGCAGCGGCAATAAGGTCATGTCCTTCGGCAAAAGCCGCGCCAGGACGAATATCGACGAAAAGAACAAGGTCACGTTCGCGAACGTCGCGGGCGCGGACGAAGAAAAGGAAGAGCTGAAGGAAGTCGTGGACTTCCTTAGGGAGCCGAAGCGCTTTACCGAGATGGGCGCGCGCATACCAAAAGGCGTCCTGCTCGTCGGCCCTCCCGGTACGGGTAAAACGCTGCTCGCGAAGGCCGTCGCGGGCGAGGCGGACGCGCCGTTCTTTTCGATTTCCGGCTCGGACTTCGTCGAGATGTTCGTGGGCGTCGGCGCTTCGCGCGTGCGCGATCTGTTCAACACCGCGAAGAAGAGCACCCCGGCGATCATCTTCATCGACGAGATCGACGCTGTAGGGCGTCATAGGGGCGCGGGCCTCGGCGGCGGGCACGACGAGCGCGAGCAGACTCTCAATCAGCTGCTCGTCGAGATGGACGGCTTCTCCATAAACGAGGGCGTCATCATCATCGCCGCGACGAACCGCCCCGACATCCTCGACCCGGCGCTGCTGCGCCCCGGCCGCTTCGACCGCCAGATTACCGTCAACTACCCGGACGTGAAGGGCCGCGAGGAGATATTAAAGGTACACGCTAAGGGCAAGCCGCTCGCCGAAGAGGTCGTGCTGAAGACGCTCGCGAAGCGCACGCCCGGCTTTACCGGCGCGGATTTAGAAAACGTCCTGAACGAGGCCGCGATCCTCGGCGCGAGAGCGAAGAAAAAAGAGATCACGATGGTCGAGCTGGAAGAGGCGATTACGCGCGTCGTCGTCGGCCCCGAAAAGCGCAGCCGCGTCGTTACGCCGGAGGATCAGCGCGTTACGGCGTACCACGAGGCCGGTCACGCGATCGTCGCGCATACGCTCGAACACTGCGACCCCGTACACGAGGTCTCCATCATCGCGCGCGGGCGCGCCGCGGGCTATACGATGGCGCTCCCGAAGGACGACCGGCAGCACCTCAAGCGCTCCAAGATGCTCGACGATATCGCGATGCTGCTCGCGGGGCGCGTGGCGGAGTCGCTGATGATCGGCGATATCTCGACGGGCGCGAGCAACGATTTGCAGCGCGCGACGGAATTGGCCCGCAAGATGGTCGTGGAGTTCGGCATGAGCGACAATATCGGCCCGATCTTCCTCGGCAACGATACCGAAATATTCATCGGCAAGGACTTCGGGCATCAGCGCAACTACTCCGAGGACGTCGCGATGAAGGTGGACCGCGAGATCCGCGAAATTCTCGAGAACGCCTATGAGCGCGCAAAGGAAATACTACAAAAAGGCAAGGAAGGCCTCGAACGCGTCAAGGAGGCCCTGTTGGAGCACGAGCGCCTCGACGGCGAGGAGTTCGCGGCGTATTACGAGGGCCGCGAGGTTCCCGTAAAGGACGAAGCCGACGATAAGAGCGGGGACGATACAAACGCGCTGCCCGAAGCGCCCGAAGACGGTAATAATTCCGGCGACGACGTAGGTAAGGGCGAGAATTTCGACAGGACTGTGTAGCGGTTATATGTGTAGGGGCGAACTGTGTTCGCCCGTGAATGCTGATATTACTTGGCGGATTTGGCGGGCGAACACAGTTCGCCCCTACATGATTTTGGTTTGACATTATTTGATAGAAAGGCAACTAGCGTATTTACATGAACATCGGCGAAGAACTCATCGTAGAACAAGTCGTAGAAAAAGGCCACTTCGCTTCCGTCTGGGGGAGCGGCGGGCTGGACGTCTTCGCGACGCCCTGCATGATCGCTTTCATGGAGGGGGCCTGCCTTCAGCTCGCTCAAAAGAGCTTGCCCGAGGGCCAGACCACGGTCGGCGTCAACGTAAGCGTCGATCACCTCAAGCCCTCCGGCTTGAATCAAAAGCTGCGCATTTGCGCCAAGCTCGCGTCGGTCGAGGGCAGAGCGCTCTTATTCGACGTCGAGGCTTACGACGAGGACGGACTGATCGGCAAGGGAACGCACAAGCGCGCCATTATAGACGTCGAGCGCTTCCTAAAGAAGCTCAACCACAAGGCATAATGGACAAGCTCGACTTACATCTGCACAGCGTCCATTCGGATGGAGCCATGACGCCGGAGGAGCTTTCGGCGCAGGCCCAGCGGGTGGGCGTTAAGCTTGTCGCGCTTACCGACCATGCGAGCATAGCGGGGCTCGAGGCCATGCAAGCCGCCGCGAAAGCGCGCGGCATCGCCACGATTGCGGGCGTTGAGCTCGAATGTATGATGACGCCGCATTGCGAGGCGCACGTCCTCGCCTACGCGTTCGACCCCGCTGCGCCCGTGCTGACCAGCTATCTGAAGACGATCTCCGAGCGGCGCGCCGCGCGCAACGAGCGCATTCTGAGCCGCTTGAAAGCGCTTGGCGCGGATATCGAGGGCCTTTTGCCCCATCCCGAGCTGGAAAGGCACGCGCGCACGCACTATGCCTTCGCGCTCGTGAAGGGCGGCTACGCGTCCGATATGGACGACGCTTTTCGCGTTTGGCTCGGCAGTAAAGGCCGGGCTTTTTATTTGCACGAACGCCCCGGCGCGGCTGAGCTGCTCGATATCATCCGGCGCGCGGGCGGCATATCCGTGCTCGCGCACCCGTTCAAGCTGCATATGGACGCTCAGGAGGCGGTTAAAAAGCTCGCGGCGCTCGGCTTGGACGGCGTCGAAGCGTATTATCCTTCGCATACGGCGTCTCAAACGGCGCTTATCAAGCGGCTCGCGCAGCCGTATAATCTGAAAATCAGCTGCGGAAGCGACTTCCACGGCGCCTACCGGCCCGGCGTGGAGATTGGCTGCTGCTTTTCCGAGGATGAAATTTTGGAATTTTGGTACGAACTAAGTAAAAATGTGATATTATAAAGATGTATTTATTCGGGAGGTAACGACCAATGAACTCCGGCGGCCTTATAAAGATCTTTGCAGGAACGACGGGACGGCCCTTTGCGGAGCGCATGTGCGCGTTTTTGGATGAACAGCTCGGGCACGCGGAAGCGATCGAGTTTTCGGACGGCAACCTGATGGTGAGGATTCTGGAGCCGATTCGCGACAAGGACGTATTCATCGTCCAGCCGATCGGCATCGATCCCAACAGGGAATTTGTGGAACTGCTCTTTTGGATCGACGCTTTCAAGCGCTCAAGCGCAAATTCGATCACCGCTATCATCCCGTATTTCAGCTACGCCAAAGGCGACAAAAAGGACGAACCCCGCGTTTCAATCCGCGCGCGCGTTTGCGCCGAGTGCATCGAGCTCGAAGGCGTTGACCGCGTCATTACGATGGACTTGCATTCGGCGCAGGTTCAAGGCTTCTTCAAGAAGCCGCTCGACCATCTCTACGCGCGTACCATCCTTATCGAGTACGTCAAGCGCTGGGGCATCGTGGACGAGAATCTCGTCGTCGTCTCCCCCGACGCGGGCTTTGCCAAGCGGGCGCACGAATTTGCCAGCGACCTAAAATGCCCCGTCGCCATCGGCGACAAGACGCGCACGGGGCACGATGAAAACGCCAAGATATTGGAGATTATCGGCCATGTGGAGGGCAAAAACTGCCTGATCGTCGATGATTTCTCGATTTCCGGCGGGACGATCTGCGACATCGCGCACGGCCTGAGGGAGAAGGGCGCGAAACGTATCTTCGCCTGTCTCTCCCATGTAAACCTCAAGGAACAGGGCGTAAAGCGCATTGAGGCGAGTCCGATCGAGGCGCTGATCACGACGGACACCGTCGAATGCGAGGCCGCGAAAAAGTCCAGCCGCATCCGCATAATCTCCGTTGCGCCGCTGTTTGCGGAAACCGCCTACTTAATCCATAAAAAAGAACCGCTCGGGCAGCTCTTCGATCATCTTCCCGAGCGAATTCTGGAGGCGAGCTTTGGCAACAGCCCGTTCCAGATACAAATGATGCTGGACGATTGAACGTCCAGCAGCCCCGTTCATTTGAACCGACATAATACTGATTCATTTTTCGGAGGCAATTACTAAGAATCCGAATAGAGATCAAGCGGGAGTGGAATAAGTTGTTAGTAAATCTCTATGAAGAAGCCGTCCGCCGCAGGGCGAAGGACGTGATGCAGCAGCTCGGGATGTGCGAGTGCGAAATGTGCTTCGACGACGTGTGCGCCCTTACGCTAAACCGCCTGTCGCCGAAATACGTTTCGACGCTCGGCGGCGAAGTATTTTCGCACGTTTCCATCAATACCGAGCAGGGGCAGGCCGAGTTCATGACCGAGCTCTACAAGGCGGCCAAAAAGGTCAACGATCACCCGAGGCATGATATAAAGAAATAGGGTGTCCCCTGGGGGACGCCTCTAGGGGGAATAGGCCTTGCTAGTAAATTTGTACGAAGAAGTCGTCCGCCGCCGAGCCGTTGACGTGATTCAACAGCTCGGGGCCTGCGGCTGCGACGAATGCCTCGACGACGTCTGCGCGCTTACGCTCAACCGGCTGCCCGCGAAGTACGTTTCGACGCGCGGCGGCGAGGTGTTTTCGCAGTTCGCCATCAACACCACGCAGGGCGAGGCGGAGCTGATGACCGCGCTCATCATCGCGGTCAAAACCGTCAGCGAGAAGCCGCGGCACGGGTATAAGAGGCCGTAGGGCTTACGTCTCCTTGCGCATGAGCACCGCCGCCGTCAGCGGCGGCAGGTCTAAATCGAGCATCGAATCGGCGCAGCGGTATTCCTTGCCGCTGAACACATCGTGATACACGCCGTCCACGTCCATAAACGCCAGCCGCAGCGCGTCCGGGCCTTCCATAAGCATTTGGAAGCGCAGGGGGACGTGTATTTTTTCGAGCGAGCGGTTGATCAGCACTACCGAAATGCTCTCGCCGGTATCGTATTCGTAGCCGGATGTGCCGTCCGTAAAGCGCACGATCGCGATGACGTTGTTATCGGGCGCGCCCATGACCATGCCGCCGTAACGCATGTCGGGGAAGTGCTTCTTCAGCAGCGCGAGCCGCCGATAGTGCTTGAAGAGCTCGGAATTTTCGCCGCCCCAGGGATACGTTCCCCTGTTGAGCGGGTCCATAAGCCCCGTGCAGCCCGCCTCGTCGCCGTAATAGATCGACGCAACGCCGGGATACGCGAATTGCAGGAGCGACGCGAGCTTCATGCGCTTGACGCCGAGCTCGTACTGCTCCTGCGTAAGCGTATAGTCCGCCTGCTCTTCACGCGAGAGGCCAGCGTCCTTATCGGGAGCGCCGGACAGCAGCGACAGCGCGCGCGGCACGTCGTGCGAGGAGAGCATGTTCATCGCGCAATAGAAGAACTGCTCGGGGAAATTTTCGCGAAGGCGCGAAAGCGCGCTGTTCAGCCCGTGCGCGTTTGCCCTGCCGAGGAAAAAGTCCAGCACCGCCGCGCGGAACGGGTAATTCATCACGGAATCGAACTCCTTGCCCATGACGTATTGGCGCTTTATACCCATCGATTCCTTCGTGGACGCGTCCTCCCAGACCTCGCCGAGCAGCACGTATTCCTGGGAGAGCGCCTTTAGCCGCGTACGCATTTCGCGTATAAACGCCTCGGGCAGCTCATCCGCTACGTCCAGCCGCCAGCCGCGTACGCCGTGCTTTGCCCAATGCGCGAGCACGCTGTCATCAGCGCCCATGATGAACTCGCGGTAGTCCCTGTGCATCTCGTTTACTTCCGGCAGGCTCTGAAAGCCCCACCATGAGGCGTATTTGTCGGGATAATGGTAGAAGGTGAACCAATTGTAGTAGGGCGAGCCCTGGGATTGAAACGCGCCCTTGCCCTCGTAGCGCCCCTCGCGGTTGAAGTAGAGGCTGTCCGCGCCCGTATGCGAGAACACGCCGTCCAGCATGACGGAGATGCCCAGCATGGCCGCCTTCTCGCAAAGCTCGCGCAGGGTCTCGTTGTCGCCGAACATCGGATCGACGCGCTTATAGTCGCTCGTATCGTATTTATGGTTGGATGGCGATTCGAAGATCGGATTGAAGTAGATCACGTCCACGCCCAGCGAGCGAAGGTATACGAGCTTGTCTATGACGCCGCGCAGGTCGCCGCCGAAGAAATCGTTGGGCACATAGAACTCCTCGTCCGGCTCGGGGCGATAGGCCGGCCGCTCGTTCCAGTCCGTGTGCTTCTTGATCCTGCGGCCCTTTTGCTCGTGTACATGCGCGCGCTCAAGGCCGCCCAGCTTCGAGCCCCTGTGGAACCTGTCGGTAAATATTTGGTACATAGTAGCGCCCTTGAACCAGTCGGGCGTCTTAAAGGAAGCGTCGTAAACCGTGATCTGGAACGGGGGTGGTGACGCGCCGTACGTCTCGCCGCGCCCGCCGCCCGCCTTGCTGCCGTAATAGATCAGGCGCGCGCCGTCGTTCAGGATAAACGCGTACCAGACCACGCCGGTGTGATCGGGCATTTCGAGCGTCGCCTCGTACCAGCGGCGGCCCTGCGTTTCATGCAGGCGCACGGGCTCCATTTCGACGACCTTTTCTACGTCGTCGATCCAATACGAGCACAGCGCCGCCACGTCCTGGAAGGAGTCCACGACGGAAATTCTCAGGCGCACCTTTTCGCCCGCCGCCACCGCGCCAAACGGCTTGCGGTACGCCGCGACGCGCGAGTGATGCAGAATATCGCTGCCGTAGTTCGACATTAGACGATCCATGACGGAGCCTCCTAAAAAAGTATACTCCGAATGCGGGAACCCACATTCGGAGTATACTGAAATAATTCTATCTCGGGCTTTCCAGATGCCAGATCATGTCGTTGTAATCCCGGATCGTACGGTCGCTCGAAAACACGCCGGATTTTGCCGTATTCATGGCGGCGATGCGCTGCCACGCGGCCTGATCCCTATAGAGCGCCTGGAGCTTTTCGTGCGTCTTCTTGTACTCACCGAAATCCTGCAGCACGAGGTATGGGTCGGCGTGCGCGCCGTGGAGCCCGAACAGCAGAGATTTGTGGATATCGCTGTACGCGCGCTCGCTGCCGTTTGAAAACTCGCCGGAGAGCAGATGGTCGAGCGCTCTGCGTATCTCGATGTTTTCGCTGAAAACCTGGCCGCTGTTGTAGCCGAACTTGTAGTATTTTTCGGTTTCCTCGGCGTTTAGGCCGAAGATGAAGATATTTTCGTCGCCGACGGCCTGGCGCATTTCGACGTTCGCGCCGTCGAGCGTGCCGATGGTGATAGCCCCGTTCAGCATGAACTTCATGTTGCCCGTGCCGGACGCCTCCTTGCCGGCGGTGGAGATCTGCTCGCTGATCTCCGCGGCGGGTATGAGCACCTCCGCGGCCGAAACGTTGTAGTTCTCCAGGAATACGACCTGGAGCTTATCGCGCACGCGAGGCGTCGCGGCGATCTTCGCGCCGACGGACACGATCAGCTGGATGTGCTGCTTCGCCATAGTGTAGCTGGGTGACGCCTTCGCGCCGAAGATAAACGTCTGCGGGTGCATGTCGAACGTCGAGTCGTTCAGCAGCCGGTCGTAGAGGCATATGACGTGCAGAATATTGAGCAGCTGGCGCTTGTACTCGTGCAGCCGCTTGGCCTGTACGTCGAAGATGAAATCCGGATCGACCTTTACTCCCTGCTTCGCCATCAGCCAGTTCGAGAGGCGGACTTTGTTTTCGCGCTTGACCGCGGCGAATTTTTCGAGGAATATTGGATCCTTCGTATGCGGCACGAGCTCCTCCAGCTTATAAAGATCGCTCTTGAAGCCGCCGCCTATCGTATCCTCGAGAAGGGCCGTGAGCTTTGGATTCGCGCTCAGCAGCCAGCGCCGGGGCGTTATGCCGTTCGTTACGCCGATGAACTTCCACGGCTCCACGACGTAGAAATTGCGGAACAGGCCGTGCTTTAATATATCCGCGTGCAGCTGCGATACGCCGTTGACCTTGTTGGAGAGCGCGATGGACAGGTACGCCATGCGCAGCTCGTTGTAGCCGATGATCGCCATATAGCTGATCTTCTCCCATTGGCCGGGGTAGAAGGACCAGAGCTTTTTGCAATACGTGTCGTTGATGGCTTCAAGCAGTGAATAGATGCGCGGCAGCAGCGGCTTAAACAGCGCCACGGGCCAGCGCTCGAGCGCCTCCGTCATGACCGTGTGGTTCGTATAGGAGAATACGCGGCGCGTTACGTTCCAAGCATCCTCCCAGGCGAACCCCTCGGAGTCGAGCAGGATGCGCATTAGCTCCGGGATCGCGAGGGCCGGGTGCGTATCGTTGATCTGAATGCAGACGCGTTCGCTGATACGCGAGAGGGGCAGGCCCGTCTTGCGGAACTCACGGACGATATATTGAATCGTCGCCGAGGTAAAGAAATAGTGTTGCTTCAGGCGCAGTTCCTTGCCCTCGACATGGGTGTCGCCCGGATAGAGCACCTTGGAGATGACCTCGGCCAGCTCCCGCTCCTCCATCGCGCGCATATACTGCCCGCGCCCGAAGCTCTCCATATCCATGCGCTTGGGGGATTTTGCGCTCCAAAGCCTGAGCGTGCTCGTCTCGTCGGAATCGTAGCCGACGATCGGCATGTCGTAGGGCACGGCGAGGACGGTATGATAGTCCTTATGGGCGACGATCAGGCGCTCTCCGGCCCATTCCTCCTCGACCCGGCCGTTGAAATGCACCTCGACCTCGCCGTCCGCGTCCATAACCTCCCAGACGTTACCCTCGTCCAGCCAGTTATCCGGCAGCTCAACCTGAATGCCGTCCACGATCTTTTGCTTAAACAGGCCGTATTCATAGCGGATGCCGCAGCCCATGCTCGGAAGGCGCAGCGTCGCGAGCGAATCCAGGAAGCACGCCGCGAGCCGCCCCAAGCCGCCGTTGCCGAGGCCGGGATCGTCCTCCTCCTCGCACACCTCGTCCAGCGGGTGCCCGAGCGACGCCATCGCCTCGGCGTATTCCGGCAACAACTGGATGTTGATGATGTTGTTGCGCAGCGCGCGCCCCACGAGGAACTCAACCGAGAGGTAATAGAGCTTTTTGAGGCCCTGCTCCGCGCAGCGGTCCGTCGAGCGCACCCATTTTTGCATGATCGCGTCGCGTACGTTCATCGCGCAGGCCTTATAGATTTGCAGGCCGGACGCGTCGTCCAGCGTCCTGCCGAAATGCCTGGCGAGCTTGCCTGTAACGTCGTCTACGATCGCCTGGGCCTTTGGTGACAGCTTCTCCACTATTTCAAATCTCCTTAGTTGCTTTTCAAGAGCCGAATTTCATATTGTAGGGAACGGTTCTAAACCGTTCCGTGACCTAAAATATGACCCAATATTGTAGGGCGGGGGCTCTGCTCCCGCCGTGACGTTCGCCGAGATTTCTCCGGCAGGAGTAGAACCCCTGCCCTACAAATGGGAGACAACTATGCGCTCCCCTGCAAGATTAGCCAATTAATCAGCGTTTGCTTGTTACATATCCAGCTTAGTGGCGGCGGCGTCCGCAGCCTTGCTTATCGCCTTCGCGGCCTTGGCTACGTCTTTTTTAACGGCCTTTTTCGCCTTCGCGGCTTTCTCGCCGGCTTTGGCGGCAACGGCTTCGGAATCCTCCTTCGCCTTCGCGGCGGCCTTTTTCGCGCCGTCCGCGACGGCTTCCGCCGCCTTCTTCGCGCCCTTAGCGGTCTTCTTCGCGCCGTCCGCGACGGTCTCCGCCGCCTTCTTCGCGCTCTCAGCCGCCTTCTTCACGCCCGCCTCCGCCGCCTTCTTGATAGCCTCCGCCGCTTCGCCGACCGGCCCCGCTTCTTCAGGCGCCGCTTCGCCGAGCGGGATCGTTTTGGCGGGGGGCGCGAGGATCGTCTCGTAGAGCTCGAAATAATGCTTCGCGGAGGTATCCCAGCCGTAGTCCTTGCGCATCGCGCGGCCTATCAAGCCTTCCCAGACGGCTTTGTCGTGGTAGAGCGATACGGCGCTTTCGATGATGGAGAGCATCTCGTGCGCGTTGTAATTCGCGAAGGAGAAGCCGGTACCCTCGTTGGTAAACTTGTTGTACGGCTCGACCGTATCCTTTAAGCCGCCCGTCTCGCGCACGATCGGCACGGAGCCGTAGCGCATGGCGATCATCTGGGAAAGGCCGCATGGCTCGAACTGCGACGGCATCAGGAAGATATCGCTGCCGGCGAAGAACTTGCGCGAGAGCGACTCGTTGACCTCAATGCGCACGCCTATGCGCCCCTGATAGCGCCACTGCGCCCAAGAGAGCAATTCCTGATAGCGCTCGTCGCCCACGCCCAGGAACGCGAGCTGTACGTCCATGCGCATGATATCCTCCAGCACGCACTCGATGAGGTCGAGGCCCTTCTGGTCGGTCAGGCGCGAAACCATCGCGATGAGCGGCGCGTCCTCGCGCTTTTCCAGGCCCAGCTCCTCCTGGAGCGCCATCTTGCAGGCCGCCTTCGAGCGCGCCGTGCGCTCGTTGTAGTTGGCGGCGATGCTCTGATCCGTCTTCGGATCGTATTCCTTAGTGTCGATGCCGTTCAGGATGCCGCGGAAATGATCCGCGCGGCTGCGCAGCAGCCCGTCGAGCTGTTCGCCGTACCATTGCATCTGCACTTCCTTCGCGTACGTCGGCGAAACCGTCGTCACCTCGTCCGAGAAGACTATGCCGCCTTTGAGGAAATTTATACAGCCGTAGTATTCGAGCATACCGTTGCGCAGGTACGCGTCCCCAATGCCGAGCATGTCGTCGATCCAGCCCCAGGGGAATATGCCCTGGTACTTTAGGTTGTGGATGGTGAAGACGGTTTTGATATTCTTGTAGCCCGCGATATTGTTGTACTGAATCTTCAAAAGCGCCGGTATCATGCCCGACTGCCAGTCGTTGGCGTGGATGATATCCGGCATGAAGCCGATCAGCGGCAGCGATTCCAGCACGCTGCGGCAGAAGAACGCGAAGCGCTCGCCCTCGTCGTTGCCGTAGCCGTAGACGCTATCCCTCGAAAAATAGAACTGATTGTCCACGAAGTAATACGTGACGCCGTTATGCTCCAGCGTCTCGATGCCGCAATACTGGCGACGCCAGCCGAGGTTGACGTAGAAGAACAGCAGGTGCTTCATCTTTTGCCGCCACTGCTCGGGAATCTCTCTGTAGAGCGGCAGAATCACCCTGACATCAGCGCCTTGCTTCGCTATCTCGTTTGGAAGCGAGCCCACAACGTCGGCAAGGCCGCCGGTCTTGACGAACGGCATACATTCCGATGCTACAAACAGGATTTTCATTTGATTGACCTCCTTTACGTTCGGACGTAGGAACCTTGTTTAACTAGATCACCGCATTCTTGCGAATGATTACAGGGAAGCTCGGGTGCCCGATCATGCGCCGGTCGCGCTTGACGATGACGGACTTGTCGAGTATGACGTATTGCAGCGACGCGTTCTCCATGATTTCGCTGTTCTGCATGAGGATGCAGTTCTTCACGCTCGCGCCCTTTGCAACGTGTACGCCCCTGAACAGCACGCAGTTTTCGATCTCGCCCTCGATGACGCAGCCGTCCGCGACGATGCTGTTGTTGGGCATTGCGCCTTCCATATACTTTGCGGGTACCTCGTCCTTGACCTTCGTATAGACGGGGCTGCCCTCGGAGAACAGATCGCGCCGCACCCCCGGCTCCAAGAGCTGCATCGTATGGCGGAAGTAGCTCGTCAGCGAATTGAGCCGCGCCACGAAGCCGTCGTAGCGGAAGCCCATGAGCTTCAGCGTATCGAGCTTTTTGAACAGGATATCGCGCACGAAATCGTAGTTCCCGCGCGAGACGCACTCCTCGACGAGATATTCCAAAAGCGTCTTTTCGATAATATACGTATCCATCGAGATCAAGTTGCTCTTGGGCCGGAACGCGTCGATTTCCATAGCCTGCGCGCGCTCATTTTCGTCGAATACGAAGCGCACGTCCTCGAAATGCTCCTCCTGCTCGTAGGCTTCGCCTTCCTGGTTGTACAGCACGGTTATATCCGCGCCGGTTTCGATGTGCCTGTCGAGCACTTCGTCGAACGCCATGTTGAATATGGTATGGCTGCCGGTAAAGATGCAGTAGCGCTGTGAGGAGCGCCGGATATACCCCATGCAGCTCTTCAGCGCGTCCACCGTGCCCCTGTAGAGGCCGGTGTTTTCTTTGGTGACGAACGGCGGCAGGATGAATAGGCCGTCGCGCTTGCGGTGCAGATCCCACTCCTTGCCGCTGCCCAAGTGATCCATAAGCGAATGGTAGTTGCGCTGCGCGACAATGCCGACGTTCGTTATCCCGGAATTGACCAGATTGGAGAGCGTAAAGTCGATCGCCCTGTAGCGGCCGCCAAAAGGAACCGCCGCGACGGAACGCGAATAGGTCAAATCCTTTAAGCTTAAATTTGATTCGCCCGTATAAATTAAGCCGAACGCGTTTTTCCTCATGATGCGCTCACGCTCCTTTCCGTCATGACGCGCGGGCCTTTTATGATCCGCCCCGCGGCGATGTGCGCGCCGCCCTCCACATACGTATCCTCGCCTATGAGCGTGATGCCTTCGTTGTCGGGGAGCGTAAGATCCATCGTCTCCGAGAGCATGGGCGGCTCGCCGATGCCCGCGCCCGCGCCGACCTCGACGCGCTCGCCGAGAATCGCCTTTACCACGCGCGCGCCCGCGCGCACTATCGCGCCGGGCATGATGATCGAATCGACTACCGTCGCGCCCTTTTCGATTATGACGCCGGAGAACAGCACGCTGTGCGCCACCTCGCCGTAGACCTCGCAGCCCTCCGTGACGATCGAGCTGTGTACGCTCGCGCCGCCCGCGATATAGTGCGGCGGACGGATCGGGTTGCGGCCGTAGATGCGCCAGGTGGGATCGTACAGGTCGAGCGCGGGCGGCGTTTGTAATAAATCCATGTTGGCCTGCCACAGGCTCTCGATCGTTCCGACGTCCTTCCAATACCCCGCAAACGGATGCGTGACGAGCTTTTCGCCCGCGGCCAGCATCGCCGGGATTACGTCGTGCCCAAAGTCGTTGGTGGACGCCTTGTTGTCGAAATCCGCGCGCAGATACGCCTTGAGCTTATCCCAGGAGAAGATGTAGATACCCATCGACGCGAGGTTGCTCTTGGGGTGCTTGGGCTTTTCCTCGAAGCTCTGGACGCGCCCCGTGGAGTCCGTATTCATGATGCCGAAGCGCGAGGCCTCGCTGATATGCACTTCGATAACGGCGATCGTCGCGTCGGCTTCCATCTCGATATGCCGCTTCAGCATCTTGGAGTAATTCATCTTGTAGATATGATCGCCCGAGAGAATCAGCACGTACTTGGGCGAATACTGATCGACGAACCCGATATTCTGGTAGATGGCGTTCGCCGTGCCGGAATACCATTCGCCGTGCTTGCCCTTAACGTACGGTGGCAGCACGTACACGCCCCCGGCGTTGCGGTCCAAATCCCAGGGCTGGCCGTTGCCGATGTAGGAATTGAGCTCGAGCGGCTGATACTGGGTCAGCACGCCCACGGTGTCGATGTCCGAGTTGACGCAGTTGGACAAGGGGAAATCGATGATTCTGTACTTGCCGCCGAACGGAACCGCCGGTTTCGCAACTTTTTCCGTCAGTACGTGGAGCCGGCTCCCTTGTCCGCCGGCCAGCAGCATGGCAATGATGTTTTTTTCGACCATAATCCTGCACCTCACAAAAATGCTGTCGGCCGCTTGCCTATTCGGCCAACGCTTCATCCTCCAAAAGCGGAATGCGATTTAAATAGAGCGCGCCGTACGCCGGTACGCGCAGAACGATCGAAAAGCGCTTATCGTTCCAGCTTACGGGCTGCGTAACGTATTGCATCGGCTTTTCTTCCTCCGCGCCGCCGTATTTTTGGTGCGCGCTGTTAAGCACAGTTTCGTAGACGCCCTCCTCCGTTACGCCGAGCCTATAGGCTTCGTAGGGATTCGGGTTGAAGTTGAAGACGCACGCGACGAGCTCGCTGCCGCTGCCCGCGCGCTCCGTTACGCGCGCGAATGCGATGATGGAGTGAATCTCGTCGTTTACGCTGAGCCACTGAAAGCCCGCCCACGAATCGTCCCGCGCGAAGAACGCGGGCGTATCCCGGTAAAAGCCGTTCAGCTCCTCGACGAAGCGCTTCATGGTCACATGCTTTTGAAAATCGAGCAGCATCCAATCGAGGGGCTTATCGCAGCGCCATTCGGCAAACTGCGCGAATTCGCCGCCCATGAACAGCAGCTTCTTGCCGGGATGCGCGAACATATACGCGTACAGCAGGCGGAGCTGATCGAACTTTTGGTCGTATTCGCCGGGCATCTGGTCCAAGAGCGAGCGCCGCCCGTGCGAGGCCTCGCCGTGTGATAAGGGCAGAATCCGATTTTCGTGAAACGCCGTCATCATAGAGGCCGTAAGCTTTTTGTGGTGCCATTTGCGATAGACGGGCTCCAGGCGCATGTATTCGAGCAGGTCCTTCGCGAAGCCGCCGTCCCATTTATAGCTCAAGCCCAGGCCCTCGGCGAGCGGATGCTTTGTGACGCCCGCCAGTCCGCTGAATTCCGCCCCGGAGAGAAGCGCGCCGGGGAATTCGGCGGTAACGGCGTTATGCAGGTCTACCAGAAAGCGCACTGCGCCCTGGCTGCGCACGTCCTCGAAGAGGGTGCGCTCGCGGTCTCCGTGCGCGGGGTACAGCATCGCTGAAACGTTGGAGAGGTGCAGCCCGTCCATATGGTATTCCCGCAGCCAGAACAGCGCGTTGGAGAGCAAATAGGAGCGCACCTCGGGCTTATCGAAGTCGAACGGCGTCGTGCCGTAGCAGTTGGGCTCGCTGAAATCCGGCGGCTCATACAGCGCCGTGCCGTCGAACCGGCGCAGGCCATGCTCTTCGCACGGCAGATATGCGCTTACCCAGTCCAAAATTACGCCGATGCCCGCGCGATGGCACTTGTTGACGAGGTACATCAAATCAGCAGGCTCGCCAAAGCGCGACGTCGCGCTGAAAAAGCCCGTGGACTGGTATCCCCAGGACGCGTCCAAGACATGCTCGTTGAGCGGCATGAATTGGATATGCGTAAAGCCGAGGCCCGAAACGTAGGGCACGAGCTCATCCGCGAGGTTGCGGTAGGACGCGCGCTTCCAAGAGCCCGCGTGAACCTCGTATATGCTCATGGGAAAGCGCAGGGTATTCCGGCGGTCTGCCAGATACTCGGCGTCGTCCCATTCGAAGCCGCCCAGCTCCCATACGACCGACGCGGTCTTGGGCCGCAGCTCGGAATACAGCGCGAACGGATCGGCCTTATAGACGGCGGAACCATCCGCCTGTACGATATAGTATTTGTATAGGCCGCCCTTACGCAGCCCGGGAATCAAGGCTTCCCAAACGCCCATATTGCCGTGCAGCGTCATCGGATGGCGCTCGGGATCCCAGCCGTTGAAATCGCCTACGACCGAAACGCTTCTCGCGTTCGGCGCCCAGACGCCAAAGCTATGCAGGCCGTCTTCGCCGCCTTCGCAGCGGCAAACGCCCAAACACTTGTAGAGCTCTTTGTTGTTGCCTTCATGGAAGGACAAAAGCTCTACATCGTTTAGCCCATAGCCCATCTTTGCGCCTCCTTTCGGGGATTTTGCGGCGAAACGCGGCCGGGAAACTTACTGGTTGGTAATATTCACCACTTGGTAATATTCACCACCTACGAAGCCTTTTCCTTCAATTCACATGCGCCACCCGTAAACTTTTTGTATTATATTCAGCAGAAACATGCCGGAGGACTAAAATCCTTTTGAAAGCAGCCATTCGGCCAGCGCTGTTCGGTGCGGGGCCGTTTCGGGCTCGACAATAATGCCGCTTACCGCGCGCGCGAGCTCTTCTGAATGAAATGGGATATCTATAAGACGCTCGCCGATTGCGCCGATAAACGCTTCGTCCATCGCGTCGGAGAACACCATAGCGCTTTCGATGCGGCCGCCGCTTAGCCGTAAATTCAGCTCTACGTAGCCCCAGTCGAAGCGGTGCTCCAAGAGCACGTCGAACTTCGGCGATTCGCCGAAGCGCCAATCCCACGCGGCGTATTTCGCGCGGTAGGGCTCGAGCTCATCGGGCGAGAAATCGCCGATCGCCCGGTACGCGCCGTACTCGGCCTCAAAAGCCGCAAGCAGGGCGGTCTTCATATCATCGACCGCGACCGAGGGATTGTAGTCGCGCAGATTGCATACGCGCGAGGCGACGGACGCGACTCCCTTGGACTGCATCTTCTCGGGCGAAACGGTTAAATACCGCGCAACGGCGGCCATGTCAGCGTTTATCAGGATCGTGCCGTGATGCAGCGCCCGGTCCTTAAGTACACGGAACGCGTTGCCGGAGAATTTCCTGCCGTCTACGGTTAAGTCGTTCCGGCCGGTAAATTCCGCGCCGATACCGTATGAGCGCACCGCCGCGAGGATAACGGAGAGCTGGCGCTGCACGTCGTAGAGGTTTCTGTCCGCCAGAAAGGTGAAATTCAGATTGCCCATGTCGTGATAGACGGCGCCGCCGCCGGACGAGCGGCGCGCAAGGCTTCCAGCGTCGCGTTCAAACGTCGCAACGGCGCATTCGCGCCAGGGGTTTTGGTTCTTGCCGATTACAACGGTATGCGCGTTTTGCCATAAGTAGAGGATGACCTCGCCCTCTTTCAGCCGCTCCAGCAGGAGCTCTTCCCTACCGAGATTCAGATAAGGGTCGGTCGTCAATGTTGTCAGCGCTGTGTTCATACAATTCCTTTCCAAATAATAGGCTGGGTATATTATACAATGGCGCGCAAAAAAAGGCAACGTGCGAAGCGTAAAGACTATGTAAAATGGATGGGTAAAAAATGACAATAGATATGGCCGCGGGCGGATGGAAACCCGCCCCTACAAGGAAAGGCGCTTCGTATCAGGCTTTTCCGGCAGCTTGAAGACGCTGTTGCCCTCTAGCAGAGGATCGTAGCCCTGCATCTCCAGCATGTATTCCCAGTAGCGCTTGGGCATCATCAGGCGCTGCTGGCGCGCGTTGACGCGCTCCTTGATCGTGAGCGCCTTGTGGAACGCCTTCCACATTTCGCTCCACTGGGATTCGTCCGCGTCTCCGAAGGCGGATAGGTTCAGCCCCGGCGCGAGATACAGCTCCCAGCGCCCGTCTTCGCAGGCGATGAGCTTGTCGCGGCGCTTATCCTCGATGATAAAGCGCTGATCCGCGTAGCGTTCGGCGAAATGCGGCGCGAGCGCCTCCAATACGTCGTTATCCGGCTCGAAATCGCTGTAGAAAACGCCGCCGACGAGCCGGAAGCGGATGAAGCCCTTCAGATGCTGTACCTCCGTTTCGACGCGCTTGGCCATGCGCACCACGCGCATAACGCGCGCGTCCTCGAAATGGTCGGTGATCTTGCGGCCGAGGGAGTCGAACCCCAGCCGTATATAGAGATATAGCGCCGTTGCCTTATCGGAATCCGGCGTGAGGAACGCCGTATAGATATCCTCGTACGCGAGCGGGCCGAGCCTTTTCAGGATGCCCGCGCGCACGCGCTCGGATTTCGTGAAGTCCGCGGCGATATAGCGTACTTCCTCCAAAAGGCCCGCCTGTATCTCGCCGCACTCGACGCGCTCCGGGTCCTCGCGCAGCGCGTACGCCGCGAAGATGGCCGATAGAAAGCCCTCGAAGGAACCGTCGTAGGCGTAGACGAGCATGATTGTTTTTCCCTTCGCAACTCCCTGCGGCAGCTGCGCTGCCGCAGGGAGAATAATTTTTTTAGTTAAGGGGCTTCGCCCCTTAACCCCATTTTTTATGCGCAACCCCAAACTGTAGGGGCGGGGTTCCATCCCCGCCCGTGACCCGAATAAGCAACCCCAAACTGTAGGGGCGAACTGTGTTCGCCCGCTACCCTATAACATATGACTCAATGTGTGACCCTGAACTGTAGGGAACGGTTCTAAACCGTTCCCTACCCCAAAAAATCCGCATTCACGATCATCACACGCGTTTGTGGTATGCTACGGACGAACACAGTTCGTCCCTACAATGTGGGGTCATATTTGGGGTCGCGACGTTTAGGTCGGCCTCCGAGGTCAACCACCCCGCCCCTTCGGGCACCCCTCCACGGGAGGGGAATTTCGTTGTTATTATCGGCGGTAAATTCCCCTCCTTTGGAGGGGTGGCGCGCCGCCGGCGCGTCGGGGTGGTTCGACCCTAACGATTCGACCCAAAATTGTTGGGCCGGGGTTTTAGGTCACGGCCGCCATATATGGCGTCCCTACAGGCGTTGCAATGTATTTCGGGTGCGGATGGAACCTCGCCCCTACACGGTAATCCTTACAACTCTCCAGTAAGGCTTTGAACAAAAGCCTCTCGTGAAGATTCGCGCGCGGGCGCGGCGAGGGCGGCGGTAGAAGAACCAAAGCCCGCGAAGGCTTGCGTCCCTCCCGCCTTCAGCGCGAGCAGCTCGCTTGCGCTGCCGAGCAGCGAAAGCTGTTCCGACGCGCCGGGGCGGACGTCCGGCTTTATTCGATGCCCCACGAGCAGATTCTGCGCTATGAACCGCGCGTCCATATTGAGCGAGTGCAGCGTCTTGCCGCCGACGGTGATGAAATACTGCGCGCGCTTCATCACGACGCCCATGCGCTTTAGCGCCTCGAAGCTCAGCGGCGAGTTGCGCCGCGCGGCGATGATGCGCTCGACGCTGCGCACCCCGAGGCCGGGTACGCGCAGCAGCGTTTCCCTGTCGGCGCGCGTAATCTCCACGGGGAACGCGTCCAGATGCCGCAGCGCCCAATCGCACTTTGGATCGAAGAATACGTTGAAGTTCGGGTTGCGCTCGTCCAGGATCTCGCTTGCGGCGAAGCCGTAAAAGCGCAAAAGCCAGTCGGCCTGATAGAGCCTGTGCTCGCGCAGCAGCGGAACCGGCCCCGCGACGGCGAGGCTCTTGTCCGCCCCGGCGGGTAAAAACGCCGAATAGAACACGCGCTTGAGCTGATAGCGGTTGTACAATCCTTCGGAGAGGCGTATGATCTGCAAATCGGTATCCGGCGTCGCGCCGATGATCATCTGCGTGGCGTGTCCTGCGGGCGCGAAGGCCTGCGCGTTTCGCAAAACCAGCGCCTCGCTCTTCGTCTCCTTTAAGCGATTGGCGATGAAGCCCATCGGCTTTAGAATAGCGCCCCTGGGCTTTTCGGGCGCGAGGGCGTTCAGGCTGTTCTCGCTCGGCAGCTCAATATTGACGCTTATGCGGTCCACAAGCGCGCCTACGCCGGCTATCAGCGCGGGATCTGCGCCGGGAATGCACTTGGCATGGATGTAGCCGTTATAGCGGTATTGCTTGCGCAATAAGTTGAGAGTCCTGAGCATCAGCTCCATCGTGTGATCCGGGCTGTTCATGACGGCGGAGCTTAGAAACAGCCCCTCGATATAGTTGCGGCGGTAGAATTGGATCGTCAGATTGGCGAGCTCCTCCGGCGAAAAAGCCGCGCGGGGGACGTCGTTGGAACGGCGGTTCGCGCAATACTTGCAGTCGTACGCGCAGATGTTCGTCTGCAAGACCTTCAGCAGCGAGACGCAGCGCCCGTCCGCCGTAAAGCTGTGGCAAATGCCCGCGTTTACGGCGTTGCCCAGCTGCCCGGGCTTGCCCTTGCGGTCGGAGCCGCTCGATGTGCAGGCCGAGTCGTATTTCGCGGCGTCGGAGAGTATGCGCAGCTTTTCGAGAATCTCCATATCGATCATTCTTTCGTCTGTTTGGAGATATTATACGCCATTCATCTCTGATGTGCAAGTTTTTTTATGCGCAGTAGCCGGATTATTTGCTCAGCTGCCAAAGGGCCATAAAGTACCCGTCCAGGCCAAAGCCGGAGACCGACCCCGCGCAGACCGGCGCTATGACGCTCGTGTGCCGGAACTCCTCGCGGGCGTGAATATTACTGATATGCACCTCGACGACGGGGACGCTCACCCCCGTGATAGCGTCGCGGATGGCGTAGCTGTAGTGCGTATAAGCGCCCGCGTTGAGTATGACGGCGGCATATTCGCCCGCCGCGTGTATAGCGTCGATAAGCGCGCCCTCGGAGTTGGACTGCATACACACGGCCTCGACGCCGCGCTCCTTCGCGAAATCGATGAGCCGCGCCTCCAGCTCCGCGAGCGTCGCAGCGCCGTAGACGCCCGGCTCGCGCTGGCCTAGCAGATTCAGATTCGGGCCGTTTAGGATTAGGATACGCATATTATGCTCCTTTTATCGTTGTAGGGCGCGACGCCCCCGGCGCGCTGTGGTCTTTACAAACGTTGGCTGTATATCACGGGCCGCCGGGGGCGTCGGCCCCTACATGCTGCAATTCGATCAAACGCGGCCTGAAACCGCGCTTCGCGTAAAAGCCGAGCACATCCTCGTTGCCGACGCTCACCTTCAGCACTATTTTCGCCGCGCCGATGCTATTAATCCAATCCAACGCGCGCTCCATCAGCTTCGACGCGATGCCTTTTCCGCGATATTCCTCCGAAACGAATATCGATTCGACCTCGCCCGCTTCTTTTACGGCGCTCGCGACGCAATATCCGACGGGCAACTCGCCGCTATACGCGAGTATTACGCGTAAATTACCCTCTTTTGCCGCGTTTTGCAGCGCTTTTTTGCGCGTTTCGAAGGTAAAACTCGCGTAATGCGCCGCAAAATGGACGGATTTCGCTTCGTGGAGCGCGTTCAACCGCTCCCAAAGGGGCGCGATACGCTCCAGAAGCTCCTCGTTTCCTTCGATATAGCCGATATCCGTCATAGCGCCGCCACCAATAATACCGTATTTCCGCTGCGCCAAGCTTCTTTTACGGATGCAAAGCCCGCGCTTAGAAGCAGCTTCGTTTGATTAGCGACCGTCAAGGGCGTGTCAAAGTGGTATTCGCGCCCGTCGCTAATCCCCTCTTCGCCCTTCACGCGCTCGTATTCTTTAAAAAACGCGTCTTCCGTCTCCTGCGCGTTTGCGTATTCCCGCTCGGAGAGCATATAATCGCATTCGATATACACGCCGCCGGGCTTGATGCTATCGCGCAGCCTTTTGTACAAGCCCGCTTTGACGGCGTGGCCATAGTGATGCAGCGACATGACCGACAGCGCCGCGTCATAGCGGCCATGTCCAAAGTCGAAATCAAGATAACTTTGTTGAAAGAGGCGGATATTCCTGCCAGGATAGGTGCTTTTGAGCACTTCCAGCATATCGGCGGCAATATCCACGCCCGTAACCTCAATATCGGGAAAGCGACTGAAAATTGCCGCAAGCTCCAATCCCGTTCCGATTCCGAGATCGAGGAGCGTTTTTGTATGCGCCGGAAGAAATGACGCGATAATGCGCTTTGATTCCATGCCGCCGATGTGCCCGATATGCACGGCGTTGTAGCTTTCGGCGCGGCTGTTGAAGAAATCGCTCATTTCCTCCAGCACTTATACATCTACTCCCTTACTTGCGCCTCGCCGCGATCGCCTTTTTCAGCGCCGGAAGCACCAAAGTCGCGACGGCGCCGCCGGCCATAGCCGTGAAGAGCTGCGGAACGGAGAACATGCCCGAGACGACCGCCGCCTGCTGCGCGGGGAGGTTCAGCAGCAGCGGCACGGCGAGCTGCACGATCCCCAGATACAGCACGAGAAATTTCGCAACCGCGGCCACGGCGAGCGCCGCGACATACGCGATATACTGCCTGCCCATTTGCCGATTGCCGATAATATGCCACAATAATACGAGCGTCGCGTTGCCTAAAATGATGAACGGTATTAATTCCCAAAGCGGGCCGATGCCCACGAGCTTCGCCATAACGGGGGAAATAACCGCGACTGTCAGCCCGGAGGCCAGGCCGCTGGTCATCACAGCGACGATCAGCAGCATGTTGACGATCGACCCGGTTACGATGGTCGTGCCCAGCGGCGTCGTCACCAGCTGCATCACGACCAGCAGTGCGATAAGTATCGCGGTGCGCGTTATCCAGTGAATTTTACCTGTGTTGCTCATGCATTTACTTCCATCCTTGTTTTCATTTATGCCGGTTTCGATATTTTAACACGTTGTGAGATATTTCACAAATGATTATCGCGCCGATCTGCGTGTAAAGGCTAGCCGCCGCCACAGATACAACAGCAAACAGGGAGGCCGGGCCTCCCTGTTTGCCGGTCATGTTCTATTTTGAAATGAATCAGTTTCCGCTTTCGGTATATGCGCCGTCCAGCAGCTCCTTGTACCAAACGAGCGCGTTCAAGAACGCCGTATTTATCTGTTCGACGTCGATCTCCTTGCGGATCATCATCGTTGCGACGCCCTCCCAGTCGGCGCGCTCATAGGCGTAGATGAGCTGCATAACCTCGTATAGATCGCCCTTATGGTCTACGAGCGCCGTGCGGATCTTGTCGTTGACCGAAACCTCCTTGATCGCTTCGGGCATGGGCTTTTCCAGAATAACGTCCAGCAGCGAAAACAGTCCCAGCATGAAGAGGCTCGGCGCCAAGACGCCCAGGCTGAACGCCGTTGCGAGGTTTTCCGCGAACTTCGCGCGCACAAGCGAGAGCTTCGTGACCTCGGAGGGCTTATCCTCGGCCAGCTGCGCCGATATGGTGACGATGACCCATTTCTTCGTTTCGCGCTGGCCCAAAATCGCGACCGCGTTTTTGATGGAGTCGATCTTGCGCGAAAGGCCGACGGCGGGGGAATTTATGAAGCGCAGGAGCGAGATAGTGATCGCCGGGTCGCGCGATATGACGTCGGAAGCCTCGTAAAGATCGAAGTCCTCTTCGCCGACGATTTTGAGCAGGCGGAGCGCGTTGAGCTTTAAGGGCGAAATTTTGTTGGAGCCCTTTGTAATCGGATCGCTGTAGAAGTTGCCCGCAAAGAGCGCAAAGGGCGTACTGCGGACCTTTTCGAACCCAAGCTGATTGGGGATTCCCGTCAGGACGATTTTCTTGCGCCGGTCGTTCAGGCGCGCGTTGATGATGAGGTTGTTGAGCGTGGGGAACTGCGCGTCGATTAGGATATAATCGGCCAGCTCGTAGAACGCGCTCGTGCCGTGATTGTAGCGGATGTTGTCCAGCGCGATTTGGTACCCCAGCTCCTTCAGCTCCAGGCATTTTAGCAAGACCGCGTTGTCGAGCTGGGCCTTTTCGGGCAAAACGCATACCAGAAGATCCGGCTGCACGTTGCATTTTTGGGGCAGGCCGGTCAAGATATGAAATTCGTTGCATTCGATAAAGATGGGCTTGCCGCCGGTGAAGGGCTCGATGCCGACTTGGGAGACCGTTTCTAGGCCGATGGAATTCATCGCGTCGCCCATAGCGGTATAGTCGTTGGCCGCGCCGAAGAGCTTTTCTCCGTTTTGGGTGTTCATGCGATAAGCGGCTACGCCCATTGCCGCGTCGAATATCGGAACCGCTACGATAAATGATTTCATAACATGCACCTCATAACTCGGATTTGGAATTTCATCTCCTGACTTCTACATATTAACAATATCGTGCCATATATACAAGTGCATAATAGTACAAAATATAAGATATTTATTTGGTTTTTGCATACGCGCGCGGTGTGTGCTATCATAAATAAAGCTGGGGGGCCTTATGCTGAAACAAAATATCCTTAATTGTGCCTCGAATTTCCAGGAGGCGTTTGGAACGGGCTGCATGGCCGTGGACGCGACCGCGCGCGCGCTTTGGAACGTTGCGCCCTTTTGCGCCAGCTGCGGCTATGCGCGCTGCGATTATACCGCCGCGCATCTGGATGGCGCCGCCGAAGCGCTGCGCAAAGGCTACGCCAGCTACCGCTGCCCGATCGGGCTTGCCTTCGTCGCCGCGCCGGTGGAGCGCGGCCGGCTTGCGCTTGTGGCGGGGCCTTTTGTTGCCGGCGATTCGGAAGGCGCTGTTGGCGCACATCTTAGCGAACAGCTTAAAGCGCGGATTGGGCGCTTGCCGCAGCTGACCGCAGCCAGGGCGGGGGCCATCGCGGAAATTCTCGCCGCGAGCTCCGCGGGGCTTGAGCGCGTTCAGCCGCCGCATAGAGATATGGGCCAAACCGCCCGCACGGACGTCGTGCGCAAAGCAAAGGAATACATATCATCAAATTACAAGCAAAAATTCACGCTGGACGACGTCGCGCGCCACGTCTATTTAAGCCGCTCGTATCTGTCGGGCGTCTTTAAGGCCGAAACCGGCAAAACACTGAGCTCCTATATTAATGAAGTGCGCATCGAAAAGAGCAAGGCGCTGCTGTGCGAAACGCCGCTTTCGCTGCTGGACATCGCGCTGCTGTGCGGATTTGAGGATCAGAGCTATTTTTCGAAGGTGTTCAAGGCTATGGAGGGCATCGCGCCAAAGGACTACCGAACGCTTTCATTCCGGTTCGGGTGGCCGGAAAGTTGAAAATTCGGCGCTCGGGAGGAATAGCGGGCAAAACTGTAAAATATTTTGCTCAGCTATTCCCTGTTTTGCCAAAGTATGCTATGATTATGGCATATGATTTGATTCAAATGCGAATTTGCCATTTTTACTATTTTCAAAGCAAGGGAGCGCAGCGAAGCGATGAAAAAGAACAAAGACGAAATCCTGTTGGAAACAGGTACCAATGAACTGGAGGTTCTGGAGTTCACCATAGCTGGCAACGCTTTTGGCATCAATGTGGCTAAGGTTCGCGAACTGCTGCAGTACAAGCCCGTTCAGCCAATGCCTCGCTCGCATCCAAATATAGAGGGCGTCTTCAAGCCGCGTAAGGAAGTCATCACCGTCGTCAACCTCGCGTCCTATCTCGGCCTTCCCGACAGCGAGGAACCCGAGCGCGATATCTTCATCATCGCCGGTTTCAACAACATGAACATCGCGTTTCACGTCCATGCCGTCGAAACCATTCACCGCATATCCTGGCAGGCGATCGAAAAGCCGGACTCCGCCATCTACGGAGGGCAGGAAGGCATCGTCACGGGCATCGCGAAGATAAAAGGGAACATGATCTCCATAATCGACTTTGAAAAGATCATGGTAGACGTCAGCCCGTCCTCCGGCCTCGATGTCGCGTCCGTCGCCGAGCACGCGGAACGCGCGGAGCAGCGCCTGTTGATCGCGGAGGATTCCCAGATGCTGCGGAGGATGCTGCTGGAAGCGCTCCACAGGGCCGGCTTCATGAACGTCGAAGCGACCTCGAACGGCGAGGAGGCTTGGAGCCGCCTAAACCAGATATACGAACAGCAGGCAGACAAGCCAATCACGGAATTGATCTCGTGCGTCATAACCGACATCGAAATGCCGCGTATGGACGGCCACTTTTTAACGCGCAAGATAAAGGAGCACCCGCAGTTCAAACGGCTGCCGGTCGTCATCTTCTCGTCGCTCATAGACGAGGAGATGCACCAAAAGGGCGTCGAGGTCGGCGCCGACGCGCAGCTTTCAAAGCCGGAGATCAAAAGGCTCGTAGGCATTATCGACGAAATCATAGAGCGTAATATCGCCAAGGCGCAGTAGCGGGCCGTGGAATTTACACTTCGAAGGTGGGCTGGAGATGATGCTCCAGCCCTCGTTAAATACGCGAACAACAAGAAAATCGCCGACAATCTGCGCGATGGTTTCCCCTATCCGTATACCATCAACGACGCGTGGGCCTTTTTGCAGTCCTTTATAGACGCGGATGAGTCCAAGAGCTTTTGCCGCGCTATCGACGCCGACGGCGAGGCGGTAGGCAGCATCGGCATCTTCTTCAAGGACGACGTATACCGCAGGAGCGCCGAAATCGGCTACTGGCTGGGCGAACCCTTCTGGGGCAACGGCATCGTTACGGCGGCGATTAAGCTCATGTGCGAGGAAGCGTTCAGGCGATATGACATCGTGCGGATCTATGCCGAGCCCTACGCCCAAAACATGGCATCGCGCCGCGCTTTAGAAAAGGCCGGCTTCGAGCTTGAGGGAATATTACGCAAAAGCGTCTATAAAAACGGCGATCGCGCAAAGAGCGCTTTCAAACGGGGTGTAGCGCAGTTGGTAGCGCACGTGCTTTGGGAGCATGGGGCCGGGGGTTCAAGTCCCTTCACCCCGACCAACCGATTTTTTATTGGCCCCTTGGTCAAGCGGTTAAGACACCGCCCTTTCACGGCGGTAACAGGGGTTCGAGTCCCCTAGGGGTCACCATTATATAATAAGGGCCTTTAGCTCAGTTGGTTAGAGCGGCCGGCTCATAACCGGCTGGTCCGGGGTTCGAGTCCCTGAAGGCCCACCAAAGTCCAATACGGCCCGGTAGTTCAGTTGGTTAGAATGCCAGCCTGTCACGCTGGAGGTCGAGGGTTCGAGTCCCTTCCGGGTCGCCACCGCGTTTTATACGCACATTTGCCTCGGTAGCTCAGTTGGTAGAGCAAGGGACTGAAAATCCCTGTGTCGGTGGTTCGATTCCACTCTGAGGCACCATACCTCTCGCGCTGGTGTAGCTCAACGGCAGAGCAGCTGATTTGTAATCAGCAGGTTGCGGGTTCAAATCCCATCACCAGCTCCAGAGTAATATATATGGATGGGTTCCCGAGCGGCCAAAGGGAGCAGACTGTAAATCTGCCGTCACAGACTTCGGTGGTTCGAATCCACCCCCATCCACCACATACGCG
>QMCE01000117.1_pt1 | contig 34792 bp, 24 predicted proteins | sample 1821851 | NCBI WGS metagenome assembly QMCE01 (sample SAMN09453174, study PRJNA476694) | Termite gut metagenome, whole genome shotgun sequencing project. | isolation source: worker | host: Odontotermes sp. | place: South Africa:Pretoria | collected 2016-01-28 | reverse complement strand
GTCTTGAATCCGTCTAAATATTCGTACACAGGCTTTGCGGCGGCGAGCGCGTCGCCGGACGGGAAGTCGGCGGTGATTTTGCTGCCTGTATCATAGGCAACGCAGACGGGGATCTTATCGAGGTACGAAAGAACGTCCAGCTTTGTCAGCGCGAGTTCGTCCGCGCCCTGCACCTGCACGCCGTAGCGGCTCGCCGGAATATCAAACCCGCCCACCCTGCGCGGTCTGCCGGTCGCAGCGCCGTACTCCGCTCCGGCTTCCCGCAGGCGCTCCGCTTCGTCCCCAAACATCTCCGCTGCAAACGGTCCCGCGCCGACACAGCTTGAATACGCTTTCATCACGCCGGTAACGCGGCCGAGCTTTAATCCCGGCACGCCCGCGCCGATCGGAGCGTAAGCCGCCAAAGTCTGAGAAGATGTCGTATACGGATAGATGCCATATTCAATATCCCGCAGAGCGCCGAGTTGCGCCTCAAACAGGATGTCTTTACCGGACACAGACGCTTCGGCGAGGTACGCCGATGTATCGCAGATATACGGGCGCAGCTGTTCGCCATACGTCTCAACCCAGCGGCATATCTTCCCCGCGTCTAAGCCGCCCGCACCGTAACCTCTGAAGATTAGGTTCTTCCATTCCAAAACGGTGGAGATTTTGTCCGAAAGCGTTGAGCGATCCAGCAGGTCGCCCATACGTAAGCCCTTTTTCATGACCTTATCGCCGTATGCGGGCGCGATGCCGCGGCGGGTCGAACCGTACCGTTTATCGCCGAGGCGTTCTTCTTCCAGTTTGTCTTGCTCAACATGATAGGGGAGGCAAATAAACGCTTTGTCGCTGATTTTCAGCGAGGCGGGGGAGGGGACGAACCCTTTTTCCCGCAGAGCCGCCAGTTCGCCGCACAAATGCGCGAGGTCAATCACCATCCCGCAGCCCATGACGTTCACGGTGTCTTCTCGCAATATGCCGGACGGCAGAAGATTTAGGATAAACTTTCCTTTGTCGTTCAATACGGTATGACCGGCATTGTTACCGCCCTGATAGCGGCAGACCACGTCATACTCCGCCGCGAGCAAATCCACCATACGCCCTTTTCCTTCGTCGCCCCAGTTGATGCCGACCACCGCCGTAAGCATAACAAACCCTCCTACACCGTAATATTTACGCTCTCGCCCAGCAACTCTTTATTCGCGTCAAGTACCTTCTTGGTTTCCGCTAAAAACTCCTCCGTCTGCTCCGCCGCTCTGCCGGTGAAGTTCGCGGCATCCAGCAAGGTATTCAGTTCCCCCTCCGTCAGACCGAACGCGGAATCGCCCAAGATGCGCTCCAGCAGATCGTTTTCCCCGCCGTCCAGCTTGATTTGTTTCGCGGACTCCAGCGAATGCAGGCGTAACCGCTCGTGAAGCAGTTGTCTGTCGCCGCCTTTCTTCACGCAGTGCATCAGAACCGTTTCAGTCGCCATAAACGGCAGTTCCTCACGCAGATGCTTCTCAATCATCCGCGGATAAACGGTCAACCCACCCGCGACATTGATGACGAGTGACAAAACCGCGTCGGCGGCGAGGAACGCCTCGGGGATCGTAATGCGCCGGTTCGCGGAGTCGTCAAGCGTCCTCTCAAACCATTGGGCGCTGGCGGTCAGCGCGGGATTCAGCGCGTTGATGGTGATATACCGCGAGAGGGAAGCGATGCGTTCGCTCCTCATCGGGTTGCGCTTATAAGCCATGGCACTGGAGCCGACTTGCGCGTCCCCGAACGGTTCGTCAACCTCTTTCAAGTGAGAGAGCAGACGGATGTCATTTGAAAACTTATACGCGCTTTGCGCGATTCCCGACAGCACCGACAGCGTATCGTAATCCACCTTGCGGGAGTATGTCTGCCCTCCGACAGGATATATCTTGTCAAACCCCATACGGGAGGCGATTTTTCGCTCCAGCTCTTTAACCTTTTCATGGTCGCCGTCAAACAGGCTAAGGAAACTCGCGCCCGTACCCGTCGTGCCTTTGCAGCCGGGAAACCGCAGGGTTTCAAGGGTAAACGTAAGCCGCTCAAGGTCAAACAGCAGATCCTGTATCCATAACGCCGCCCGCTTGCCGAGCGTGGTCGGCTGCGCCGCCTGAAAGTGCGTATAGGCGAGACAGGGGAACGACCGATAACGCTCGGCGAAGCCGTACAGAGCCGCGACGGCGTTGAGAAGCAGCTTTTTTATCCGCAGCAGTGCCGAACGCTGCAAAATGATGTCGGTATTATCTCCCACATAGCAGGAGGTCGCGCCGAGATGGATGATGGGTTTCGCCGCGGGACACTGCTCCCCGTAAGCGAGGATATGCGCCATAACGTCGTGGCGCGTCTCGGCTTCGTACCGTTCCGCCGTTATGTAGTTGATGTCGTCTAGGTGCGCCTTCATCTCGCTGATTTGCGCGTCGCTGATGTCAAGCCCCAATTCCTTCTGGATTTCGGCAAGCGCGACCCACAGTTTGCGCCATGTGGAAAATTTGTTGTCACCGGAGAATATGTACTGCATCTCCGCTCCGGCATACCGCTTGCATAGGGGGTTTTCATATTTGTCGGACATTCTGAAGCCTCCTTAGAATTTCGCGGTAGCTGTCAAGCACGCCGCCGAGGTCGCGCCTGAAACGGTCTTTGTCGAGCTTTTGGTTTGTTTTCATGTCCCACAGGCGGCAGGAATCCGGGGAAATTTCGTCGCAGAGGATTAGCTTGCCGCCGCACCTGCCGAACTCCAGTTTGAAATCGACCAATGTGATCCCCGCTTGCGTAAACAGCGTCTGTAACAGCTTGTTGATCTTCGCTGCCTGACTGGTCATGACCTCAAGCTCCGGTCTTGTCGCGAGACCGAGGGCGGTGATGTGGTTGCCGTTGATGACCGGGTCGCCTAAGCTGTCGCTTTTCAGGCTGAACTCAACCGTCGTGTTCTGTAGGGGGGTGCCTTCGGGGACGCCGTACTTTTTGGTGAAACTGCCGGCTGCGAGATTCCTGACGATGACCTCAACCATGACGATGTCGGCTTTCTTCACAAGCACGGTTACGTCGTCAACGGCGTTAATCAGGTGCGTCTCCACGCCGTTTTCCATAAGGTAGATGTAAATCAGGTTTGAGATGGCGGCGTTTAGCTTACCTTTGCCGGGGAGAACGGCTTTCTTTTCCCCGTTAAACGCGGTGGCGTTGTCCGTAAAGCGAAGGAGTAAACTCTCTTCGTTCGGACCAGGGTAAATTGCTTTCGTTTTTCCCTCGTACAGCACTTCGTTCATAATCCATGCCCCCGTTCTTGATGATGTAGCCTTGAAAAAAAACGCTCACCACATGAAGCACACTGAGGACAGAAACCCAACCGGCTGCTAAAAAGCCGGAGGAAGCTGACTTCCGCTTCATATGATGAACGCCTTTGTTCAACGGATTTATTATACAGCAACGCTTCGGCGTTGTCAATGATTTTTATTTTTGGGATCGGCTAACCGCGTTCAATGTTGACGTAGGGGCGACCGCCCGTTCAGAATTAGACGCGATTGCCCACACCCGTAAATGTTCACAAAAACCTTTGAAATGCACTCTTTTATCTTATTATACATGGGTGTTCCTCCGTATTTTCTATAAAATCCGAAACGCGGCGTTTTCAGCCACTATCTTATGGCATACATCGCAAATGGAGTAGCACCGCGAGACGTCTAATCCGTTTTGCTTTGCAAGCTTGAGAAGTTTAGCGGCGCCCCCCGTCAGAACGGCATTCATCAGCTCATTTTTATAAGGGTCATACCGCACGACGATCTCCCGTATGCTTTGGCGATAGATGTTCCCTAAAACAAAGCCGCAATTCATCACATCCCCGTTCGGGACAATGGACAATGACGTTACATCCGTCACTGGTGCCGTATACGGCATAGAACCGCAGGTTTCCGACAGGTTCAGCTTCGGTTTATCATAGTATTCAGCTAAATGCAACGCCGCGTTTCCGGCTAAAAAAATGTTGTTTCCGTTCGATACCGGAAGCTCCAAATCCGTAAAAGCGGCAAGTATTTCGTTTGTTTTGCGGTTATAGGGGTTACTATGGTTTTCATTAACGACCCAGGCCGGATGCAACTTAACGTTGATTCCGGCTTCTTTGGCGTACCGCGCGAAGCGGTAAACCGCGTCAAGCGGGATCGTTTCTTGATGAAACGCATCTACGGAAAGCAGCAGGGTTTCTATCCCGGCTTCTTTTAGCATTTTCGCTGTCTGCCCGCACTGCTCGTCCAGCTTCGTAAAATAACCGTTGGTAATCAATAACCTGCTTCCAACGCCGTGCCGAGCCGCCGCTTTGTGAATACCACAGACGATGTCCGCGTAAAGCAGCGGTTCTCCGCCGAACGTCATCAAGGAAGAAATGGAGAACATTTCGGAAAGCTCACCGATCGCCTCGGTGGCATGATATAAAGAGACATGCTTGTAACCGCCCTCCGGGTTGAGGCTGTCGCTTACCGAGCAATGCTTGCAGCGTCCGCTGCATTGATATGTGATGACAAATTCTATACGGTTGAGGGTTATGTAAGGGGAAATGTTCATCAATAAACCTTCTTGTTATCTTCTTTCTGTTCAGTTAGCACTCGCCCGATTGACAAAACATACTGTATGCGATAGAATAGCTATGGCGTTGCCATATTCGGTAGGCGGTCGGCCACACCACCCGGAAGGGGGTGCAGCCAATGCGGATCACATTACATATCTGGCGGTATACCGTTACGATAATCGTGAAAAGCAGAAACCGCCACTCGGCCAAGTGACGGTTTCTTAGGTATCCTAAGATAAACCAGCAACTGGGCTGACCGTTTACCGGCAACGCCCTTGTAATATCAGTATAGCAGAATGCTCAAATATTGTCAACCGCTTTTTCGCCCCGTATCAATCCCCCGTTTTCGGAGATGCTACGGGCGGAGGCGGTTTTCGTGAAAAAGTTGTTTATAGTTCTTGCGCTCCTCTGTATGCTAACCTCTTGCGACATCGGCTACGCAACCCCGCGCTCACGGAGTGTGGAAGAGACGTTCACCCTTTTGTGGTACGTTAACGGTTCCGACCTTGAATCCGGCTCGGCGGACGATGACGAAGGCGGGGCGTTTTCCGATAGTTTGGATGAAGCGCTCTCCGCGCTGCCGCCGGATGAGAATTTCCGCGTGGCGCTCTTCACCGGAGGCGCGAGGGAGTGGAAGACGCCGGGGTTTTCCTCGGAAATTAATCAGGCGCATATTATTGACAAAGACGGTCTGACACACGGTCCGGCGCTTCCGGACGGGAGCATCGCGCAGCCCGAGACATTGGCAAATTTCTTGCGGTGGGGGATTAAGACGCTTCCGGCGAAGCGCTACGGACTGATCTTTTGGGATCACGGCAGCGGCGTACCGGTCGGCTTTGGATATGACGAGCTGCACGAGCCGCGTTATATGGATCTCACGGCGATGTCGAAAGGATTGAAAGACGGTCTGCAAGGCCAAAAACTTTCGTTTATCGGATTCGACACCTGCCTGATGGCGACGGTCGAGACCGCCTCCGTATGCGCTTCTTTTACCGATACTTTGATTGCGTCGGAGGAACTGGAGCCGTTCGGCGGTTGGGACTACGCCCCGCTGATGCGAGCGCTTGGCGGCAACCCCGGATTGAGCGCGGAGGATATCGGACAAACAATTGCCGACGGCTATTTTGGGGCGCGGAAAAACGCGCAGGAAATGCTGACGTTGTCGGTAATGGATCTCACTCAAATTAAACCCGTGGTGGACGCCGTATCGCAACTGGCTGAAGGGATTCAAAGTCTGCTGGATGAAGGCGGGTTTGCGACGATCGCGCAGGCGCGCTCGCGGGTTAAATACTACGGCGGTGTTAACCAAAGCGTTGATATGGTGGATCTCGTGCATCTGGCGTCCCGTTTGGAGAGCGCATATCCAAGTGAGGCGGAAAAACTAATATCCGCTGTCGGGAATTGCGTAATCCTGAACCGCTATACTGAAGACGCGCCCAATTCTCACGGGTTGTCTATTTACTTCCCATATGAAAACGAGGGAATCTATGAAAACTATCTGGAATTATACTTGCAACTCAGATTCTCCGAGCCGTATATTCAATTTGTGAGGGCGTTTTCCAAAGAACTTCGGGGCGGCGTCGAACCGCTGTATATGTCCGATATTCAGACAGAGAAACTGGGTACGAAATACAGGGCGCAACTCCCGCCGGATATTTTACGGGTTCAGGGCGTGATGATGCGCGAAGAGGAAGACGGCGTGTTTTGGCTGGCCGGTTTGTGCGGCGGCGTTGACGTGGAAGGGGAGACCGCGGTCGGAACCCCGCCGGGACAATGGCTGACGGTAAACGGAGCCCCCGCCTTCGCGCAATTTGAAGACGGGGACGAACTATCCGTATTGGCCGAGCGGAACGGCGAAAAGGTCAGCATTCTGGTAACAGCAGATGAGGATGGCGTGACCCTTTTAGGGTCGGTGCCGGAAGCGAAGGACGGACGCATACCCCAGCCGATGGTCTACCCGATAGAGGAAGGTGATACGATCGCGTTGCTCTATCCCGTAATCGATACCCGCCGCGCCGGGCATGAGGAAGAGTTTGCATCCGGCGAACCGTTTGTCGTGGATCAAGCGCTGGAAATCGAATTCGCCCCGGTGGAGGGAACGTACGGTTTTTTGCTGACCGATTGCTATGACAATCAAATGGTAACCGCCGCAGGGTGATAATCAGTCGCTCACGCTGTATGTACCGTTCGCAGGATTGAAATAAATAGAACGTTCCCCGTCAGAGAGCAAGTATACCCGGCGGATACAGAAACCTAAAGGTTCGGTGGTTTGGAATGTACTTGGACTGCCTATCTGCATGTTATTGTATCCGTCCTCCTTTAAGCTCTCTATCGCTGCCCCGACCGTGTAGCTAGGTTTGAAAAGGATGAAAAGCGCGAGATATACCAACATCAATAACCCACTCACTCCGAGACGAAGCTGCGGCATTTTTCGGTGTAGTAAACCGACGCTCATAATGTTGACTACGAGAAAGGGAACGGAAAAGAGATTATGATCATAGACCCCCAAAAAGAACCATTGGGTTATTAGAAATGCCATAAGCCATACAGCAATGCCCATAAAGGTAATCGTCACAGAAAGAATAATTGAGTGCTTCACCATTGATCTTCTCCGCTGGTCATACAAAATCCTCTGGGAAGTAAATATACGAGGCTAGCGAAACAAATCTTTTCATAAGAACCGTCCTTTCAGAATTATGTAAGAAATGATAGTCCATTCCCTAGAAAACAGTATATAGCCAAATAACTATAAAATCAATAAATATCTGGTAAAATTTTTGTAAAATAAATGTAAAATGACCAAAAAAAGCTGTGGGATGCACTTGCTTGAGCATCCCACAGCTTTTAATAGAACATCTTGCTTACACGATTCCGGTGATAAAGCGGGCTTTATATCCCCACGGATCGGTATAGACCTCAAAGGATTTGCAATAGGCGCGCGCGCTCGCGAGCGTCATGTATTCCTTGGTGGCTGGGATAAAGACTTGCAATCCGTCGGCAATGGGCACTTGAGTGCCGTTCAGCGTGACGAACCGGTCGCCGTCAAAATCAAAACGGGTGATATTTCTGTATTGCTTGCAGGTTACGAGGTCAAGCAGCGACGGTTCGCCGTTTAAGGCAAAGCCCTGCGCCACGCCGACCAGCGGCCGTGAACCGACATATTCCATATCCCCGGCGAAGAGGGTATCCGTAATCGGCGTTATTCCGTTATCAACAGTGACGGTCATGTAGGGAAGAGACCCCCCGTCCGATGTAGTATCGCTCACGGTTTTGGAAGTCAGATAGCCGTATTTGTACGCGTCGCCGGTCATGTTGTTAAGGATAACGGTCGTGACATATCCGGAGGGACTTACGCGGGCGTAAAGAATGTTTGCGGGATTGATACGGGTGGCGGTGATGTCGTCAAGCGTTACAAAGACGCCTTGCCCCTCGGAACCGACTTGGTCGAAGAAGACGCACCAAGGCGCGATGGGAGCGCTTCCCAACGTCATTGCGGTAAGATCAAGCGTACCGGTCACATCGCCGGACAGATTGATCGGCGTAACCGAAATACCGGCTGTCGTGCCGCTGAAGATACACAGTTTGCCTTGATACATCGTCTCAAAGCCGACAAGGGTTCCGGTAAAGCGAATCGAACCGTTAATCGTTACGGTATCGGTATCGGCGAGGCCAAGCGTGGTATCGCTGACTTCAGAACTGTCACGGACGTCGGCGATCTTGCCGTCCGCGGTGAGCAGATAGGCGAGGCGTTGACCGGCGCGGAACGCGGCCATGTTCTGAGTCGCTTCGGGCAGTAGGTCGAACGCTTGGTTTAAGAGGGTAATCTTCGTCGGGGTTGTGGGGTTGGGCTCCGGGTTTGAATACTGCCCGGTGAGCCTGATGCTGGAAGCTTCAATAATGCCGGCGGTTTCATAGTATTGCAGCACGTCCCATTTGTCGAGCATATCCGGCTCTGCCCGGACGCCGTTTTTATACAGAACCGCACCGTCGGCGGCTTCTCCGAAAAGATCGGTAATCGTTTTGCTGCCGTTCTGAGGCTGTTCCTCCAGAATCGCAAGCGCATATGCGCCGGAACCGCGTGTCAGAGACCGGTAGATATACGCAATCCTGCCGTAATCGTCGTAGGCGACAAGAAGAACGTCGCCGGAATGCAAAGACTCCCATATATCGTCGTATGTCTCTTTTGTCTCTCCCCATACCGTCAGCGTTTGGGACACAGGCACAAACTTACCCGTTTCGCCGGAAGCGGTAAAGCCGTTGTTTTGCGCCGTACCGACGGTAATGGATTGATATGTATAGCTGCCGGATGCGGTAAAACTGACGGCGTAACCCTCGCGGTCGATCATCAGATTACCTGTCCGACCGCTTAACGCCGGATCAATCGTACCCTTGACGGGATACTGAGCACCGTCTTCGGCGAGTGCGTATGTCTGCCCGTTTGCCGCCGTGCTGAGGCGCAGTATGGTTTTGACAAACTGCGCGCCGATTTGGTTTTCATAGCTGTCGCGGAGAATGCAGACCAGAACGCTCCCGCGGTAAACGAGCGTGACCGGTTCGTTTTCCCAAAACTCAGCGTCGCCGAAGCTGACCAAATCTCCGTCCCATTCCCAGACGCCGAGAGAGGGGATCGGTACATTGGAGCCGTCGGACAGCGTAAGCCCGCTCGTCCGCTTTTCACTGACGGTGACGGTTTTATACGAGGCTGTTTCGTCGGGCGTAATGGTAAGTACATTGCCGTCTCCGTCAACCAACAGCGAGGCAAGTTTTCCCCTGAGAGAGGCGTCCAGCGCGCCGCGATATGTGTAGCTTTTTTGTCCGACTGTGATGACAGTATTCCCGGTTGACACTTCGAAGGAGAGGAGTACATCGGGAATCAACTCGGTCTTGAAGGACTCTTCTATGTATACCATACCTTCTTTAGATTCCATATAGAGGAAATTATAGATTAACCGGGCGACTTGGCCGCGTGTCAGTACGTCGTTCTGCGAGAACTTCATACCCTTGGACAGCCCCAGCGCCTCCGCTTTGGTAATATAACTCTGCGGCCAGTTGAGACCGACATCCTCGTCCGTGTATCCCAGTAGGCGCATCAGGACTGTGGTAAGGTAACTGTAGCGCATTGGGGCGGCGGGTTCATAGTTGCCGCTCGAACCTCCGGTGATAATGCCGAGCTGCACGGCGGCCATAATCCATGGATGCGCCCAATAACCCGCCCGCACGTCGGGAAAACGCACCGTTCCCGCATAGGACGAAACATCGTTGATCCCGCTGAGTTTGACGGCCAGTACGGCAAGCATCGCGCGGGTGAACGTACCGTCGGGGTTGTATTTATCTTCGCCGGAACCGGTGATGATGCCAAGGTTGTTCAACAGTTCCGCGGCGCGCTGGGTTTCGGGATCGGTAATGTCGGTAAACCGCCCCGCCGCGATGGCGGCGGGCAGCGCACCGGCGGTCAGCAGGCAGACGGAGAGCAGTAAGCTGAGAAAACGTTTCATGCGGGAGATACCTCCTTATGTGAAAATCCTTTTATTCTGTACGCAGTGCGTCAACAGGCTGCAAAGAGGCGGCTTTGAATGCCGGATAGATGCCGAACAGGATTCCCATCAGCAGCGAGCCTCCGAAGGCGATGGCCGTAATGGGCAGATCGGGCGCGGCGATAATGCCGTATTGGATCTTACCCCAGTAAAGCGTCACGACAAACCCGACCAAAACGCCCAATACGCCGCCCGCTCCCGACAATACCGACGCTTCAATCAGGAATTGCGTGACAATGGTGCGTCGAGGCGCGCCGATCGCCTTGCGGACGCCGATCTCGCGGGTGCGTTCGGTGACAGTAACCAGCATGATGTTCATAATGCCGATACCGCCGACGACCAGCGATATGGCGGCGATCAGCGAAAGGGTGCGCGTCTGAGCTTCCTCGGCTGAATCTAGGTCGTCAAGATACTCGAACTGGGCGGAGACATAATAATAACCGTTAATCTCATGCGTTTGGAAATAATTGTCAATTTCTTGGGGAGTCATATTCTCGGTATCGGGATAGTTAATCATCGTACCGAGGAAATCCTTAATCAAATCCACCAGCTCAAAAGCTGTTTCGGGGTCGTTGATTTTAATGTAATACTGGTTGAAGGTCATTGAAGGGCTTAAATAGCGCGAGGTCGTATAGGGAAGCAGAATCATGTTGTCTTCGGAGCTCTCATAGTAGTATTGCGGATCGCCCCACGATGACGGATCGTCCGCCGGACGGAAAACGCCAACAATGGTGAAGGGAAGGTTTTTAATGTATATTTCCTCACCAATGGGATCCCGGTTGTTAAAGAGTTTCTCAGCGACCAAACTGCCGATAACGACCACCGGATTTGCCCGTTCGACGTCCATATAACTGAGATCTCTCCCATAATCCAGTTCATAACCACGGGCTACGGAAAATTGCTCACTGCCATAAAAGAGAGGCAGTGCGCGAGTCTCCCTCTCCCCCCATTGAATCGGCATATCCCATTCTTGGCCGAGAGGAGTGACGCCCCGCATCATTGATTGCAAATCCTCATTAAGATATCTCGTCAATTCCCTCGCAATCACAGCGTTGGGGGGCGCGCCGCCGAATTCATAGCTATAGAAGTCTACGGTGACAGTATTTTCCATCATTTTGCGCCACATATCAACGTTCGCGGCGTTCTGCGCTTTCGTAACGCTGACCAGCGCGATAACGGCCGTGACGCCGATGACGGTGCCGAGCATGGTGAGGAAACTGCGCCCCTTCTTCGCGAGCAGGGTTTGAAACGCCATCCGCACCGATTGCCATAGCTTCATGAGGCGCTCCCTCCCTTCACGGCGCTGTCCTTAACGATTTTGCCGTCTTTGATACGCACCGTGCGCTTGGAGACTTCCGCGATTGTGTTGTCGTGGGTAATCAAAACAATGGTGGTGCCGGCCGCGTTCAGTCCCGCCAATATGTCGATGACATGCTCGCCGGTACGAGAATCTAAGTTTCCGGTCGGTTCGTCAGCCAAAATAATGCTGGGGTTGGTAGCCAGAGCGCGGGCGATTGCAACGCGCTGCTGCTGACCGCCCGACATCTGCCCCGGTTTATGATCCATCCGCTCAAACAACCCAACCCGGTCGAGGGCTTCCATCGCCATATCATGCCGTTTCGAGCCGTGGATGCCCTGATAGATCAGCGGCAATTCAACGTTCTCAATCGCCGTCAGACCGTTCAGGAGATTAAACCCCTGAAAGATAAAACCGATCAGTTTGTTGCGGATGCGGGCCAGTTCATCGTCATACATATCGCAGACCGGTTCGCCGTTCAGATAGTATTCGCCGTAAGTAGGGATGTCGAGACAGCCAAGGATGTTCATCAGAGTGGATTTACCCGAACCGGAGGCGCCGACGATGGCGATATACTCGCCCCGCGCCACCGAAAGCGTCACGCCGTCCAGCGCGCGCACCTCGTTTTCGTATCCCTCGTTGTAGATTTTATAGATATTCCGGATATCGATCAGCGCGTTTTCCATAGCGTCACCGTATCGGCATCGGCCTAACGGGCCTCACGATAATAACGCCGTCGTCAATCGGCGCGGCGGACGCGTCGGCAGCAGGCTCGTCGCCTTCCGTATCCTCCTCAGCGTCCTCGTCGTTTTCGTCTTCCTCACTGTCATCCATTCCGTTCGAGGCGTCCTCGTCGTTGCCGCTGTCATCGCCGATATCGTCAACGGGTTCGCCGTCTTCGATCGGTTCATCGATTATTATATCGTCTCCGGGCATGGGTTCAATCAAACCGGGATCACCGGGATCGATCGGCATAGGGTCAATGAATCCGGGGTCACTGCCGTCTCCGGGCACCCAATTGCCAAAATCATCATAGTAGCCGTCTCCCTCGCCGGGGGAGGGTGAGGCGTTGAGGGCGTCTTCATATCCCTTCTCGTAGCCGTCGTCAAACGCCGCGCGTTCTTCGGGATCGGAGATTTCAACCTCAAAGTCATAACTGGGAAGCGGGGAGGGGGGTGTTTCTGATTTTGCGGTAAAAACTTCCCAACCTTTCCACTCAACAGGAATCCCTTCGGTAATTTCTATGTAACGACGATCTTGAATGCCGCACTCAACCGGTATAGCATAGAAGCCCGGCGGCACGTCGTCTTCGTCCGGCCAATCAACGGCGCTCTCCGGACGTTCGCCGTCTTGCGGTTTTAAAAAGATATACTCATCCTCACCGATTGCCTTAATGGCTTGAATGGGGACAATAATAGGATTATCAATCGATGTTTCGAGAACCACTTCAAAACTTGCGTAAGCGCCCACCATCAGCATTCCCATTGAATTATCCACCGATATAGTCACCGGATAATACGCGCCCATTCCCTGTCCCATGTTCTCGTTAGCGGTGCGGTCTATCGACGTCAGGGTACCTGAAATCGGTTCGGTATTATAGAGGATGTCGACCGGCATTCCAACCTCAACCTTCTGTACGTCGGATTGATACAGAGTACCTTCCAGCACAAGCGTATCCATCTGCGAGACGGTGATCGAGATGGGCATTCCTCCAGTGGCGGAAATCGTCATTCCGGGGTAAATGTCGTTGTAGCTGCTGATTTGCCCGTCAATTGGGGAACGGATTACGAGATCGTCCATCCGCTCATATTCCAGATCAATCTGAGCGCGAATCCCCAGAATTTGATCGTTATATCCATCAATGGTGTTTTGGTATCCTTCGATTGAGGCTTGCTGACCTTCAATCTGTTCCATGAAAATATCTTCAATGGTGGAATCCGGTTGGAAATCCAGTTCCGCGAGAAGATCGCCCTCGCGCACATCGTAATAGTTGCGCAGATTATTGACCTTCAACGGGCCATGAGACTCCATGACCAGCAGTTCTTCTCGAATGCACTCCAAAACGCCGGAATCGGAGGGCAGAATGGTTTCGCCGTCCGCCGTAATCATTGAGGCGGTTGCGGCCGCTTGGCTTACCAAAGCGCCGGGGTTATCCATCGTGATCGTAACCTCGAAGGTCACCGAACCGTCGGCTCCGATACGGCGTATCTTCTCAATACCCGTTACTTTTCCGGCAACGGTGGACATAACGCTCGGGACCGATACCTCGCAAGGCTGTCCCAAGTAAATATCATTTTCATAGCCGTAGGAGAAATACAGAGTCAGCGTCATCTGCGAATCGTCGATCAGACGCGCCAGAGGCATCCCATGCGAAATCTCCTGCCCGATAATCAATCGCTCGGCTTCCACAATCTGCCCGCTAAACGGAGCATATAGGCGGGCGGCCTGCGCAAGCGCGATCTGCTCCGCGTTGGCGTCGGCCAAGTCGGCGTAGAGCTTAGCGATGGATTCCTCCGCTTTCGCGATTTGATCATTGCTGTTCGCGATGGAATTTTCTATATCGGCTATGTCTTCCTCATGCTCCGCCACCGCCTCATCGATCGAAGAGGTATCGAGCGCGACAAGGACGTCGCCCGCCATAACGTTCATTCCGTAATACGCGTTGGCTTCCAGAACCGTCCCCGATTCTGTCAGCGTCACCGTCTCGCTCATGATCGGCGCTAAGGGGCCGTCTCCATAGAGGATATTTTTAATCGGAACGTCCCAAATGTCGATCCGTTGGGTAAGGTAAAATTCCGGCGCGGGCTGATAAAAAGCGATGTATGTAAGCCATACCAGCGCGCCGACGATGCCCAGCGAGATTAGGATGGCTACAATATTTTTGATAATTTTCTTGCGTCTTCCCGGCCGGCGGCGCTTGGTTCCGGGGGAAGCCGGCGGCGCGGGCGCGTTCTGCGCGCCGGGAGCAGTTCCGGGTTGTATGGCTGTGTTTGTGTCCATACCCACACTCCTTTCTGCTTCCGCGGGGTTTTCCGCGGAGCGACCCATTTATGTATTATGGGAACAGTATACCCCGTTAACATAAAAAGGGCAAGAACAATCTGGAAACAAATATCTTAAGATTTGTTAAAGAACTGTATCTTTTCCTTAGACGCCAAAAAGTCACATTTGTTCCAAAGATTTTTCAAAACAGCGTGGTCTGCGCCGTTTCGGGGATTCCGCCCAGCGCTCCGGCAGCGCGGAGGGCCTCCACATGAGCTTTCGTTACGGGACGGCAGCGCGCCAGCAGGTTATCCTCCGCGAGGAAGGGGCCTTTTTCTCGCTCGGTGACAATACTCTGCGCCGCCGTCATTCCAAGGCCGGAAAGCGCCATGAGAGGTACGGCAACCCGCCCCGGTCCCACAGGTTTGAAGTGGGAGGCGTCGGAAATATGAACGTCGAGCGGTTCAAATGTAATGCCCCGGCGCAGCATTTCGTAAACGACTTCCAAAACCACCGCCTTATCCTGCTCGCTTTTCGGCGCGGTTTTGTCATTCTCGATATGTTTGACGGAGTTTTTGACGGAGCGCATGTCCTTGGAGGCTTTTTCATAGGTGAAATCGCCGATTTTTAACGTGAAATAGACGGCATAAAACACTTCGGGTTTGTGCACCTTATGCCACGCGATCCGGGCGCTCATCATCGCGTAGGCGGCGGCGTGGGCTTTTGGGAAGAGATATTTAATATCCTTGCATGATTGGATATACCATCCCGGTACGCCCGCGCCGCGCATTTCTTCCTCCCATTCGGGTTTTAACCCCTTCCCCTTACGCACGCTCTCGCTGATCGTAAGGCTTTGCTTGCCGGGCAATCCTTTTGAGATGAGATACAATGTGATGTCGTCGCGGGCGCAGACAACGTTTCGCAGCGTAGCCTTGCCCACGTCGATCAGCGTTTCGGCGTTACCCCGCCAAACGTCGGTGCCGTGCGACAGACCGGCGATCCGCACTAACTCGTCAAAGGTGGAGGGCTGCGTCTTTTGAAGCATTCCCCGCACAAAGCGCGTACCGTATTCGGGGATACCGACCGTTCCCACGGGGCCGATCAGGTCATCGTTTTCGTAACCGAGCGCCTTGGAAGATGAAAAGAGGCTCAAGGTATCCGGATCGTTCAGCGGAAGGTTCTGTCCCTTCTCACCGGTCAATTCGTCAAACAACCCCAAAAAGGTGGGACAGTCGTGCCCCAGAAGATCCATCTTCAGCAAATTGTCCTCTATTGCGTGGTAATCGAAGTGGGTGCACACTTTACCGTCTTTTTTGTTGGCAGCTCGATGGACAGGGCAGAAGTCATAAATTTCTAATTCCTGCGGGACGATGATCATCCCGCCGGGATGCTGGCCGGTGGTGGTTTTTACGCCCTCACAGCCTTTCGCAAGACGGATCATTTCGGCGTTAGGGACGCCGGGCGCGTGTTTTTCCGTGTACTTCAAAGCATAGCCAACAGCGGTTTTCGCGGCAATGGTGGTGATGGTCCCGGCCCGGAATACCTTATCCTCGCCAAACAATTCAATCAAGTGCTCGCCCGCCCGCTCGTGGTATATGCTGGAAAAATTAAGATCAATATCGGGTTTTTTGTCGGCGTCAAAGCCTAGGAAGGTCGCGAACGGGATGTCAAAACCGTCCCTCTCAAAGCCGGTGCCGCAGAGGGGACATATTTTTTCCGGCAAGTCGGCCCCGCAGCCGATACCGTTCAATTCCTCCGTGCCGGGGAAGTAACTGTGACGGCATACCGGACAGCGGTAATGCGGAGGTAAAGCGTTAACCTCCGTGATCCCGGCGAAATAGGCCGCGACGCTGGAGCCGACCGAACCGCGCGAACCAACCAAAAACCCGTTTTCTTCGCTGCGCTCTACCAATTTTTGTGAAATGGCATAGATGATGTCATACCCTTTGCGGATGATCGAGCCGAGTTCCTTCTCCAAACGTTCTTCAATCAGTTGCGGCAACTCGTCCCCATACAGCTTGTGCGCCCGTCCATAAGCCAGTTCGCGCAATTCTTCGGCGGAACCGTCGATACGCGGGAAAAACTCGCCGGAACGTATCGGACGGACATCCTCAAACGATTCCGCGAGACGGCGCGGCGCGGCGACGACTACCTCACGCGCGTCCTCTTCCCCTAAATAGGAAAACTCCCTCAGCATTTCATCGGTTGTCTTAAAATACAGCGGCGGAGGGTTTCCGATATCCATTCCTCGAAAGTTTTGCAGAACATCCCGGTAGACCGAATCCTCCGGTTCAAGGAAATGCACGTCGCCGGTTGCGCAGACAGGCTTTCCGAGCGCCTTCCCCAACGCGACGACGGTTTTATTCCAATCTTTTAATTGTTCCTCGCCGGAAGCCGCGCCTTCGCGGATAAGAAAATCGTTGTTGCCGAGCGGTTGAATCTCCAGCATATCGTAAAACTCAGCGACTTTGAGCAGATCTTCAAACGGAAGCCCTTCCCTTACGGCGGTGAACAGTTCCCCACGCTCGCAGGCCGAACCGACGACCAGTCCTTCGCGGTGCAATGTGAGCAGTTCCTTCGGGATCAGCGGGCGGCGCTTAAAATGCCCGATGTGGGACAGCGACACCAGCCGGTACAGGTTATGCAAGCCTTGCTGCGTCTTAGCGAGAAGAAGGATATGATGGTAACGTTTTTGTCCTTCGGCCGGGGCGAGGTAGCCCTCGCAACCGTAGAGCACTTTAATTCCGTGTTTTTTTGCGGCGTCCATCGCTTCAGGGAAAGCGTGGCAGACGCCGTGGTCGGTGACGGCCACGGCGGGGTGTCCCCATCGCGCCGCCGCAGCGATCGCTTCGGATACCGGTGTGACGGCGTCGTCGGCGCTCATCTTTGTATGTAAGTGCAGCTCCACGCGCTTCTCCGGCGCGGTATCCTCCCTCTGCGGCGCGTCTCCGGCTTCCTCGATGCAGGCGGCGCGGATACGCCAATCCTCCTGGTCCGCGACTGTGTATGATTCCATCTCGCCGTAAACGGTCACATGCCCCTTTGCTTTGAGGATCTCTTTAAACCGCTTCTCTATATCCGGCGGTTCCTTCCCTTTCTCAAATACGCATCGCGCCGAAACCGAACCGGTGCCGTCTGTGAGGAAGACTTCAAATGAAACGGCTTCTTTCCATTGGTTCTGGATTCGCATCCGGCGTTCGCGGGTCTCGCCGAGCGTAAAAACTCGCCCGCTCACGCAGACCTTGGAAGCCTCACGCGGCAGTGTGTCAATCTCCGTCACCGCGAGGCGCGACGGTTTTCCGAACAGCGCCCCGGTTTTTGACGGCACGGCGGTTTTAGGCCGGGACGGCTTCGCTCTTTCGGGCTGGACGGGAGTACTAAAAAAAACCGATGCCGCCGAAAGGCCCATCGCTTTTTGGATGTTATGTTCCGCGTCCGACGCCCATCGGGGCGAAGGGGGGATTCCTTCCAATTCAACTGCCAAACGGTTTTCTTCCCGCTTAGGGCGAAGCCCTTTAACGACCGGGTCAAACCCGCCGGGCGGCAAACAGTTAGGGAAAACAGAGGAAAATTTCTTTAGCAACGCGATAACTCCCTTGCCAATGTCCGGGCTTCCTCGACCAAAACGGCAACGATTTCGTGCCCGGGTATCTTTTGAATCACTTCGCCGCCGCGAAATAACACAGCATCGCCGTATTTGCCTCCGGCGACGCCGATGTCGGCGTCCCGCGCCTCTCCGGGACCGTTGACCGCGCAGCCCATCACAGCTACTCTTAGCGGAGTTTTAATATCGGAGAGCTTCTCTTCCGCCTCCCGCGCGAGGGGTATTACATCAATACCCCGGCGGGCGCAGGTTGGGCAGGAGATGATCTCCACGCCGCCTTTGCGCAGCCCGACCGCCTTTAGCAGCGCAACGCCCGCGCGGACTTCCTCTTCCGGCGGGGCGGTCAGCGATACACGGATTGTGTCGCCGATGCCGTCAAGTAGCAGCGCGCCGATTCCGGCGGCGGATTTGATGACACCGTTCGTCCCTGTTTCGGTGACGCCCAAATGGAGCGGGTAATCCATAGCGGCGGCTGCCATGCGGTTGACGGCGACCGTGTTGGCCACGTTGGAGGCTTTAAAAGACAAACAAATGTCGGAAAAACCCATTTCCTCTAGCATTCCGGCTTGCTCCAGCCCGGATTGCAGCATCGCCTCGCGCAGACCGAGCTTTTTAAGCAGTTCTTGCTTAACCGAGCCGCCGTTGACGCCGATTCGGATCGGGATGCCGTAGGCGGCGCAGGCGTTTACCACTTCGCGTACTTTCTCACGAGAGCCGATGTTGCCCGGGTTGATGCGCACCTTGGCGGCTCCGTTTCGCGCGGAAGCCACCGCCAGTTTATAGTCAAAGTGGATGTCGGCGACGACCGGCACGGGACTTTCGTTTGTGATGGTTTTCAGCGCCTCCGCCGCGTCCCCGTCGGGGACGGCGACGCGCACTATTTCACATCCAGCTTCGTGAAGGGCGTGTATCTGCGCGAGCGTGGCGGCGGTGTCCCGCGTGTCGGTGTCGCACATCGACTGCACCGTCACCGGCGCGCCGCCGCCGATTAAGATACCCCCGGCGTTAATTTGCCGCCTCAAAATCCAATCAGCCTCCGTATATCATTGAAGAAGATAAAAATCATCAGCCCGAACAGCAGCAGCATCGTGCCGCCGTGGATATAGCTTTCTACCTTTTCGCTGAGCGGCTTTTTGCGCACCAAAACCAAGAACGCGGAGATAAACAGAAACAATATCCGCCCGCCGTCCAGCGCGGGGATGGGAAGCAGGTTGAACACGGCGAGATTGACGGCGACCATCCCGGCAATATTTAGGATATTTATCGCGGTAATCCCGATCGGAGCATCTACCTCGATAATGTCGTTGACTATGCCACCCATACCGACTGGGCCTGCCATATCGGTCACGTTTACCTCTCCCGAAATGAGCATTCCCAAACTGACCCACACTAACCGAACCGCACTCAATGTTTGTTTCCCGGCTGTTTCGATTGTGCTGAAAAAGTTCAGATTTTCCGCTTTGCCGACCGAAAAGCCGAATCTTTTTTCTCCGTTCGCGTTTTCAAGCTGACGGATTGCGCCGTTGACAGTGTAACGCTCCCCGTTACGTTCCAACTCAAATGTGTAGGGTTTATCGTCGTCCAGTGTAAGGAAAAGATTGAAGTCACCGGTACTGTTTAGACGGTTTCCGTTAATGGCGACAAAACGGTCGCCGAGTTGAACTTCCTGATAGGGAAAGGCAGGGTCAAGATAGGTGACAATAGGCACATCCCTGTAGCCGAGGGAGGCGAACAGGATTAGGTAGAAGATAAAACCGATGAGGAAGTTCATCAACGCGCCCGAAATCAATACAAATACCTTCTGCCAAATCGTTTTGTTGCGGAAGTGCGCCGGATCGTCCGAGGCTTCGTCCTCGCCCATATCGCAAAAGCCGCCGATCGGGAAGACGCGGAGGGTAAACTTCGTCCCAATCGGTTCTCCGTCCTTGTTTGTCTTTTGCCGCTTGAAGAAAGCGGGACCCATGCCGATGGCAAACTCGCGCACACGGATCTTACACAACCGCGCCGCGATAAAATGCCCCAGCTCGTGTACGATAATCAAAATACCCAACAGCAGGATAATTACTATAGCCGATATAACGCCGGACAAGGAATCAGTCCTCTCACATTTTTTAGTAGGGGCGCGCATTGCGCGTCCGTGCTGGAAACGGGTTGCAGCGGGCGATTATGAATCGCACATTTCCACCGTGTTCAAAATATCATCAAGCGTGGGATTCGCGATAAACGGGACCATGTCTAGGGCATGTTCAATGCGTTCTTCTATTTCGAGGAACCCAATACGCCCGCCGAGGAACGCGTCTACGGCACTTTCCCCCGCGCCGCACAGCGCGGCGCCCATGTTGCCGCCCGCGCGCGCCGCGCGTTCGGCGAGGGCGAGGCAACGGAAGGTTTCGCGGTCAGGTTCGGAAAAGGTCAAGCTGCCCTGCGTGATTAAATCCAGCGGACGGACAGGCGAGGGCTTCCGCGCCGGATAGGTGAGCGCGTACTGAATCGGCAGGCGCATGTCGGGCAGGGCAAGCTGCGCGAGCATCGCGCCATCATTATATTCCACCAAAGAATGGATGATACTCTCCGGGTGCAGCACAATGCTTACTTTTTCATACGGCAGCCCGAACAGAACCATTGCCTCAATCAGCTCAAATCCCTTGTTCAGTAAAGTTGCCGAATCAACGGTAACCTTTTTGCCCATCTGCCAAGTTGGGTGACGCAGCGCCATCTCCGGCGTCACAGACGCAAGCTCGTCGCGGGAAAAACCCTTGAACGCACCGCCGGACGCGGTGAGAATCACCTGCCGCACGCTTTCTTTATTGTCAAGGCACTGAAAAACCGCGCTGTGTTCTGAATCTACCGGGATGATACCCCGCTTCGCGGCGTTTGAAACCAACGCGCCGCCGCAGACAAGGCTTTCTTTGTTCGCCAGCAGCAGACGCTTTTCCGCGTTCAGCGCGGCGAGGGTGGGTTTCAGCCCCGAAACGCCTGAAAGGGCGTTGAGGACGGTGTCCGCGCCGGGGAACACCGCCGCTTCCAGAATGCTCTCCGCGCCGTAACGTACAGTAGTTGGCGTATCGGCCAAAGCCGCTTTGACGCGCCGCCCGGCGGCTTCGTCTTCCATGCAGACCAAGCGCGGCTTGACGCGCCGGGCCTGTTCCTCAAGCAGCTTATCATTTTGCCCGGCAGTGAGAACCTGAGGGGGTTCTCCGCCGAGTTCCGAAAGGACATCCAGCGTCTGCCACCCGATCGAGCCGGTGGAGCCGAGAAGCGACAGCGTCATACAGCCACCGTGATGGCGGGCAATAGCAGAATCAGCGTCTCAATGGCCGGAGCGGCGAAGAGCAGGCTGTCTAAGCGATCCAAGATGCCGCCGTGGCCGGGCAGCAGAGACCCGAAATCCTTCACGCCGAACTCTCGCTTGATTAAACTCATCGCGAGGTCTCCGAGCTGTCCGGCAAAGCTGCCGATCAGCCCATAGAGCAGCAGTAACGGGATATTCGCGGCGTTACCGAACACTGCGGATTCAACGATTCCGTAAACCGCCATGCCGATCAATACACCGACGACGCCTCCGATCGAACCTTCGACGGTTTTCTTCGGGCTGACCGGGGTAAGCTTATGCTTGCCGAACGTAACGCCAATGAAATAGGCAAGGGTATCGCCCAAAAACGCGGCGATAAAGGGCAGGAGTATGTAATGCTTTCCGCTGTGCGCCGCAATGCGGATTAGGGAGGAAAAGCAGAACGGAACAGCCAAGGCGGCGGTGAAAAGCAAGCTGATCTGCGAAAAATTAAGCCGCTCGTGGTCAATCACGGCTTCAAAAAAGAGCAAAAGCAGAAATAGCGCGATCCCCGCCACCGGTAGCGCCGCGCGGTACGGTTCCGGCAGCTTCGCTCCGGCGTAGACCCATGCGGGAACACAAGCGGCAAAGATGATGGCGTAGGCTGTCAGACGCTTTTTCGCAATGCGACGCGTATTGAAGAGCAATTCCCCTACCGACAGAGCGGAAACCAGCGACAGTACCGTCGGAAGCGCCCATTCGGGCGCGATAAACAATACCAGCGGCACGATTGGCAGCAGGATCAGCCCGACAATAATGCGTACAAGCAATATTTACAACCCTCCGTATCTCCGGTTCCGGCGGGAAAAATCCGTCAGGATGGAGCAAAGCTCTTTTTTGGAAAACCCCGGCCATAGGGTTTTGGTATAGTACAGCTCGGCGTAAGCCAACTGCCATAAGAGAAAATTGGAAAGGCGCGTTTCCCCGCCGGTGCGAATGCAGAGGTCGGGATCGGGAATGCCTGCCGTGTCCAGACAGGCGGCGAAAGCGGCTTCGTCTATTGTGTTCGGCGGCGAGACAGCCAAGGATTTTACTGCGCGTAATATTTCGTCGCGTCCGCCGTAGTGGAGGCAGATGTTGGTTTGAAATCCCTCGTATTGTTGGGAGACTTGCTCGGTTTCGGCAATTAAAGTGCGGATGTCTTGTGGCAGCGGCGATAAGTCGCCGAAAAATTTTAGTCGGATTCGGTCACGTGCCATCTTTTGCAGCGATTCATCCAAGTATTTGCGCAAAAGGTCATAAATCCCCCCCACCTCGTCGGCGGGGCGGGAACGCGCGTTTTCGGTGGAGAGCGCGTACACGGTGAGATATTTTATGCCGATGTCGCGGCAGAAAGTAGCGATTGTGCGGAAATTCTCGCTGCCCACCGCGTGACCCGCCTTGCGGGGAAGTCCGCGCCGCGCCGCCCAGCGCCCGTTGCCGTCCATGATAATTGCGATATGCGCCGGAAGCTCAGCGGGAAGCTTCATACTTCCATTAACTCTTTTTCTTTTTTCGCTGTCAGCGCGTCTATGTCTTTAATCGACTTGTCGGTGAGTTCCTGAAGGTCGCGCTCGATGTCGCGCAGGTCGTCCTCGGTGATCTCGCTCTTTTTCTGCTGCTTCTTATACAGCTCGATGGCGTCGCGGCGGATGTTGCGCACCGCGACTTTGGCTTCCTCGCCGTACTTATGCACCTGTTTGCCCAGCTCACGGCGGCGTTCCTCAGTCAGTTGCGGGAACGCGAGGCGAATCACTTTGCCGTCGTTTGTGGGGTTGATGCCGAGGTCGGAAGCCTGAATGGCCTTTTCAATGTTTTTGAGCGCCGAGGCGTCCCACGGTTGTATGACGAGAATGCGCGGCTCCGGTGTGGACACGGACGCGATCTGCCCCACCGGCGTCGGGGTGCCGTAGTAATCCACTGAAACGCGGTCGAGTACGGCGGCGTTGGCGCGCCCGGCGCGGATTGTTGCGTAGCTGTGTCCTAAAACCTCCAATGTCTTCGCGATTTTTCCCTCGATTTCAGGATACTTGTCCATATGATTCAACCCTTTCATAGAATAACTGTTATCTAACTAGTGTCCCAACTTTCTCCCCCATAATCGCCCTGTAGATGTTTTCAGGGTCGGACAGAGCAAAGAGCAGCACGGGGATTTTGTTGTCGCGGGATAGGCTGGCGGCAGTGGCGTCCATCGCGGCTAAATTATCGCGCAGGAAGTCGCCGGGGGAGAGCGTCTCGTATTTGCGGGCGTCGGGATTCGTTTTGGGATCGTCCGTGTAGACGCCGTCCACATTCTTCGCAAGCAGCACAATGTCGGCTGCAATTTCCGCGCCGCGCAGGACGGCGGCGGTGTCGGTGGAGAAAAAAGGGTTGCCGGTGCCGCAGCCGAAGATAACAACCTTACCGTTTTTTAGGTGGCTGATGGCGCGGAGGCGCACATACGGCTCGGCGAACGCGCGCATCTCAATCGCGGTCTGCACGCGAACCTCGACGCCTCGCGATTCGAGCACATCGGCCACAGCGAGGCTGTTGATGGCGGTGGCGAGCATCCCCATGTGATCGGCGCGGGAACGATCCATCTTGCCGGTGCCGTCTTTCAGGCCGCGCCAAATGTTTCCGCCGCCAAGCACCAACGCAATCTCTGTACCCGCGTCAAGGCAGCGTTTCAGAACATCGCAGATTTTACCGATTACGGCAAAATCCAGAACCTCGCAGTCGCTGCCCGCGATCGCCTCTCCGCTGATTTTGATGAGTACCCGTTTATACATAGCCGGCAAGCACAGACCTCCTTTAATGGTAAGCCGATGAGTTTTTCAAACGCCCATATTTTCTCTTGCTCTACATTATAAACCAATTATGCCGCTTTGAAAAGGGTTTTTTTCATGTGGTTCGTGTTGACTTTTTACCGGTCTTCCTGTACAGTATAAAAAGGGTTTGTGTGTCCGCGCGACAACTGCCTCAAATGTGCCGGGAAGCAGGGAGATAAGGTTGAAGTTAAGACGTTTTATATTTATACTGTTGTCGCTTATCAGCTTCGCGGTCGGGCTTGTCCCCGCCGCCGCAGCGGCAAGTTTTGAGGAACAGACAGAACCTCTTCAAATCGCCACTACCTCCAATCGGCCGATTTACATTGACCGTTTGCTGTATAGCGCGTTCAGAAATGCCGAGATTCCGGTGAACTTCACGGTCATGGGGATGCAAAGAGGCTATCAGGCGGCGAATAACGGCGAAATTGACGGTGTGTTGTCCGGTACACCCGATATGGAGATAAATTATCTTGACCTCATACGCGTTCCCGAGAAATTGGACGATGTCAGCGTACGTGTATTCACGCGCACGGATAACAGCAAGAAGATCGATTCGTGGGACGACCTAGACGGCTTACGGGTAGGGGTTTTGCAGGGCAGAGTGTACATAAACGAGGGACTTCCCGAAGGTGCGGAGAGGGTGACGGAGGCAACCGATCATCTGGTGCTGGAGTCCCTCGCGAACGGGAATATCGATGCCGCCGTTTTGAGCATAAGGATGCATGATGCGTTCCCCATACCCGCCGGGGTACAGGCCGCATATGACTTGGCGGTCGTTTCCGAATATTTATATCTGCATAAAGACTACCAAAACACAGCGCTAGTCATCGCGGACGAGCTGCGCCGAATGAAAACGGACGGAAGCGCCGAACGGATAATAAACGGGGAAGTTCCGGTCGAAAGCTATGCCAATACGGTTCTGTACTTCACATCCTTCGCGCAGGATAATTTTCGCGAGACGGATTTTACCGATGCCATGCGCGCGCCGTTCGTAGGAAACGATTCGGTTGAGTGGCAGATACAGGAGATGCAGATAAGGCGTTTGAATGAAGCCGACCGAACGGAATATTTTGACCAAATGCTCCGTTGGTACGGGCTTTCCAGAAGGGTCTCGGCGATCGTTGTATCTGGCGACAACGCTTTTGAATATGTATACGAGCGGCATCATACCCTTTTCCCGAATACCCCGGTATTCGTGTTCGGCGTCAGCGAACAGGCGTGGGCGACCGTGAAGGAGAATGAGTCGGATTTCACAGGTATTTTTGAGCCTATCCCGGCCCTTGAAACGGTGGAAGCGGCATTGGAACTGTTCCCGGAAACCAAAACGGTCTATATTGTCAACGATTATACCACGGAAGGGCGTCATTATAGGGAAACCATTGAGCGTCAGCTTGCGTCTTTAGAGGAAGGCATTGACGTTCGGTATAGCAAAAATGTCGGGAGGAGCCGCTTGTTGGCCGAGATAGAAGCGCTGCCAGAAAACAGCGTTGTTTTGGTTGGCTCATATTTTCGCGATGCGGATGGGCAGTATTTCACTCTCAGCGAGATGAAACGCTTTTTTGAAGAACATTGCGCGGTGCCGGTGTTTTCGCCTCATACGGCTTCGCTGGCATATAACGCGGTTGGGGGGAAGGGCCTTGACTACGCGGCCTACGGCGGTGTGGCGGCACAGTGGCTGCTGAGCCTGTTTGATATGGGAGAGGCTGTTTTGCCGCCTTCTCCGGCAGAAGGGTATGCCCGTTGGGTGTTTGAAAACAGCCGGTTGGAGGAGTGGGGGATTCCGGAAAGCGCCCTTCCCGCCGGCTCGGAAGTGATCAATAAACCAAAGTCTGTTTGGGAGGAAAACCCCGCGCTGTTTTGGTTCACCATATTTGTTCCCGCTTGTGTTGCCGTTCTGGCAGCCGGCGCGCTGATTCTGGGGATGAGGCGCCGCAAAAGACGGGAACGGAAGCTTGAGGATCAGAAGGAACGGGAAATCAAAGATCGGCTGGAGAGCATTATCGGCGTCGCGCCGGTGGCGTATCTGCTCTGCGTAGACAATATCGTCATTGAAATAAACGAGAGTATGATATTGGAGACCGGACTGAGCATGGGCGACGATATTACCGGTGTTTTCTTTGAGCCGGGAGAAGATACCTCTTTAATAGAGAAGGTTCGGCGGGACGGTTTTCTGCGCAGCGGGCTGGTAAACTATAAAACCTACGGCGGCGAGATACACCGCTGCATCATCAATATGGTTCTGATCGACTACAAAGGGCAGGACGGCTTTGTCATCTGGTCGGTCGACAATGAGGAAGAAGAGCGCAAGAAGGATGAAATACAGGCCGCGCGGGAAAATCTTCAGAAGGTGTTGGATTTTCTGCCTGTTCCCATCAGGATCGTGGATTTGGAAAGTAATACTCTTTCGTACTTAAACTATGCCGCGATGGAATTGTTTGAATATTCCTTGTTCCAACAGATCGAAGGAATGCCGGCGCTGCTTCGTATGCCGGAAACGCAGCCCGACGGGACGGATTCAAAGAGAGCGCTGGAGGCGGTCGACCATGCGGACAGCGTTATTTCAATGGAGCTTGTCTGCCTTAAAGAGAGCGGGAAACCCTTTGATATTTTAATTACGGTTTGCCCTGTTGGTTACCGCGGCCGACGTTCGGCGTTGAGTATCATTAAGGATCTCACGGCCGACAAAGAAAACGAGCAGGTACTGCTGAACACGATAGAACGCGAGAAGGAAGCGAATCAGTCCAAGAGCGTTTTCCTGAGCAATATGAGCCACGAGATCCGGACGCCGATGAACGCCATTATCGGCCTGACCGAGTTGGAGCTGCGCAAGGAGCAGCCCGAAGGAACGCGCAGCGTATATAAAAAGATCAGCACGTCCGCAAAAAATCTGCTGCAGATCATCAACGACATCCTTGACCTTTCTAAGATTGAGGCGGATAGGTTGGAGCTGGTTAATGAAGAATTTGCGCTGGAGGATGTGTTGAACAGCGCCTTGCTTGTGGTCACGCCGCGCTTGGAAGACAAGCTCGTTGAAATTCTTTTGGATGTTTCGCCGGATCTTCCGCGCATTTTGATCGGCGACGAAACGCGGCTGTGGCAGATTCTGAAAAACTTTTTGGATAACTCCGCAAAATTTACCGAGAGGGGCAGAATCGTTTTAAGCGCCGCGCCTAACGCGGAGAAATCGGACGAGGAAACCATGGTGATTACGTTCAAAATCACCGATACGGGGATTGGCATGACGCAAGCCGAATTGGACAGGGTTTTCAAGCCGTATGAGCAGATGCAGAACACGGCGCAGAAACGCTATAAAGGCACGGGGCTTGGTATGTCGATCGCAAAAAACCTTTGCGAACTGATGAACGGAACGCTGGAGCCGAAGAGCGAAACCGGCGTCGGAACGGAAATCCGGTTGGACATCCCCTTCCGGCGGACAAAAGCCGGCGTGCAGGATACGATCGTAGCCATAACAAACGAGTTGAAAGGCATTCGGGTGCTGGCGGTTGACGACGATGAGCTCTCGCTGCAAATCGTGGGGACGCTGTTGAGCAGTAACGGCGCTGCCTGTGAATTCGCGGAGAGCGGGGAAGAGGCCATTGAGATCATCATTGAGCGTAACAAACGAAAAGAGGCGTTTGACGTTATCCTGCTCGATTATCTGATGGGCGGTATGAACGGGTTGGAAACGGCTCGGCGGATCCACATGAGCCTGTCGGTCGTGCCAAAACTGCTGATGGTTACGGCATTCCAGAAACTGCTTCTTGCAAGCGATTTGGAGCAAAACGGCGTGGACGACATCATCGAGAAGCCATTGATTCCTTCGCAGTTTATCAAAAAAATGCGCGCCGCGCTCGGTTACGACGCGGGCCCCGAAACCGATGAGGATATCAAAAACTATGCTGGATTCAGAGATGTCCGGGTGCTGGTTTGCGAAGACAACATGATCAATCAAGAAGTAGCGACCGGCGTATTGGGGCAGTTCGGCATAACGGCCGTTACGGCGGACAACGGCCGTATCGGCCTCGAAAAACTGGATTCCGAAGGCCCCTTCGATGTCATTCTGATGGATTTGCAGATGCCGGAAATGGACGGCTACGAGACGGCGCGCGCGATCCGGGGCAAAGGAATAACATTGCCTATCATCAGCCTCTCCGCCGATGCGATGGCCGAAGTGTGGGAGCAATGCCGGGAAGCCGGTATGAACGACAACATTACAAAGCCCATTGAGATCGATCAATTCTACGAAACGCTACGGAAATGGATCCCGGAGGAAAAATATTTAGGCAAATAAACAAGTCGACGACTTCCATATATTGTATGACTGTCGAATATGGTACCATATATGGGATGGGTTAACCCCGTCCCATAATTAAAACCAAAAAAATTTCAAAATCACGGAAAAAACCCTTGACGTTTGGAAACGAATAGAGTATTATGTAATAGCTTGTTACCGTTTTGTAACCATTCGTTAAAGGGGTTGACCCAATGGCAGAAACCGTATTGGGGCGCGTATCCAGGTCTTACGCCCTAACCGGACTTCCCGAAAAGCAAGCGTCTTGCCGCGAGGCTTCCCGCGAAACCGCCAAGCGGTACGGGGCCGCGTGCCGACGCGCCGCGCGCGTCGTTGCGATTCAAAATACCCGGCGCAAGTTCGCCGTTTTCTTTGCCGCTCTGTCCAAAGCGGCTTCGCCGTTCCGCATTCTGGCTGTCTCTGTCTTATATATAGCGGCTGCGGTAGTGCAGAGCGGCAGGACTGTCGGACGCGGCAAGAGTTTTCGTTTGGAGAAAACGAAAGCGGCCGCAAAAAAGTTTAACCATACCCGAATCAATACGGCGCTCGCGTTTTTAGCCGCCGGAGCGCTGATATTCGTTGCCTTGATCTACCGTGTCGGCTTAGAAGTGATACTCGACGGGGAGAGCATCGGTTATGTCAGCAGCCAGAGCGTCGTTGAGAATTCCCTAAGCGCGGTATCGGTCAAAGCGGGCGAGATATTGGGTCGCCCGTATGCCGTTTCTCCCAATATCCGCTACCAATTCTCTATTGTAAATAAAAACCAACTCTTCGACAGCGAGGGCGTTGAAGAAAGTCTGCTGAACAGCATCTCGGATATAGACCGCCTGTGCGTGCTGACCGTGGACGGCGTGGCGGTGGCGGCTTCCCGCGATCCTTCCGTTTTGAATGCGGCGCGTGAAGCGATTTTAGGCACCGATTCTCAAAGAGTATTTTTGCAGGATGTGCGCATTGAGAGCCAGTTGGCCTCGGTGTCCCTTATCCGTTCTGCCGATGAATTGGTTCAGGAATTGACGGGCCTTGTACGCCAAGAGGTACGGGTAACGGTATCGGGAACGGAGACGGTGGAAGGCATCGCGGCGGAGCACGGACTATCCGTTGAAGCGCTGCAAGAACTGAATCCCGGCGTCGATCTGTCGGCGCTCTACGCGGGACAATCCTTGCTCGTTCAAAAGGCGAAGCCGTTTGTATCGGTCATGGCGACCGAGCAGTTGTCATACGAGCAGCCTGTCCTCTACGAAACCGAGTACAAAGACGATCCCACCCTTTGGAAGGGTACGGAGCAGGTGGTAACCGAAGGCGTCAACGGCGAAGAATTGGTTATGGCCACAAGCATGTCGGTCGACGGGTATGAACCCACCGTAGAAGTAAACGGCAGCATCATCCTCACCGAGCCTGTCACGGAAGTGATTGCCGTAGGTACGCGCACGCGGGAAGCCACGGGTACCTTTATCCGGCCGAGCAGCGGCAGACAGTCCTCCGGTTTTGGCCGGCGCAAGATATGGGGTTCCTACAGCAACCACTACGGCCTCGACTTCGAGGGCCGTGTCGGCGATCCCGTCTTTGCCTCCGATGGCGGCGTCGTTAAGTACGCGTCGTGGAAAGCCGATTACGGGTATTGCGTCATCATCGATCACGGAAACGGCTATCAGACCGTATACGGCCACAATTCCAAAATTCTTGTGGAGGTCGGTCAGCAGGTTGGGCAGGGCGAGCAAATCGCGAAGGTCGGCAGCACCGGGCGCTCTACGGGGCCGCATGTGCACTTCGAGGTACTGGTGAACGGTGTGCAGAAGAACCCGGCGAATTACCTGAGTTAAAGAAGAATTTGCGAATACCTTGGCCATATAATTAATTCCCCCGTTCCGGATTATGGAACGGGGGAATTTTGAAAAAACTGCTTGACACGTTTTGGAGAAAGAGGTATAATATCCCCGAACCTTGGGAGCCGGGTTGCGCAGCACGCAACAAGCGCCCACGCGGCAGGCCATGGTGTGGCGACACCATGACCCTGTTGAAGGTGAAAGGTCCACCTTACGAACAACCGGTACCCCGGCACCGCATGAGCAATGCTCATTATACACCCTCTTCGGTCTCTTTTCAAGGGTGTTTCGCGGTTTCTTCCGGAATTCGGGCACGATTTAATCGCGCATGTCGTAAGGGTAAAGGCGGCTAGGCCGTCACGCCTTCGGCGTGCGCGTTTTTTGCACAACCAATTTTCGCATTGTCTTTACCCCCCGGCTCCCCGGTTCAACCGAAACGAATCTGGGGGGAGCATTGCATGGGTTACACGGAAATATTCGCGGTTGTTCTGTTCGCGGTTGCTTTGGCCGTACTGGCCAAGGCGTTAAAACGCCTATTCAACCGTAAAAAAGAGCCGACAAAAACGCTCCCTGCCGGGGAGTACAGAACCTCTGGGGGCAACGCCATTACTGTCGCCCTCGCCGGGTATCTTACATGGATGAGATGGACGGGCCATATGGCGGCCTATGTTTCCTACGATTACATATACAAAGGGGATACCCTGATCCTATCCCGTCCGGATGAAGTCGTGGAATATCCTCTTATACTGACGGACGGCGGCTTCATCCTCGACGGTAAAGAGTATGTGAGGCAGGTACCCTCGAACGTACTGAGTGAAGAGACAACCGAAACCCTATAGGGGGCGATGGCAATCGTGTTACCCCCGTCTTTGTAGGGTGCGCCGACCCGGCGCACCGCTATGAGAACCACATCGCCCCACTATTTTTTAACGTCCCATCATGCTGGGGACGGCGGGCGATTACGAATCGCCCCTGCGGCGGATTACAAACGGTGGCGGAAGAAGAGTAGGCGGCGGACGCGCAATGCGCGCCCCTACATCCCCCGGCGGTTTCGCCGCCCCCTTCCAACAGGAAGGGGGCAATGTAGGGCGATGTAAAACCTCTAAAAGTTCGTTTTCACGCTTCCGCTGTTACTCCCCAATTCCCCGCCGCCGGTAAGCTCTTGAATCCTGATGCTGCCGGAAGTGGTACGGATGTGGTGCTGCGGTGAGCGTACCGCGTCGGCTTTGATCGAGCCGCTGGTGGAGGTAAGGCGAATCATTCCCTCTGCGTCGAGAGAACCCATCGTCACACTGCCGGATCTGGATTCGGCGGTGATTTCCTTCGCGCGGATCGCAGTGGCGTTGACGCTGCCGGAGGTGGATTTCAAGCGTGCTCCGCCGGTCACGGCGCAATCGTTGACATGTACGCTGCCGGAAGTGCTGTTCACCGTCAGTTCATCGCATTGAACCGCGCCTTCAAGATGTACGCTGCCGGAGTTCGAGCTGACATAAGCCGTCGCTGCGGTGATATTTTGGTAGAGGCGCACCGAGCCGGATGTGCTTTTCGCTTGCAGATCGCCGCATGAGATCGTACCGTCCGCTTTCACGGAGCCGGACGTGGAATTGAGGTTCAGCGACGCGGCGGTGACGTTTTGGTAAAGATGCACCGAGCCGGACTTGCTCTCGATACGCAGATCGCCGCAGTCGAGCGTACCGTCCGCCCTAACCGAGCCGGAAGTGGATTGCAGGATCGTGTCGCGCCACACTGCGTCGCTCTCCAAACGGACTGTGCCGGAGGTTGTGGCGAACGAGACATTCTCCGCATAATTGCGCGGCAGTTCGACCTCCAAGCGCGGCGAATTGTTGAAATTAAAGGCGAATATGTTAATAATCGTCCTGTTAACCGTTTTAAGCGACACCGTTCCGGCGCTGTCGGTGATCGTGCAAGGATCCGCCGTGTCGTAGTCGTAATGCCGGAACACGACTTCGCTGCCGTCAGTGACGCGGATCTGTATGTCCTGATAGGAAGCGTTCACGAGTATCTGCGTCGTCTCGTTTAGAGCGACCTTCTCCTCGCGGAGCAGTTCGACGTTTCCGCCGCCGAAATTAATCATAAAGTTCCTTCCTCCAATCGAAAGATTGTGCCCGAGCGCCGCCGCGATGATGAGGCCGATGGCAGTCAGCGCCACAACGCTCCAAACCGCGATGCTGACGATGACAATGGTTTTCTTCATGGCTCATCCCTCCATATTTTCACGAGCCGCATGATCTGCTGGATGGCGATTGCCAGCGGGATAATCAACCAAAGGGAACCCCACACCCTTGAGTTGTTTGTAATTCCGCCGAGAAAGAGATATATGCTTACCGCACCCATAATCATGGCGGAGGTCAAATGTCCGGTACGCCTTCCGGGGGCTGCCAGCGCGGCGTTCAAAAGCGATTGCAAGCAGACGCCGAACGGGAACAGTACCCATGCGGGATGCCACCAGCCGAACAGGAATCCGAGGGATAAATAAACCAATACGATCAGCGACCACAGCGATGAACTTGCCGCCGCCCGCAATCTGCTTTCTTTTGAGGACTGCGTCGAGCCTTCGTTCATGTTCACCTTGACTTCCTCCACGATGGTATCCTCCCTTTTCTCATACTTCGGGGGATTCTGCGTCATGAACGCGTATATAAGGATCGCTGTACCGATTCCGCCGAGGGTAAAGAAGGGAAGAATAGCAAGATCATCCAGATGGAGAACCTCGCTGAAGATGACAAGCGATATAAAGGCGAACACATAGATCATGATAGCGCAGCCGATTAAGATGGCTTTCTTTTGCCGCCGTTTCTCCGCCTGCGCGGGATCAAAAACATTTTCCTTCGAGAGCGACTTGATAAGCTCATCCACGTCTCCTATGCCGGAAATGACCGACGCAAAGGCCTCCTCCGGGCTGACGCCCGACGCGGTCAGGTCTTCATACTTGTCTAAGCAGCCCGAAAGCAGTTCTTCCCGCATTTCCTCAATCCGCCGGGTTTTCGGCGCGTCTTGCAAAAGGCGGTCGATGTGCGCTTTGATTTTATCAGTCATTCCGATTCTCCTCCTATTAATGTGTCGATAATATCTTTCGCTTCTCGGTCCAGTCTTTCATGCTCTGCTCCAGCGCGGCTCGCCCGGCGGGTGTAATGCGGTAGTAACGGCGGCGTGCGCCGGTTTGCTCGTCTCCCCAGTAGAAAAGAATATTACCCGCTTCTTCCAGCCGCCGGAAGGCTCCGTAGAGGGTCGCTTCCTTTAGCTCCAAGCGCCGCCCCGACGCCTGCTGGATCATTTTGTTGATTTCGTACCCGTAGCTGTCTTGTCTTGACAAGTGTGCTAAAATAATCATGTCGGTGTTGCCCCGTATCAGGTCGGACGCGATCGACATATGGCACCCCTCCCGGTGTAAGTATGATAGTGATATACTCGTTTGGTAATGTTACCTCGTCTGACGATGTAACTACTATAACACCGGTATATCCCGATGTCAAGGGGTTTTTGAAAATATTCCTTGATTTTTTTTTTCGATGTGTTATAATCCAAAAATGGAATGAGACCACCCTTGCGGGCAATCCCATTCCAGTGGCTCATAAGCCATATAAACGTTTTATACAGACTACAACCAATGGCACGGACGCCGTCTGTAAAAGCCCCCTGTGCATTGCCATTATACAGGAATCTTCACAGATTGTCAACAATAAAATAAGGAGATGAAGAAAATATGAACAGCAATATATGGGAGACAGCGTTTATTGAAGATTCAAAGTTTTCAATTTTGGAAAACTTGGCAAAACCTGAACGTTGGAACTATAGGGAAGATTCATCATCAGTTTCACATCCGATATTACGAAATTATATAACACATACATATAAACGTCTTTATAATTTACATGATCAGTTTCCAAACGACAATTATATAAATATAGTGGAAAACCATATATGTTTTAATACGGGGTTATATTCCCGAAATTATGAAAAAATTTACGCGCTTATGGAGCCTAACAATTCTATGTATAAGCAAAGTTATAGATTAAAAGGTTTTTTCAAAGGGTCCGCATATGAGTTGCAAGGTATATCAAAATTGCCAGAAAGAGCTATCTATTTTCAAGATATTTCAGAAGTAATTTATGATACAAAGTGCGATTTAAGAATAAATGTTGATCATATCTTAGGTGATGAGGAGAATAAGCAAAGGATACCGGATGAGTATAAAGGTAATAAAATGTTGCCAATGTTGTTAGGTAATATGGCAGTTGATTACGCTAAAATGAGAATTGAAGAAAACTACAAGACAGCTGTTCCTCAATTTTATAATGATAAGGTGCAATTATTGGTACCTATAAGTTTGAATGATCCTTCAGTTGTAGATTTAGCTTTAGCAGTAAGCAGAGAAGGAGATGTTTATATGGGAAGAACATGTTTAACATTGGATATGGCTTATAATAATGCGAGATTAATTGCAAAGCCAGAAAGTGAATGGTTATAATAAAATGGACTATTCCGCAGAATCCTTAAAGCTCCACGCTGAATGGCGCGGAAAGCTGGAAACCGTGCCGAAGATGGATGTTTATTCCCGGGAGGCTTTG
>QMCE01000192.1_pt1 | contig 35091 bp, 41 predicted proteins | sample 1821851 | NCBI WGS metagenome assembly QMCE01 (sample SAMN09453174, study PRJNA476694) | Termite gut metagenome, whole genome shotgun sequencing project. | isolation source: worker | host: Odontotermes sp. | place: South Africa:Pretoria | collected 2016-01-28 | reverse complement strand
TCGTTAGTTTTCATTTTCAATAAGTTTAAGCAATTCATCCATCAGCGCGCTTTCAGCGGCCTCGTAGGTGTCGTAGTTGCCGGTATGCCTAAACATTCCGCGCGGGAGGCTAATGATGAAATGATACCCGATAGATTCATAGTTGTCTATCTCTTGGGCGTGAGATTGTTCGTAGAGAAACCCTTTCACATCCCGCAACCATTTCAAAGCCAACGCCACGGTGGGGGCGGGATAGCACTTGTCCTCGATTTTTTTGAATTGTCTCGTTGCAATAGGTATGTGTTCCGCCTCGTTGCCGTAAGGAGTATAGCACGGGTTTTTCGTCCAGTCAAACCCCGCTTTTTTGAGCCGCTGTGCCTGTTCGTAGGTCACGAGCGGGAGTTGTTTTTCATTCACATTCATTGTCGTAGTATTTAAGAAATATTTTAGTTCTTGTACAATCTTCACACTCTTTCCCTCCGGTTCCGAGGGCTTGTTTGATCACATCTTGGCACGATGCTCTTCGCTCGCAAGCCATAATGTAAGCATTCACCGCCCTCTCCCGCGCATCGGCCTCAGCGAGTTCGACACAGCGCACTACATCTGCATCGTAAATGTTTTTATCCTCGGTGTTGCGGTTTTTTATCCACCGAAGTTGATCGTGTGCTCTTTTGCTTTTCATAGTTATTCGGTTTTATGCCTTTCGGCGGTTTATAAATCGAGTTTTGTTTGATTTCGGAGCATCCCGAAGTACTTTTTCACACTCTTGCCCGACATCCACCAGTCGAACACCTCCTGCGCGCTCGGATTGTATGGGGCGACGGGTTTCATGCGACCATCCTGTAATATCCTGTCGATGCTTCGGACGATAGCGCGTTCAACACCGGGATATAGAACTCTCTCGCGCGCGCGTTCCGACTTACGAGCTATTGGACACAATAAACAACCGATTCGTTTCCATCCCCGGTTGTATAGCTCGCAGTAGTGAATGTTGTTGCCTCTGATAAATTCCCATACCTCCGCGTCTGACCACCGGAAAATGGGGGAAACGACGATTTTATCTCTCCCGTCGATAGCGCATTGATGCTCTGTTTCATAAGTCACATCGAATAAGTCTCGATGTGGAGCGGCGGAAGTGTCGTCGAATATCCCGTTTATATTGCGCTTGTTTTTGTCGCGATGAATCTTTTCTACCTCACTGCGCTTTGCCCGGCGTACACTCTCGGCGGCACGAACTCCGAGCAACGTAACACATCCGGCTCCGGCGTATTCTTTCAACGCCTCACAACACCACCGCGCCTTTCGGGTCGGCAGACTGCCTTTCTTTTCGAGTAGTTGGCAGAAATTGAGCGGCGGTCTATGCAACTCCACGTCTGGATAGTTGGCGCGGATAAACCGTAGCAACTCCGGCGGGTCGAGGGTGGTAATCTGCATATGCGCTTTGAACTTCACTCCGGCCATTTGTGCGAGGTGGTAAAGCACTTGCGAATCCTTACCCCCGCTGAACGCCAAGTGAAAGCCGTCCGGGTGCATCGAGAGTGCCAACGGTTCGGCCTTGCGCAGGAGGTCGATCGAATAGTCTATGCGGCGTTGTTTACGGCGGTGATTACCGGGTTCGCCCACTCCCGTTGGAACGATTTCCAGTCTTTGGTGTAGTCGCCTTTTTCGTCACGGTAGAGCATAGCCATCGGCAGGAACCCGGCGCGGTATGCCTCGCCGAAGCGTTTAATGCACTTGTCGAATGTGTCGTGACGGTCGTAGCCGATCAATACATAACATCGCTGAACGTGACTTCGGCGCGAGAATCCTGCGTCGAAGAGCATCTTCCCTGCCTCGACGAGCGGATCCAGTTCAGCGGGGCGGTCGTAGGCAAAGAATATCGTCTCCGGCTTCAACTCTCGGAGGCGGGATGCCATGTCGGGGGTGAGTAGTGCCGCCTCCAACCCTCCGACGAACTGCGGACGGTGCGGCTGACGCTTCAACATCTCGAACACTCCGTCGATGTGAGCCGGGGAACAGGCGAGGAGGTTATCGTCGGTGACGATCCAACCATCCGTGATGGGGAGTTCGCGCAGTGTTCCGCCCTCACGCTTGGGGACTGAACAGAACGCACACCGGTTCGGGCACCCACGGCTCGTAATAACATAGCCGCGCTTCATATACATTCCCGGCACGAAGTCTCCGCCCGGCTCGTTAAACGCAGGGCCGCCGATCTTCACCGGCGCGACACCCCGCCATAAATCGGCAAGCTGTTCCGCCACGGGAATATCCCAGGTGAACGTTACCGAGACATGAACTTCGTCAATACCGAGTTCGTAATCGGCACTTTTCGGGAATGCCATAGATACACCTCGGTACTTGCGGTCGTAGACACGTACAAGATTATCGTCCGGCGTGGCGTTTGTCCCGGTTATGAATATCCGAAGTATGCGGCGTTGCAGGCTCATTTTTTAGTATCTGAATTTTGTAAAGTGAATTATCGCCATTGGCTCCGCAACATCATAACCTTCGAACCAGTCGGCGAAATCATTGAAAGAAAGGCCGTCGTTATAAGCTATTGCCTCTACATCCAAAAATCCCCGTGCATCATCGTCGATCCTGTATTTAGGCGCGCGACTTCCTTTCATCCGCCGTATCGAGTACTCTCCCCACGCATCAAAAACAACCTTTTGAACCCCGACCCCATGCTCGGCGGTAAGTACGGCGAGCGTAGTTTGTGGGCTGTTGTAGGGCTTGCCCGTCCATTGCCGGATAGACAACACCGCCTCGCCCCTTTGGACTTCGGCAATGCGCGCCGCCCATAGGTCGTAATTACCCCGGATGGTGTGTATTTTCTGCCATAGTTCACCGCGCTCTGCCCGGCATAGCACGCATTTGTCCGTGACGATGTTTTGACCGAGCAGAAATTTATCCGCAAAGTAGGTCGCTTGCCCGGCGCGTGGGTGTCCTTTCAGAAATTCGCGAGACAGGGTGATGATGTAGGTTTTTGGTTTCATTCCAATCAATGTTTGTTAATAAAATATCATTGTCGTTTTTGCCTCCATAGCCCGGTAGTGGGGTGATACTCAAACTGATTCTGAATATCAATCATTCTCCACCCGGCGGCGATCAATTTCTCCTCGCTTACCCACCCATTAGGGGCGGGAGTGCCGAGTTTTGTTGTCTCGAAATCGAAATTCAACTCCTCCTCCCATCGCCGCTGATTGAGCCACGTCTGTAAGTTCGGCCAGTTAGGGACAAACACGGCGTGTCGCTGCGCCTGTTCCCGCCACCGTTTTTGCTCGTTGAGAATAGCAGGTAGATGTATCACCACATCCCGCCAGTCACTGTGTTTGCGCAGTATAGCGAGTTCGGTGTCGTAGCCTCGTTTTTTGCCGGGATAGTTCTGCCGGAAAGTCTCGAAAGCATCTGTGGTTTTAGTGTCCGATTTTTTTTCTTCCTCCCCCGTACCCCCTCTATCTTTTTTATATTCATTTTCATATTCAATTTCATTTTCAGTGTTTGTTATCGTTTTGTTGTCATTTTTGTTATAACAAATATCTTTTTTATTATTATCTGATTTATAGCGTTTTGACATTCCTTTTTTGCCGCTTTTCGCACGTTTTTCGCTTAATTCGGCATCCCGAACCATCCTCTTTTGGAAGAGTTTTTTCCCGTTTTTTTCCGATAAAATTCCGATGATTTTCCGGTCTAATAATTCACACAATCCGTCGTAAATTTCCTGCTCGGAATAGGGCATTTGACGCGACAATTTCTGCGCGAAATCACGCGCCGGGTTGTCGGTTTTGTTATCCCTTTTGTTATAACAAATCTTCCCGTATTCCTCGGATTTGTGCATTATGCACATCAATCGGATATATACGCCGGTCGTTGCCGCCGAACACTCCGCAAGCTTTTCATCGGCTAAAAAATCCTGCACATATAGCGGGAGGTATGGTTGATCTCGTAGTGCCATGTCTCGTTGTTTTACACCGCCGTGGCGGCCTCGATTTCTTCTATCATTCTAAATATCTCATACATCACTTGCGGCACTATGGCGTTGCCGAGGGCTTCGATGGATTTGACTCGCCATCGAGAAACGGTAATACCAGATATTCGACCGGGAAACCCATCATTTCGGCCACAAACAGGGGATTGAGTAGGGAACCCGTTGAATCTTGGTATTCCCGCATCGTGACCGCCGTGGCTAAATCCATCCCGCCCTCCCCGTGAGCTCCCGCTCCCTTGTAGTCTCTCGCCCGTGGGGTCGGAAGCATCCCGTTGACCGCAAGTGCTGTCAGTCCCACCCCGTTCTGACTGTTCGGGTTGTAGGTTTTTGTGTATTTTGTTCCCTCGATGGCACTCGGTGTCGGCAATAAATTTAGAGTTGCCATATCGTGCAGCTCTATCGTTCGGCCCTGCGCAATCTTCCTGTCTATCCTGCCTCCTTGACCTTGGCCCTTTGAGCTCCCGTTCCGGGCGTTGCTTGCCATGGGTGTCGGCAACAGATCGAGCGGCATAAACACCGTCTTTCCTCCCTTGCACACCTTCATCCCCTGTGTCTGGACTGTCGGCAAAAGCCCCCGCCGCTCCACATACCCGCACATTATCTCCTGAGCTAAACTCCCGCTGTCTCCGCTCACCGGATTTTTCTTCGGGCCGGCAACGGTCGCGTCGAACGCCGAGGGTGTTTTCAGTATCATGGCAGAGGAAGAAGACACGCATTCGCTCATGGGGCGCCGACGGCACAAGCCGGTATAGCGACCGGGATAACTTCGTATCCGATTGATTCAAGGTCACAACAGATTCGGTCGATGATATATCGGTCGGTTCTTTCGTAAACCTCACGATTCTCTCCGAGTATATCGGTTTCTGTTCCCACCTTAACCTCCTCGCCGGGGAATACCATACTTGCGATTCCATTAACATTTTCGCCAACAAACCAACGGGGCCGGACTTCTCTAACGACCCGGAGAGTTTCCGGCCAGAGGTAGCTGTCGTGATCCTGTCCGGTTCTTTTTCCGGCAACGGAAAAAGGCTGACAGGGAAACCCTGCGGATAGGACATCGACCTTTCCACGCCACGGCGTGAAGTCGGTTTTTCGGATGTCGGTGTAGTGTGCGGCATTTGGATAATGGTATTTGAGTATCCTGTTTGTAAATTCGTTTATGTCGGCATGAAAGAGGTTTTCCCATCCCAACCACGAGGCGGCGAGCGCGGGGCCGTCGAGACATGAACATATTGAGGCGTGTTTCATGCAATATCAAACAGTGTTTGTTGTTTAGCCGTCGTAAGCTCTGCGAGCATCTTTTTCGCCTGGCCTACTACTTTGGTGTTCAGTTTTTCCATCCCCTCGTGCGTGTGGATAAAATATTTGAGTGCCGCCGTCAGACATTGGGCGTGGTCTGTAAAAACCTCTTTCGACCATATTCCGGGGCAACACATTATACCGCTCGTCTCTGATTGACAACTTACGCCGTATACCCACAACCTGTTCGGGGATTTTTGGAGGTAGATGTAGTTTTGCGGATGAAATTTCGGATGGTCGCGAAATTCTATCTCTTCAACCGTTTCGAGCCGAATATCTAACCATCCATACTCGTTAAACGCCTTTTCGGTGAACCCAAAGCTCAGCCCCGCCTCATAGGTACGGACATTGAGAATGATTTTGTGAACACTATCGCCGAAACTCTCGAAATACTCTATTACGGGCGTGTTGTTTGTCCTCAATGCGTTGAGATAAACCGCCGTGTGATGGCGTTCAACCCTGCTTGCGTTGTAATTCAAAACGCGCTGTATTTTCTCTGTGTGGGTCATAAAAACAATCCTATTTCGTTTTTCAATCTTCGTTCTGCAATCGCTACATATTCGGGATTCAGGTCACACCCTGCGAAATGTCGGTCGAGTTTTCGGGCGACCACGGCGGTTGTTCCCGCGCCCATGAATGGGTCGAGGACAACGCCCCTCTCGCGACTACCGGCAAGGATGCACGGCACAATCAAATCTTCGGGGAATGTGCGCTTGATCGAAGCTCGCGTTGTTTTTCACAACACCAACAGTTCCTTGTTTGGTTTTCCTTGACACTGCCTTCATCGGGCCATTCGTTTTCCTGCCACCATTGGCGCGATGCGAGCCGATTTGATTGGCTAAATCTTGGCTGATCCTCATGTGGGTATTCGGGCTACACGGCTCCAAAATAGCCTCTGCGTTGAAGTAATAGCGAGCCGACTTACTGAACAGGAAAATGTACTCATGCGCCTTCGTACATCGGTCGGTAACGCTTTTCGGCATCGGGTTGGGTTTCGACCAAATAATATCCTGCCGCAAGTACCAGCCGTCGGCGCGGAGTGCGAACGCCAGCATCCACGGGATGCCGATTAGGTCTTTGGGCTTGTAGCCTCCAAAACCGACTTTTGTCACCGCCTCCTGTCCGACCATACCGCGATTTGTTCCCTGTTTGTAATGTCCCGCATTTTCGGGATGTTTTGCTCCGCCTTTGCCGCTACCGGCATAACTGTCGCCGATGTTCACCCATAGTGTGCCGTCGGGTTTAAGAACGCGCCGAACCTCCCGGAACACCTCGACGAGCCGCTCAATGTATGCCTCCGGCGACAACTCCAATCCAATCTGCCCTCGGACACCATAATCCCGCAACCCGTAATATGGCGGCGAGGTCACACAACAATCGACACTCGCCGACGGCAATCCCCGCAGGTATTTGAGGCAGTCGCCCGTGTGTATGGTGTCGATGTAGGTCATGCAAATAATTTTTTGCTTACCACCCGAAGTACCTTTTCGTTGGCCTCCTTACAAAAGTTTTTCTTAATCTCGAACCCATAAGCCCGGCGGCCGCAGTTGGCCGCTGCCAAAAGTGTAGTACCACTCCCGGCGCACGGGTCTATCACCACCTCGTCCGGGTCGGTAAACAATTCTACCAGATGCTCGAGGAGGCCGACGGGCTTTTGCGTCGGGTGAATCTTCGGGGTCTCATTATCGCGGACGTAATCAAAGCAGTTGAATATCATGCGCCCGCCGTTATTGAACTTCGGGAGCTTATCACGGTAGAGCAACACACCATACTCGCAGTTTCCCACAACCCGCATATTCGCTTTCAACACTTGGGGCGAGAAGTTTTTACGGAACACCAGGTTTATATAGTGATTCAATCCGTGTTGTTTGGCTTTTTGAATCAGCTCGAATTGCTGTTCGAACTCACAGAACACTATCATACACGGGGCTTTGCCCGTCTCCTTTGGTTCTTTGACGAGCATTTTTGAGCAAAAGTGCAGGAACTCGGAGATGCGGAAATCCTTGTCGGTGTCGAAGAACTCTTTACCCGCAAGATCGCTTTCGCCGTTTTTGCTATCACCATCAATATACCACGATGGATTCGACCCGTAGGCATCTTTACCGATATTGTAGGGAATATCGGCAATAATCAGTTGAGCCTTCGGAATTTGATAACTCCTCCAATTCTGATAATGGTCGTTAAACAGTTCGATGTTTTTCATTTCACTTGGTTTTTCTCGATTTCGGTAACTGCCACCCTTTAATCCGAGCGACTTCGATGTTGAACTTCATCCAGTCCTCCTCACGGACGAACTCAAAGTGCATCGTGCCTTTCTTATGTCCTTTGATGCGGAAGAACCCCCACTCATACCATTGTCCCCACGTCATTTTTGTTTCCCTTGCAAACGCCGTGAGGAGGCTGATACTTTCGTAGTTCGAGCCTGTGATGTAACAAAGGGCTTTGACTACGTCGTCAATCTGGTGTGTATATCTTCCCCAATGAATATCGACGTGTGGGCGAGGCCAACGGGTGTCGTAGTCGCAGATGTACGGGACAATGAACCGGCGGTTAATCATGTAGTCGGAGTTGGTTTTCCACTTCTCCCCGGCGGTGGAGTTCTCCGCGCTGAACGAACAGATGTGTTCGAATGCCTCGACGAGGGCTTTCTTCATCCGGTGCTCCTGCGTACCGACGATGACTTCGAGCATACGGAACACATTGCGCATTGTGAACGGGATGTGCGATTGCCGTTCCACGAACCGATTGATGTCCTCGCGAACGCCCGTCGTCACATACTTGCCCATATTCATTTTGTCGAATATCAGCGACCATGCCGACTTTTGAAGCTCCTTTTTGAAATAGTCGCGGGTTATGTCTGTGCGGCTGTACCTCTCGCTGTCGATGTACGCTCCGAAATGAACCTTGTTCGATTTGAACGGCTCGGTAAGTCGGTTGATCTCGCCCGCCGCGCTCTTCACGCCGTCGAAACGGCGCACGGCCTCGACGTACCGATTTACGAGGTCTCGAATGAGGTTGTACGACTGAATACCCTCCTGTTGGTTCTCGTCATCGGGAGCGAGTGAGAAATAGTCGTCGAACTCCTCCTCGCCCGTCTTGGGCTTGTAGAGATGGATGCACGACACCTCTACATCGGTTTTGCGCTCGGCCTCTTTGAAACACGAGCCGAAGTCCTCACTAAACCCGTGAGCCTCGACCAGCTCGCCCACCTCTTTGCGGATGGTACTGTATCTCTCTTTGAGCGTTCGGGTGTTGCACAGGGCTACAATCTCGCATCCGCCGGGGGCAACCTCCCAGGCGTGTAGGATGTGACGCTCGTCAGCCGAAAACGGCGGATTCATCACGATTAGGTCTATATGGCTGACCTGCTCGGAGGTGACTTGCAGAAAATCGTCGCCGATAACGTCGCACTTCCCCGCGAGCGTCCGGCGCAGGGTGTCGGACAACTCACACGCAAGCACATTCGCCGCGCCGTTTTGGGTTAGGTAGTCCACGATGTTTCCACTCCCGGCGGAGGGTTCGAGGGCGACATTACCCGCGATTTCAACACCAACGAGCATACGCTCTATCACGTCGGGCGGCGTTGGGTAGAAGTCCCCGTTGAAGATTTGGTTTATCATACGCTTTGTTTTATCAACTCTTTGATTTTCTGCTTGTAATGCTTTTTATCTCAAATAATCATTTATAATTTCTATAAACTCCTCGACCGAGCGACAAACCACATATTTGTTTCCCGCGTTTTCAGCCTGTTTTTGCCACTCTTTTTGTTCGGGCGACTGTTTGCCCGTCGGTGACTTCATTTCGACGCACAGCGCGCCGTAACCACCGCGCGGGGTCAGCAATATCAGGTCGGCGGCTCCGGCACGGATTCCCTCGGCTTTCATAATCCCCGCCTCGCGTTTGTTTCTCGATCCCCCGTTCGGCACGGCAAGGAGGCATTTTGAGAGTAGCGGATGTTGATAGTCGAACCACCTCACCGCCTCTATCTGTGTTTGACTTTCGATGTGTCTCATGCTTTGAAAATGTTGTAATCCCGTCCGACACAGTTTCCCGGAAGTGTGGCGCGGTCGATTCCCGCCTGTTTGAGGAGGCTGTCTTTGAAGTAGTTTTTCTGCCAATAAAATCCTCCCTTGCCATTTAGATATGGAGAATTACAATACACAACAAATGATATGAGTTCCTCCTTATCATACTTTTTACCACTCATCAAGCCTATTTTATACAAATCGCAGTATCCGGCCGTTTCCCTAATCATTTCCTTACTGCTTTCAATCTCAACGACAGGCTCAATACTGGCCCACGTCTTGAAACCCGCCGCGTGGAGTTTCTTCATCGCCTCAATCCGCTCGGCGTTGGTGGATGCGCCGGGTTCGAGTTCATCGTGGCCGGTGAGGGTGAACCCCCAAGCGATATATTCTTTCGCAAGGCTCTCGTGGGGCGAGTAGGTCGTTTTCATAAAACTCTTGAAAAAGCAGTCGAACATATCTACTCGCTTAGTCAGAATTTTGACGGGAACATGATATTGACAACACAGGGAGATGCTATCAAAAGTCAGCCCGGATGTTTCCGGCAACATAGGGTCTGTCGTGAAACTGAAAAACATCCCGTGCCGTTGCAGTTCCGGCAAGTTGGCTTTCAATTCTTTCCTGAACACTTCGAGCGCGTGATCTACACTGCAGAAACACTTTTTGAGGGTCGGGGTGTCGCCGCCCAATACTTTCGCAAACCGCCCCCTCCGCAAATAACAGTAGGAACAAGAATTGCTACACCCCACATAGGCACTAAATGCGTAGCGTGCGTATTCTGCCGCTTTGCCTTTACTTTCGTAGATAATCTTTCCCATACTGTGCTATAATTATCTGTTCAATAGTTTCGATTGTAGTTGCTCTCAATTTCTTGCCGTTGAAATAGTTGATGATAGTCGCAAAGGATAGCCCTGCATCTTTTGCGAGTTCTGTCTTGTTCGGGATTTCTGTATGGTTGTGCCCACTAATAAACTTCCTAACGCGCCCGTATTGGTCGTATTTTCGCATTTCTGTACCACAACCACAGGCACAAAGTACCATTTCTTCTGCCTGTCTGTTTTGTCGTGTAATTCGACGATGACGTGCCGCACACCCACTGTTAAAATATTTCTTCTCCCTCCCATATTTATCATATTTCGGGAGTTTTTCCCCGCATCCACAAGCACACTCAACGGTGACATTATGCTCGCCGGGAAGTCGTTTGATTTTCGAGTGATTTGTGCGGTGTTCTGACTTATGTTCGGCAATGGATGAGAATAATTCGAGATTATCGGGGTGGTTATTCCTCTTATTACCGTCCTTATGGTGTACAATTTCAGAAGGCATGAGGTGCCGACCTATTTGCTTCTCCACAACAAGCCTGTGTTCGTATACATACCCCCTCCCAAAAGCGTAAGGGTGTTCGGGTATATAAACTGCGTAATATCCATTCGATTTAACCCTGCCGTGGCAACCAGCCTTGCCGGTGGGTTGGTAGATTGCTTTGCCGATAAATGGTTTCATGCTTGGTTTTTTTGTTGTTAGTTCCGGCGGCGGGGATCAGTCCGCCCGCCGGATGTGTATTACTTTTCCATTTTGATAATCTCCGGTATCGAGCCGTAGATAGGAGTTTTGCCGTCCCACTTCTCGATGAACTGCTCTTTGAGCAACTTCTCGGTGATGCCGTTCGAGCGGATGATATTTTGCTCGGCTTTGAGGCGCTCCAACTCGTTGCGTTTCTTCTGCTCCTCTATCTGCTGGTCGAGTACCGAGATGTTGGTGTTGACCTCGTTGCGGCTGTCTATCTTGTCTCTGACCTTGTCGGAAAATTCGAGCTGTGCCGAGAACGTGATCACCTCCAGCCCCCGCCGCCCGAACTCCTCGGTAACTATCAGTTCAAGCCCCTTTTCAAAGAGTAGCGAGCCGCCGTCCGCCATCAGCGCCTCGGTGGTGTACTTGCGGCTCTCCTCCTTAATGAGGTCGTAAATACGGGGTTCGAGGATATTGTCTTCGAGGCTCTCCATGAAGTGACCCCCGCCGTCGATGTGTTTGTTGTCGAACACGATGTCGATGGAGCGGTCTTTGATGACCTTGTAGGAGTAGGCGGGCCGGGCAGTGAACTCGGTGTTGTCGGCCGCTTTCAGATGGACGGGCGTCGCGAACTCCCCGCGCTGGTCGAACAGCGGCACCTGGAAGAGTTCCGTTCCGGGGGCGGCGACGTTGACCCGCCCGACCACGAGCGTGAAGTCGCTTTTGCCGTTCTTTCCCCAGTTCTGCATCAGAACCCCGGCGTAGTTGGGGGCGACCCGTGCGCACGAGGCGCAGCACGAAGCAAGCAGCGCGGACACCGCAAGCAGAGATGAAATTTTGTTTCTCATGTGTTTGATAAATTTAATGGTTTGTAAAATGATGTAAATGAAGGTTGCTAAATAGATGGCCACTCCGAGCCAGCTGTACACGAACTCAAAGCAGTAGTGAGCGAGATACAGTGCCGCAAGGACGGCGATGATTTTGAGAATCGTTTTAATAATCGTTTTTCGGTTCATTGTTGTCGTGTTTTGTACCTTTCGGCGGTTTATAAATTGCTTTCATGTCGTTTACTTTTTAAGTTTTCCAAATAATCATCAATCATGTCTTGAAAGTGTTTATCTACAAGTTGGTAAAGCATCAAAATAGGATAACCATAATACTTTGAGAAAGTTACCTTTGCGTGAAGTATGCGGAATAACTGTGGACTGTCGGCACGAAATACGCCGAAAATGCGGTTTACAACCTCTCCGCAGGATGCTTGCTTCACAAACAAATCAGCGTCAATTACACATATATATTCGCTCATTCCTATCTGATATTTGTTCCGACGGAGGGTATCACCCCGCCGCCGGATGGTGTTATGTTTTATCGTGTATCGCCTTGTGGCAGTCGGCGCAAACCGTAATTAGGAGGTCGAGGTGATTAATCTCGTTACCTACGATTGATTCTCCGTTTACATAATAGGAGAGATGATGTATTTCGAGTGAAAAAGTCTTTCCGCACCGCTGGCAACGGTGGCCGTCTCGTAATCGCACAAGACGGCGCACCTCTTGCCATTGCGGGTTGTCGAGAGTTCGGACGTAGTTACTTTTTCGCCCCCGCTTTCTTTGCAGTCGGCTCATCTTTCGCCTCTTTTATCGGTTTGACCTCGCCCGTTTCAATGTCGATACCAAGCACATCGAGGAAAGCCTCCTTATTGGTTTCAAGGTTCGAGAACAGTTTCTCCTTATCCCAGGCGGGAATCTTTTCGGCGCGAACCAGCCTGAACTCGTTACCAATCCACGCATAGAATAGGTAGAAACCTTTGACCGGTATCTTAATTGTGTCCGGCGGTAGATTGACCTCTTTTATGCCTCGTTTGACCTCGTAAACAAAATCCCTGATTTGGGTGCGAACGGCTTGCAATCGCTCTTTTGCTTCCGACACCTGCGATTTCATCTCTTCCTCTATCACCGAAAGCGCACGTTCGAGTTGTGGCTGTACATCTTCGAGTAGTTCCGCATAATTGGCTCGGATGGTGGCTTTTTCATAAGCATCGAGCTTTCGATCCGTCTTGCCAGAGGTCACACTCTCGGTAATGAACTTGCCCGACAAGTGTTTCCGAACCTCGTCCATGTTTTTTGCACCGACAAACAACACGTTCGGAAAAGAGAGTTCCTCCGGAAGCACAAACTCCGGGTTTTCAGGTGCATAGTTTTTCAAATCTTTCATAATGATAGTTTTATAATTATATCTGTTTAGGTTCATCTACACCACCCGCTATCTCTTCGATATATTGTTCGGGCAACGCAATTCGGGAATATGCGGGGAGTTCGAACCTGATAATTCCGTGCGCCCCTTCCTCGGCGCGGGCATCGAAGCCGGGAAAGTGTTTTTTCTCCTTACACTCGGCAACGATTTCGACGGCTTGGCGATACTTGTACTTTCCAGCCTCCAAATCTTCGGGAGACCACCACAGGGCGAATATCTGCCATGGTTGGACGGTCTGCAAGACGATCATAAGCGTTCCGGTAAACTGCCTGCCGGTGGTGTGGCTAACAACATCAAGGTACATCCCCTCCGATAGATCATAACCCAGGCGCACCGCGTCCCTGGCGAACGCCTCTATTGTCGGCTGGCGTGTGGTTTTGAGGGAGAGGATAATGTTAGTTCCTATATTCTCTTCCAACAATATCGCATCGGGTCTAACTTTTACATCGAGACCGGTATCCGGATCGGTCGTATAAAAAGAGGTCTCTGCATCAGCATACTTCAACAATTTGGGCAATATGCCGCCGCCGTATGTCTTGTATGTTTTGCGGATAATGTCGATTATGACATTGTGCTCTTCTTTCAGGCAACGATACCCGGCTGTGTTAAACCTATCTCGGAGCGCGGATAGAATCACTTTGAGATCGTCGCGCTTGGCATCTGCTAATACATATTCATCCATTACGCCGAGTTGTTCCCAGTACCATCGTATGAGATTCGAGAGACCGGCGGTTGTTCCCTCGTTCTCCTTTGGTTCCACACGGATTTTATCAAAGAGCTTCGGTTCGAGGAATGCCGAGTGGCAAAATGACCCCAGCGCAAAGTAATCTGCATCATGCACTATGCGTGGGTCACGGTAGATAACATAATGACGAGGCGTTACAAGAGCCTGTTTGAGGGCGCTCGAATTCTCACCGCGGGCAGACAGATAATGCTCCATCTTGTCGGCAACAACCCGCCCGTTTACGCTCAATGCAGACTTCTTGACCTTTGATTTACGCACGGGGAGGTTGTCAAGACTTACAATGAGCGCCTCGAAATCGAGATACTTTGTGTGGTCATACCGCAAGGGGCGGAGTTCGCCCCCTGCGGTCGCCGTCGAAAGATCATGGACCGGAAAACCAAAATCCTGTGTGTTTTCTTCCATCACCTACGCTGTTGCGAGTGGAACGATAGACCATGTATCAACATTATTGCCCTTTGTCGTGCGCTGCTTGCCGAGATATGTAATCTCGAATGCCATGCCGGCAACGATGGTTCCAGTGTTTACGAAATTCGCAAAAACGCTTGTAAGGCGAATGCCGCCCTGTCTTACTACCGTATTACGCCCGTTCACGGGATAAACGAAGTATGCAACTGGCAACTCCACGTCTTGACCCGATTGTTGGTCGATAACCGTTTCGGTTCGTAAATCCATAAAGAACATCCGACGTTTTTCTCCAATCTCTTTCGGCGTCCAGTAGTCACCGTTGATGGGAATAGGCGCCGCGGTTGCTTTTGACAAATCGGGTAATGCTCCCGAAAATGCCCCCATGTTTGCGAGGATGGTCGATTCTTGTTTTTTTTCTGTGTTTTCCATAGCTTGTAGTGTTTTTAATGTTTGACTTCGGTTAAACTTTTCATCGGCTTCTGTCTCCGCAGGAGCCTTTGTTTTTGTGAGCGGAGCGGTGGCCAAACCGCACGAGACCCAACCTTGTCTCTCCCGCTCATAATCTCCGCGTGTCTCCCGACAGGCGGAGTGATGGGGCCGAAGCCCCGACCAACTTTAATAAATGAAGAAACGTTTGCTGAATGAGGCCAGCGGCCTATTTGTTATTTGTAAGTCTACTGTTGTGATAATCACGGTAACCGCGGCTCTGCTTGACAGGTAAATACAAGAAGATGTGCTGAATTGCATATCTCATGGTATCTGTGAACCCCTTATGGGTTTTCTCATGCGCCGACTGTCTCTTTTCGAGCGCGTCGATGCACTCTTCGAGGCGGGTATTTTTGGCCGCGAGGTCGGTGATTTGTTGGTCGCGCTTGCCCAGCTCTTTGGAAATGTACGCCCGTTGGGCTTTGAGTTCCGCCGTGCATTGCGTTACCACCTTTTGGATGTCCGCATTTTCGGCGATGCGTTTTTTGAAGAGTTTTATCATAGTCGTTTAGATTAAAAGAGGTTGAACAATCTGTTCCAGAACCGGTACCCGTAGGCCGCCGCGAAGTTCTGCAACCTCACTTTCCGTGCGTACCGGCGAGCCTGTCGCTCTTTGTACCGGCGACAAATATCCATCACCGCCGCGTAGTTACTGTTGTCTAACACTGCTGCTTTCATGGTTTATGAGTTTATAGTTTTGCGTTTTCTTCCTTGAAAGTGACTGCCGGACACCGGGCAAGTGCGCTTTTGTTTGGTGAGCCTGTCCCAATCCATCGACCGTATCTGCCGCAGGGAAAGGCAACCGTCCGCATCGAGGATCCGCACACCCGTCCTGTTCATGTCGGCTATGTACCGCCTCAATCTCGGAGCTTTGACCCCAATCCATTGGGCGATTTCCCAAACCTTTAATCGGTGGTCAATCATGTTCGGCACTGTGCCGAACGCGGCGCGCATGACCGCATCGGTGTCGGAGGTGTGAATGAACCCTTCGGCGGACAGTTTTTCGGCGGGTATGTAATCGGTTACAGGCACGGTTATTCTTCTATCAAATTGTGTCTCACAGCATACACGAGCAATTCGGCCTCGCTATGGAGGTCGAGCCGGACGAGCATACGCTGTATGTGATTACCGACTGTGTATGGGGATAAGCATAGTGTTTCGGCTATGCGGGGGCGCGTCATACCCTCGTGCATGAGTTTCAGAACGCGCATCTCGGAGGGTGAAATTCGGCTGTTAAATTCGGGATGGCACACTATCCCCGCGAGCCTACAATCACGCTTGCGCAGGGGACAGCAAACATCCTCTAAATGGAAATACCCACAACCGTCGATGTCTTTTTTATGAGGGTCGAGTTTGCCAAAATTGCAGTTACAAAGACGTGCGGCAACTCTGAATAGGAAGTACGACCAATTAGACCGACAGGGCTTGTATTCTTCTTCACAGGCCGCCAACGCTTTGGGGTAGAACTCCCGAAAACCATCAATGACAAACTCGATAGCCTTTTTGCTATCCTCCGTCAGGCGGTGGTGGTCGCCGTTTTCAGCGATGTACATTGCCTCACCCTCACAAGTATAGAACTCGATATTCCTCATGGCTCAATTCAAAATGTCGAGTAAGCGTTTGGCGGTAAAGTCACAGGCGACGGATTCGCCGTAGGTGTCGAGACATTCGAACCTCACAATGTCGTAGCACTCGCCGTCAATCACCGGCAGAGATTCGAAGTCGTAGCACTCATAAGAACCGCCCCGCTCTTCGTGGGCGTCGAAGTCATACGCAACCTCTATATATAGGGTGTGCCCGTTCGCCTGGTGCGCGACCTCGTAGGTCGAGGGTTCGTTTGTGCGACCGTCGGCAACCGATCTTGCTATCGCCATATAGTCGGTCAGCGAGAGGTTTACGCTTGCTTTCATCACTATTAGTGTTTAATCGTTAATTTTTCGAGGTCGCCCCGTTTTTCGTTTGTAGGTCTAATATGATTTATTACCTTTGTTATAATAAAAAAACCACAGGCGGTCAGCTTTTGAGAGAGACACCGCCTGTGGTCGGAAAACGTAACCCTTTTACGGGTATCGGTTTTTATATTGTTTGTTTTGTAAACTGCGCTTTTGGCGTCTCTCTCATTGTTTACGGAGACAAAGTAACGATAATAATCGTTATTAAGCAAATTTTATAACGATTATTATCGTTGTAAATTGAAAATAATTTATAAGTGATTGAAAACCAAAATATTAATGATGGAAATAAAAGAAGAGGCAATCGGTGAATTTCGGGAATTTTGTTTGTCGTTACGCTCGCGAGGTAAAAACACGGGAGGCGCCTGGGGGCGGTTCGATGGCATTATCAGTTTTAACGACAATGGTGTTTTGATCAACGAAACGGCCAAACAGATTATAACCAAATACAATCTGTCTCGCGAGGACGCTTGGGGCGATTTCCGCACTATAATCAGGGAGGTTTTTGAACTACCGGAGCAGTCTACTTAAAATCTCCTCTGCTTCAAGCAGGGATTTTCTTATGTCGATAAGAAGTTTCGACAGCCGCCCTGCTCGTTCGAGGTCTTCGGAACTGATAAGGTGTTCGTTGAGTTCTTCCGGTTTCATAACGAATAAGATTTAAGAATTAAGCAACACTCGGTTTGATGGTAAATTTCCCGCAAATATAATGATTATAATCATTGCCAAGCAAAATGAACGCAAAAGACAGATTATTGATGTTTCTGAAACATTTAAACATGGGGCAAAACGCCTTTGAAAAGGAGGCGAAAATTAGTAATGGTTATATCAGCCACAACAAAGGCTCTTTTGGGTCGGATATTATCGCAAACATCTCGACGGCCTACCCAGACCTCAATATATTGTGGCTCATCACTGGCGAGGGGTCGATGCTTAAAACAGACACGTCCTCGCACTCAATTAACCAAAGCGGCGAGGGAGTACCATACTACGATGTCGATTTTACGCTCGGCTTCGACTTGCTCGAAAATAACCAGACCGTAAACCCCGACTACTACATCAACTTCCCCATCTATAATAAGGCCGATTGCTGGGTGAACGCTACGGGGCGCTCCATGTCGCCACTCATCGACCACGGCGATAAAATAGCCCTGAAACAAATACTCGATTGGACAGAAAATATCCTGTACGGCGAAACATACGCCCTCGTCACCGAAGATTTCAGAACCATCAAAAAAGTGCGCAAATCCGCTAAAGGGGATGATTACTTGCGCCTCATTCCTGAAAATATTGAGGAATATGACGAACAGGATATACCTAAAAGCACTATTCGAGGGGTGTTTCGGGTTATGGGGTGCGCGAAAATGATGTATTGAAAAGAGGGCGGCACAAAGATGACAATCGACAACACAACGACAATCGGCTCCAGATGGATTTGTCTGAGATCGCGGTGATGGAACGCTGTGGATAATGCTGTAATAGCAAAATGATTTGTAGAGCAACAAAATAGACTACAAACCCATAGACTTAAAAACCATTATTTAATCAGTTTGAGAGCCCGATGGCGGGCGCATTGCTACTTAAAAAACGGATGCTCCGACAGTAGTTGCGCATTCTCCTCTTTCGAGATTTTGATGTACCGTAGGAATGATTTTTCGGTTGTGTGTCCGGTGATCTTCATTATAGCAATGGTCGGAACCCCGGCTTTGTAGGCGTTGGTGGCAAAGGATCTCCGGGCTGTGTGTGAGCTTATCAGGTCGCATTTCTCAAAGATGTTGTGTACCCGCCTCCCGGCGATATACTTCACTATCTCGACCGGCTCGACTATCCCTGCGGCCCGCGCAATCTCTTTGATGGTTCGATTGATGTATGGGTCTGACAGCGACGAAAACACATTGACCGTCTCTATCAATTCCCGCACCCGACTGTTAATCGGGGCGATAATCTTCTGCCCTGTCTTTTTCGCCGTTATAGTCAGATACCTTTCTCCGATATTTATGTCATTCAGATTGTTGAAGTCCGACACTCGCAGTCCCGTATTTGCACCGATGATGAATTTCGCACGGGCGACTATCTCCCCCTGATTAGTAAGTTCGACCGCCATGATCGCATCGAGTTCCGCCGGGGTCAGGTAGATCGTATCGGCGACATGGTCATCGGCCTTGAAGTTTACGAGCGGGTCGAGACGGTGAACACCATTGTACCGTGCATCGTTGAACACTACCTTTACCAACTTGATTATCCGCCCGAAATAGTTGCTCGAATAGGGGCGTTCGTCGCTCCCGTGCGTCTGCGAGAATAACCACCGCCGGAAGCCGTCGTAAAAATCCTGATTGATGTCCTTGAACATGAATACCCGCCCGACATGGCTTTGGTACCCCTCGACCAGTCGGAGCAACGAGCGATAAGTCTTGGCTGTGGTTTTGGTTCGTATCGCCTCACGCTTTTTTATGTATTCCTCAAAGTAGGCCGTGAATCCGCCGACGGATTTTTTCTCTCCGTGGATAAACTCATCGACCTTGTTCCAAAACTGCTCCTGCGTTGGAGTGGTCAGTTCGCCGACAAAATGCGCAATGGCTTTTTCTGCCGCCTCCTTTTGCTTTTTCAGAGCCTTGTTATACTCGATGCCCTCCGGAAACCTATCAATACTCTCGGAGCATTTTTGAGTGGCCTGCAGCCAATGAGCGGCCGGGACAACGATGCCCGTACTTCTTTTGTATCTTTTTGCGCCGAACGATACGATTATGTCGATATTCGACGTATCTTTGCCGGGACGATGTAGGAAAAAGCCAACTGCCATACTCTTGTTTTTTGAGGGGAACGTGGAGGGGAATGACAAATATAGGCCAAATAATGCACAACGGCAAAAATCCCTCTCAAATACCCGATTTTACTACCTTATGAATCCCACGAACTCCATAATGGGGTTCTGTTAGCTCAACAAAAAAAGACCCGAAAGGGTCTTTTTTTGTTGAGCTAACAGGTATCACCGAAGGAGCGCCGACCGTCGCGCCCGGTGCGGTGGAGGCATCTTGCGACTGAGGTAGCTACTTGCAATCCATCGACAAAAGGCCATAATTTACCGACAAAACCACACGGGAATCTAAAGATTACTGCAAAATTCCACCTAATTATTTTGAGATTCGGCAGAAACGTTATACTTTTGGAGCGTTTTCAACGTTAAGAAATAGTTAAGTAAATCGTTAGGTAATGCAGCTTCAGAATACAAAAACAGACAAAAACCGTCAATCCCCCCGAGATATTAAAACACACGCATACATCAATGCCACAGGCTATTATGTACCCGAAGGAAGGGTATCCAACAGCCATTTCGCAAATCTTCACTCGAAGCCCGAAGAGTGGTTCGTCCAGCGCACTGGCATTATGACGCGCTCGCGGGCAAACGACAGGGAAACAATAGATTACATGAGTCTGCGTGCCGTCGAGAGCGCCATACGCACAGTTCCGTTCCCCATCGGCGAGGTCGACCTCATCGTGCAGGCCTCGTACAGCCCCGACGACACCGTCGGCACCACCGCCCACCGCATACAGAGGGAGTTCGGGATCGAAAACGCAAAGGTGTTTTTCGTCTCGTCGGCCTGTTCGTCGGCGATCAACGCGATAGAGATAATTCGCTCGTTCTTCGAGACGGGCATCGCGACCAAGGCTTTGCTAATCGCGGGCGACAGAAACTCGACCTATTCCGACGACAACGATCCCCAGCACGGCCATCTTTGGGGCGACGGGGTGACGGCGTACTTCCTTTCTACGGAGCGTTTTTCGGACGGCGATCTTGAAATTATGGACATCGAGACCCGCGGACTGGGCCACATCGGTTCAGGCCCCGACGGGGTTTTCCTGAAACCGCGCACCGTTGGTATCGGAATGCCCTACGGCAGGGATGTTTTCAATCAGGCGTGCGTCTACATGGAGAAATATTCGCGTGAGGTGCTCGACCGGAACGGGTTGGATGTGGAGACGCTCGACTGGTTTGTGAGCCATCAGGCCAACCTGCGCATCGTGAACCATGTGTGCCGCGAGATGGGGCTGCCCGAAGAGAAGACCCTGAACAACATAGAGGAGTTGGGCAACACGGGCTGCGGCTCGTCGCTGCTGGTGTTGGCGCAGAATCGCGACAAACTGAAAAAAGGCGACAACGTCGTCGTGGCGGTCTTCGGCGGCGGCTATTCCGTCGGGGCGATGCTTCTTAAAGCAGTTTAGCGAACCGGCGGCAGCCGAACAGATAACGGAGTACGATCGAGCCGTGCCAGATTCCCTGCGGGGAGGCGGTTCGGGTCTGCTGAATGAGCCTGCGTTTTTCGCGCAGGCTTTTTCGTTTCATCCTTTTGAAGTCGTGCCGGGCACTCCGAACGGCATCGAAGTTCTTCCGTTCCCCGCGCAGCAGATATATCGTCGCCGACAGCCAATCGAGCGCCCACCGTACGGCCATAACCATTCGTACCCACCCGTCGGGCAGATTTTTGTAGAGCATCGCGAGGTTGTTGCGATAATTGAGGTAGAGTTTACGGGGCGACGGCGGAAGTGTTCCCGCGCCCAGATGGTAGACGACACTTCGCGGTTCGACCATCACGCGCCGACCCGCCAACCACATCCGCCAACAAAGGTCTATCTCCTCCTGATGGGCGAAGAATGAGGCATCGAACCCGCCGAGTTCGTGAAAAACATCGGCACGGCAGGCAAAACACGCCCCCGTTGCCCACAGCACCTCGCGCGGGTCGTCGTACTGTCCCGTGTCGCTCTCGACGGCATTCAAAATGCGTCCGCGGCAGAACGGATAGCCCAGCGCGTCGACGAATCCGCCGCTCGCTCCCGCATATTCGAACTTGTCGCGCTCCGTCCATGAAAGCAGTTTCGGGGCGACTGCCGCCACGTCGGGATTCCTGTCGAGCATATCCACGAGCGGTTCGCACCACCCCGGCGGTGTCTCGACATCGGAGTTCAGTAAAATGTAATAGTCCGTCGGGGCAACTCGTAATTCCTCCAACGCCCGGTTATACCCCTCGGCGAAGCCGTAATTGCGGTCGAGGCGCACGACGCGCACCGACGGGAAATCGCGTTGCAGCAGCTCCACCGACCCGTCTGTCGAGCCGTTGTCGGCCACGACGATCTCGACGGACGGCGGCGTGTTCGCCACCACCGACGGCAGAAAACGCGGCAAAACCTCCGCGCCGTTCCAATTAAGTATTATGACTTTTGCACTCTTCACTCTTCTCTCTTAACCCCGCTTCGCGGGCTTTTCCTCCTTCGCGCCTCGGCATCGTGAGCTACGCTCCCGTACTCTCGGCTTGTCGTCGGTTCACTCCGGAATATCCGTCCCGTGTGCCTCATTGTATTTGCGCGCATCTTCGCCTTTGGGCATTCGTTTCCAGCGGCGGTGGCTCCACAGCCACAGTTCGGGTGTGCGGCGGATAGCCTCTTCGAGCAGGCGGGCGTATGTGTCGGTTATTTCGCGGTCGGCGACGGGCGAGGTGCCGTCCCAAATCAACTCGAATGTCTGCTCCCAGTGGCCGCGTTTCACTTTGCGGACGTGCATGAAGTAGACGGGCAGGCCGAATTTGCGAGCTATCTTTTCGCCGCCGTGGAAAAACACCGTCGGATGGTGCAGGAACTCCACCCACCAGCTTTGTGCGTCGAGGCTCGGGTTCTGGTCTGCGATCAGTATGATGCTCAGCGACTGGCCGTCGGCCCCCTTCGCCCCGCGATGTGCCATGTAATATCTGATAATGTCGTTCGACGGTACCGAATTGATGAACGGAGGGCGGTTGCGGACTTTTCGATAGTAGAGGTCGAGCGACTTGTTGTTTACGGGGCGGAAGGCCGACACCATGTCCGAAGAGTCGCGATAGAAACCGTATGTGCTCATCAACTCCCAACTTCCGAAGTGCCCCAGCAGTGCGATCCAGTCGCGTCCGTCGTTTGTGCGGATCACTTCGGCGCGGTTTTCCTCGGGCCAGACGCACCGTTTCAGAAGTTGGCGCTCGGTGATGCTCGCCAGATCGACCGCGTCTACGAAGTATTCCGACAGGTTGTGATAGTAGGCTCGCTCGATGGCGCGCAACTCTTCGATGCTCTTTTCGGGGAACGAACTCGCAAGATTCGATCTCACGACTTTCACGCGGTAACGCCCCACTTTGTAGACGATAAAGTAGATCGTATCGGCCAAAACGTAGTAGAGGAACCACCACGGCAGCAATCCCACCAGCCAGCAGGCTCCGTACATGAGCCGGTAGCCCAACCTCGCACCGAACGTAATTTTATTATTCTTCGACATAAATTTTCACTTTATCCATGTTGTGTTTCACTTTCAGCCAACGCTCGATGCGATCCGACTCTTCGCCGGAGAGCTTTCCCGACACGGGGTGGATAATACACACCAGAAGGGTGTCGACGGCTTCTCCGTCCGCTCCCCACACCGGGTGGCGCGATATGGAGACCCATTCTATGTCGGGAGCTATGGCGCGGAACTCCTCTATCGTGCGGCTCATCCCGGCCGCGTCCTCTCGCGGAGAGAGTTCCATCTGTTTTTTGAGTTCGGCTATCTGGCGGTTTTTTTCGTCCAGCACCTGGGCGTACCCCTGCTGGAGCGAGGAGAGATCTATCCGCTCGGCCTCGCCGCCGGCCTGTTTGATGGTGAGTTGTACGTCTTCGAGGTCGTAGAAGGGCATTTTGCCCCGGATATTCTCGATGGTCTCCTGGTGCAGCGCTTCGCCCAACAGCAACAGCGTCACGGTACGCGGGTTCGATCTGCTCAGAGAGTAGGTAGATTCGCTTTCGAGCACGACTGTGTCGTCGAAACGGAACTCGCTGTCGACGAACCTCGCCACGTTGCTCTCGAAGACCGATTTGTCGATGAGCCGGAACGCGATGAAGACGCTCGGCAGGATCGTAATTATGATTATCACCCACATCAGACGCTTGACGCGCAGGGCGGTGCGGTGTTCCAACTCCATCGTGTAGCTGTATTTCAACACGCGCACTATGGCGTATGTGGCCAGCGCGATGAAGATGGCGTTGATCAGAAAGAGGTACAGCGCCCCTCCGAAGAACCTCCACTGTGCCGTGGCGATGCCGTACCCGGCGGTGCAGAGCGGCGGCATGAGTGCGGTGGCGATGGCGACCCCCGAGATCACGGTGACGGTGCGGTCTTTGCGCGTGTAGGCCACGACTCCCGCCGCGCCGCCGAAAAAGGCGATCATCACGTCGAAGATGGTGGGCTGGGTGCGCGCCAACAGTTCGCTCTGCCCTCCGCTCACGGGCACGACCAAAAAGAATAGGGTCGCCGTCACGATGGCCGTTGCCACCATGAAGCCGAAGTTACGGAGCGAGAGCTTCATCATCGGCAGGTCGTTGATGCCCAGCGACAGCCCGAAGCCCATTATCGGCCCCATCAGCGGCGAAATGAGCATCGCACCTATGATGACGGCCGTGGAGTCGACGTTGAGGCCGAGCGAGGCGACCAGCGTGGCGAACATCAATATCCACATATTAGCCCCGCGGAAATAGATCCCGTCGGTTATTCCCTGTACGACATCCTGTTGGGGTGCGCTTCCCTCGCGGAGACTGAAACGCTTTTTCGTATCCTCCCAAAACGCCTTTAAGGGGGGCCTTTTAGTTCCTTCTTCCTTCGACATAATTAATAGTTAATTTTTAGATTAACTTACCTACCACCTCCCCCTCGCTATGCGAGGGTACTCCTCCTTCCCGAAGGAGGAGAAATGCTAACGCAGAACAAAAAATAGTGCGTAGCTTTCCCCTCCTTCCGGAAGGAGGGGTGGCAGGCGTAGCCTGACGGGGTGGTAGGTTTATAAATCATTTTCAAATTTTCGAACTTTTCGGTTTACCCGAAACGACAATCACAAATTACCTCAGTCGTCTTTATCCTCCGCGCCACTTCGTGGCACTGCCGGGCCTCCTTCGGTGATTAATGATTGCCGTTTCCGGTTACAACCTGAAACGACAATCACAAATTCCCCTTTCGGTTCGTGTGTCTTAAAATGTTCAATCGCCTCGGCGAGAGTACCACGCACGGTCTGCTCGAATTTTTTAGTCAGCTCCCTCGACACCGACACCTCGCGCTCGGCCCCGAAAGCCGCGGCGAACTGTTCGAGGGTCTTGACGACGCGGAAGGGCGATTCATAAAATATCATCGTCAGCTCCTCGTCGGCGAGCGCCGCAACGCGCCCCGCCCGCCCCTTTTTTTGCGGCAGGAAACCCTCGAACCGGAACCTGTCGCAGGGAAAACCGCTCTGCACCAGCGCCGGAACAAAAGCCGTCGCCCCCGGAAGGGTTTCGACCTCCACTCCCCCCGCACCGGCTTCGAGGCAGGTACGCACGAGAAGGAATCCGGGGTCGGAGATTCCGGGAGTGCCCGCGTCGCTCACCAGCGCGATGTTCCGGCCGGCGGCGATCTCGGAGGCTATGTGTGCGGCGGTGGCGTGTTCATTGAACTTGTGGTGGCTGCGCATAGGGGTCGTGATGCCATAGTGGCGCAACAGTACCGCCGTAGTGCGCGTGTCCTCGGCGAGTATGAGGTCGGCCTCTTTCAGCACGCGGATCGCTCTCAGTGTGATGTCTTCGAGGTTTCCGATGGGGGTCGGAACTATGTAGAGCCGCGCCATGCCGTCACGCCAATTTTCGTTCGAGAAGTTCGACGAGCCGCCTTGCACCCTCGCTGTCTGCGTTCCAGTCGTAGGTGTCGTGGATATGGATCACGGCGGAATCGAGGTCGGTGAAAGCGTCCAACCGCTCGACGGCTTCGTCGAACGCGGCGGCATTGCCGTCGAACAGGTCGCTGATCATCAGGAAGCGGTCGTTCAGGCCGATGGATCTTTTAAGGTCGGGACGCTCGGCCGCCGCGATGCGCGACGCCATGTCCCGCTCGCCGTTACCTCCCCGCAGGCTCTCACCCAACGTCTTTTGCCCCGCTTTGAGGGCATCTCCGAGGGTCGTAGCATGGGGTGGAGGCGGAGTTGACTGCATGGAATTGTCTTCCTCGGTCGCGGCGACCGACGGGGCGATTTCTGCCACCGGATCCGGAACTTCGGCGGCTTCGCACTCCTCTTCATCCGTCCCATATAAAGAGCGAATCACCTTGGGATCGACCCTGCGGGGTATAATGGCAGGCTCTGGCTCTGGCTCTGGTTCCGGCTCTGGTTCTGGTTCTGGCTCCGGTTCAGATTCCTGCTCCGGCATCTGACAATCCTCACCCTCTAAAACGGTCTCGTCTGTGACTGCCGGTTCGGGAGGTGTGGAAGCGGCCTGTGCGCACTCCCCGGAATTATCCTCCGCAGACTCTCCGGCACCGAATTTCAATTCGGAGTATATCCCGCGCAAAAGTTCGAGAGCAAGATCACGCTCCAATTCACTTGCGCCGCCAGTCTCCCATCCGTCGACCAACTCCCCGACCCGCTCCAACTTATTTTTCAAATTCTCCATTCTCCATTCTCAATTATTACTGTACTCCTCGTTTCGCCTCCATCAGAATCGTAAACGCCCTGTGAATGTCGGCATCGCTCACCACGACGGTAAATTCGTTTGAGGTGGAGATCACCTCGGCGATATTGATGTTGTCCCACGCCAACTCTTTGAAAATGTAATAGTAGACTCCCGGACAGGCGGTATTTTCGGGCGGCAGTTTCACCGTTATCGACGACAGCCGGTCGCGTTTCAGGACGAGCAATTCATCGTGGAATATCCTTTCGACCATATCGTCGAGCGAACTCGACACGACGAGGGTGGTTTCGTATATCCCCTGCGAGAAAGTACAGAGGACATCCTGTGCCGTGGTCGCCGAATAGACTTCGCGCAGCAACTGTTCCTGCCGTCCATAGAGGGTGGCGGTGTTGCTGTATGTGAAGTCGGTGAGGTTCGAGCGCACGATGATGTCCCCCACCCCTGCGATAATGCGCTTGAACTTCATGGTCGAGGTGAGCTCGAGACGCGGCACGAGACGGTTGAGTGCCATGATGATGGCACTTTCGTTCACCGGTTTGCCGAGACGCTGCTCGATCTCGCCTTTAAGTTGCCGGGCCAGCGCCGACAGATTTATAAGCCCCTCTATCAGGGCGCCTTCGAGAAAAGGTTTCTTTTTGATCACCTCTTCGACTACATTCGGAATTGTAAGCATGGATTTTTTAACAACTGTTGGTTTTGTTGCAAAAAAACGAATAAAATGTGTAAAAAACAAACAAAACAGCATAATTTTGTGGCTCAATGTTGAAATAAGAATGTTAAGCAGAAGAATAAAAGAGAGTTTGCGCGGCCTGCCGACGCCGTTCTACCTGTATGATATGGAGTTGCTGGGCACCACGCTCGACGCCATCCGCCGCGAGGCCGATGCCGACGGCTACAAGATGCATTATGCCATCAAAGCCAACAACGATGAGCGTATCCTGAGGGCCGTGCTGGAGCGCGGATTCGGAATAGACTGCGTGAGCGGCAACGAGCTGCGCCTGATCCGGCGTATGGGATTTCCAGCCGACAGCATCGTCTATGCCGGTGTAGGCAAAAGCGATCCGGAGATCGAACTCGGTGTACGTGAAGGCATCCGTGCCTTCAACTGCGAATCGCGGCAGGAACTCCAGGTGATCGACGAGATAGCGGGCAGGTTGGGGAAAAAGGCGCGCGTGGCCCTGCGCATCAATCCCGATGTCGACCCGCAGACCCACCGCCACATCTCGACGGGACAGGCCGACAGCAAGTTCGGCATCTCTTACAAGGAGATCGAGCAGGTCGCCGAGGAGTTGGCCGGATATAAAAACCTCGAATTTCAGGGGCTTCACTTCCACATAGGCTCGCAGATCACCGATATGCGCGTGTTCGAGTTCTTTTGCCGACGGGTGAACTCGCTCGTCGAGTGGTTCGCCGAGAAGGGCTTTCCGTTGGGCTACATTAACATGGGTGGCGGTCTCGGGGTCAATTACGACAATCCCGACGGCGAGCCGATACCCGATTTCAAAGCCTATTTCGACGCTTTCCGCCGCAACCTACGCGTTGGCGATGCCGAAGTGCACTTCGAGTTGGGGCGCGCGATGGTGGCGCAGTGCGGCGAGCTGATCTCCCGCGTGCTGTTCAACAAGATAAATTCGGCGGGGGACGAGGTGGTGATAATCGACGCGAGCATGACTGAACTTATCCGTCCGGCGCTCTACGAGGCCTACCACGAGATCGAAAATCTCGACGCGCGTCCCGGCCGGCGCCGACCGTACATCGTTGCGGGCACGGCCTGCGAATCGACCGATGTTTTCGCAAGCGGCCGCCTGTTGCCCGAACTTCGCCGCGGCGACCTCGTTACCATTAAATCAGCAGGTGCCTACGGGGCTTCGATGGCCTCGATGTATAATATGCACGACCTGCCGCGGGTGGTTTACAGCGACCGGATATAACGAAGAAACGCGACAATTAAGTCGCGTTTCTTCGTTATTATGCACTGCTTTTACTCCTGTGGTCTCCAGCGATCGAGAACCGGATTGTCATCATTACCACCCTATCGGAAAGAATAGATTCCACTTGCAGTCGTTCAGGCTGTTATTGGAAAATGTGTTGCGCACTTTCCATGGATAGCTGCTTTCAATATAGCTTTGAAAACATACTCTGTTCCAACCGGCTTTTAGCACAAGGTCATCGAAAATATTGGTGTATTCGACCTGCTCCGGAGAAAATGCCACTCCAATCTGTTGGGTACTTGTCCACGTCGATTCGCCCGACAGTGTAACGGGACGATCGGCATAGATAAAAAGAGCCTGTTTGGATCGCGACAATCCATCGTTTAAATGGGAGTCATCGAACGAGATCATGGCGACCTGCATATTTAGTTCCAGATTCATAAAAGCCAATCGTGCCAAGGGGTTACTTGCCGAAGCGCCACTGGTTCTTTCGTCCGTTGCCAATGCGAAGAGGGCGTTTTCAGGCAGAGTCGCCGGAAGTGTCAATTCGAAACCACCGTTCGCAATAGGAGCCTGCGCTATGACATCGTCCATGACTGTTGCCATAATGGTCGTTATGCTTTCGCCAGCGTCAATGCCGCTGCCTTTGATTACATACTCTTCATTTCCGCCTTTTTGTTCGCACGAGGCGGCTGTCAGGGCCGCAAATAGTAATACAGGAATAATACGTTTCATAATATGAAAGGAGTTTAGTTTATGATCGTTGCAAATATAGCAATTATTTCATCGGTTCATTCAGGATTTTTCCGAATTCGGCGATATCGCCCTCGGTCGTGTCCCATGATGTTACGAAACGCGCTTCGCCTGCCGCGTCGTTCCACATATAGAAGAAGTATTTTTCGCGCAGGAATTTCAGCATTTCGGGCGGGAGAATGCAGAATATCTGATTGCTTTCCACCTTCTGGGTGAAACGCACTCCCGGCACACGCGAAAGAGCATCAGCCAACTGCGCCGCCATCTCGTTGGCGTGCCGGGCGTTCGCGAGCCACAGATCGCCCACCAGATAGGGCGGCCATTGCGCCGCGAGGTAGCGCATCTTCGAGGCCAACTGCGCCGACTGTTTGCGTATGTATTTTATGTCGCGCGCTATTTCGGGACGGAACGCCACTACCGCCTCCCCGGCCATCATCCCGTTCTTGGTGCCCCCGAAACTTAATACATCGACGCCTGCATCGACGGTCATGTCGCGCAGCGAACAGCCCAGGGCCGCCGCCGCGTTGGCTATCCGCGCCCCGTCCATATGCAGCCGCAGGCCGTGGGAGTGCACGAAATCTGCCAGCGTGCGAATCTCATCCAAGGTATAGACAGTGCCCAATTCGGTGGTCTGCGAAATGTAGACCGCTCCGGGCTGCGGATGGTGCTCGACGCCCAGAACGTGCAGATGGGGTTCGATGAGGGCAGGTGTCAGTTTGCCGTCGGGAGTGTCGATGGGAGTGAGCTGGCAACCCGTCATGCGCGCCGGAGCGCCGCATTCGTCGACGTAGATGTGTGCCGTCGAGGCGCATAGTATCGAATTGAACGGGCGCGTAATCGCCTGTAAAGCAATGGTGTTCGCTCCGGTGCCGTTGAAAACAAAAAACGGCTCGATGTCTTTTCCGCCTTCGAAAACCTCTTTTATCACCGCCAGTGCACGTTCGGTCCAGGGGTCGTCGCCGTAACCGACGGCGTGGTCGCGGTTGGCATCGGCTATGGCTTTCATCACGAGCGGATGTACGCCCGCATTGTTGTCACTTGCAAAACTTCTCATAAATGGGTTGGTATCGTTCCAGAAACTTCAATTTTTGAACATTTGGGAAGGTAATTTAAGTTCAATTTCTGAACTTTTCAGCCGGACACGGAAACGGGAATGCCCAGCGCCTCGACACGGGAGGCGATGACGCGCAACTCTTCGAGGGGAACTTTTTGAAGATTCTCGGCGGGGGTGTCGCGGTCGATGGTGTAGATCATCACCTGCCGGGGTGCGATCCGGCGTAGCAGTTCGAGCCATGCGGAGACCTCCTTTTCGGTGGTGTTATCGACGGTTCGACCGTTGTATTCGCCGCGCAGGAACATGGTCTGGACGATGAGCCGCCCTTCGAAACGCTTCATGTCGGCGACCGTTCGAGCAACCGAATAACTGCCCTGCGGGTCGTTGATGAGGCGCACGGTGTCGTCGAAGGCCGAATCGAGTTTCAGAATGTTGTTGTCGACCTTCTCGAGGGCACGGCGGACGCTTTCGCGGCCGATCATGGTGGCGTTGCTCAGCACCGAGACCCGTGCGGAAGGGCAAATTTCATCGCGCAGTTTCAAAGTATCGTCGATTATCGCCTCGAAATCGGGATGGGTGGTGGGTTCGCCGTTACCGGCAAAGGTTATCACGTCGGGGCACTCGCCCGCGGCGGACATTTCGCGCAGTTTTTCGCCTAACAGGCGGCGGACATCCTCGCGGGAGTTGAATTTTCCGTGTCCCGCCGTGCCGTTCCAACCGCACTCGCAATAGATGCAGTTGAAGTTGCACAGTTTACTGCGCAGGGGCAACAGGTTCACCCCCAGCGAAACGCCGAGCCTCCGGCTTCGCACCGGCCCGAAGATCACATCACCGAATAATGCTGTCATAACAGCACAAAAGTAGTGATTTTTTTTTACGCCGCTGCGATCTGTGCGACGGTGGCTGCGTTCGGATTGTCCGTTATCGTTTTCGCGGCGCTCAACGCCCGTTGCAGGGGAATCCACGAACCGGCGGTGTAGTCGGCTTGCAGAAAGGTTTCGACGCTCGAAACGAGCGAGACAAGCGCATCGAACCCGTTGCTGTCCCAGTGGGCGTAGAGAATGAGATTGGAGTAGACCGCGTTGGTCTCGAAATTCCATTTGACACCGCTCCTCGAAGTGTAGAACCATCCGAGAAATGTGGAGCCTTCCTTGACGGGGTCATCCGGACGGTGTATCCGGCTCCCTTCGCGTACCCACACGGAATTGACTGGCGTACCCCCTTGGGATTTGAAAGTTACGGTATAGAAACTGTCTCTTCGGCAGGAGGTATCGGTCGCGAGCGCCACAAAGGCGGCAAAAGCGATGAAAATGATTTTTTTCATGATCGTTAAATTTTTTTATATGATATACCTGTGTTGCATACGGCAGACCAAATTTTCGGGGAATTGAACGTCGGGTCTCCCGTTCGTCGGGTAAAAGACCTTGTCCATCGGGTTGTGGCTGTATTTTTGCATCTGTTTTGGCGGTAATGATTATCTTTACCGCCGGAAACAAAAATACACTGCAATGATACAGAAAAATATTTACAATCTCACGGTCGCCGAGACCGAAAGGCAATTTTCGACCGGTGCCGCGAAGGGACTTTCCGAGGCTGATGTGTCGCGCCGCCGCACCGAAAGCGGTTACAACGAATTTTCCAAAACGAAAAAGACCACTCTTGCGGGGAAATTCTTCGCCCAGTTCAAAAGCTTCATGATAATCGTGCTGATAGCCGCCGCAGGGATATCCGGCGTCATCGGCTACATGGAGGGCGAGGGCTTTACAGATGCTATAATAATCCTCGCCATAGTCATCATCAACGCCATTATAGGTACGGCACAGGAAGCCAAGGCCGAAAAGGCGCTCGACGCGCTGGAGAAACTTTCGTCGCCCCACTGCAAGGTCGTGAGGGACGGCGCGGTGAAGGTGGTCGAGTCGCGCGAATTGGTTCCGGGCGATGTGGTGGTTCTGGAGACGGGCGACGCCGTACCGGCAGATTTGCGCCTGACCGAGGCGGTGAACCTCAAAATAGAGGAGGCCGCGCTGACGGGCGAAAGTGTGCCTGTGGAGAAATCGACGGACGCCATAGCAGGAGAAGTGCCCCTGGGCGACCGTCTGGATATGGCTTTCGGCTCGACCTCGGTGAGCTACGGGCGCGGGCGCGGGATAGTCGTAGCAACGGGAATGACCTCCGAAGTGGGGCGCATAGCCTCGATGATACAGGCCGTACCCGCCACCAAAACCCCGTTGCAGGAGAAACTCGACAAGCTGGGACGCACTCTCGCCATTGCCGCGCTCGTGATATGCGTGGTTATATTCATCGTGGGTATACTCTACGGCAAGGACTGGCTCACGATGTTTATGACCGCCGTTTCGCTCGCCGTGGCCGCCATTCCGGAAGGACTTCCCGCCGTCGCGACCGTTGTGTTGGCCGTGGGAGTGCAGAAACTCGTGAAGAAGAACGCTATAGTGCGGAAGCTGCCCTCGGTCGAAACGCTCGGCAGTACGCAGGTCATCTGCTCCGACAAGACGGGGACGCTGACCAAAAACCGCATGACCGTCGTGAAGCTGTGGAGCTTCGGCGGAGAGGTGCGCAATGTGGAGGGTCTCACGCCGGAGAGTTTTCAGAAATACGATATGATGGCCACCTGTTCGATCCTGGCCAACGACGCACGGGTGAAATACGACGGTAAGAGTGGCGAAAATAGGGAAACCACGGGCGACCCCACCGAGATAGCGATGCTCGACATGGGGCTGAAGTTCGGTATGTCGAAAGAGGATTTGGAGGACGATGCGCCGCGCATCGCCGAAATACCCTTCGACTCGGAGCGCAAGATGATGACCACCGTGCACCGTCGCAAGGGACAGGCGCATCTGGTCGCCGTGAAGGGCGGCACCGACGAACTGCTGGCCGTCTCCGACAGGATACTCGACGGCGGAAAGGTGCGCAAAATGACCGAAGCCGACCGCGAAAAGATACGTTCCATCAACGTTTCGATGGCCGAAGACGCACTTCGCGTGCTCGCCGTCGGGATGGACGAGATTGACGATCTGCCCTCGAAAGTGTCGGTCGAAACGCTCGAACGGGGCTTGATTTTCCTCGGACTGCTCGGCATGATAGACCCTCCGCGCGACGAGGTGCGCGCCGCCGTTGCCAAGTGCCGCGAGGCGGGCATCAAACCCGTTATGATAACGGGCGACCATCGCATTACCGCCATCGCCATAGCCCGCAACCTCGGCATTATGCAAGAGGGCGACAATGCCATCACGGGGGCCGAACTCGAAAAAATGAACGACGAGGAACTTCTGGCGGCCGTCGACGGAATTGCAGTCTACGCCCGTGTCGCGCCCGAACACAAAGTGCGCATCGTGCGCGCGTTCCAGACACACGGAAAGATCGTCGCCATGACGGGTGACGGGGTGAACGACGCCCCCGCTCTGAAACTTGCCGACATCGGGGTCGCGATGGGCATCACCGGCACCGATGTCTCGAAAGAGGCCGCCGACGTTGTGTTGACCGACGACAACTTCGCAACCATTGTCTCCGCCGTCGAGGAGGGGCGCAGCATCTACGACAACATCCTCAAAGTTATTCAGTTCCTGCTGTCGACAAATATCGGCGAGATTCTCGTACTGCTGGTGGCCGTGCTGTTGAACTGGGACACGCCGCTGCTGCCGATACACATCCTGTGGATAAACCTCGTCACCGACTCGCTGCCTGCATTGGCGTTGAGCGTCGATCCGCCCGCTCCGGGCATAATGCAGCGTCCGCCCGTCGATTCGCGCCGCGGCATCATGACGGGAGGTTTCGCCGTGCGCATCGTGTTGCAGGGTATCATGATAGGCGGTCTGTCGCTCATTGCCAACCGCCTGGGATTTGCCATGAATCCGGGCGCTCCCGAGCTCGCCGCCGAACACGCACACACAATGACCTTTGCCGTGTTGGGCTTCTCCCAGGTAATGCTGATCCTGGGGACACGCTCCAACACCGTCTCGGCCTTCCGCGGAATGTTCCGCAATCGCTGGCTGTGGGGTGCATTGGCAATTGTGTCGGCAATGATGTGGGTCGTTCTCGAAGTTCCGGCGCTGAAAGATATTTTCCACATTTCGAACCTCGCCCGGGCCGAATGGTTCTGGGTTATAGGTTTGAGCGTCGCCCCGCTGGTCATCACCGAAATCGCAAAACTGATCGCGCGATTGTTTGGAAAATCGTAGATAGACAACTTGAGGTCACAAAAAAAGCCGACCCACGGGTCGGCTTTTCCTTTGCTGTCGGGGGAGAAGGCAGTTACTTTTTCAATCCGACCACCTTTTGCAGGAATAGATTGTTCGGAAGGACCACCTGTTCGCCATCCGTCGTGCGCAGATGGGTGTAGAAAGCTCCGACACGCTCGATTGTCCCTTCGAGAGGACAATCCTTGTCGATGATGCGTATCGCGCTGCCGACGTGGTAGGGGGCCGAGAAAAAGAGTACTATCCCCGCCGTGATGTTGCTCAACATGGACCACTGCGCAAACATCGCCACGCCCAGGAACGCCAGTACCGCCGAGAGCGATACCGCCAGATTTTGCGGAGTCACGCCCCAAACCATCGCGACCGACACCACGAAGACCACGTTGAGGATACCCCCTATGATCTTGCGTACATGGCGAACCCTCTCCGGCGACTTGCCCAGCATCGCACCGGTCTTTTTGGCCACCTTGCGGATCACGACTTTAAGCAACCACAGCAACAGGATCGCCGCCGCCGTCACCACGATCTGCGGAACATAGTCCTTAAATATTTCCCAATTCCAATCCATATCGTTTATTATGTCGATTGCCTTGAACGTCATTGCGAGGGCGTAAGCCCGAAGCAATCCAGTCCCGGTTTTTCTGGATTGCTTCGCCTTGCAGGCTCGCAATGACGGTATCGGTCGCCGTTATGACGACAAACAGGCGTTGTGCATATCGCCTGTCTCGATGAAAGCCTTGTGGAACGCGAAGGCTTTGTCGAGGTTCACCGGCGTCTGACCCTTTGCGCCCGAGTCCAGATAAGCCCTCAAAAGCGGTTTATAGTCGGGATGGACGCAGTTCTCGATGATGGCTTCGGCGCGCTGACGGGGCGAACGTCCGCGCAGGTCGGCCACGCCGTACTCCGAGATTATCACCTTCACGTCGTGCTCGTTGTGGTCGGTGTGCGACACCATCGGAACGAACGCGCTGATCTTTCCGCCTTTCGCCGTCGAGGGGCTGAGGAAGATCGACATATAGGCGGCACG
>QMCE01000096.1_pt1 | contig 35123 bp, 26 predicted proteins | sample 1821851 | NCBI WGS metagenome assembly QMCE01 (sample SAMN09453174, study PRJNA476694) | Termite gut metagenome, whole genome shotgun sequencing project. | isolation source: worker | host: Odontotermes sp. | place: South Africa:Pretoria | collected 2016-01-28 | reverse complement strand
CATTGCGGGCCCCGCCCGCAATCTGATAACAAAGGGAAACATCGCCTTGGAGACACTCTCAATGCCTTGCGCGCTGCCTTCGCGCCCCACCTTCCCCCATTGTCATTCTGAGCAACCCGCAAGCGGGCTCGGGTGTTTGCTTCGCAAGCCACCCTCGGCACAATGTGCCCCCGCGAAGAATCTTGCCCTTCGTTTCCTTGTCATTCTGAGCGCAGCGAAGAATCTTTCCCTTCGTATTGTCATTCTGAGCGCAGCGAAGAATCTTAAGCCCTGTGCGGGACAGGAGTCCTCCGCAGGGGCAATTCACGAATCGCCCCATTTCGGTTAACGCAAAGGAACGCTTGGAGGTACAGGATGTTCGGCACGGTTTTGCCGGTGAAGGGCGAAATGAAAGTGCGCGACTTTGAGGCCTACCGCGCCGTTTACTGCGGGCTGTGCAAGGAACTGGGCCGCCGCTACGGCCTGGCCTCCCGCTTTCTGCTGAACTACGACCTCGTGCTGGTGGCCGCCCTGGCCGACGCCCTAAGCGGCGAGGCGGGCGAAATACGCTGCGAGGGCTGCTTCGCCAATCCCCTCGCAAAGCGCGCCACCCTCTACGGCACCGCGGGCCTGGCCCTTGCCGCCGATGCCCTGGTGCTGCTCAGTTGGTACAAGCTGCGCGATAATCTGGCCGACGAGGGCCTTGGCAAGCGTTTTGCCTACCGCCTGGCCCAGCCCTTCGCCCGCCGCATGCGCAAAAAGGCCGCCGCCCTGCGCCCCGGGCTGGACGCCCTCTTGGCCCGCGAGATGGAGCGCCAGCAGGCGCTGGAAGCCGCCGGCTGCGCCCGGCCCGACGAAGCCTGCGAGCCCACGGCCAAAATGTGCGAAGCCATTTTCGCGCTGGCCGCCCCCGGCGAAGCCGAGGCCCCCATCCTGCGGCGGCTGGGCCTGTTCGCCGGGCAGGTGGTGTACCTGGCCGACGCCGCCGACGACTACGCGGACGACGAAAAGCGAGGCGGCTACAACGTGTTCCTGCGCATGGGCATGGGCCGCGAGGAGGCCCTTGCCGCCGCCAAAGCCCGCTGCCGCATGGCCGCCGGCGAAACGGCCCTGTGCTACAACCTGCTGAAACCCCTTATCTACAAAGATATTCTCGACAACATCTTCTTCCTGGGGCTGCCCCAGGGCATAGAAAAGGCCGGAACCGGGCCGAGGATCAAAGGAGACAAGCATGGACAAATCGAGCGCGTATAGCATCCTGGGCCTGCGCGAGGGCGCCGGAGAGGACGAGGTGAAGGCCGCCTACAAGCAGCTTGCCCAAAAATACAATGTAGACAGCTACGAGGCCGGCCCCCTGCGCGACGAAGCCGACGCCAGAATGAGCGAAATAAACGAAGCCTTCGACCTTTTGATGGGCTATCTGCGCACCGGCAGCACCGGCGGCGCCTCCCGCCCCATGCCGCAAAGCCGCAATGGCGGCGGCGGTGCCGGGCGCTACCCCGCCGTGCGGCAGATGATAAACGACGGCCGCATAGACGAGGCCCTGGCCGAGCTTTCCACCGTGCAAAACGGCTCAAGCGACGCCGAGTGGAACTTCCTCATGGGCAGCGCCTATTACTATAAAGGCTGGCTGGACCAAGCCCTTCTCTACTTCCAGGCCGCCGTGCGGCTGGAACCCGGCAACCGGGAGTACGAAGCCGCCCTGCGCAACCTGCAAAGCAGCCAAAACGGCAACATGCAAGGCAGCCCCTACGCCGGGCGCGGGGCCGACGCCCAGGCCCTTGGCTGCGCCTGCGACACCTGCACCCTCATGTGCTGCATGGATATGTGCTGCAGCGGCTGCCGGAGCATTTAGCCCGTGCCGCGCAAGGGGGCGGGCCGCTCGGGCGGCGTGGCGCTGGGGGGCATCCTCAGCGCACTGGCGCTCGTCGTCCTGCTGGCCGGGGGCGTCATCCCCGTGGGCACCTTCGCGGCGCCCATCTTCGCCGGCATCTGCCTCGTGCCGGTAGCCGTTGAGCTTGGCGCCAAGTGGGCGCTGCTGTGCTACGCGGCGGTGTCCGCCCTCGCCGCCCTGATGGTGCCTGACCGGGAGCTCGTGCTCTTTTTCATTCTGCTCACGGGCTACTACCCCATTTTGCACCCCCGCCTGCAAAAAATCGGCAATCGCGCGCTGCGCCTCGCGCTGAAACTGCTCTTGTTCAACGCGGCGGTGGCGGCGGTGTACGCCCTCATGTTCTTCCTGTTCACCAGCCCCGCCCTAATGCAAGAGCTGGCCGGGCGCGGCCAATGGTTCTGGGCGCTTCTGCTGGCCGGCGGCAACCTCACCTTCCTGCTGTACAACCGCCTGCTGCTCTACGTCCGCCCCCTCTACCTCAGCCGCATCCGCCGCCATCTGCGGCGCTGAGCGCCTATAAGAAAGGGCTGTTTGAATCCGATTGAAAATCGGATTCAAACAGCCCTTTCTTATGTTGCCCTTACTTCTTCCCCACCTTCGGCCCGGCGGGCGTGTCCTCCACGGCATAGCCCAAAGCGTCCAGCTCGGCGCGTATCTCGTCGGCGCGCGCCCAGTTTTTTTCGGCGCGCACGCGGCTGCGCTCTTCCACCAGCGCCGCCACCCCGGCGGGAATATCGTCCTCCCGGCGGTTGTACAAAAGCCCCAGCACGCCGCACAGCGCGTCAAAGGTCTCGGCGGCGGCCTTTAGCGCCGCCTTTGCGCTGCCCTGCAGCAGGGTGTTGATGTCCCGCACAAAGTCGAACAACGCGGCCAAAGCGTCGGCGGTGTTCAGGTCGTCGTCCATGCGCTGGCAAAATCGCTCCCGCGCTTCCTTCGCCTTTTCGGCCAGCAGCCCCTCGCCCGCCTCGCCGGCGCTTTGCAGCGCGAAATCAAGGTTCTCCCTGCAGGTGTACAGGCGCTCAAGGCTGGTTTTGCACTGCTCCAAAACATCCCGCGTAAAGTTCAGCGGGCTGCGGTAGTGCGCGCTCAGCATCAGGTAGCGTATGGGCTCGTAGCCCACGGCCTCGGCCACCTGGCGCACCGTGCGGAAGTTCCCCAGCGATTTCGACATCTTCTTGCTGTCGATGTTGAGAAAGCCGTTGTGCATCCAGTATCGGGCAAAGGTCTGGTGGTTGGCGCACTCGCTCTGGGCAATCTCGTTCTCATGGTGGGGGAAAATCAAATCCTCCCCCCCGGCGTGAATGTCAAAGGTAGCGCCCAGGTGCTTTTTGGCCATGGCGCTGCACTCAATGTGCCAGCCCGGGCGGCCCGGCCCCCAGGGGGAATCCCAGGCCGGCTCGCCGGGCTTCGAGGCCTTCCACACCGCAAAGTCGGCCCCGTCTTCTTTCAGGCCCCCCTCAAGGCTGGTGGAAAGCTCACGGTTGTTTTCCAGCTCGTCCAGCACCAGATGCGATAGCTTGCCGTAATCCTCAAATTTCAGCGCCCTGAAGTACACGTCCCCGTTGGCGGCCACATAGCCGTAGCCGGCGGCGAGAATGTCGGCAATCAAATCGATGATTTCGGCCATGTGCTCGGTGGCGCGGGGCATCACGCTGGGGCGCATGGCGTTCAGGCCGTCGGCGTCGGTCAGGTATTCCTCCTCAAAACGCCGGGCCAGGGCCTGCACGGTGGTGCCCTGCTCGTTGGCCGTGGTAATCAGGCGGTCGTCAATGTCGGTCACGTTGCTCACATATATCACCTTGTAGCCGCGAAACACAAGGTAGCGGCGCAAGGTGTCGAACACACACAAAGGCCGGGCGTTGCCCACGTGGATGAAGTTGTACACGGTGGGGCCGCACACATAAATGCGCACCTCCCCCTCGCGATAAGGCATCAGTTCTTCTTTCTCCCGGCTCATGGTGTTGTAAATTCTCATAAAACGCTCCTGATTATTAGGACGTTTGTCCTATTCTTGCCTGGCGCCGGAACAATACACCGCAAACAGCGAATTCTCATCAAAACATATCGGCGGGCGGGGGCGGGTCGCGCATCTCGGGCGGCAGCTGGGCGTTGGGGTCGCCGGGCTCCGGGTACTGGCCCTGCCCGCCACCGGGCCGGGCGGCAAAGCGCCGCTCCCACGCGGACGCTGGCGGGTCTTCCTCCATGCGCCGCAAAAAGCGCGCCTCATAGTCCTCCGGCTCCGCCGCCGCAGCTGGCGCCCCGTTTCGTGCGCCAGGCGCCGGCGGCGTATTGGCCGGGCGGCCCCCGCCAGGCTCAAAGGCGGGCGAGGCCGCAGTCTCCCGCATGTCCGGCGGCAGCCGGTATTCGTCTTCCTCGCCGGCGGCGCGCCCCTTGCCCTGCCAGTGCGCCACGTCGCGCGCAAAGCCGCCGGTCAGGCGCTGCCAAAAGCCGCCCTCCTCCGGCAATTCGCCGGGGGGCGGGGGCGCACTTTCTGGCCGCGCTTTTTTCTTTTTGCCCATGGCCTCGGGCGCTTCTTCCCGCAGGCCCGCCTCGTCCATCACAATAACCGGCGGCGCGGCGCGGCGGCTTGGCGGCGGCGTTTCCTCCCGCCCGTCGCGGGGCGGCGGGGCTTCCCCCCGGCCGGGCCGGGGCGGCGGCTGCGCGGCGCGGCCATAGGGCGGCGGGGCCGCCTGCTCCCACTCGGCGCGCCACTCGCGGCGCGGCTCTTCCTCATAGCCAACTCGGCAGTTCCGGGGCACCTCGCCCCCGCCCTCGTAGGCCGCCGGGGCGCTATGGCTCACAATCAACTGCGCCAGCAGGCCAACTATGGGTATCCGCCACTCGCGCCAGTAATAGGCCTGGGCCGCGGCCATCACGCAAAAAGCCACCGCCACCAGGCCAATGGCCAGGCGCAGCACAATGACGATGATGTCCGAAGCCCAGCCGATGGCCCCGTGCAGGTATTTCATGTCGCCGGTCAGCACGGCGGCCAGGCCCTCGAAGGAAAGCCCGCCCCCGCTCATCAGCCACAGCAGCCACATCAGCGCGGCCTGCATGGCGTGGAAACGCACAAGGCCGCTTTTCTTCTCCGCAAAAAACAAAATCAGCACCGGAACAAAGCCAAAGCCCCAAAACAGCAGCGCGCAAATGTAACAGGCCGCCGCGATGAGATTGGCCGCGGCGTCGCCCAGGCTGGAAATGTGTGGCTTATAGCGTTTCATGCGCACCTCTGATGTTTAGCTGCCCAAAACCTGCCCGCACGGGGGGGAGGCCGGTTATTATTTAGCCGTGTTGACGTAGTGGCGGTTGGCCCAAATGTACTGCACCCCGCTGGCCGCCGTAATGGCCGCCACGCCCCAGCACAGCAGCCAGGCGGCGGTTTGGGGGAAATAGCTTTGGGCAAAGGGGTTTGCGGGCGGCAGCAGGAACTGGATGCCCGCCAGGGCGTAGTAGAAGATGATGGTGAGCATTTGCACCACGGTTTTCACCTTGCCCCAGATGTTGGCGGCAATCACCTTGCCCCCCGGCGCGCCGGCGGCCACCATGCGCACGCCGCTCACGGCGAACTCGCGCGCCAGCACAATCACCAGCACCATCGGGTGGCACACGCCGTCCGCCATCATATAAAGAAAGGCCGTGGTGGTAAGCAGCTTGTCGGCCAAAGGGTCGGCAAATTTGCCAAAGTCGGTCACAATGCCCCGCTTGCGCGCAATGTGCCCGTCAAGAAAATCGGTATAGCTGGCCACGGCGAACACCGCCCCGGCGGCAAGGTACGCGCCGGGCAGGCCGCGCAGCCCGGCAAACACAATAAATACCGGAATCAGCAAAATACGCAAAAGGGTCAGCTTGTTGGGCAAATTCAAAGCCTCGCCCTCCGTTTCATAATTTAAAGTGACGATTGTCATTCTCAGCGCAGCGAAGAATCTTTTCCCTTGTCATTCTCAGCGTAGCGAAGAATCTTTTCCCTTGTCATTCTCAGCGTAGCGAAGAATCTTTCCCTTCGTAATCAGCATAAAGGTCGGCCCCGTCGCTGTGGGTCACGCGCACCTCATAAAACTCCCCGGCCCGCATGGGGGCCATGGCCCGCACCAGCACCCCGGTGTCTATTTCCGGCGCGTCGCTGGCCGCGCGGCACATCCACAGGCCCTCGTCCCCGTCGTAGCCGTCGCACAGCACGCGCAGGCTTTGCCCGCACTTCGCCGCCTGCTTTTCGGCCATTATTTCGCTCTGGATGCGCATAATCACCTCGGCGCGGCGCAGCCGCTCCTCCTCGGGCACCTGGCCCGGCATGGCCGCCGCGCGCGTGCCCTCCTCGGGGGAATAAGCAAAGCAGCCCAGCCGGTCGAAGCGCGTCTCGGTCACAAAAGCGCACAGAGCCTCAAACTCGGCCTCCCCCTCCCCCGGCAGCCCGGCTATCAGGGTACTGCGCAGCGTGGCGCCGGGCAGCCTTTCCCGCACCAGCGCCAGCGCGCGCCGCGCGGCCGGGGCCCTGCGCCCCATGGCGCGCAGAATGCCCTCGTCGCAGTGCTGCACCGGCAAATCAAGGTAGGGCAGCACCTTTTGGCTTTGGGCCATGGCGTCCAGCAGCTCGGGCGTCACGCGCTCGGGGTAGGCGTATAAAAGGCGTATCCAGCCAAAACCCTCTATCCTGTCCAGCTCTTTCAGCAAGGGCACAATTTGGTTTTCGCCCAGGTCGTCGCCGTAGGCCGTCACGTCCTGCGCCACCAGCACCAGTTCCTTCACGCCCTGCTCGGCCAGCCATTCGGCCTCGGCCAGCACGCTTGCCATGGGGCGGCTGCGCAGCGGCCCGCGAATGGCCGGTATGGCGCAGTAGGCGCAGCGGTTCGAGCAGCCCTCGGCAATTTTCAGCCAGGCGTAATGCCCCGGCGTGCTTATCACCCTCGGCGCGCCCAGCGGCAGGGCGGCCTTGGGGCCATAGCATTCCAGCGGCGCGCCGCCGGGCCGCCCTTCCTCGGCAAGCCGGGCCAAAATTTCCGGCAGGGCGGCGTTTTGCCCCAGGCCCACCACGGCGTCCACCTCGGGTATCTCGGCGGCCACCTCGGCCTTGTAGCGTTCGGCCAGGCAGCCCGTCACAATAACCTTCAGCCTCGGCAGCGCCTTTTTCAGCTCGCAGGCTTCCAGTATCTGCCCAATGGCCTCCTCCTTGGCGCTTTCAATAAAGCCGCAGGTGTTAATGATAACGGCATCGGCCTCTTCCAGGGCCGGCACGGTGCGGTGCCCGGCCTCCACAAGGGCGCGGCAGAAAATATCGGCGTCCACCTGGTTCTTCGGGCAGCCCAGGGATACAATTGCGATGTTCATGCTTCGTCTTCCAGTTCCTGTGCGGCCGCTTCCACGGCCCGTTTAATGTCCCTGTGAGAAAATCCCCGGCGGGCCAGCGCGGCCATCACCTTGTCGCGCTCTCCGGCGCGCAGCTTGCCGGCATAACTCTTGCGCAGCACCGCCAGCGCGGCCCCGGCCCCGTCTATGTCAAGGGCCTCTACGGCGGCGTCCGCCAGCTCGGCCTCTATCCCCAGGGCATACAGCGTCCGGCGTATCTGCGCGGGGCTTTTTCCGCGCTCCGCCATGCCCTTGGCCTTCGCGGCGGCAAAGGCCGCGTCGTCCAGCAAACCCATCTCCCGCATCTTGGCCACGGCGGCGGCGGCGCTGTGCTCGTCCGTGCGCAGCAGCAGCTTTTGGTACAGCTCCTCCTCGCCGTAAGCCCGCAAAGAGAGATATCGCAGCGCGGCGGCGGCGGCGCGGCGGGTGTCGCTGGCCTCACGCAAGCACGAGAGTTCCCCCTCCCCCAGGCGGGAACCCTCGTGCAAATCCGCCGCCGCAAGGGTCTCGGCGTCCACCGAAAACAGGAAGCCCTCTTCGCCAAACAGGGCGTAGCGGCCCCGCCTGGTGGGCCTGATGGAGGTGATGGCAATCATTCGTCGGCCGAAATGTCGAGGCCGCGCTCATTTTTTCCGGCGGATACGGCCGCCGGGGCAGCCGGGGCCGGTGCGGCGGCGGGCAAATCGTCCAGGTTGCCGCCGGCCAGCTTCTTTTTCTTCTTGCCTCCGGCCAGCAGTGCGGCGGCGTTTTCGCGCAGCTTGGCCTCCACGCCGGCGGCATAATCCGGGTGCTCGGCCAGGTAGGCCTTGGCGTTGTCCCGCCCCTGGCCCAGGCGCACCTCCCCGTCGTTGAACCAGGCGCCGCTTTTCTGAATAAACCCAAGCTCCACGGCCAAATCCAAAAGCTCTCCCATGCGGGAAATTCCCTCGCCGAACACAATGTCGAACTCGGCGTCCTTGAAGGGCGGGGCCACCTTGTTTTTCACCACGCGGGCGCGGGTGCGGTTGCCCACAAAAGAGCCTCCGGCGTCCTTCAGTCCCTCCACGCGGCGCACGTCCACGCGCACCGAGGCGTAATATTTCAGCGCGCGGCCCCCGGCGGTCACCTCGGGGTTGCCGTACACAACGCCCACCTTCTCGCGCAATTGGTTTATGAAGATGCACACCGTGCCGGTTTTGCCAATGACGCCCGTCAGCTTGCGCAGGGCCTGGCTCATCAGGCGGGCCTGCAGGCCCACATGGCTGTCGCCCATCTCGCCCTGAATCTCGGCCCGTGGCACCATGGCGGCCACGCTGTCTATCACAATGGCGTCTATGGCGCCGCTGCGCACCAGCGCCTCGGTTATCTCAAGGGCCTGTTCGCCGGTGTCCGGCTGGCTCACCAGCAGGTTGTCAATGTCCACCCCCAGGGCGCGGGCGTAGTCGGGGTCCAGGGCGTGCTCCACGTCTATGAAGGCCACCTCGCCCCCGGCTTTTTGGGCCTGGGCCAGCACATGCAGGGCCAGCGTGGTTTTGCCGCTGGATTCCGGCCCGAATATCTCCACCACGCGGCCGCGCGGCAGCCCGCCCACGCCCAACGCGGCGTCCAGCGCGATGGAACCGGTGGAGATGGCGTCCACGTGCATGGCCACGTTCTGGCCCATTTTCATCACGGCGCCCTTGCCAAAGGTTTTTTCAATGTTGGCCAGCGCCGTTTCCAGCGCGTCTTTTTTGCCTTCCGCCGCCACCTTCACGGGGCTGGGTATCGCTTGCTTTTTGTCAGCCATCAGCATCCTCCTCAGGGCGAAAATGTCATTCTGAACGAAGTGAAGAATCTTTGAGCTGGAAATTTAGCGTATCACCGGAGCGAAAGATCCTTCTCTTCGCTCAGGATGACCGAACACTTGATCCATCATCGCTTATTTAAATGAAGTCCCACAGGGATTTCTCCTCGTCGCCGTCCTCCAAGGGCACCGGCGGGCCGGTCTTTTCCCCCGGGGCCTGCGTGGCAAACTCATCGCCTGGCCAGCCCTGCCCGCCCTGGGCCGCAAAACCCTGCGTCTGCACGGCGGGCTGCTGCTCCACAATTACCGGCGCATAAACGGCGGGGCTTTCGGCGGGGGCCGCCGCCTCGTCGGCAGGGGCCAAAGGCTCAGCCATAGGCTCGGCGCTCTGCGCCGCGGGCCCGAAAGCGTCGGCCACAGGCCGGGCCACACCAGTCTCGGCGGCAGGGGCCTCAGGCTGCGCTTCGGGCGCGGCGGCCAGCGCCGCAGGCGCATCGGCCCCGGTGGGTATGCCAAAAAGGCCGGGGATGGGCGGGGGCCAAATGGGCTGGCCGTTATCGGGCATCCAGGTGCCGCCGGTCTCGGCGTTCCACACCTCCACCTCACCGGCAAGGCCGTCCCCCACCTGAAACTCGTCCCCCACCTCAATGCTGTATTCGTCGGCGGGGCGGCCCTCGGCGTCCATGTCATAGCTACGCCCGGGCACGGCCGTCTGCGCCTGCAGGGCAGGCGCTTCCGGCGTCAGGGTCAGGGCGGGCGCGGGCGCTTCCGTCGTCAGGGCCGGGGCGGGCGCAGGCGCTTCCGGCGTCAGGGTCAGGGCGGGCGCGGGCGCTTCCGGCGCGGTATCTTCGTTCAAGGCCGCCTCCCGGGCTTCCGCCACAGGAGCCTCAAACACGGGCTGCGCCTCAGTCACGGGCCACACCTCGGCCACAGGCTGAACCTCGAACACAGGCTGCGCCTCGGCCACGGCCCACACCTCGGCCACAGGCTGAACCTCAAACACGGGCTGCGCCTCGGCTGGCTCGCCTGCCGCCGCAGGGCCCGCATCGGGCTGGGCTGCGCCTGGGGCCGCCCAGGCCGGGGCCGTGCCGGGCGTGTACACCGGCTGCCAGCGAGGCTCCACGCCGGGGTGTACGGTGTCCGGCGTCTCCGGTGGCGCGGGCTGCGTTTCGCCCTGTACGTCATTGCGGGCCCCGCCCGCAATCTGGGGCGTCTCCTGCGGCGCGGCGGGCTGCATTCCGCCCTGTACGTCATTGCGGGCTTGACCCGCAATCTGGGGCGTCTCCGGCGGCGCGGCGGGCTGCGTTTCGCCTGCGGCCATCCCGCCCTCGGCGTGTTCGGGCGCATCGCCGCCCACAAAGAAGCTCGGCTGCTCACCGGAGGCCTCCACCTCCTCCGGCTGCCATTCGTCTTCATAGCCCTCGGCAGGGTCGTCAAGGGCCTCGGCAGCCGTCATCCATCCCGGCCCCTCGGCCACCTCAATGGGCGCAATCCGGGAGTACCGCTCCCAACCAGACAGCGGAGCCGTTTCCTCAAGTATCGGCAGTTCCTCATCCCCCGCATCAGCGAAAGCCGGAACATCCGGCACAAACCCGGCCGGCAAGGCCACCGGCTCCACCGGCAGCGGCGAAACCGGCTCTGCGGGCAAAACTGTTGCCACGGCAACAGTTTCAGCCAAAGAAAGACCCGTATTTTCGTACGTCAGCGCAACTACCGGCTCTTCGGCCAGTTTTTGCTCCGCAGGCGCTTCATTGTGCAGTCCGGCGTCCTCAAGGGCCACCACCGGCTCGCCGGCAGGCGCTTGCTCCGCGGGCGCTTCGCCGGGCAGTCCGGTGTCCTCAAGGGCCACCACCGGCTCGCCGGCAGGCGCCGGCTCCACCGGGGCCGGCGGCCCGGCCGCCAAAATCTCGTCGGCCAGTATGTCGGCATATGAGGGCGTCCTGCCCGCCGCCTCCGCGCCGGGCACGGGCGGCTGGCACTGCGCTTCTTGCTTCTTCCAAATATCACGCTCGGTCGGCATTCCCCAGCCCGAGCCCACCACCAGCGGGCGGGATTCCACTATCACCGGCTCCACGTGAGACGGCGGCGGCTCCTCGGCCCAGGGCTCGGCCACCCAAGGCTCGGTGGGTGCGGGCGTGTCCAGCACCGGCCAGGTAATTTTTATCTCCTCCGGCTCGGGGGCGGTCTCCGCCGTGTCGGCAGGGGCTTCCTCCGGCTCGGGGGTGGCCTCCTCCGGTTCGGCAGCCGTTTCCTCTGGCTCCACCGGGGCCTCCTCCGGTTCGGCGGTCGCTTCCTCCGGCTCCGCCGGGGCTTCTTCCGGCTCGGGGGTGGCCTCCTCCGGTTCGGCAGCCGTTTCCTCTGGCTCCGCCGGGGCCTCTTCCGGCTCGGGGGCGGCCTCCGCCGTGTCGGCAGGGGCTTCCTCCGGCTCCGCCGGGGCCTCTTCCGGCTCGGGGGTGGCCTCTGCCGTGTCGGCAGGGGCTTCCTCCGGCTCCGCCGGGGCTTCTTCCGGCTCGGAGGCGGCCTCCGCCGTGTCGGCAGGGGCTTCCTCCGGCTCGGGGGTGGCCTCCTCCGGTTCGGCAGCCGTTTCCTCTGGCTCCGCCGGGGCCTCCTCCGGTTCTGCAAATATTTCTTCCGTAACAACAATTATTTCTTCCTGCCTGGCAGCGGGCGCTTCGGGCGCCTGTTCCCCGGAAGGCTCCGCACCCGGGGCCGCCTCCTCAAGAACCACTTCTTCAGCCAAAACATCTTCGGGCTGGGCAACGGCAACCACAGTTTCTTGTGCTTGCGTGGGCGGCGGCACCGGCGCCTCAAGGCGTGGCGCGCGCGGGCGGCGCGGCGCGGGGGCCGCTTCCAGGGCGCACAGCAGCATCAGCGGCACAAAGCACACCAGTTCACCCGGGCCGGTTCTCCACACCAGCAAAACCAGCGCCAGCCCCAACAGGGCCGCGCGCACAAAACTCAGGGCGTTGTTCTTCCGGCGCAGGGCCAGCACCGCCGCCACCGTCATCCAGCCCAATACGGCGGCGGCCAGGCCAAAGGCCACATAGTAAAACACCTCAAAGCGCGCGCCGAAGGGCAGCACATAGTCCTGCAAAAAATTCCACTGCGCCGCGCCGGATTCAAGCTGCGCCGGGGCCTCGTAGCTGCCGTCGCCAAAGGTGTAGGCCAGCTTGCGGCCAAGCTGCTGCAGCACGCCGCCAAAGCCCAGTTCGCCCAAATGGCGGCCCAGTTCATAGTCGGCGTACACGGCGCGCTCCGCGCTGCCTCCTTGCTCCAATACGCCGCTATATATCTCTTCGTCCATGCCGCCGTTGCCGCTAAAGCCCATCAGCATCCAGCCGGAAAGGGGGAAGCCCTCGCCGGCGTCGGGCGCGGGCATCATGGGCAGGGCTCGCATACCGAAGCGCCCCCCGGCAAACAGCAGCGCCACAATGCCCAGCCCAGCCAAAAGGGGCTTCCAGCGGTCTCTCCCGGCCAGCAGCACCAGCAAATCAATGGCCGCCGCCACCCACAGCACCAGCACCGTGGGCTTAATCAAGGCCCCCAGCCCCGCCACCAGCGACATCAGGCAAAACTGAATAATGGCCTTTTTCTTTTCCCCGCCGCGCCAAGCGGCCCGGCCCCGCAGCCACAGCAGCACCATGGCCACCGGCGCGGGCATGGCCAGGCTGGCCGTGAACAGAATGGGCACATACAGAACGAAGGGCAGCGTGAACACGCAGGCAACCATGGCAATCATAGCCTTGCGCAGGCCGAACACCCGGCGCACGCAGAAATATAGCAGCAGCACCGCGCCGTCTATGGCCAAAAGGTTCAGCACCATGGCCGGCAGCGCAAAGCCGGTAACGCCGAAAAGCCCAAGCAGCGAAAAATATCCGCACATCAGCAGATAAACCCCGCCCAGCGCGGGCTGATGCAAAAGGTATTCACCGGCGGGCTGCCCTGTTTGCGCATAGGCGGAGGCGGCCGAATACACCGTGCCGAAGTCCCCTGCTTCAAGAGGCTCTCCGCGCATGAGAAGCCCGAATAGAATCTGCAAGGCCAGCAGCACCGCAAACAGCGCCGCGGAAGCCAGGCCCGCGCCCCGGCGGCTTGGCTCTTTCAGCAGCATAAACAGCCGGCAGGCACCAAAGGCCAGCGCCATGCCCAGCGCGGCGGCCAGCAACAGCCAATACCAGCGCGCGGCGGTTTGCGCGCCGGGGTTTGCCAGCACGGCCAGCAGCAGCGCGGCGGCAAACACCGCCACAAAGCACACGTTCACTATTTTATACAGCAGCGGCGCCTTCACCCTTGGGGTGGGCCTCAGCGGCAGCCGTCTGGCCAATTCTGCCTGCGTCCGGCGAATATCGCCGGTTTTCTTTTTGCCCATACGCCTACCCCGTTTCCAAGTTTTCGGCCGTCGCGCAAATCGAAAAGCAACTATCTTACCCTAGATAAGCGAAGAATAATCCAGCTATCTTGTCATCCTGAGCGAAGCGAAGGATCTTTTCTTTCGTATAAACATACATTGCCCAACTCAAAGATTCTTCGCTTCGCTCAGAATGACAATAAAACTGTGGTTACTCGAAACCTGTATTCACACAAGAAAAACCGGTGTGAAAATGGCCGCCCCCAAAGGAACTACCAAGGGACGGCCAGGCCCTTTTACAGGGACACTTCTTCTCCGGCGGCCAGCATGTCTTCCACCTCGGGAATGCCCGTTCCGGCGGGGATAAGCTTGCCGATGATGACGTTCTCTTTCAGGCCCAGCAGCGGGTCCACCTTGCCCTTTATGGCGGCGTCGGTAAGCACGCGCGTGGTCTCCTGGAAGGACGCGGCGGACAGGAAACTGTCTGTTGCAAGAGAGGCCTTGGTGATGCCCAGCAGCACGGGCGTGTACTCGGCCAGCTTAATATCCGCCTCCCCTGCCGCGATGCGCGCTTCCAGTTCGCGGTTCAGGTGCTCCACTTCGCTGCGCTCCACGTTCGAGTTGGCCAGAAGACCGGTGTCGCCGGATTCATCCACGCGCACCTTGCGCATCATCTGCCGCACGATGACTTCAATGTGCTTGTCGTTGATATCCACGCCCTGCTGGCGGTAGACGCCCTGCACCTCTTGAATGAGGTAATTCTCCACGGCGGTAACGCCCTTGATGGCCAGAATATCGTGCGGGTAGGCATGGCCCTCGGTCAGCATATCGCCCAGTTCCAGCTCGTCGCCCTCGCTCACGCGAATGCGCTGGCCGAAGGGAATGAGGTAGTCCCGCTCGGTGGTGGCGCCGTTTTCGTCCAGGCCCGTCACCACCACATGGCGGTTCTTCTTGCTGTCGTCAATGTGGGCCGTGCCGGCTATCTCGGTCATAATGGCCAGGGCCTTCGGGCGGCGGGCCTCGAAAAGCTCCTCAACGTGGGGCAGGCCCTGGGTAATGTCCTCGGCGGAAACAATGCCGCCGGTGTGGAAGGTGCGCATGGTAAGCTGGGTGCCCGGCTCGCCGATGGACTGGGCTGCGATGATGCCCACGGCCTCGCCGATGCCCACGGGCATGCCGTTGGCAAGGTTTGCGCCGTAGCACTTGGCGCACACGCCCTGATGGGACTTGCAGGCCAAAACGCTGCGAATCTTCACCTTGGTAACGCCCGCGTCCGCAATCAGCTTCGCGTCGTCCTCGGTCATCATGGTGTCGCTGCGCACCAGCACCTTGCCGGTCTCCGGATGGTAAAGGTTTTCCACGGTGTAGCGTCCCACAAGGCGCTCTTCCAGCGTCTCGATAACGGCGTTGCCGTCGCCGCGTATCTCGGCCACCTCAATGCCCTCAGTGCTGTGGCAGTCGTCCTCGCGGATGATAACATCCTGCGAAACGTCCACCAGGCGGCGGGTGAGGTAGCCGGACTCGGCGGTGCGCAGGGCGGTGTCGGCCAGGCCCTTGCGCGCGCCGCGCGAGGCGATGAAGTATTCCAGGATATTCAGGCCCTCGCGGTAGTTCGAGCGGATGGGTATCTCGATGGTTTTGCCCGAGGTGTTGGCGATAAGCCCGCGCATACCGGCCAACTGGCGAATCTGGTTCATGCTGCCGCGCGCGCCGGAGTCGGCCATCATGTAAATGGGGTTCTTCGTGTCGAGGTGTTCTTCCAGCGCGTCGGACACTTCGTTCGTGGTGGTTTCCCACACCTGCAAGATGTTTTTCAGGCGCTCGTCGTTCGAGATGAGGCCCTTGGCGTACTGCTTTTCAATTTTCAGCACCTGCTCGTCGGCCAGGCTAATCAGTTCGGCCTTCTTCGGCGGAATCACGGCGTCGCTCACCGCCACCGTCAGGCCCGAAAGCGTGGAATACTTGAAGCCAAGCTGCTTGATGCGATCCAGCATCGTGGCCGTGGTTTCGGTGCCGTGGTAGTTGATGCAGCGTTCGATGATTTCGCCAAGCTTTTTCTTGTTTACAAGGAAGTCGATTTCCGGCAGGAAGGCCTCTTCCTCGTTGCCGCGGTTCACATAGCCCAGATCCTGGGGGATGGGCTCGTTGAAGAGGATGCGCCCGGCGGTGGTGTCGATGATGCGGCGCTTCACCTCGCCCTTCACTTCCATGGTGCGGCGCACCCGTATTTTGGCGTGCAGGGTAATGGCGCCGTCGTGGTAGGCCATAATGGCCTCGTTTTCGCTCACGAAAACCTTGCCCTCGCCGGGGTCGCCCTCTTTCATCATGGTGAGGTAATAGCTGCCCAGCACCATGTCCTGCGTGGGCACGGTAACGGGCTTGCCGTCGCTGGGCTTCAAAAGGTTCTGGCTGGCCAGCATCAGGCGGCGGGCCTCGCGCTGGGCCTCCTGAGAAAGCGGCACATGCACGGCCATCTGGTCGCCGTCAAAGTCGGCGTTGTAGGCGGTGCACACCAGCGGGTGCAATTTCAGCGCGCGGCCCTCCACCAGCACCGGCTCAAAGGCCTGAATGCCCAAACGGTGCAGGGTGGGCGCGCGGTTCAGCAGCACCGCGTGGTTTTTGATAACCACCTCAAGGCTGTCCCACACCTCGGTGCGGGTGCGCTCCACCATTTTGCGGGCGCTTTTAATGTTGTTGGCAATGCCGTTCTCCACAAGATCCTTCATCACGAAGGGCTTGAAGAGTTCGAGCGCCATCTCCTTGGGCAGGCCGCACTGATACATTTTCAGTTCCGGCCCCACCACGATAACCGAACGGCCCGAATAGTCCACGCGCTTGCCCAGAAGGTTCTGGCGGAAGCGGCCCTGCTTGCCCTTCAGCATGTCGGAAAGGCTTTTCAGCGGACGATTGTTCGGGCCCGTCACCGGGCGGCCGCGGCGGCCGTTGTCAATCAGGGCGTCCACGGCCTCCTGCAGCATGCGCTTCTCGTTGCGCACAATGATATCGGGCGCGCCAAGCTCCAGCAGGCGTTTCAGGCGGTTGTTGCGGTTGATCACGCGGCGGTAGAGGTCATTCAAGTCGCTGGTGGCGAAGCGGCCGCCGTCCAGCTGCACCATAGGCCGAATGTCCGGCGGAATCACCGGGATGGTGTTGAGAATCATCCACTCGGGGCGGTTGCCGCTGTTGCGGAAGGCCTCCACCACCTCAAGGCGCTTGAGAAGCCGCAGCTTCTTCTGGCCGCCGGCATCGTTCAGTTCTTCGCGCAGGCTGGCGGCCATCGCGTCCAAATCAATCTTGGCCAGCAGTTCCTGAATGGCCTCCGCGCCCATCTCGGCCTGGAACTCGTCCTCATAGCGTTCCCGCATATCGCGGTATTCCTTCTCGCTGAGAAGCTGCTTTTCCTCCAGCGGGGTAAAGCCGGGGTCGGTGACGATGTAGGCGGCAAAATACAGCACCTTTTCCAAAAGGCGCGGGGAAATGTCCAAAATCAGGCCAATGCGGGAGGGAATGCCCTTGAAATACCAAATGTGCGAAACGGGCGCGGCCAGCTCGATGTGGCCCATGCGCTCGCGGCGCACCTTGGCGCGGGTCACTTCCACGCCGCAGCGTTCGCATATCTTGCCCTTGTAGCGAATGCGCTTGTACTTGCCGCAGTGGCACTCCCAGTCCTTCGTGGGGCCAAAAATGCGTTCGCAGAACAAGCCGTCGCGCTCCGGCTTCAGGGTGCGGTAGTTGATGGTTTCGGGCTTTTTCACCTCGCCATAGCTCCAGGCGCGTATTTGGTCGGGTGCGGCCAGGCCGATGCGGATTGAATCAAATTCGTAAAAGTCCATCCTGCTCCCTTTCTATATAAACCCTTTACAGGGCTTCCGGTTGCCATTCATTATCCGGGACTATGTCCCAAGTGCCGGGCCGCTACAGCTCGTCGTCGATGAGGTCTTCCTCGCTGAACAGCTGCTCGGGCTCCAGCGGATCCACCTCGTCCTCGTCCTCGAACTCGCCCTCCTCCTCCACCTCTTCAATGGAGTAATCCCCGGCCAGTTCGTCCTCCACCAGCACCTCGTCGCCCACGGCAAGGTCGGGCGCGTAGCCTCCCTCGTCCTCGTCGTAGTTCTGCTTGAGGTCTATCTCGTTGCCCTCTTCGTCCTGCACCACCATGTCGAGGCCCAGGCTCTGCAATTCCTTTATCAGCACGCGGAAACTCTCGGGAATGCCGGCGCGGGGCACGCTTTGGCCCTTCACAATGGCCTCGTAGGTCTTCACGCGGCCCACCACGTCATCGCTCTTCACCGTGAGAATCTCCTGCAGGGTGTAGGCCGCGCCGTAGGCTTCCAGCGCCCACACCTCCATCTCGCCGAATCGCTGCCCGCCGAACTGGGCCTTGCCGCCCAGGGGCTGCTGCGTTACCAGGCTGTATGGGCCGGTGCTGCGGGCGTGAATTTTATCGTCCACCAGGTGGTGCAGCTTCATGTAATACATATAGCCCACGGTCACGCGGTTGTCGAACTTTTCGCCGGTGCGCCCATCGTACACCACGCTCTTGCCGTCGGCGGCAAGGCCCGCCTTCACCAGGCACTCCTGTATGTCGTCCTCCTCGGCGCCGTCGAACACCGGGCTCATAATTTTCCAGTTCAGCGCCTTTGCGGCCAGGCCAAGGTGTACTTCCAGCACCTGGCCGATATTCATGCGGCTGGGCACGCCCAGGGGGTTCAGCACAATGTCCAGCGGGGTGCCGTCCTCCAGGAAGGGCATGTCCTCCTGCGGCAGAATGCGGGACACCACGCCCTTGTTGCCGTGGCGGCCGGCCATCTTGTCGCCCACGCTTATCTTGCGCTTCTGCGCAATATAGCAGCGCACCACCTCGCGCACGCCGGGCTGCAATTCGTCGCTGTTTTCGGGCGTGAACACCTTCACGTCCACAATGATGCCGTACTCGCCGTGGGGCACGCGCAGCGAGGTGTCGCGCACCTCGCGGGCCTTCTCGCCGAAGATGGCGCGCAAAAGGCGCTCCTCGGGGGTCAGCTCGGTTTCGCCCTTCGGCGTCACCTTGCCCACCAGAATGTCCCCGGCCGTCACCTCGGCGCCTATGCGGATGATGCCGCGCTCGTCGAGGTCTTTCAGGGCGTCCTCGCCCACGTTGGGAATGTCGCGGGTAATCTCCTCGGGCCCCAGCTTCGTCTCGCGGGCCTCCTGCTCGTACTCCTCTATGTGGATGGAGGTGTACACATCGTCGCGCACCATCTTCTCGTTGATGAGCACGGCGTCCTCGTAGTTGTAGCCCTCCCAGGTCATAAAGCCGATAAGGGCGTTTTTGCCGAGGGAAATCTCGCCGTTGGCCGTGGCCGGGCCGTCGGCTATCACCATGCCGGCCTTTACCTTGTCACCTTTTTCCACTATCGGGCGCTGGTTCACGCAGGTGCCCTGGTTCGAGCGCATGAACTTGACAAGGTCGTAGCTGTCAATCTCGCCCTTGCCGGCCCGCACCACTATTTCGCCGGCGGTCACCTTTTCCACCACGCCGTCGCGCTTGGCCAGCACCACCACGCCGCTGTCGCAGGCGGCCTTGTACTCCATGCCCGTGGCGATGATGGGCTGCTCGGGAATCAGCAGCGGCACGGCCTGGCGCTGCATGTTACTGCCCATCAGCGCACGGTTGGCGTCGTCGTTCTCCAAAAAGGGGATCATGGCCGTCGCCACCGAAACCACCATCTTCGGCGAAACGTCCATGTAGTCGGCCTTTTCGCGGTCGGTTTCAATAATCAAATCGCGGTAGCGGGCGTGTACGCGGGGTCGGGCAAAGCAGCCCTTTTCGTCCAGCGTCTCGTTGGCCTGGGCCACCACATACTCGTCCTCCACGTCGGCGGTCATGTACTCCACCACGTCGGTCACAACGCCCGTGGCCTTGTCCACCTTGCGGAAAGGCGCTTCCACAAAGCCATACTCGTTGATGCGCGCGAAGGTGGCCAGGTATGAGATAAGGCCGATGTTGGGGCCTTCCGGCGTCTCGATGGGGCACATGCGGCCGTAGTGGCTGTAGTGCACGTCGCGCACCTCAAAGCCGGCGCGGTCGCGGCTGAGGCCGCCGGGGCCAAGGGCCGAAAGGCGGCGCTTGTGCGTCAGCTCGGCCAGCGGGTTGTTTTGATCCATAAACTGGGAGAGCGGTGACGAGCCGAAGAACTCCTTGATGGCGCTGGTGACGGGGCGGATATTGATAAGCCCCTGCGGGGTGACGCTCTCAAGCTCCTGCGCCTGCAGCATCATGCGCTCGCGAATCACGCGCTCCATGCGGGAGAAGCCAATGCGGAACTGGTTCTGCAAAAGCTCGCCCACGCTGCGGATGCGGCGGTTGCCCAGATGGTCGATGTCGTCGGTGGTGCCGATGCCCCATGCCAGGCCGTTGAGGTAGTTCACCGAGGCAAGAATATCGTCTACGGTGATGGTGCGGGAAATCAGGCGGTCGCGGTTTTGGCGCAGCAGTTCCTTGCGCTCCGCGTCGTCGGCGCTCTGCTCCATAATTTCCTGCAGCACCGTGAAGTTCACTTTGTCGGTAATGCCCACCTCGGCGCGCACGTCGAAGCCCAGGAAGGGCGCGGCCTCCACCACGCCGTTCGAGATGACCTTCACTTCCTTGTCCTCGATGTTGAGGTACACGGCGGAGATACCGGCGCGCTCCACTTCTTCGGAGACGGGGCGGGTGATGGCCTCCCCCGCCGCGCACAAAAGCTCGCCCGTCATCGGGGCAATGATGTCCCGCGCCGCCGTAAAGCCGCTGATGCGGCGGGCGATGGCCAGCTTTTTGTTCATCTTGTAGCGCCCAAAGCGCGAGAGGTCGTAGCGGTGAGGGTCGAAGAAGAGGTTGTTGATATGAGTCTGGGCGCTCTCCACGGTGGGCGGCTCGCCCGGGCGAAGCTTCCGGTAGGTTTCCAAAAGGCCCTCGTCCACGTTCTTGGCGGGGTCTTTGGCAATGGTGGCCTCAATGCGCTCATCGTCTCCAAAGAAATCGCGTATCTGCGCGTCCTCTCCAATGCCCAAAGCGCGCACGAACACCGTCACCGGCAGCTTGCGGGTTTTGTCTATGCGCACGCTGAACACGTCCTGGCTGTCGGTCTCATATTCCAGCCAGGCGCCCCGGTTGGGGTTCAGGGTGGCGGTGAACAGCTTTTTGCCGGTTTTGTCGTAGCTCTCGCCAAAATAGACGCCCGGGCTGCGCACCAGCTGGGAAACAATCACGCGCTCGGCGCCGTTGATGATAAAGGTGCCGCTCTCGGTCATCAGGGGGAAATCCCCCATGAAGATTTCCTGCTCCTTCACCTCGCCGGTCTCCCGGTTCAAAAGGCGCGTGGTTACGCGCAGGGGCGCGGCGTAGGTCACGTCGCGGTCCTTGCATTCCTTAATGGAGTATTTGGGTTGGTTGTCCAGCCTGTAGCCGATGAAGTCCAGCACCAGGTTGCCGGTGTAGTCCTCCACGGCGCCCACGTCCCGGAATACTTCCTTCAGCCCCTCGTCCAGGAACCACTGGTAAGAGTTTTTCTGCACCTCAATGAGGTTGGGCATATCCAGCACTTCTTCAATGCGGGAAAAACTCATGCGTTCGGTCGTACCAAGCTTAACAGGCTTGACATTCACCATAATCCGAGACCCTCTTCTTATCTCAAAAATTCCTGCTATCCGAATAAACAATTAAAGCTGCATCAAGACCTGCGGCAAGGCAAAAGCAAACCCAAACCCCCCAAAACGCAGAAAACGGGCACAAATACTGTGCACCTTACACAATTCGCGTGTGGTGATTTTCTCCATTTTAGTCAATTTTTCTAGCCGCGGCGCACATTGAGCCATCATGATGCAAGAATACATTATATTACAGCATCCGCCCCCTGTCAACCGGGTGTTTTTCGTTTTTTTGGCGCTGTACGCACGGGGCCGTGTATTGTTTAGTCGTTAGTTGTTGGGGTTATTCTGAGCGAAGCGAAGAATCTTGCCCTGCGCTTGGGCCAAAGATTCTTCGCCTGCGGCTCAGAATGACAAAATTCAGGCAGAACAGCGCAGTACCCCGCGCCGCAGCCACAGGGGCTGTTGCAAGGCGTACCGCCATGCCACAGCCCCTGTTGTCCGTTCGTTTTTGAATTGGAGTCCATTGAGCTTGGATGCTTTCCTTTCAAACCCCCGCGGCCTCCCCATCCAGCAGGCTCTGGAAATCCACCCCGGCAAGCTGGGCGTTCACACTTTCGCTGATGCGCCCAAAGGCCCGGCGAAAGCCGCAGCTCTCGTCCTCCATGCCGCAAGCGGCCCCGCCGCCCAGGCAGCGGCACATCAGGTAGGGCCCGTCCACGGCGCACAGCACGTCCCGCAGGCTTATTTCGGCGGGCGGGCGGGCCAGCTCGTAGCCGCCCCGGTTGCCCTTAAAGCTGTTCACAATGCCCGCCGCCGAAAGCTTCCCGAGTATCTTCAGGGAAAAGCGCAGGCTCACGTCCACTTCCTGGCTGATGCCGCGCGCGTCCCGCCGCCGGCCGCTTTTGGCCAGGCATTGCACAATGCGGGCGGCATAGTCCGCCTCTTGGGTGATGTACATCTTTCCTCCAATGCCCGGCAGGCTGAGAGACACCGCCAGCATGGCCTGCCCCGCGCCAAAGTATACCGTTTTACTATACTTTAATTTTACCAAAGGCCCGCAGCTTTGTCAAACCCCGCGCCGCGCTGTTATCTCTATTCCGTTGTCATTTTTAAGAATGACCGCCCCGGCGGGACATCGTGCTGCGCAAATGCCCGGCGCAACACCCCAAAGCAAGAAACTGTTTGCCAAGCGGCCCGCAAACTGCGATAATGGTGTCATCACCAATCACCAACAGAGGAGTGTGAGCCGATGGAATCTGTGTTTTCTCAAATGAACGCCCTTCCGCTGTTTCTTTTTGCCGGCGGCATCTTGCTGTTCATCAGCCTGATGTGCGTGGTGTTCATCGTTAAAAGCTATCGCGCGGGCCTGGCCATGGGCATGGATAAAAAGGTGCTGCGGCGCGCCGCCACTTCCAGCGCCACCTTCACCGTTCTGCCCAGCATCAGCATCCTTTTGGGGGTCATCGCCCTTTCCGGTTCGCTGGGCCTGCCGCTCAGCTGGCTGCGCCTGTCGGTCATCGGGGCGCTGCAATACGAGCTGAACGTGGCCGATATCGCCGCGCAGAATCTCGGCGCAGGGGGCCTGCAACTGGCGGAAATGACCATCGGCCGCTTCGCCACCATCGCCCTGATTATGACGGTGGGCATTCTTGCGGGCGGCCTGTGCAGCGTCTTCTTCCTGAAACCCTACTTAAAAAAACTGCAAAAGCGCCCGCAGGGCAGCGTCAGCCCTCCGGGAGCAAAGCGCCGCAGCTTTGGCGACGTTGCCATGGTGGCGATGTTCGTGGGCCTGTGCAGCGCCTACATCGGCTCCTACATCGGCAGCCTTACGCGCCTGGGCAACTATATGCCCCTTGCCACGGCGGCGGTGGCGGCCGCCGTTATGGCGGTGTTCGAATATTTCACCGTGAAAAAGAAGAAGGCCTGGCTAGATAATTTCAGCGTGGCAAGCAGCATGCTCGTCGCCATGGCGGCCGCCGTGGTCATCAATCTCGCCGCAGGAGGTGCATCCGCATGAACGCAGAACAGCAGCGCGAATACTACGAAAGCATCAACAAGCAGTTCCACCTTCTGGGCCGCGTCACCGTCCTCATCGGCATGGCGGCACTGGTGGCCTTCCCCTTCTTCATCAGCGCGCTGTACGGCGCGTCCATCGATTGGCCCGGCTTCGCCAGGGGCATCCTGAACGTGGGCATCATCTACTACCCCGTGGGCATCGTGGAGTTTTTGGTGTTCGCCCCCATGGTGGGCGTCGGCGGCACCTATCTGTCCTTCCTCACCGGCAACCTGGCCAACCTGAAAATCCCCTGCGCCATCAACTCGCGCGATATCGCCCAGGTGGAAAGCGGCACGCCCGAGGCCGAGGTCGTCTCCACCATCAGCATCGCCACCAGCGCGCTGGTTACCATGCTGGTGCTGTTTTTGGGCGTGATGCTCATCGTGCCGCTGACGCCGATATTGGAGATGCCGCTGTTACAGCCGGCCTTTGGCAACGTGGTGGCGGCGCTTTTCGGCGCGCTGGGGCTGAAATACTTCGCCAAGGAACCCAAAATAGCCCTTGTGCCCCTTGTGCTGATGAGCCTTCTGTGCGTGCTGGTTCCCTCCATGATTTCCCAAACCAGCATTCTCATCATCCCGGCAGGCCTTCTGGCGCTGGGCGTGGGCTTTTTCCTGTTCAAAAAGAACCAGCTGCGTTCGCTTTAATTATAGAGAAAAGCCTGTATTCACAGCGCGAGGCGCCGTGAATACAGGCTCTTGAGGAGAGGAACGGTGGTACTGTATGCCCGTACTTTATGTCATTATTGGGCTTTTGGGGCTTGTTCTTGTTTTGCTCACTGTGTGCCTCGTCCGGGCGCTGGCGCTGAAAGCCACCCCAGCCAAAACCGCCCAAATCACGAAGGAACCCGACGAGCGCGACTACGCCTACGCCGAGCGCCTGGCCGCCATGATTCGCTGCGAGACCATCTCCAGCCGGGACGAGCCCGATCGCGCCAAGTTCTACGCCCTGCACAAGGTGCTGGCCGAGCTGTTCCCCCACCTGCACGCCGCCTGCGAAAAGCACGAATTCGACGGCAGCCTCTTGTTCAAATGGCCGGGTGCGGACAAGGCAGACCCCATTCTGCTGATGAGCCATCAGGACGTGGTGGAAGCCGGCGGCGAGTGGCAACACCCGCCCTTTGGCGGCGAGGTGGCCGAGGGCCGGGTGTGGGGCCGCGGCACGGTGGACACCAAGGGCAACCTTTTTTGCATCATGCAGGCGGTGGAGGAACTGATTGCCGAGGGCTTCACCCCGGCCTGCGACGTTTACGTTGCCGGCAGCTGCACCGAGGAGATACTGGGCTTTGGCGGCGGCGCGCCAGCCACGGCCGCCTGGTTGAAAGAACAAGGCGTACGCCTGCGCTTTTTGCTGGACGAGGGCGGCATGATCATGTCAAAGCCCATCGGCGGCCTTGAGGGCACCTACGGCATGGTGGGCGTGCTGGAAAAAGGCTATGGCGACCTCAAATTCATCGGCAAAAGCGGCGGCGGCCACGCCAGTGCGCCGGGCAAAAACACCCCGCTGGTGCGGCTGGGGCGCTTCATGGCAAGAGTGGATAAAAAATCCCCCTTCACCGCGAAGCTGAACCCCACGGTGCGGGAGATGTTCCGCCGCTTTGCCCCCAACATGAACTTCGGCCTCAAGCTGGTGATGGCGAACCTTTGGCTCTTTGGCCCTGTGCTGCCGCGCCTTTTGCCCGCCATCAGCCCGGTGGCCGGCGCCATGGTGAAAACCACCATCGCCTTCACCACCGCCGCCGGCAGCAACGGCCTGAACGTGCTGCCGCAGGAGGCCTACGTCACCGGCAACCTGCGCTTCATCCCCCACCAGAACAGGGACGAAAGCGTCCGCATCATCAGCGAACTGGCGCGCGAATATCAGCTTGAAACCGAAATACTGCAAGCCAACAGCGCCTGCCCGGCGGTGAGCCACGAGGGCGAGGGCTTTCGCCTGGTGGAGGCGGTGATGGCCGAGGTGTACCCCGGCGTGGGCGTGAGCCCCTATGTGATGACCGGCGGCACCGACGCCCGCTTTTATACCGACATATGCGACAGCGCCCTGCGCTTCGCCCCGCTGTACATCAATAAGCAGCAGTTCGAAAGCATCCACGGCCTCAACGAAAACATCGACGTCGCCGCCCTCGGGCTCGGGGTCACATTCTTCCGTCGCGTTATCCAAAGCGCCTGAGTACGCTTTACTTGAAAGGACAGCACCCATGTTTCAAAAAATAACCGACGTACAGGCGCTTCCCGGCCTGAAATTGAAAGCTCGCTTTGCAGACGGCGCGGTGAAGGTGTACGACGTTGCTCCGCTGCAAAAGGAGTTTCCGGTTTTTAGTGCCTTTTCCGCAACTCCCGGCCTGTTTGAAGGTGTCCGTCTGGGCGCGGGCGGCTATGGCGTGGTGTGGAATGATGAACTGGATTTGGCCGCCGAAGAAATTTGGCAAAACGGCCAACTGGTGCAAAGGGAACCCTCATAATTATCTCACGCAGCAATCTATCTATAAACGTAAAAAGCGCCGGGGTTTGCATTTTTCTTGCCCCGGCGCTCTTGTTATATTTACAAATCCAGCAGCCGCCTCAAGAAATTCCTCAGCGCGGCGCCTTCCTCCTCCTCGTCTCCGCTGCTCTCCTCCAATCGCTCCAGGTAAACGGTGAAGCGCGCGTCGCTGTATATCATCTCTCCGCCCTCGATGGGCAGCAGCACTTCTTCCTCCTCAAAGCTGCACACCACGTCGCCGCCCTGCAGCTTCCACTTGCCCTCGCGGGCCTCGCCGTCGGTCTCGCCGCCGTCGCCGTATACCACCTGCAGCGACGCATCGCCAAAGGTTTTCAGTTCCAAATTCACCCGCCCGTTCCGGCAGGCGTTGTCGCTGGCCTCCACCCGCAGGGTGCGCCAGCTGCCGGCCACGTCTTTCCCCGCGCCGAACAGGCCGCAGCCCGCCAGCGTCAGCGCCAGCACGGCGCACAGCGCCAATGCCGCCATTCCACGCTTCTTCATGCCTGTGCTCCTTATGGCATTACGCCTTGTTGTTGCCGCATTATCGCTGCATTCCCCTGCGTCATCGCCTAGTCGAGAAAATCCCGCAGTTTCTTCGAGCGGCTGGGATGCCGCAGCTTGCGCAGGGCCTTGGCCTCTATCTGGCGAATGCGCTCGCGGGTGACGCGGAACTCCTTGCCCACCTCTTCCAGCGTGCGGGGCCGGCCGTCTTCAAGGCCGAAGCGCAGCCGCAGCACCTTTTCCTCGCGCGGGGTGAGGGTTTGCAGCACGCCGGCCAGCTGCTCCTTCAGCAGTGTGTGGCTGGCGGCCTCGGCGGGCACGGGGGCGTCCTCGTCGGGGATAAAGTCCCCCAAATGGCTGTCCTCCTCCTCGCCGATGGGCGTCTCAAGGCTCACCGGCTCTTGGGCCACGCGCATAATTTCGCGCACCTTCTCCACCGGCATGTCCAGTTCCTCGGCAATCTCGTCGGCGGTGGCCTCGTGGCCGTTGCGGTGCAATAGCTGGCTGCTCACCTTCTTCACCTTGTTGATGGTTTCCACCATGTGCACCGGGATGCGGATGGTGCGGGCTTGGTCGGCAATGGCGCGGGTGATGGCCTGGCGAATCCACCAGGTGGCGTAGGTGGAGAATTTGAAGCCCTTGGTGTGGTCGAACTTCTCCACGGCCTTGATGAGGCCGAGGTTCCCCTCCTGAATCAAATCCAAAAACTGCATGCCCCGGCCCACATAGCGTTTGGCGATGGACACCACCAGCCGCAGATTGGCCTCGCTCAGGCGTTTTTTGGCTATGTCGCCGTCGCTGCCGCCGGCCTGAATGCGGATGGCCAGCGCCACCTCCTCCTCGCTGGTGAGCAGCGGCACCCGGCCTATCTCTTTCAGGTAAACCTTCACCGGGTCGTCAATGGCCACGCCCTCGGCGGAAAGCTCGCTCTCGAACTGATCGGTGTTTTCCTCGGTGAGCTTGAAGGTTTCTCCCTCGGCCTCCGGCTCGTCCACTATCTCGATGTTGTGGGCGTCCAGCGTTTCGTAAAGCTTGTCCACCTGCTCCACGTCGAAGCCTATTTCCTCCAGCGCGTCGTTAATTTCCTTGGTGGTGAGGCGCTGGTTGCGCTTGCCGGTCTCCACCAGTTCGCGTATCACATTCTTCTTTTCAGCCATGCTATTCTCCTTTAACTTGTCATCGCTTGCTTAAAACAAGTCCCCTTCATCCCCCGGCGGGGCGGCGCCGCCCAGCTTGGCCCGGCGCTTTTCGTCCATGTATCGGCGCAATTCCTCGTCGCTCAGGCCGGCTTTGTCCACGCTTTCGGCCCCGGCGTCGCGTATGCGCCCAATGAACATCTCCACGTCCCGCGCCTCGAAGCCGGTGTCGTAGTTCTGGGCCAGCACCTTGCCCAAAAGGGCCACGGTTTTATCCGGCAATTCGCCCGATAGGGTAGCGAGGTCGATGTATTCCCCCGCCTCGTGCCGGTTTAATATCAGCGCGTAGGCTTCGGCCATGCCGGGGCTTAAAAGCTGGCCCGGGGCCAGGCTTTGGGCCGCCATGGGGGCAAAGGCCGCGGCGTCCTTCAAAAGGGCGGCCACCAGTTGCTGCTCGGCAAAGGCCACGCCCAGCGCCCGGCTGCCCGCGCCGTAGGGCAGGCTTATTCCGGCGGCCAGGCCCTCGTTTTTCATGCGCTTTTCCCGCTCTTTGGCCAGGCGCCTTCTGCGGCTGCGCTGCACGGTTTCCAGTTGGCTCAGCACCGCCGCCTTGGCCACGTCGGTTTCCTCGGCAATGCGCCCGGCGTAGATGTCCTGCTCGGCGGGCAGGGCCTGCGCCGCCAATATTTCCAGCGCCTCGCGTATGTAGGCCGCGCGGGCGTCCGGCGCGCTGAAATCGTGCTTCTGCTTCGCCTTGCCCAGGGCGTATTCTATGGTGTTGCCGCTGCCTTCCAGCAATTGGTCGAAGCGGCCGGGGCCGTAGGTTTTGATGAACTCGTCGGGGTCTTTCGCGCCGGGCAAATCCAGCACGCGCACCTTTAGCTGGGTCTGTTCCAACACGCCAATGGCCCGCGCCGTGGCCTTCTGCCCGGCCTCGTCGCTGTCGTAGCAAATAACGGCCTCCTCGGCGTAGTCGGCAATCAGCTTGGCCTGCTCGGCAGTGAGGGCCGTGCCGAGGGTGGCCACGGCAGTGGTGAAGCCCGCCTGGTGCAGGCTGATGACGTCCATGTAGCCCTCGGCCAGAATAAAACGCTTGGAGGCGTTTTTGCGCGCGAGGTTGAGCGCGAAGAGGTTGCGGCTTTTCTTGAACACGGCGGTGTCGCTGCTATTCAGGTACTTGGGGCCGCGCCCCTCCCCCATGGCCCGCCCACCAAAGGCGATAACGTTGCCCCGCAAATCGATGATGGGGAACATCACCCGGCCACGGAAGCTGTCGTACAGCGCGCCGCGCTCGTTCTTTTTGCACAGGTTTGCGTCCACCAGCTCGTCCTCGCCAAAGCCAAGGGCCTTCATGTGGTCCCGCAGTCGTCCGCCTCCCTCGGCGGCCCAGCCAAGGCCGAAGCGCCGGATGGTGCCGTCTTCAAGCCCGCGCCCGCGCAGATAGCCGCGTGCCTCGCGGCCGTCCTCGGTGTTCAGCTGCGCGGCGTAAAACTTCGCTGCCTCGCGGTTCGCGGCCAAAACGCGCCCGCGCCATTTGGCGGCGCTGTCGTCTTCGTCCGGCATGGGCATGCCCACCCGCGCCGCCAAAAACTTCACGGCCTCCACATAGTCAAGGTTCTGGATGAGCTTGATAAAGGTGATGGCGTCTCCCCCCGCGCCGCAGCCGAAGCAGTAGAAGCTGGCGGTTTCGGGGTACACGTAGAAAGAGGGCGTCTTTTCGTTGTGGAAGGGGCACAGGCCCTTCTCCATGCGGCCCGCGCGGCGCAGCTGCACATAAGTCCTCACCAGCTCGGTAATATCCGTTCGGCGGGACAGTTCGGCCAAATAATCTTGGGAGATTGCCATGATATTCCTTAACAAACAGTCGTTAGTCTTTAGTCATTACTCGTTAGTGAGGGCAGGAATTTCTCGCATTATCTGCTGAAATTTTAATTCCTTGTCATTCTGAGGAGCGAAGCGACGAAGAATCCTTGGCCTATCGCCTTAATCCAGCCAAAAGATTCTTCACTTCGTTTAAAATGACATCTGCGCCGCTAGCCGTCGGCCTCGGAAGGGGCGTTAATCTCCCAGCTTTGGGGGACGAAAAGGTTCTGGAAGGTACGGATGGCGTAGTTGTCGGTCATGCCGGAGATATAGTCGGTCACGGCGCGCTCGGGCCCCTCCTGCTGCACAATTTGCAGGTAGAAGCCGGGCATGGCGCCGGGGCTTTGCATAAAATAGCCATAAAGCTCGGCAATCAGCTTCTCCACTTTCCGCTCCTCGGCCTTGGCCGTGGGGTCCACATACACCGTGGCATACATGAAGTCGTGCAGGGCGAGGTAATGCCTTTCCACCTCGGGGGCCATCTTCACCTCGCCACCGGCGCTGTTTTCCACCAGCGAGGTGATGAGCGTGGTGATGCGCCGGGACTTTGTGGCCCCCAGCACCGCCACAATGTCCTGTGGCAGCCCATCCTCCCGCAGCACCCCGGCCGACATGGCATCCTCGATGTCGTGGTTCATGTAGGCGATGCGGTCGGCATAGCGCACCAGGCGGCCCTCGGGTGTGGCGGCCCACTCGCCGCCTGTGTGGCGGGCAAAGCCCTCCAGCACCTCGGCGGTCAGGTTCAGGCCGTGATGGTCTTTTTCCAGCCTTTGCGCCACGCGCACGCTCTGCTCGTAATGGCGAAAGCCCCCGGGGTTCAGCACGTTCAGCGCCCGCTCCCCGGCGTGGCCGAAGGGTGTATGGCCAAGGTCGTGCCCCAGGGCGATGGCCTCGGTGAGGTCTTCGTTCAGGCGCAGGGCGCGGGCCGCCGTGCGGGCTATCTGGCTCACTTCCAGCGTGTGGGTCAGGCGGGTGCGGTAGTGGTCGCCCTCGGGCGCCAAAAACACCTGGGTCTTCTGTTTCAGGCGGCGGAAGGCTTTAGAGTGAATGATGCGGTCGCGGTCTCGCTGGAACACGGTGCGCAGGGGGCAGTCTTCCTCAGCTCGCGTGCGCCCCGCGCTGTTTTCGCTCAGCGTGGCGAAGGGGCCAAGGGTCTGCCGCTCTATTTCCATGGTTCTCAGCCTGGGTTCCACCTCTGCCCGCCTTTCCGCAAGAAACCGGAGCGCAAATTCCGCTCCGGCAAAGTCTTGCATATTTTGCCCTCATAATACTATATACGACGCAGAGGGCCGATACCCTTTAAGAAAATTTTAACAATTCAGGATTATTTCTGCACATACGGATGATTGCCAGACCAAACACAAATTTTTGCGTCTTTCCCAAGACGAATGCTGCCTTTGGCAAGCAGCATTTCAAAGTCTGCCCTTGTATAAAGAATACCCTTCCATTTTGGGAAGCGTTTAATGCAATGTAAAATTATTCTATCAGCGAAAATTTCATCCAGATATTCAAGAGCTTCCGTCGCAAATAGCCCTTCATAAAAATTGCTCCCTGGATAATGAACTTTCACTCTAAAAGCGCAATCTTCTCTTACATCCTGAAAATCTGCGCCTGCTTCTAAATACTCTTCTTCAATATCTCCAAAGTCATTTTCGTCGCGCCAATCATTCAAGTCGCCTGTTATCGAAATATCACCAAAATCTTTGTTTTCTGCCGCAAACCAAGCTTCTTTGCCATTCTCCGCAATTGTAAATTTATTGGGATATTTTAGTTCAAGCCTTTCGATAAAAGTCAGCCTTTTTTCTTCACTCATGTTTTTCCCCCCTTCTGTTTTTTTTGATTACGTCAAATCGGGAAATCGAATAAAGTACAAATTCCCTGCGCCTACCGAATATGCCAATACTGCCTGTCGAGGTTGCGGTACTGCACGGCCTCGCTTACATGCGCGGCGTCCACAGTTTCCGCGCCGTCCAAATCGGCGATGGTGCGCGCCACGCGCAGCACCTTATCGTAGCCTCTGGCGGAAAGGCCCAGCTTCTCGAAGGCGGCTTTCAGCATCGCCTGGGCGCGGGGCGTCAGGGCGGCGGCGCTGCGCAGGGCCTCCCCGGCCAGGGCGCTGTTGGGCGGCGCGGCCTTGCCGCCGGCGCGCCAGGCGGCAAAGCGCCGCGCGGCCAGCACCCGCTGCCTTATTGCCTCGCTGCCTTCGCCCCCCGCCGGGGCGCTGATGGCGTCGTATTCCACCGGCTGCACCGTCACGTGCAAATCTATGCGGTCCAGCAAGGGGCCGCTCACCTTGTGCAGATAGCGTTCCACCGCCGGGCCAAGGCAGCGGCACTCCTTCTGCGGGTGGCCGAAATAGCCGCAGGGGCAAGGGTTCATGGCCGCCACCAGCATAAAGCGGCAGGGGTAGGTGACGCTTCCGGCCACGCGGCTCACGGTGACGCAGCCGTCCTCCATGGGCTGGCGCAGGGTTTCAAGAGCCTCGCGCTTAAATTCGGGCAGCTCGTCCAAAAACAAGACGCCGTTGTGCGCCAGGCTTATCTCCCCCGGCCGCAAATTGCTGCCGCCCCCCGCCAGCGCCGCATAGCTCACCGAATGGTGCGGCGCGCGGAAGGGCCGCTCGGCGATAAGACGCCCGCCTTCCAGCAGCCCGGCCACCGAGTAGACCTTGCTGGTTTCCACGGCCTCGGCGTGGCCGATGGGCGGCAAGATGCCCGGCAGACGCTTTGCCAGCATGCTTTTGCCCGCCCCCGGCGCGCCCACCATGATGACGTTGTGCAGCCCGGCGGCGGCTATCTCCATGGCGCGGCGGGCCTCCGGCTGGCCGTGCACGTCGGCAAAGTCCGGCGGCGGGGCCTCCTGTGCCGCACCGGCGGCGGCCCCGGCCGCATAGGGCGCAAGGCTGGCTTTGCCCATCAGGTGGGCTGCCACCTGCCCGGCGTCCTTCACCGGGTACACGGCAAGGCCCTCGGCGGCGGCGGCTTCGGCGGCGTTGGCCTCGGGCAAAAACAGCTTCTTGATGCCTGCGGCGGCGCAGCACAGCGCCATGGGCAGCACGCCGCGCACCGCGCGCACCCGGCCGTCCAGGCTCAGTTCGCCGATGAAGGCGCAGTCCGCCGGCGGCGGAGGCATTTGCTCGCTGGCGGCCAGTATGCCCAGCAGCAGGGGCAAATCGTACACCGGGCCGGTTTTGCGAATGTCGGCGGGGGCCAGGTTCACGGTCACCCGGCTGGACGGGTAGGCAAAGCCCAGGTTGCGCAGGGCGCTGCGCACGCGGTCGGCGGCTTCTTTCACGGCGCTGTCCGGCAGGCCCACCACGGCTATCTGGGGCAGGCCGCCCGATATATCCACCTCGGCTGTCACCACAAAGCCGTCCAGCCCGCGCGTGCCAAGGCTGTACAGTTTGGCAAACATCTCCACGCCCCCCTCTTTCGTCCCCTTTTCACCCTATTTCCAAATGATACCGCAAATTTCGCCGGGCTTCAACTGCTTTCCTCCGGCAGCGGATTCGGGTATACTAATGATGTACCCGCGAAAAGCGCAAAAAGAAAGCCGGGGCCTTGCGTGGCCTCGGGCTTCCGGTTCGTTCTATATACAGGGGGGGCGCAGCCTGCCCCGTGAAACGAGGTGGCGTGTGGGCGCATATGTTGTAACAGACGAGGCCATCCCCCGCGTGGTGGAACAATATGCCGACATGGTGCTGCGCATCGCCTATCAGAACCTGCGCGCCCGTGCCGACGCCGAGGACGTGGTGCAGGACGTGTTCCTGCGCCTTGTGAAGCAGCCCGCTTTTACGGACGAAGCCCATCTCAAGGCCTGGCTTATCCGCGTGGCGGTGAACCGCTGCAAGGATTTGAATAAATCCGCCTGGAGCCGCAAAACCATCCCCCTGGAGGAGGACTTCCCCACGGCCGGCCCCGAGGCCGCCGGCGTGATGGAGGAACTTGCGCAACTGAAAGAGGCCGACCGCAACGTGCTTTACCTCTATTACTACGAAAAATTCACCGTGCCCGAAATTGCCGCGATGCTGGGCGAAAAAGAAAGCGCCGTCGGTTCGCGGCTGAACCGGGCGCGCCAAAAGCTGAAAAGCATTCTGATAGAAGGAGGCTACCAACATGCCTGATACAAGCTACCAAGCCGCGATGAACGGCATCGTCGCCTCCGACGAGCTCAAAAGCCAACTGGTGGCGGCCATGCGCCGCGCCCGCGCGGCGCTGCCCGCCGGGGCCGCCGCGCCTGCCGAGGATGAATCCCCCTCCCCCGCCGGTAAACCAAAAGGCAGGGCCAGGGCGCTCTATTTCCGCGTGGGAGCCACGCTGGCCGCCTGCGCGGTGCTTACCGTGGCGGGGGTGCTGCTGGCCGGGCGCGCCGGCATGGGCAGCGCGGCCCCTGGGGCCGAGGCGGCCATGGACGCCGCCGCGCCCGCCGGCGCCAACGATGAAGCCGCCCCGGCTGATGAACCCCCCGCCCCGGCGGCGGCGCCACAGGCGCCTGATATGGAGGGCGGCGCGGTGTTGCCCGTTCTCCCGCCCCCCGCGCTCCATACGGACGGCATGGGCTTCGAAGGCTATATGGCTTATTCGGCGGACGAACTGGTGAACGGCAACCCCTGGTCGCCCGGCGCGCAGCTTTCCAGCCTGCCGGTGTTCACGAACGCCGCGCCGCGCGATATGAGCGGGAAGTTTGGCGGCGGCCTCTCTCAAAGCGAAATGGAGGCCGAAGCCCGCCGGGCCGCCGAGGCGCTGGGCTTTGAGATATTGTCGATAAAGCCCCTGCCCGGCGAGGCGGAGAAAAAGGCCGCCAACGAAAAAGACGCCGCCGAGGCCGGCCCCGCCAGGCTGGACGGTGTTTCTGCCGAAACTTCCGGCGGCGGTATCGACGTGAGGCCCGACGGCGCGGTGACGGTGTGGCTGGAGCCGCCCGTGGCCCTTCCTCCGCAGTACAGCTTCACCTACCACAACACCAGCTACGCCGAGGCCGAGGCCACGCTCGGCTATTTGGCCAAACAGTACGCCGCCCTGGCCGCGATGGAGGCCCCCACGGCCGACGTAGGCGGCGGAGACTACACCTTCAGCGGTGAGCAGGGTTACTCCTTCAATCTCTACGAGGGCGCCAAAAGCCTTGAGGAACGCATACTGGGCTACCACTTTAACCGCGTCACTTTCTCCCAAACCGAGGACGGCCAACTGTTCATCATCCGCCTCACCCGCACAAACCTCACCCAAAAGCTGGGGGACTACCCCATCATCAGCGAGGCAGAGGCCCAGTCACTTCTGGAAGCGGGCCACTACCTCACCACCGTGCCCGAGGCCATGCCCGGCGCGGCCTACATCGCCAAGTGTGAACTGGTATATCGCAGCGGCGTGATGGAAGAGGTTTTCATGCCCTACTACCGCTTTTATGTGGAAATACCGGGCATGGAACAGGAAAACGGCCTAAAGACCTACGGCGCCTACTACGTGCCCGCCGTGGCCGCCGAATACCTCGAAGCCCTCCCCCTGTGGGACGGCAGCTTCAATAGTTAAATCAATCTAAAGTTGAATCAATTTAATAATCCAAACTCAAAGCACTTCCAGTTCCCAGTCGTCCCATTCGTCGTCGGTTGCCCCATCGCCCGGCCAGGGTGAATCGATGGCGAAGGCCTGCCTGGCCCAGCCAAGCATGCGGCGCAGCGCGCCTTTATCCAGTTGCAGGGTTTTTTCTTCCATATCGTCCTCCCTTTCGTTCAGCGCCGGCCAGCCATGCCAGCCGCATATATAAACCGCGCAAAATCGATGCAAAGCTTTGGAGCAATCCCGCAAGCCATGCGTCTGTTCTCTTGCGTTAAATGCAGTGTACCAGCGCCATGTTTCCGTTATGTATCGGCGTCGGCAGAAATTTCCCGAACAAATTCAAAACAAATTCCAAACAAGTGCCGCGTCAATCTTGACAAGCCCCACCGGTTTTTGGTAATATAATCGGGCGGGGCAAGCGAGGCGAAGCCAAGCCCACGGCACGGCAGCAAGGCGTCAAGCGGTTGACTGGCATCTGAAAATTGAAGCAGGAACGACGAATGTGGGGGCGTAGCTCACCTGGGAGAGCGCTTGAATGGCATTCAAGAGGTAAGGGGTTCGATCCCCCTCGTCTCCACCACAACACCCCGTAGACGAACC
>QMCE01000732.1_pt1 | contig 35136 bp, 26 predicted proteins | sample 1821851 | NCBI WGS metagenome assembly QMCE01 (sample SAMN09453174, study PRJNA476694) | Termite gut metagenome, whole genome shotgun sequencing project. | isolation source: worker | host: Odontotermes sp. | place: South Africa:Pretoria | collected 2016-01-28 | reverse complement strand
GCGCCGGGCGTGCCGGCCGTAAGCCGCAGCACCAAGGCGCTGGACGGGGCGCTAACAAAGGCCTCGCGGCGGTAGCACACGCCGTTCTGCGTGTATTCGGTAAAGGCGGTGGCGGTATCCAGGCACAGGCCGCGCCGGTAGGCTTGCACCGGGGCTTTGCCCGCGCTGCCAAAATCCAGGTGTACATTGCCTAAGGGCAGGTAGCTTTGCGTAAAGGGCCCCAGCAGGTGGCTTTCCACCTCGCGCTGGCACGCACCGTATTGCCCTGCCAGGGCCAGCTTCGCCGCCGCCTGGGTGTGCGCGGCCACATGGGGCGGGCGGGCACTTTGTGGCAGGCCAGACCACAGCGTGTCCTCGTTCAGGCAAAGGGTTTCGGTGCAAACGCCGCCATATACCATAGCGCCGATACGGCCGTTGCCCAGCGGCAGGGCCTCAGTCCAGCTTGTGGCGGGGCTTTGATACCAAAGGCTAAACCTGCTCATATTTGCAGCTCTTGCAAAATGCGGTTGATACGCCGCGGAATCTCGGCCAGCAGTGCGGGCAGAGGGGCTAAAACGTCTGGCGGCAGTGCGGCGGGGATATAACGCAAGCTGGGTGTGAAGCGATAGCACGCTTGGATGTGCCGGTGCACGATGGCATCCGTGTTTTCTGTTTTATGCAGCTGGCCTTCAAACAGGGGGGCTACCAGCAGGCCGTCCTTTCCGGCCTCCTGCGCGCAAACGGCAAGATAATTGGGGAACAGCATGGCCAAGCGGCCCGAGGGCAACAGGGCGTGCTTGCCGGGCTGCAAATATAAGGGGATGTGCGTACCGTCCCGCGGCTCCTCGCACAGGCGCAGCATGTTAAAAACAGCGCCGTGGGCGCTGCCCTCGGCGTCCAGGATATCACCCCCGGCATTTAAGTATACCCAGGCGTGCTCCAAATCGTACAGATGCTGGATATCATAATCAAAGTAAATGGCATATTCAATGGCCATGCAAGCGCCGTGCGGCAGCGCGATGGTTCTGGCAAAGCTGGGGCTGGGCCCGCTTTGCCGCAGCACAGTATAGCCAATGCGGCAGATGGGGAAAGGCTCTGCTTCGTCGGCGTAAAATTGGGGCAGATATCGCTGGGCCAAGGCCAGGTCTGTCATTTGGTGTCCTCTTTGCTTGCGGGCAGGGGGGGCGAATAAACCGAGATGATGCTTTCCTCTATGGGAAAATTGAGGTTGTCGTCAGGCAAATGCTCGCGCAGGGTGGGCACAAAGGTACGGTAGCTAAAAAGCTCGCTTAGCTGTGGAACTTTGCGGTATTCGCTGGGGGTTACGCCGGTAAGGCGCTTAAACTCCTTGGCAAAATAGAACTGATTGGAGTACCCCACCGATTCGGCGATTTCCTGCACCGATTGGCCCGAGGATTTAAGGCGCATACACGCCTTTTCAATCCGGTAGTAAATAAGGTATTGCTTGGGGGATATCTTTAAGGTGTTGTTAAACACATGATACAGGTGCTTGCGGGAAATGCCCAGCGCGGCCGCAATTTCGTCTATCGAAAGGTTCATGGCGTAGTTGCGCTCGATGTACGATACCGCCCGCACGGCATGAAAATCAGCGCTGTCCACGTAGCCCTCGTTCCGGGTGGGGTTTGCGTCCAGCAAATGGCTAAAAACATCGTACAGCATGCTCATCATGCGGCAATAGCGGTTGGGCAGTGTTTGCGAGGCGGCATAAATGCTCTTCAGCCGGGCGGTTACCTGGCCGTCGGAGTCTGCGAAAATGGGCTTGGCGCGAAAGATGTTGGCGCGGTTCAGGTAGTTTTCCACCAGATAGCCGGTGAAGGAAAGCCAGGTGATGTGCAGGGGCGCGTCGCCGATGTTCTGTAAATCGTAGTGGGTGTCTGGAAACGCAAAAAAACCCTGCCGCGTGGTAATTTTGAAGGCAAAGCCGCCGGTTTCCAAGAGGCCGTTTCCCGCGTCCACGCACATAAACGTGAAAATATCGCTGGGGCTGATGGCCAGGAAATGGCCGGGAGATATTTCGTTCACACCGCACTGGCAAAGGTTGAAAGTGAGGTTTAAGTGCGACTTGCTGCTGATGTGGATGGTGGTGTTTTTAGACAAATTGTCGTCCAAACGAATCATCCTTCCTGTAAGACATGCCGCTGCACGTGTGTAAACGCCACCTAAGCTTCCAGTGTGGCCAAAAGGCCGCGCAGCTCTCCCGGCATGGTTATCACATAGTCCGGGGTTTCCTCGGGCGTTTCGGGCTGCATGCAGTAGCGCGGGCTGTAGCTAAGCAAAACAGATATAAAACCCATCCGGTTGGCACCCAGCACGTCCCGCTTGATATTGTTGCCCACCATCACCACGCGGGGGGCGTCGGCGGTGGTAAGGCCCATGCGTGCCAAGGCGGTTTCAAACATAAGGGCGTTTGGTTTTTCGCAGCCCACCGCCTCGGAGATAACCCATTGCTCGAAGATATGCGACAGGCCCAGTGCGCGGAAAATGTTTTGGAAGGAGGCCACCCGCCCGTCGGCAACCAGGCACAGGCGGTAACCGTCCTCGTGTAAGCCCAGCAGCATCTCGCGCGCGCCGTCTATCAAATCGGCGCGCAGCACGTCGCCGTTTTCGTGCATCACCTGGGTAGATTCGTCCACCAAGGTATCGCCGCAATCCAAAAACACTACAAGTTTTTTCTTCATGTGGTTATCTTATCCCATCTTCGCTAAAAAATATAGGGGGCCTGGTTACGCGGTTTGCTGTGTGATAATGCCCTGCAGGGCCAATTCGTCCCGGCGCAGGCAAGCCACGTGGTGGCCGGGCTCTTTTTCCGTAAAGGGCACCTCGCCCTCGGCGCAGGGGGCGGCGCAATAACGGCAGCGGGTGTGGAAAAAGCAGCCGGAGGGGGCGTTGGCCGGGTTTGGAATCTCGCCCTCCAGGGGGATACGCTCCAGCGCGACGGCGGGGTCGGCGATGGGCACGGCAGAAAGCAGGGCCTCGGTGTAGGGGTGGAAGGGCTTTTCAAACAGCTGGTCGGAGGGCGCATATTCCACCATCTTGCCCAGGTACATCACGCCTACCTTGTCCGAGATGTGCTCAATAACCGAAAGGTCGTGGCTGATGAACAGGTATGTAAGGCCCATCTCCTGCTGCAATTCCTTCAGCAGGTTGATAACCTGCGCCTGCACCGAAACGTCCAGTGCCGAAACGGCTTCGTCGCACACAATAAGGCGCGGATACAGTGTGAGGGCGCGGGCAATGCCAATGCGCTGGCGCTGCCCGCCGGAAAAAGCATGGGGATAGCGTTTGAGGTAGCTGGGGTTCAGGCCCACCTTTCCGGCCATGGTTTTCACGCGCTCTTCCATCTCGGCTTTGGGCATGTGCTTGTAGTTGGCGCGCAGCGGCTCGGAGATAATGTCAAACACGGTCATGCGCGGGTCCAGCGAGGAATAGGGGTCCTGGAAAATCATCTGCACTTCTTTGCGTATCTTTTTCAGGTCTTGCCTCGAAATGCTCTGCAAATCGTATTCCACGCCGTTTTCGGCGGTGTACAGCACCTTCCCGGCGCTGGCGCTATACGCTTTTACAATACAGCGCCCCAAAGTGGTTTTCCCGCAGCCAGACTCCCCCACGATGCCGATGGTTTCGCCTTTCTCCACGGTGAAGCTTACGTTGTTTACGGCGCGTATGCGGGTTTTGCCGGACGTAAAGTCCTTACACAAGCCCTCTACCCTCAAAATGGTGTCAGCCATGGTTACTCTCCTTTTCCGCTTCCCAGGGGCGGCGGCAAGCCACAAAATGGCCGGGCTCTACCTCGGCCAGGGCCGGCTCGGCCGCAGCGCAGGCGGCGCAGTCTTTTTGGGGGCAGCGGTCGTAAAAGCCGCAGCGGTCTTCCAGGTTCATGGCCAGGGGCACAGAGCCTTCGATGGAAAACAAGCGGCCTTTGCCCCCGCCTATTTTGTGCACGCTGCCCATCAGCCCGCGGGTGTAGGGGTGGATGGGGTTTTTGAAGATAGCCTCCACGGACGCCATCTCCACAATGCGCCCCAGGTACATCACGGCCACGCGGTCGCACATTTGGGCCACAGTGCCAAGGTCGTGCGTGATATACAAAATGGCCATGCCGTAATCGCGCTGCAGTTCCTTTAACAGCTCTAAAATCTGCGCCTGTATGGTAACATCCAAAGCGGTGGTGGGTTCGTCCGCAATCAGCATGCGGGGGTTGCACACCAGGGCCATGGCAATCAGCGCGCGCTGCAGCATGCCGCCGGAAAATTCGTGCGGATACTGGTGAAAGCGCTTTTCTGCGTTGGCAATGCCAACACGCTTCATGGTGGCAATCACCAGCTCGCGCGCGTCAGCGGCATTTTTGTTTTCGTGCAGGCGCACGCTCTCGGCCATTTGGTGGCCCACCGTAAACAAGGGCGAGAAGGCGGTCATGGGCTCTTGGAAAATCATGGAGATGCTTTTGCCGCGGATGCCGCGTATCTCCTTGCCGCCGGGCTTCATGCACAAGAGGTCTTTTTCTTCGCCGGTTTCGGAGCTGAACAAAATTTGGCCCTGGGTTTTGCAGTTTTTGCTGTTGATGCCCAAAATGGCTTTGCAGGTAAGGCTTTTGCCGCAGCCGCTCTCCCCCACCAGGCCCAGGGTTTCGTTTTCGCAAAGCGAGAAATCCACGCCGCGCACCGGGGTAAGCAGCCCCTCGTCCAGGCGGATACCGATAGAAAGGTTCTTCATTTCCAGCACGGTTTTGCGTTCACTCATCTGCCCCACCCCCCTTATTTGTAGGGGTCGGCCGCGTCGCGCAAACCGTCGCCCAAAAAGTTAAAAGCCAGCACGGCCAGGCCCACAAAAATCACGGGTATCAGCTTCCAGGCGCAGTTCGCGATATTGCCGATGTTCTGGCATTCCTGCAAAAGCACGCCCCAGCTGGTGGCCGGCGCCCGCATCCCCAGGCCCAAGAAACTCATGGATGTTTCGCCCAAAATCATGCCGGGGATGCCCAGCGTCAAGCTTACAATCAAATAGCTCATAAACCCGGGAACAAGGTGCTTCAAGATAATCTTGCCGTCGCTCACCCCGGCCAGGCGGGCCGCCATTACAAAATCTTCTTTTTTAAGCGAGAGAAACTTGCTGCGCACCGTGCGCGCAAGGCTCGGCCAGCTAAGCAGCGACATAATGACGGTAATCAGCAAAAACACCTGCGTCACCGAGATATCGGCCGGGATGGCGGCGGAGAGGGCCATCCACAGCGGCAGGGTGGGAAAGGAGGATATCACCTCGATGATGCGCTGGATAACGGTGTCGACGACACCGCCATAATAGCCGGAAACGCCGCCGATGGCAACCGCCAGCAAGAACGAGAGCAGCGTGCCCAACAGGGGGATGGTGAGGGACACCTGGCTGCCCAGCAAGATGCGGGAGAATAAGTCGCGCCCCAGCCGGTCGGCGCCGAAGGGCATAAAGACCACCGGGTCTTTGCCTTCTTCGCGCTCGGTGTTATCCACGCCAAACAGATGGATGTTGCCGGGGATGAAGCCAAGCAGCTTGTACGAAGAACCCTGTACGAAGAACTGTATCCGGTAGGGGCGGGTGGTATCCTCGGTGAATATCTTGTTCTCGTAGATATCGCGTTCTACATTGTAGGGGTAGATAAAAGGCCCGACAAATTCGCCCTCGTGGAAGAAATGGAGGCGGCTGGGAGGCGCGTCTGAGTAGCTGCCGGAGAAATCTTCCAGGCCCTGCGGGGCTAAAAACTGGGCGAAAAGCGCCCCAAAGTACAATAGCCCCAATATCACGAAGCTGATAACGGCCAGCTTGTGTTTTACCAGCTTGCGGCCCATCAGCTGCCACTGAGAAGACAGGTAATACTTTTCCTGCTTCAGGCGCTTTTTTTCCAGGGCTTTTTGCTGCTTTTCGCTTAGCCCGGCCGTGCTATCGGCAGAAACGGCGGAAACATTCATTTTCATTTTGCGCGCTCCTCCAGCAGTTTGATGCGCGGGTCCAGCACTGCCAGCAACAAATCGGAGATAAGGTTGCCAATAACCACCAGCGAGGCGGAAATAAGCAGGATGCCCCCGGAGAGGTAGATGTCCTGCACCTGCAGGGCCTTTAGCAGCACCGGGCCCAGGGTGGGCAGCATCAGCACAATGGCGGTGATGGTGCTGCCGTTGAAAATGCCCGCCAGCATGTTGCCCAGCCCGCTGACGATGGGGTTCAGCACTGCCCGCATTTGGTACTTGTAGGTGAGGGCGGCTTCGCTGACGCCTTTGGCGCGCGTAGACAGCACGTACGGCTGCTGCTGTTCGTCCAGCATTTGGGCACGCACCGTGCGGATGAGGTTACAGGTGCCGCCCAGGCCGATAACCAGCACGGGGATAATCATGCTTTGCACCCATTCTCCAAGAGAAGCCCCGTCGCCCGGCAAACCCATTATAGGCTTGCCGGTGATAACATAGGAGAGGTACATGAGCAAGATGGCGAACAAAAAATGCGGGATGGCCATGCCGATGAAGCCGACGAAGGTGAACAGGTAATCCCCCGCCGAATACTGGTGCTTGGCCGAATAGATGGCGATGGGGATGGACAAAAGATATGAAAACACCATGGTGGAAACGGACAAAATAAGCGTGATTCCGAGCGTTTCGCTAATTTTAACCAGCACATCCTGGTTGTAGTAAAACGAGGTGCCCCAGTGGCCGGTAACAATGCCGCCCAGCCAGGACAAATACTGTATCAGGAAGGGCCGGTTCATGCCGTACATTTCTTTCAGGTTCAAAACGTCGGCCTCGGTTACCTGTTCGCCTTCGGAAATCATCTTGGCAACCAGGGTGTCTACAAAATCTCCCGGAGGCAGCTGGATAACCGCAAACACCACAAACGTGATAAGCAGCAGCGTAATGGCCGCCAGCAGCAGGCGTTTCAGGATGTATATCAGTTTGTCCATGGCAGGGCACCCTTCCTATGGTATGCAAAGCATGCGGCCTATGGCCGCATGCTTTGCACCAAATGAATTATTTAGGCATCCGGGTTTATCCAGAACTGCTCGGGGCGGGCCAGGTTCTGGAAGCGGTACTCGTCCACCTGCAAAAGGCCGGCGGGCAGATTCATCAGCTTGTTGCTAACCATGTTGCGGATGGGCAGGGGGGCCAGGTAGCCAATCAGCCAGATGTTCTTTTCGTGCAGCTCGTAAATGCGCTTCACGCAGTCGGCCACCACGGCATCACGGCCCGGGCCGGCGGCGGCCCGCATTTCGTCGTAGGCTTCAATCAGGGCCATGGCATCGCCGGTGGGCTCTATGCCGCCGTTCGCGGTGCTCTTGCCATCCTCGTACCACTTGCCCCAGGCGCTGTGCCATACGGCCACGTTGCGCATGGGCAGCAGGCTGTCGGGGCGCAGGGCGGGGGTGGAGGCGCTGGTTACTTCAACGCTGGCTTCCACGTCGTTGGAAAGCATGGTGGTGCGGTAGTCCGCGTCCACCTTGTCGCTCAGGCGCACACCCACATCCCTGTAGGCGGCTTGCAGCAGGGAGATAAAGTCGCCGCTGATGGAGGGCTCTTTGATAGAAACGACAATCTCCACGTCCTTGTCGGTGCCCAGCATCTTGCGGTAGGTGCCTTCGGCGCCGTCCCAGGGCTCGGTAATCTCGTCCAGCAGCGCGTTGGCCGCGGCCACGTCGTATTCCGTCCACTTGTTGCGCCAGGTTTCGCTAAAGCCGGGCAGGCCTTCCGGCACGGAGGCCTGGGCCGGGGCGCTAACGCCGTTGCGCAGGGTGTCGTTCAGCAATTGGCGGTCTACGCAGATGGAAAGGGCCTGGCGGAAGCGAATGTCCTGGAACAGGGCGCGCTTGTCCAAATCCTTCACGGTCTGGTTCAGCTGCAGGTTCTCGTCGGTGCTCCACTCGGCGGTAATCCACGGCACCAGGGTGTGGGTGGCCTGCAGGGCGGTGGAAACGGTGCTGAAGTCGTTTCTGGCATCGTAGTAGTCCAAATCGCCGGACATCGCCGCCAAGGTCTTTTGCTCCTGGTCGTTGATGATTTTTACGCTGATGCTGTCCAGATAGGGCAGCTGGCGGCCTTCGCTGTCGGTTTTCCAGAAATAGGGGTTGCGCACCAGCACATAGGTTTCGCCCACGGTGTTCCAGTTGTCCTTCACGGCGATGAAGCTGCGAAGCTGGGGAACGGCGGCGTAATCCCAGTGATAGTAGCCAATGTCCTTGCTCATGGTGCTGTAGCTGTCCCAAGCCTTGCCAAAGTCGGCGTTGGCGCTGGCCAGGGCCTGCTCTTCGGTAATCAGCGGGAAGCTGGCATCGTTGGCCACGCCGTCCTTGCGGGCCACATACTTGGTGTAGAAGTGCTTGGGCAGGAACATCCACTTGTTGTCCACGGCTACGTCTACCGCAAAGCTGGGCTTGGGCGCGGCAAAGGTAACGGTGAATTCATAGTCGTTCACTTTGGCAAACTCGGCCCAGTAATTCACGCCGTCCACCGTCACCTGGTAGCAGTTGTAGGGCTTGGAGGTGTAGGTGCTGTAGTAGCCCTCGGCGTCCACGTCCACGGGGCTGCGGTCTTCGTTCAGGGCGGGGGTGCTCATGTGGTCGTAGTAAAAAATCACGTCGTCGGCCGTAAAGGGCGCGCCGTCCGACCATTTCATGCCCTCGCGCAGCTTGATAGTCCACACGGAGGCGTCGGCGTTGGGGGAAAACTCCTTGCACACGTTGGCTTCCACCTGGCCGGAGCCGTCTTGCTTGAAGCGGAACATGCTCTGCTCGACCCAGGGGCCCCAGCCCCAACGGCCGTTGTCGTCGTAGGTAATGGTTATGTTGCCGCCATACTGCCCCAGGGAAAGCACGTCCGGCTCAACCATCACGTCGGCAGCCACGGGCAGGCGCTCTTCCAGCGGGGGCAATTCGCCGCTGGCCACCTTCGCGGCCAGTTCGGGGGCTTCTTTTTCCGTGCCGCCCGCGTCGCTGCTTGCCTGTGAGCCAGGCGTGCTGCCAGAGGACGCGCCGCCGGGCAAAGCGGATGAGGAATCGGGGGTGGCGCAAGCTGTGATGCTGAACAGCAGCACAACAGCCAGCAGGGCGCAAACAAGTTTTTTCATACGTTTTCCTCCTGTTAATGAGTATCAAAACGGCATTGCGTGAAGTGCACGCCGGTGGACAACGAAACAAAACGATATATACATTTGTTCTGGAAGCATATATTTTACACACGCTTTACCAACGCTTAACAAAACGGGGAATTAGGCAGAATGACGTAAAACGAAGGTAAAGAATGTGAAAAATGCACAAAATAAGAAAACGCATGGTGCTGTTTACATACAAAATAGCAGGTATGTCACAACATTGCCATACGTTTTTATAATAATAATATATATTTTTGTTCCTGGTTTAACTGACGATTTCCTCTATATGCAGAATGCCAGACGCCTGGGAAAGCATGTGCAGCGTTTCCCCGTGCGAGCGTTTTATCCGGCTTTTCACCATCACAATGGCGCACAGGGCGGTGTTTTTATTCAGTTCGCCGCGGTTCAGCTGGATATCGGTGATTTCAAGCCCGGCCTCGCGGGCGTACTCTAAAAAGGCGCTGAAGGGCGCGTCGCCCCCATACTCCACATAAATCTCCACAACGCGGGAGCGGGAATGGATGTAGCTATCCAGCCGCTGCATAAGCACCATGGTGAAGTAGATGGCCAGAAAGCCCAGGATGGCGGCCTCGTAGAAGCCGATGCCAACAGCCAGGCCGCTGCACGCCGCCGTCCACAGGCCGGCCGCCGTGGTGATGCCTTTGATTTGATTGCGCCCCGTGACAATGATGGTGCCCGCGCCCAAAAAACCGATGCCGCTGATAACCTGCGCCCCCATGCGCACCGGGTCGGAGGTGTTGAAGGCCCGGAACACGTATTGGTTGGTCATCATTACCAGCGCCGCGCCCAAGCTTACCAGCATGTAGGTGCGAAAGCCCGCCGGGCGGTGCTTGCGCCCGCGCTCGAAGCCCAAAAAGCCGCCCAGCAGCATGGAAAGCACAATGCGCAGCGCAATAGAGGGCAGGTTGATGTCGCGCAGGTACGCAAGCCATGGCAAACCCCAATTTTCCATCATGGTATTCCCCTAAATTGTTCCGTCCCAGGTGGAAACACTTTCCCTCTGGCTCTCCTCGGCATCGAACCAGCGGGTGGTAACCACCTTGCTTTCGGTGTAAAAACGGTAGCCATCCTTGCCCAGGCAATGCAAATCTCCAAAGAAAGAGTTTTTGTGACCCGCGAAGGGGAACACGCCCACCGGCACCGGGATGCCCACGTTGACGCCCACCATACCGCCGTGGGTGCGGCGGGCAAATTCACGCGCATAGTGGCCGCTCTGCGTAAAAATCACCGACCCGTTCGCGAAGGGGCTTTCGTTCATCAGGGTAAGGCCGGCTTCAAAATCCTTCACGCGTTTTACGCACAGCACCGGCCCGAAAATCTCCTCCTCGCCAACGCGCATGCCCGTTTCCACACCGTCGAAGATGGTGGGGCCAAGGTAAAAACCGTTTTCGTAGCCGGATACCACGGTGTCGCGGCCGTCCAGCACCAGTTTTGCCCCTTCCTCCACACCCGTTTCTATCCACTTTAGCACCGATTGCCGGTGCGCCTTTGTAACCAGCGGCCCAAGCTGGCTGCTTTTGTGGTACGCGGGGCCTATTTTCAGCGCCCCCGCCTGCTGCACCAAAGCCGCCACCAGGGCGTCGGCAACGCTTTCCTGCACGGCCACCACCGGCAGGGCCATGCAGCGTTCGCCCGCGCAGCCAAACGCCGCGTTCACAATACCCGCGGCGGTGCGCTGGATAGGCGCGTCCGCCAGCACCAGGGCGTGGTTTTTGGCTTCGCACAGGGCCTGCACGCGCTTGCCCGCGCCGGCGGCGGTGGCGTAAACATGCAGCCCCACGCGGGTAGAGCCCACAAAGGAAACCCCCCGGATGTCCGGGTGCGTTAACAGCCTGTCTACCTCCCCGCGCGAGCAGGTAAGCACGTTCAGCACGCCGTCTGGCAAGCCCGCTTCTTTATAAAGCTCGGCAAAGCGCAGGGCGCTTTGGCAGGTGGCGGTAGCCGCCTTTAGCACCATGGTGTTGCCGCAGGCCACGCAAATGGGGGTCATCCATCCCATGGGAATCATGGCCGGGAAGTTGAAGGGAATAATACCCGCGAACACGCCCATGCTCTCGCGGTACAGCACGCTGTCGAAACCGGCGGAGGCATCCATCAGGCTTTCGCCCATCATCAGCGAGGGGGCGGCCAGGGCTTGCTCTGTGCCCTCCTTGGCCTTTAAGACATCGCCCTGGGCCTCGGCCCACACCTTGCCGTTTTCGCGGGCCACCAGCTCGGTCAATTCGTCCATGTGCTGGTTGATAAGCTCGCGCAGGCGGTACAGCACCTGCACGCGCTTCATCACCGGCGTGGCGCTCCAGGCCGGGTAGGCGGCCTTGGCGGCGGCAATGGCGGCCTCCACCTCATCCGCCCCGCAAATGGGCACCCGGGCAATCACCGCGCCGGTGCTTGGGTCGCAGGCGTCGGCGTAGGTATCGGTTTTAGAGGGCACAAAGCCCCCGCCAATGAATGGCCGTATCGTTTTCATAGGCTGGTTTTCCTCCTTATGCTTCCAGCAGCCAGGCGTGGGCGGCATCGTAAATCCGGTCTGTCCAGGGGGCGTCGTCGAAGTGGCGAATCATCCACACGTAGTACATGGGGTAGCCCGGCGCGCTTACCTGCGGGTGGCACAGCCCGCCCGCAATGGCGGCAAAGCTGCCGTCGCGCACCACATAAGCGGCGTCGCCAATAAAGCAAGCGCCAAAGCCCTGCGGTTTTTCAAAGCGGTAATAGTACACCTCGGGCTGGGGGTGCTGGTGGGGCGGGTAGCTGCTCCAGCCGCCCTGCGGTGCCACAATCTCCCCGCACACCATGGCAGAATACGGCGCCGAGTGGTAATCGAAGAAAGTGCGCACGCGGCGCTGCGCCTTGCCCTCGAACTGGCCCGCGCCAAAGGTTTCCTCCGCGCAGTTTTGCGGGGTGTAAAAGCGGCTGTCAAAGCCGCGCGGGTTGCCGGTGGCCTGCACAAGCACCTCGCTGTGCGCCGGGCCGTCCGCCAGTGCCGTGATGGTAACCGGCGTGCCTTTCGGCACATGCAGGCAGTAAGCCCCGTCGGACACAAAACTGCCGCGCCGCGCCGTTTCGCACCGGCCGGGCCAGGCGTAGGTAACAGCCCCCTCCACCAGCACGAAGGCCATTTCCTCGCTGTGCGAAAACCATTGCCTGCTTTGCCCGGGGGCAAGCCGCCACACGCTGATGTTTTGCAGCATGTTTGCACAGGGCCCGCCAACGCGGCAAAGCACTTTCTCGCCCTCGGCATTTGCGCTGGGAACAGGCAGGCAACAACCGTTTTGTGTTTGCATGGCATGCGCCCTCCCTTACCTATCCTGTTATTTCCGAAAGCTTTACCGGGCGGCCCTCTTTGGCCGATTTTGTTGCCGCCAGGCCAATCAAAACGGCCTGCAAGCCATCATCCTGGTTCACCGGCACGGGGGTATCGTTCACCACGGCATCCACAAAGGCCATTGCCTCGGCGGCATAGGCTTGCATGTAGCGCTCTAAAAAGAAGAACAGGGGTTTTTCGGCCGTTACGCCCCCGGCGGTGGAAAGATAGGCCGTGGACGGGGCGTCGTTGCCGCAGGCCACCGCCCCCAGGCTGCCAAAAACCTCGGCACGCTGGTCATATCCATAAGCCGAGCGGCGGGAGTTGTCTATCATCACAAGGCTGCCGTCGCTCATTTTCAACGTGACGGCCGCGGTGTCCACATCCCCGGCCTCGCCGATGGCCGCGTCTACCCGCACGGCGCTTTGCACATACACTTCCGTGGCTTCGGCGCCGGTCAGATAACGGGCCATGTCAAAATCGTGGATGGTCATATCTAAAAACAGCCCGCCCGAAATCTTGATGTATTCCACTGGCGGCGGGGCGGGGTCCCGCGAGGTGATGCGCACAATTTCCGGCGCGCCCACCTTGCCCTCGGCCACGGCCCGGCGCAGCGCCGTAAAGTTATGGTCGAAGCGGCGGTTGAAGCCCACCTGATACTTTAAGCCGCTGCCTTGTAACGCCGCTTGCACGGCGCGTATTTTCGCCACGTCGTGGTCGATGGGTTTTTCGCAGAAGATGTGCTTTTTCGCCCGGATGGCTTCCAAAGAAATGGGCGTGTGCGTATCGGTAGACGAGCAAATAAACACCGCGCCAATCTCCGGGTCGGCCAGCAGGTCGCGGTAGTCCCGGCTGATTACCGGGATGCCCAGGCCCTTGGCCCAGTCTTCGGTTTCGGCGTTCAGGGCCGGGTCTGCAATGGCTTTTACCCGCGCGCCGCGCACATGCCCCGCAATGCTTTGGGCGTGCACCTTGCCAATGCGCCCCGCGCCAATAATCCCTATGTTCAGCATAGCAATTCCTCCTGCTTATATGTTGTATTCCGGCGTTTACAGCCCCGTGGCCTGCGCGATGTACGCGCGCGCCATCTTCGCGAACTCAAAGGGGTTTGCCGCGGCGGGGTCTTGCTCGGCTTCCACCACCATCCAGCCCGCGTAGCCCGCTTTTTCCAAAAGTGCAAACAGGGGCTCAAACGCCACGCAGCCATCACCCGGCACTGTAAAAGTGCCCAGGCGCACCCCCTGCAAAAAGCTGAGATGCCCGTCTTTCACCCTTTGCAGCTGTTCCGGGCGCACATCCTTCAAGTGCACGTGCCCCACCCGGCCGATATGCCGCGCCAGCACCGCTTCGGGGTTTATGCCCGCGTAGTACAGGTGGCCGCAGTCAAATAGCAGCGATACCAGCGCCGGGTCGGTTTGTGCCATCAGGCGGTCTATTTCCGCCTCGGTTTGCACCACCGTGCCCATGTGGTGATGGAACGTCAGTGCCATGCCCCTGGCCTTTGCCAAAGCGCCCAGCCGGTTCAGGCCCTGGCACAACAGCGCCCATTCGCTGTCGCTCATCACATATTTATTGTCAAACACCGCAAGCGCAGTGCCCTGGATGCTGTGGCTTTGCTCGGACACGCCGACGACGCGCGCGCCCAGAAAATGCAAGAAGTCCAACTCTTTTTCAAACAGGGCCGCCGTTTCCTCAAAGGGCTTTGTAAGCAGAAAGCTGGAAAACCAGCGGTTGCAGATGGTAAGGCCCCGCACATCCAGCGCTTTTTTCAAAACGTGCCTGTCTTCGGGATATTTGTTGCCCACCTCGCAGCCGGAAAAGCCAGCCAGCGCCATCTCGCTCACACATTGCTCAAAGGTATTTTCAGCCCCCAGGTCGGGCATGTCATCGTTGGTCCAGCCAATGGGCGCAATGCCCAGCTTCACCTTGCTTTTATCCAGCATACGCTTCCCCCCTTAGATGGTGTCAATACATTCTCGCTTCCTTGCGGCGCGCCTCTTTTTCCGCGTGGGCCGCCTGTACGGCGGGGTTTTTGGCCATGCCCGCCACCCCCACATGCCACCAGGCGCCGTAGCCCTCCGTCATGGTTTTGGGCAGCACCTTCATGTCTATCAGGGTGCATCCGGCTTCGCGCCGGCTTTCGGCCAGCGCCGTTTCCAGCTCTTCAAGCGTGTGCACCCGCCAGGCCTTCGCGCCGTAGGCCTCGGCAATCCCGGCGTAGTCGATGTTCAAAAACGGGCCGGTGTATTCGCCGTTATCGTCCGCGCGGCGGAACTCGGTGCCCAGGCTGCCCACGCCATTGCTCATCTGCAGGTTGTTGATGCAGCCAAAGCCCGCGTTGTCGAACAGCAGAACCGTGATTTTAACGCCCTGCTGGATGGCCGTCACCAGCTCTGAGTGCAGCATTAAGAAGCTGCCGTCACCTGTCATGGCATACACTTCCCTGCCCGGCTGCGCCAGCTTGGCCCCCAGTGCCCCCGCAATCTCGTAGCCCATGCAGGAGTAACCGTACTCCATGTGGTAGCTGTTTGTTTCGTCGGTTTCCCACATGCGCTGCATATCTCCCGGCAGGCTGCCGGAAGCCCCCACCACAACGGCGCTGGGCGCAATGCCCGCGCGCACGGCGCACAGTGCCTGTGTTTGGGTTAGCGTGCCCTGCACGTCGCGGATAAAATCCCCCACGCTGGCAGGGTTTTGGGCTTTCACAATGGTTTCAAACCCATCGCCGTATCGGTAATTTTCAAGCCGCTGCATTTCCGCGCGCCAGGCCGCCTTGGCTTCGCTGACGGCATTGCCCCAGCGGGCCCGGTAGCCCGCCGCGGCCAGCAGCGCTTGCAGGGCCTCCAGCGTGGCGCGCGCGTCGCCCACGGCCTTCACGGCATCCATTTTGGCGGCGTGGAAGGGGCTGGCGTTGAGGGTAACCAGCGGCGCGTCCGGCCGGAACAGCCACTTGGAAGCGGTGGTAAAATCCGAAAGGCGGCTGCCCACGGCGATAACGCAATCGGCCCTGGCGGCCAGGGTGTTGGCGGCCAGGTTACCCGTCACGCCTATCCCGCCCAGGTTGTACGCGTCGCTTGCTGGCGCGGCGCTTTTTCCCGCCTGCGTTTCGGCAAAGGGGATGCCAAAGGCGTGGCAAAAACGGCTCAGCGTTTCCCCGGCCTCGGAATACCGCACGCCGCCGCCGCAAATAACCAAAGGTTCTTTTGCGGCAAGAATAGCCGCCAGAACGTCCTCCAGCTCTTCTTTGGGCGGGCAGGGGCGGGAGATGCGGTGTACGCGCTTTTGCAAAAACGACAGCGGCCACTCAAAGCACTCGGCCTGCACGTCCTGGGGCAGCGCTACGCAAACAGCCCCGGTGTCCGCCGGGGAGGTAAGCACCCGCATGGCGTTCAGAAGGGCGGTCATCAGCTGCTCGGGGCGGCTTACGCGATCCCAGTATTTGCACACCGGGCGAAAGGCATCGTTGGTGGTCACGGTGGTGTCGTGCGCCATTTCCACCTGCTGCAGCACCGGGTCGGGCTGGCGGATAGCAAAGGCGTCGCCCGGCAGCAAAAGCAAGGGCAGGTTGTTTACGCTGGCGCAAGCCGCCGCCGTAACCATGTTTGCGGCGCCCGGCCCAATGGACGAAGCCACCGCGATGATTTGCCGCCGGCCGGATTGCTTGGCAAAGGCCGTGGCCATATGGGCCATGCCCTGTTCATTCTTGCCTTGGTAATAGCGCAGGGCGCCGCGGTCTTCGTCCAGCGCCTGGCCAAAGCCCAGCACAATGCCGTGGCCAAACACCGTGGCAACCCCATGCACAAACTTGGTTTCTTCGCCGTCCGCCAGCACGTATTGGTTGTCTAAAAAACGCACCAGGGCTTGTGCCACAGTCAGCTTAACACTTTTCATCTGCCGCCCCTCCCAGGCTTATTCTGCATCGCCGTGCGCCACCATATCGCCATATTCCTGTTTGCAGCCGCGGATGTACGCCTGTATCTCTTGCAGTGTGGGCATAAAGGGCGCGCACCCGTGGGCTGCCACCAGCAGGGAGGCCGAGGCGCTGCCCAGCTCCAGGCAATCGGCCAGCGGCCAGCCCTCCAAAAGGCCGTACAGAAAGGCCGAGGCATAGCCGTCGCCCCCGCCGAAGCTTTTAAGGCTTTTTACGGGGAAGGGCTTGACGGTATAGCTGGTGCCGTACTTTGCGTAAGCGGTAGAGCCCTTTTTCCCATGCTTGATAACCACCACCCCAGCGCCCTTGTCCTGCCAGTACGCCGCCGATTCCGCGTTCGTCATGCCGGGCCTTACCAGCGCCTCGGTCAAATCGTATTCTTCGCGGCTGCCTAAAACCACCGCGCTTTTTTCCGCCACCAGGTGGCAATACACGGCAATCTCGTCCGTGCTCTTCCAGTTGTAGGGGCGATAGTCAATGTCGAACACGATGGGCGTACCGGTTTTTTGGGCCAGCTGCACCGCTTTCAGGGCCGCCTCGCGCGAGGGGCTTTGGGCCAATGCCGTGCCGGATACAAGCAGGGCCTTCGCGCTTTGGATATACGCTTCGTCAATATCGCCGGGTTCCAGCGATAAATCCGCAATGTTGTCGCGGTACATCAAAATGCTGCTTTCGTTTGGGCTTAAAATTTCGGTAAAGGTAAGGCCCAGCTTTTCCCCGTGCGCGCAGCGGTAAATGCGGCTGGTGTCCACGCCCTCACGCTTAAATTCCCGCAGGGCAAAATCGCCGAACTGGTCGGCAGAAACGCGGGCGAAAAACCCGCACTTTTTTTGCAGGCGGGAAAGGCCCACGGCGGGCGAACCGCCCAGGTACTTCTTGTAAGTGCCGCTCTGCGAAAGGCTTTGGTAGTAGTCCTCCGGGTTCAAATCGATGGCCACGCGTCCCAAAAGCACCATATCCAGGGGGCGGGCCGCGTCAAATTCCAGCATGGGCATGGGTGCATCCTCCAGAGTTTGATAAGAATGGTTATTTGTTGACCAACATTTGAACATATGTTACATCTTTTAGGTGAAAAATGCAAACATTTTGAAACACTTACGTTGCCAGCAAAACCTGCACCCCGGCGTGCGCCAGCGCCGCCGCCAAAGGCGCCGGGGGTGCGTGGCTGGTAACCAAAGCGTCCAGCTGCGCCAGCTCACAGTAGGTAATTAAAGAAACAACGCCAAATTTGCGTTCATCCGCCAGCAGGTATACCTTCTGCCCGCGGTTTACCGCCGCGCTTTTAATGCCGCTCTCGCTGCGCGAAGAGTTGGTAACCCCGCTTTCCGCCGAAAGGCCCGTACAGGCCATAAAAACTTTGCTTACGTTGTATTTATTCAAAACATCTGCCGATTCCGGCCCGGTGAAGGAGAATGTTTTGCGGTTGAGCACCCCCGACAGCGAAATGACGTTGATGTTGTCGAAGGGCATCATTTTGAGGATGACCTCGATGTTGTTCGTTAAAACCGTTACATTCTGGCGCGTTTGGATGCCCTCGGCCATGTGCAGCGTGGTGGTGCCGGAATCGATGAAGATAATGTCGCCGTCCACTACCTGGGCGGCCGCCGTCATGGCAATTTTCTGCTTGGCGTCGAGGTTTGCGATGCTTCTGTCTACAAAAGACACCAGCCGCCCCCGGGGGGCGGCCACCACCCCGCCGTAGGTTTTGCGCACATTGCCCTCGGCCACCAGCGCGCTTATATCGCGCCGCAGGGTGCTGATAGAAACGCTGAACGCCTGGCAAAGCGCTTGCAGGGTAACGCTTTTATGCTGCAAAATATACGCTTCCAGTGCCGCTAGTCGTTGCGAGCGCATGGCCGGCCTCCCGTGGAATGACAATGTTTTGAGTAACTTTGCCATTATTTTACCTCCAGCGCGGTCAAAAAGCAATAGTGATTGCCCCGCAAACGCCAAAAGCCCTGTCCATCGACAGGGCTTTTGGCGTTTGCAGGCTATTTATACTCCGGCATCCAGTTCTTGTGGGCTTCAAACAAATCGTCGCAAAGGCTGCGGATGTCGTCTATAGACAGCTCGGCGGCGGTGTGGGGGTCCAGCATGGCGGCCATGTACACGTCCTCTTTTTTGCGGGAAACGGCGGCCTGCAGGGTAAGCAGCTGCACATTGATATTGGTGCGGTTCAGGGCGGCGCACTGTTCGGGCAAATCGCCCACCACGCAGGGGTTCACGCCGTTGCCGTCCACCAGGCAGGGAACCTCCACACAGGCGTTTTGCGGCAGGTTTGTAATCAGCCCGGTGTTCTGTACATTGCCATGCACCCGGAAAGCCGTGTCGTTTTCCATGGCCGCGATGATACTGGAGGCGTACTCCTTTGTTTTGCCGTGCTCAATGCTGCCGTTTTCCACCAGTTCCTTGCGCATCCGGGCCCAGCCCTCTATTTGGCTTACACAGCGGCGGGGGTATTCGTCCAGCGGTATGTTGTAGCGCTCAATCAGCTTGGGATAATTCTTTTTGATGAAATACGGCGTGTATTCGGCGTTGTGCTCGCTGGATTCGGTAATGTAATACCCAAATTGCATCATCAGCTCGTAGCGCACGCGGTCGTTTGTATTGCCCGGGCCTTCGCCGCCCGCCAGCAGGGCGCTTGCGCGGCGTTTAATTTCGGGGTACAAATCGTTGCCCGCCTTATCCCTGCACTCCAGCAGCCAGGCCTGGTGGTTAATGCCGGCAATGCGCCAGCGCGCGCCCGGTATCCTGTCCGCCATATCCAAATCACCTAAAAGGTCTGCCACACAGCCCTGCACGCTGTGGCACAGGCCAATGGTTTTCACCCCGGTGTGGCGCTGCATATAGCCGCTTAGCATGGCCATGGGGTTCGAATAATTCAGCAGCAGCGCGCCGGGGCAAATGTCCATCATGTCGTTTGCGAAGCCCTGCAGCACAGGGATGGTGCGCAGCGCGCGAAAAATACCGCCAATGCCCAGCGTGTCGGCAATGGTTTGGCGCAGGCCGTATTTTTTGGGAATATCAAAATCGGTGATGGTGCAGGGGTCGTATCCGCCCACCTGCACGGCGTTCACCACATAGTTTGCGCCTTGCAGGGCCTCGCGGCGGTTCAGGCTCGCGTAAACGGGTACGTTTCGGCCAATGCTTTTGGCGATGGCCGCCAGCATGGCGCGGCTGTCCTCCAGGCGCGCCGGGTCGATATCGTGCAGAGCTATTTCCAGGTTTTCAATCGCATCGGTAAGCATGCAATCCCCCAGCACCGATTTTGCAAAGATGGTGCTGCCTGCACCCAAGAAGCAAATTTTAGACATAATAAAGCCTTTCTGATGCGTGTTTTGCATGGGTGTCTGCCCATGTTTGCTGCCCACATAATATCAGCGGCGCGGTGATAGGTCAATGCCTTTGTCGCAACTGGAGCGGCTGAACGTGTGTTTGACGGGGAACGTGCAGGGGCGATTATCAATCGCCCGCGGGCGCACGATATGCGCCCATGCTATCAATATGTATAAAAACTGATGCAAATGATGCAAAAATTGTAGTTACTATCGATGCGTACTATTATATTATGACATTTGTGATGGACAAGGGAGTGAACGGTGAGGAGGGGTGCTGGACATGGCAGGCAGAAATTCGGTAAGCCTGACGGCCGACGTGCGGGCCAGAAAGCGCAAAAGCCTTCGCAGAAGGCTGAGGATGAACCGGGAGCTTTATCTGATTCTTGCCATACCGCTGCTTTGGCTGCTGATTTTTCACTATTACCCCATGTACGGCGTACAGATTGCGTTTAAGAAGTTTAACGCCACAGACGGGATTCTGGGCAGCCCCTGGGTGGGGTTCGATTATTTCACCAAGTTTTTTGAAAGCTTTAACTTCGGCACGGTTATTACCAACACCCTCGCCATAAGCATATACGACCTTGTTGTGGGTTTCCCGTTTCCCATTATCCTTGCGCTGCTGCTAAACAATTGCCTTAGGCCGCGCTATAAAAAGTTTGCCCAAATTGTAACCTACATGCCCTATTTCATCTCCACGGTGGTTTTGGTGGGCATCATCATCCAGTTCACCTCCCCCAAGGTTGGCCTCATCAACTATGCCATCAAGGGCCTGGGAGGTGAGGAAATAGACTTTATGGGCATACCGGGATATTTCCGGCATATCTATGTGTGGACCAATATCTGGCAAAACACGGGCTGGAACGCCATTATCTACCTTTCGGCGCTGGCCGCCGTAGACCCCGGCCTGCACGAAGCGGCCTTGGTAGACGGCGCGAACCGGTTTAAGCGGATGATTCATATTGATTTGCCCGGGATATTACCCACCATCGCCATATTGCTAACGCTGAACATGGGCGCCATTATGAACGTGGGGTTCGAAAAGGTGTTCCTGATGCAAAATCAGCTAAACCTGAGAACCTCGGAGGTGCTCTCCACCTTTGTGTATAAAACGGGGCTGGCCTCCAGCGCGCCAGACTTTTCGTACGCGGCCGCCATCGGCCTGTTCAACTCGGTTATCAGCCTGGCTTTGGTGGCCCTCGTCAATTTCATCAACTCTAAGATTAACGAAACCAGCCTGTGGTAGCAGAGGGGAGGATGACACGGTATGGCAAGGGGAAGATTGCTGGCGCGCAAGGCGAGAACAGGTGCGGTGGGCAGAGGAAGGGACGACAAGGTTTTCTTTGCTGTTAACGATTTATTGCTGCTTTTTGCCATTTTGATTGTGCTGTACCCGCTGATATACATTCTCAGCTCATCGTTTTCATCTCCTGCGGCGGTGTCGGCAGGCAATGTGGTGTTTTTTCCGGTAGATTTATCCCTGCGTGGCTACGAGGCGGTGTTTGAGCATAAGAGCATTGTTTCTGGCTTTGGAAACGCCATTTTTTACACCGTTGTGGGCACTGTGGTCAACATCATCATGACGGTATGCGCAGCGTATCCGCTGTCGCGCAAGGGTGTTCCGGGCCGGCGCGTTATTCTGTTCCTGTTCACCTTTACCATGCTTTTCAATGGCGGGCTCATCCCCTCGTATCTGCTCAACTCTCAGCTGGGGCTTGTAAACACCCGCGCGGTGATGATTATCCCGCTTGCGATGAACGTCTTTAATGTCATTATTTGCCGCACATTTTTCGAAACCACCATCCCGGACGAGCTGGTGGAAGCGGCGCAGATAGACGGATGCAGCCAAACCCGCTTTATGGTGCAGATGGTAGTGCCGCTCTCTAAGGCAATTATTGCCGTGTTGGTGCTGTATTACGCCCTGGGCCACTGGAACTCTTATTTCCACGCCTTCATCTACTTAAGCGACAGCACCAAGTATCCGCTGCAAATTATCCTGCGCGATTTGCTGGTGCTGAACCAGGGGCGAGAGCTGATTACCGACCCGATGCTCTATCAGGCGCGCCAGGGCATGGGGCAGCTGCTGAAATATGCCGTTATCGTGGTTGCCAGCGCGCCGTTTATGATTGCTTATCCCTTCGTTGCAAAGCATTTTGTGAAGGGTGTGATGATAGGCGCGGTGAAGGGTTGAGTGTGTGCGCGGGCACTGCGCGCTTCTTCGGTTGGCCGGGCATTCGTGCCCAAAACAATATGGTGTTTACCAACGCATCAACTGAATTAGGAGGAGTTCTATGAGAAAGATTCTGGCGCTTGCTCTATGTGTGCTGATGGTGCTGACGGCTTTGGCCGCCTGCGGCGACGCGGGATCGTCGTCGTCCACCGCCGGCAACACAACAACGGGTTCTACGGCAACCCCCACGCCAACAGACGATGGCATGATTCCGTCGGCTTACGGCGGGGTATCGGTAACCCCCCCGGGCGAGCTGCCCGTGGTGAAAGAACCGGTTACCCTCACCATCATGACGGAGGACCATTTCAACGTATCGGATTACTACGACAACAAGTTTACCAAGTTCATCGAGGAGCAAACCGGCGTTACCATCGAATGGGTGCTGGTGCCGCAAACCGATACCATCCAGAAGGTTAACCTGCTTTTGGCCAGCCAAACCGACCTTCCCGATGTGTTTATGCTTCCCGCCACGGGCATTACCAACGATGTGGTTGCCGATTATGCCGGCCAGGGCGTGTTTTTGCAGCTGGACGACATGATTGAGAACCTGGGCTACTGGTACAAAGAGAGGCGCGCGCAAGACCCGCTGATTGAGCAGATAATGAAGCTGCCCGACGGCCACGAGTACACACTGCCGAAGGTGGTATTGTCCGAGCCGAACGCCACCTCGCGCCGCGCGTGGATTAACCAGAACTGGCTGGACGCGCTGAACCTGGACACCCCCACCACCACCGATGAGCTGACCGAGGTGCTTCGCGCGTTCAAAACCGGCGACCCCAACGGCAACGGCATCAACGATGAGATTGGGCTGATGGGTTCCCGCAACGGCTGGGCCACCAACCTGGAAGAATATATCATGAACTCTTTCCTGATATATGACAGATCCAGCCCGTGGTATCTCGAAAATGGTAGATTCACCTCTTCGCTGGATAAGGACGCCTTCCGTGACGGCTTGATTTACATGAACATGCTGGCTTCGGAAGGGCTGCTGGATACCGCGTCCTTCACCCAGGAGGACGACCAGCTGAAACAGTTGTTTGCCAACGAAGAGGCGGCCCTGGTGGGCCTTGCCACCGGCGGCGGCACGTTCCTGTGGGCGCCCATGGACGGCGAGCGTGTGCGCGAATATGCGCCGCTTGCCCCGCTGAAAGGACCCGGCGGTGTTCAGTATTCCTACTACGCCCCTTACGGCAGCTACATGGTGCGCGAGTACATCATTACAAGCGCCTGCAAAAACCCCGAGGCCGCTTTCCGTGTTGCCGATTTTATGTACAGCCGCGAAGCGAGCATGCGCAACCGCCTTGGCGAACCCGAGGTGGACTACGAAGTGCCTTCGAATGGCGAAATGGGCGTGGACGGCGAGCCGGCCACCTACAAGCCTATTCTGGTGTGGGGTTCGGTGAACAACTCGCACTGGAACGAAATTGGGCCCACCTACAACGACTTTGACAACAATGGCGTGAAAACTGACGACCCCTACGAGCTGCAGCAGTATTTGTGGAATACCACCATCAACTACTACAAGCCCTACGAACCGCCCGTAGAGATGATACACAACAACAACATGTTCTTCGACCCGGAGGATGCCCGCCAGATGTCTGAGGTATGGAACACCCTGCGGGATTACTCTCAAAGCGCGCTGGCCGAGTTTGTAACCGGCGTGCGCGACCCGAACAGCGACGCCGACTGGCAGCAGTACATCGACGAGCTTACCAGCATTGGTTACCTCGACTACATCGAAATTGTACAGCGTCGCTACGATTCTATGGCCTGAATACGGCTGCAATAATCATTGAACCCGCATTCCCCGCAGCCAAACGGCTGCGGGGAATGCGGGTTGCGGGTGTATAAGTGAAGTAAACACAGAGGCGATATGCTATAATGGCAAGATAATAGGCTTTGGCCTGTGAATGCGAATTTGGTGGTGGGAAACTGATGAAGCGTTTTCGCCTGTTGACAGCTGTCTTCGTGTCTTGCTGTTTGTTGGCGTCCCTGGCGGCCTGCAACGCGGGCACACCGGCTACGCCAGGCACGCAAAGCGGGGATAACGCGCCGGTGATAACAGCACCTGCCGGCGGGGAACCCTATGGCGGCCTTGCCCCCTTGCCCAACGCGGGCGACCCCATTGAGTTCAGCATTTTTGTGCGCGACCCGGGCATGATGCCGGACACCGACAACCCGGTGATTCAGAAAATTGCCGAGCTGACCGGTGTGCGCCTGCACTTCGAGTTTTTGGTGGGCGATTTGGACCAGAAGCTGCGGGTGATGATTGCCGGCAGCGATTATCCCGATGCCATCTATGCCGGGGATTCGGCCCAGGGCCTTATCCAGGCGGGCGCTTTCATCAACCTGGAGGATAAAATACCCAATTATCCAAACCTGCACAAACTGTATGGGCAGGTGATGCCCGCCATGAAGCACGCGGACGGGCACGTATACACCCTGGAGCTTTTCGGCACATTTGACGGCGGGGCAACAGCGCCCGCCCCCCAGTTCGAGAGCGATGCCGGTTTCTATATTCAAAAAGCCGTGCTGGAAGAGTTTGGCTTCCCCGAGGTTCGGACGGTGGAAGACTACTTTGCGCTGATTGAGGCCTATATGGCGCGCCACCCCATGATTGAGGGGACGCAGACCATCGGGTTTGACATACTGAACGATGGCTGGCGGAAATGGTCGCTGATGTTTCCGGTGCAGTATTTGCTTGGCGCCGATAACAGCAGCCTGTTGTATGTCAACCCCGATACGCTGAAAACGTCGTTTTATCAAACCGGCGATACGGCCTACCGGTATTACAAAACCCTAAACCAATCTTACCGAAACGACTTGATAGCGCCGCAGGCGCTGACGCAAAGCTATGAGCAATACCTGTACCAAATTTCTACCGGCGCGGTGCTGGGCTTTTTTGACCAAAGCTGGAACTTTGAAAGCGCCCAGAACCTGCTGAAAGCGGACGGCAAGTTTGCCCGCACCTACGTAAGCCTGCCGCTGATGGACGAAGGGGTGCGCGGCGGGCGTATTGGCCGCGCGGCGGGCATCCCCACCGGCATCAATGGCATTGGCATCACCGTGAACTGCAAAGACCCCGAGCGGCTGCTTTTGCTGTACGATTGGCTGCTGCAGCGTGAGGTGCAAGACTATTTGCAGTGGGGCGTGCGGGATACCGACTGGACCGACACTGAAGACGGCGGCAAGGTGCTGACGCCTCAGCGCCGCGCGGTGCTGTATGATGATGCCCAAAAACGCGATTTGACGGGATATCTTGTGTGGTACTACGCGCCCAAGTGGCAGGGTATCTATACGGCGGACAACGTTCCCGCCGGGTATGAGGAATCGGCCGCGGAGTACGAAGCGGCCTTGTCGGACTACGACAGGGATTTTTTGGAGCACTATGGCTGCCAATACCCGGCGCAGCTGCACGACGAGGCAAAGGGGCGCACCCTGCACTATCCCCTCAGTGCCATGGGCATGGAGGAGGGCAGCCCGGCGCACATCAGTGAAAGCCAAATAGAAGACTTGCTTTTGCGGTACTACCCCAGGCTGATTTTGGCCGCCAGCGACGACGCCTACGACGCAACCTGGCGGGAGTTCACCGCCGAGTTTAACAGCATCGACCTGGCGGCTTACCAGGACGAGGTGGAGCGGCAGCTTATGGCGGCGCGATAATGCGCCGGGGGTACACCTTCCCGCAAGCGGCCAAAAGCCGACTAAAACCAAGGAAGCCGAGGTGAGCGCGCCCTGGAAAAGATAACGAGAATCCTCAACCGCATCTCTCTCACCAAAAAGCTTCTTGTCATTTTCATCGGCTGCGTTTTCATTCCCTTCCTTTTGCAGTTTCCCTTCTACTTTACCCAAACCCAGCAAAACCTGGAGGCAGAGATATACCAAAGGATGACCCATTCGCTGGAGAGCATCACCGGGCAGATTGAAGCCGGTATCACCGACGCCGTGCGATTGTCGATGAAATACAGCAACGACATCCGCATTTATCAGTGCCTGGACCGTAACTATCAAAACGACATCGACTACCTGATTGAATATCAAGACAATGTGCAGCAGATTGTGGAAAACGACCTGCCGGTCCACTTACAAATCAGCGGGATATATTTTGTCACCGACAACCCCACCATCTTCAGCGGGGCGCTGGTGCAGCAGCGCAGCCCCATCACCAACATCGCCATTGGCGAGGCTTTGCTGGAGGAAACCGTTTTCTACATTGGGAAGCCGGGAGAATTCGGCAACTTCCGGGTGGGGCTGCACCATGTGTACCACAAGCGCATCGACCGCCGCTCGCTTTCCATCGTGTGGCCGCTGTTTCGCTATCCAGAATACGGCAACTACGCGAAGTATCTCTCAATTGAGCTGAGCATCCCGTACTTCAACGCCCTTTTATCCGACACGGCCTTGTTCAGCAACCTTGTTTTGGTGGACGATGAAAACCGCATTCTGTTCTCGGGCAACACCTTCAGCCAAACCGGGGTGTACGACATTTTTCAGAAGGAGAGCCTTGCCGGCGGCGCCGTGGTGCTGGAGCACCGGCTAACCGACCTGCCGCTGACGCTTTACGGGTATTACGATTCGGGCCTGATATCCGAGCAGTTTGACAAGAGCGTGCTGGGCATGCTGCTGGTGATGCTGATTGGGTTTGGCATTGCCGCCGGGTTTATCCTCATTATCGGGAACAACCTTTCGAAGCGCACGCGAAACATTGTGCTGAAGGCCCAGCAGATATCCAAGGGCGATTTCACCGATCAGGTTGTGCGCATTTCGGAAGAGGGCCTGGACGAAATTGCCCAGATAGAAAAAGGCGTCAATCAGTTAAGCGTGCAGCTCAAGGCGTATATCGACCGTGAGTACAGTGTCAAGCTGGAACAATCGCGCCTGGAGCAGGAAACGGTTCAGGCAAAGCTGATGGCCCTGCAAAGCCAGGTAAACCCCCATTTCCTGTTCAACGCGCTGGAGAGCATCCGCCTGCACGCCCTGGACAGGGAGCGGGACGAAACCGTCCGGATGATTCAGCACATGTCGGGCATGTTCCGCTATCTGGTAGACTGGGACGGCGATATGATTCTGCTGCGCGAGGAGCTTATCTTCCTCGACCGGTATCTCACCATACAGAAATACCGCTTCGGTGAAGAATTTACCTTTTCTGTGCGCGTTGAGAACGCGGCCAAATCTGTTTTAGTGCCGAAGCTTATCTTGCAGCCTTTGGTGGAAAATGCCTGCGTGCATGGTGTGGAGGCCACCAGCAACGACAAGCACATCCAAATTGAGGTGTATACGCGGGATAAGCAGCTGGTTCTGCGGGTGACGGACAACGGCGGCGGGATGCCGGCCGAAACCTTGCAAATCTTGCGCGGCATATTGTCCGGCGCTCCTTATAAGGGCCAGCGTGTGGGGCTTTACAATACATACCAGCGGCTTAAGCTTTACTACCAGGACAAATGCAGCTTTGAAATTGACAGCGTGCCGGGCGAGGGAACGGTGTGTACCGTTATCATTCCCATTTTGAGCAAGGCTTTGTGCCTTGCGATTGAGGACAACGCAGGAATGCGGAATATTTTACCGTAAAGACGTGCCGTTGAGCTATTGTCGACACCATCTAGGGCGAGTGGATTATTAGCGTGCTTTGAACGCGCCAAAATGGCTGTGACGAAAGATTACGGGAGATGAGGGGGCTGCCCGATGCATACGGTAATGATTGTTGACGACGAGGCCACCATCCGTGAAAAGCTGCCCAAACTTGTAAATTTTGAGGCGTTTAACTTCCGTGTGTGCGCAACGGCCAAAAATGGGGCAGAGGCCTTGGAGCTGATGGAACGCCACCGGCCCGACCTGGTGCTGCTGGACATGCGGATGCCGGTGATGGACGGGCTTTCTTTCCTGGCGCACTTCACCCGGCAGCAGTGGCAGGATACCTCGGTGATTATCCTTTCTGGCTACAGCGATTTTGAGTATGCGCGGCAGGCCATGGGCTATGGCGCAAAGGGATATCTGACAAAGCCGGTGGACGTGCAGGAAGCCGGGAAGTGCCTGCGGAGCGTAGCGGGCGAGATAGAGCGGCACAAACGGGAAAAAAGGCAAAAGGAGTACCTTGCGGCACTGGCCGAATTGCGCAAGGCCGAAAACGCCGCCGAAGACGTGTGCCACACCGGCCAATACTTTGTGCTGCATATTTTGCCGCGGGCCGAAGAGAACCGGCAGACCCTTCCGCGGCAGGTGATTGCCGAAACCATGGCCCGCTGCCTAAAGCTTGAGGGCGGCGCTATTTTTGACACAATGCCTTCGTTTGTTCACAGTTATCTGGTGCCCCTAGACCTTGCCGCGGCGGATGGCGGAACCGTGGAGGCGCTGGTTCGCTTTATCGGCGAGGCACTGGAGCAAAGCGGGCTGGGGTGCGTGCTGATGTGGGACACCCATGTGCTGGGCGGCGCCAAACCGTTTATTGCCCTTTACAAAGAGCATCTCGAGCAATTGCTGCGCGTGGCGTTCTACACGGGGCAGGCCTATTTGGATTGGGATGCGCTGCCCCTGTGGCCATGGCCCGCCGAGGAGGAGCAAGTGGGTGTTATTTTAGATTCGCTGAGGGCTGCGGTGAACATTTTGGTGGACGAGGACGCCTTTGCCGCGCTGAACTTGCTGTGCGATTGCGTGCGGGCGCAGCGCTTTGGCATGGGCAAGATAGACGAAATTGACGCCAGTTTGCATTATGCGTTAACCAACGCGCTCGGCGGATGCCTGCCGGGCAAGCAGCCCCCGCCTGCCTTGGAAAGGCGCACCTGGGGCGATGGCGAGCGGTTCTATGGCGTTGATACCTGGTGCGAAAACCAAAAGAAAAAGCTGGCCGACACACTGGCGTATTTACACCAATGCAAAAAACCGGCCGGCGTGGGGGAAGACGGCGGATGGCTTCACTACGTGGAAAGGCATTACAGAGAGCCCCTGACACTGGCAAAGCTGGCCGAACGCTTTCACATGAATCCGGCGTATCTGGGCAGGATGTTCCAAAAGGCGGTGGGCACAAACTTTAAGCAGTATATCACCCGTTTGCGCATTGCCGAAGCCAAGCGGCTACTGCGCACCACCGATAAATTCATCTATCAAATTTCCGACGAATTGGGTTTTACGGAAAGCACCTACTTTATAACCAAGTTTACCCAGGAGGAGGGCATGAGCCCCTCGGAATACAGAAGGAAGTAAGCAGATGAAAAAAACTATTGGATGGGTGCTTTGCCTGGCCTTGGCCGTTCTCCCGGCCGCCGGCTGCAGCGGCGCTTCTCCCGGCCAAACGCCGGAGCATAATTCAAACACCCTCGCCCCCGCCGCTCGCGCCGACGGCAGGGTTATTATATCAAGCGAGCCCATGACCCTTACCTTGTGGGACATTGCGACGGACGGCCCTACCAAGGACGCGCACGAGGGCGCTGTGGAGCGCTTTATGGCCGACTACCCCAATGTGACGGTGAATATTACGCACACCCAGAACGACAACTATAAAGCAAAGCTGGCCGATGCAATGAACACCGGCCGATGCCCCGATATTTACATGCACTGGGGCGGCGGCCCGATGATTGAATATATCGAATCCGGCTTTGCGGCCGATATCACCGACCTGTTTGGCAGTTACAACACCATCGATTTTCTGCCCTCTGCCATCGAGCAGTGCAAATATAACGGCCGGGTTTATGCCATTCCCTTTGGCGGCATTGGCGGCTGCGGCATTTTCTACAACAAAGCCATATTCAAAAAGGTTGGCATCAAGGTGCCGTCTGCCATTTCCGAACTGGAGGCGGCGTGCGACGCCCTGCTGGCCGCCGGATACACGCCGTTCTCCCTCGCCAACGGCTCTAAGTGGACTGGTTCTATGTACTTCATGTACCTGGCTTCCCGCTATGGCGGCACGCAGGCCTTTGCGGCGGCGGTGGACGGCAGCGGCTCTTTTACCGACGACGCCTTTACATATGCCGGCGAAACCATTCAGGAATGGGTGCGGAGGGGCTACTTTCCCGAGGGGGTGAACCAGCTTTCCACCGATGTTGGGGACGACAGCCAGCTGATGTACCAGGAAAGCGCCGCCATGATACTGCACGGCAGCTGGCTTGCCCGCAGCATGGAAGCCGAGCGGCCGGACTGGTATAAGGCCAACATCGGCTATTTTGCATTTCCGGCTTTGGAGAACAGCGGCTACGACCAAAACATCGTTGTGGGCACGTCCATCGGCTACGGTTTTTCGTTCAACTTAGCCGGCCAGGAAGAAAAGCTGAAGGCGGCGTATGTGCTGGCAACCCAGTATTACAACGACGCGGTATATATGGAAGATCAACTAAGGTCGAACATCATCCCCTCGGTAGTGGGTATGGGCGATACCATTGAGGATGCGTGCATGCAGGAGATTTGGGCCGATTTTTCCGCCGCGCCCGAGGTGCAGCTATGGTACGACCAGTATCTGCCGCCTGAGGTTGCCGAGCGCCACAAGGATCTTTGCCATGACCTTTTTGGCCTTACCCTGACGGCCCAGCAGGCAAACAGGGCGCTGCAAGACGCGATGGATGCGTATAACGCCTAGCCCCGTTCAATTGTAACCGGGCAGAAAGCTTGCCTGGCAAAAATCGATAAAATCTTCTATTCCATAACGCCACCCAGTTTGCTATGATAATAGCTGTATTTTGTGTGAGGAAGAAGGCGGAGTATGACCTCGAGAGAGCTGGTGCGGCGCACCCTTGAATTTGACAATAAAAGCGGCCGGGCACCCCGGCAGCTGTGGGTGCTGCCTTGGGCCGAAATGCATTATCCCGCCGAGCTGGCGGCCATTTTGCAAGCCTACCCATCGGATTTTATCGGCGCGCCCGTGCGCCTGGAGCGCCCCCCCAAAACCAAAGGCGACGCCTACGCCGTTGGCGAATACACCGACGAGTGGGGCTGCGTGTTTCAAAATTTGCACGCCGGCGTTATTGGCGAGGTGAAAGCGCCCATTATCTGCCCGGATGACGAGGACTGGGATGATTTAAGCCGGGTGCATATACCCACCGAGTGGCTTGGCTTTGACGCTGCTGAGGTGAACCGCTTTTGCGCCGCACAGACGCGTTTTGTGATGGCCGGGTGCAACCCGCGCCCCTTTGAGCGCCTGCAATTTCTGCGCGGCACAGAGGCGCTGTACATGGACCTTGTAACCCGCCCGCCCGGAATGCTGCGCTTTATGGAAAAGCTGCACGCCTTCTACTGCGAACTGCTGGAGGCCTGGGCCAAAACCGATGTGGACGGCATCAGCTTTATGGATGATTGGGGGTCGCAAAGCACACTGCTTATTCATCCGGCCACCTGGGAAGAGCTGTTCAAGCCAATGTACAGGGATTACATTGATATCGCCCACCGCCACGGCAAAAAGGCTTTTATGCACTCTGACGGCCACACGCTGGGAATTTACCCGCACCTTGTGCAGCTGGGCCTGGACGCGTTCAATTCACAAATTTTCTGCATGGGTGTGGACAAGCTGGCGCCCTTTAAGGGCAAAATTACCTTTTGGGGTGAGATAGACCGCCAGCACCTGCTGCCCCAGGGCACACCGGCGGATATTGACACCGCTGTGCAGGCGGTGCGCGATGCCCTGTGGGAAAACGGCGGCTGCATTGCCCAGTGCGAGTTTGGCCCTGGCGCGCGCCCCGAAAACGTGCGCCAGGTGTTTGGCAGCTGGAACAGGGTTACCGCGCAGGAGGCCAAGGCGTGATGCGATGGTTTCGTGTTATACTGGCAGCAAGGGATGCAAAACCAATAAACCAAGGAGTTGCATATGACCAATGAGTTTTTGATTCTGCAAAAAATGGAAAAACAAATGCGCGAGATGCACGAGCTGCGCACTGTTCAAATGCAAAGCCTGTTTCCCTTCGAGGCCATGCAAGACGATGCGGGCCCCGACGCGATACATGTGCGGCCACCCGCGCTTGTTGAGGGGTACAGCGCCGGGCAGGACGCTATGTTCTGCGGGCGCGACGCGTATTTGTGGCTGCGCAAGCGCACAGGCATACCCGCCTCGCGGCCCGGTTTGCGCCCGATGGGCGTATTTGATTTTGGCCTTACCGGCGGGGGGCACAATTCCGGCTTTGAATCGCTTTTGTATATCAACGGCGCGCCTTATCAGGGAGTGGATTCTAACCATCAGGAGGTGTGCTTTGACGATTTTGCCGGCCAAACGGCCGAACTGACGTTCATGCTGTGGACAATGGAACACCGCCTGCGCCAAGCTCAGCTGGGATATTTGCACGAAGACACGGACGAATTATACTATTTCTCCAAAGCTATTGTGAAAACCCTGGCTTATCTGCCGCCAGAGCACCCGGACCGCGAGGCCCTGATTGGCGCGATGGAGGATATGCTTGCCTGTTTAGACTGGGATGCCGGCTGCTTTCACGCCAGTGTACCGGCGGCGCTGGCCGCACTGAAAAACAGCCTTGCCGCTTTGCAAAAGGACGGCAAAGTGACGGTAAACTGTGTGGGGCACACGCACATCGATGTGGCCTGGCTGTGGCGGCTGAAACACACCCGGGAAAAGGCGGTGCGTTCGTTTTCAACGGTGCTGCGCCTGATGGAAGAGTTTCCCGAGTATATTTTTTTGCAAAGCCAGCCGCAGCTGTACCAGTATGTGAAAACCGATTGCCCCGCACTGTACGAAAAAATTAAACAGCGCGTTGCCGAGGGCCGCTGGGAGCCGGGCGGCGGCATGTGGCTGGAGGCAGACTGCAACATCAGCAGCGGCGAGGCGCTGGCGCGCCAGTTTTTATACGGCATCCGGTTTTTTAAGGCAGAGTTTGGTGTTACCTGCAGCTACCTGTGGCTGCCGGACGTGTTTGGCTACAGCTGGGCACTGCCGCAAATCATGCTGCAGTGCGGCATCACCACCTTTATGACCACCAAAATAAGCTGGAATCAGTTTAACACCATGCCGGATGATTTGTTTCACTGGCGCGGCATCGACGGCAGCGAAGTGCTAACCTATTTTATCGGAACGCCCGAGGTGGGTCACCGCATCGACGACCGCTATGCCACCTATAACGGCCAGCTTAGCCCGCGCAGTGTTTTGGGCAGCTGGAAAAAGTTTAAGAACAAAGCGCTTTCGAACGAGGTGCTGCTGGCCTTTGGCCACGGAGATGGCGGCGGCGGGCCCACACGCAACATGCTGCGCATGCGCCAGGCCATGGATGCGCTGCCGGGCTTGCCGCGGGTGCGGCCCAGCCGCGCGGACGATTTTTTTGCCCGCCTGCACCGGCGCGTTGAAACCGCCAGCCGGCCCGTGCCGGTTTGGGACGGCGAGCTGTACCTTGAATATCACCGCGGCACATATACCTCTCAGGCGGCCAGCAAGCGCTGGAACAGGCACCTGGAAAACCAGCTTGCCGAAGCCGAAATGCTGGCTTGCCTGGCTTTGTTTCAGGGCGCGGCTTACCCCAAACCCGCGCTGGACGCGGGCTGGGAAACCCTGCTGCGCAACCAGTTTCACGATATCATCCCCGGCTCGTCCATCCGCGAGGTATACGAGGACTCCATGCTGGAATACGCCGCCGCCGCCGAGGGGCTAAGCGCCGCGCGCACGGCTTCCCTTGCGGCGCTTACCACGCCGGAAGAGCATGCCTTTACCCTGTTTTCAAGCCAAAGCTTTGCCTGCAAAGCCCTGGTTACGCTGCCCGTGCAAAGCCCCGGCGCTTTTGTGCTGGATGGCCATCCCCTGCCCGCCCAGCCCTGTGAAAACGGCACGCTGGTATGCGTACCCCTGATGCCTCTAACCCTCGCCACGGTGCGCTTCGTTCCCAAAGAAGATGCCGGGGCGCAAACCCCGGATGCGTGCCCCTTCGCTTTTGACGAACAGCAAAACCGCTTGCAAAGCCCTCATTATACTTTGGAATGGGATGCCGAGGGGCGTATTACCAGCCTGTACGACAAGGCGCACCAGCGGCAGGTGCTTGCCAAGGGCGGCTTTGGTAACCGGCTGGAGGTGTACGAGGACAAGCCCATTGACTACGAAAACTGGGACATCGACATTTTTCATACACAAAAGCGGGAGTTCCCGCGCCTTTCCGCTTTGCCCCAACTGGTGGAATGCGGCCCTCTGCGCGCGGTGATACGCTTTACCTTTGCGTACCGGCGCTCTGCCTTTGTGCAGGACATGGCCGTTTACGCCCATAGCCGCCGCATCGATTTTATCACCCAGGCCGAATGGCACGAAGACCACCGCCTGCTGAAAACCGCTTTTGAAACAAACCTGCGCAGCACCAAGGCTGCCTACGACATCCAGTATGGGTACGCCGAGCGCCCCACCCACGCCAACACCAGCTGGGACATGGCCCGCTTTGAGGTAGTGGCCCATAAATGGGCCGACCTATCGGAAACCGGCTACGGCGTAAGCCTATTGAACGATTGTAAATACGGGCATTCTGTCAAGGACGGTGTACTAAGGCTCACCCTCCTGAAAAGCGGCAAATTTCCGGACACCCAGGCCGACATGGGCAGCCACAGCTTCACCTACGCCCTTTTGCCCCACGTGGGCGGCCCTGCGGAGGGCGACACCATTGAGGAAGCCACCGCCCTCAACCTGCCCGTGCGAGTGGCAGCGGGGGCGGCCAAAGCCCTGCCGCCCCTGCTCGTTACCGGCACCGGCGCCGTGGTTATCGACGCGGTGAAGAGGGCCGAAGACGGAAACGGTATAGTGGTGCGCCTGCACGAGTGCCGCGGCGGCAGCCACCGGGTAACGCTGCAAGCCGGTTTCGGCGTTTCGCGCATCGAAGCGTGCAACATTTTGGAAGAACCCAGCGGCGTCTGCTATGCGCCGGAGAATTGGACGGTGTCCTTCGCGCCCTTTGAAATCAAAAATTACAGGCTGCTGCCGCTATAAGTCAGCGGCCGCTTTGGTGTCAAGGCCCGTAAAAGTTAACTGAAAATTTCAAAACAATACGATAATCTGCAACAAAAGCACAACCCGAACCCTTGCGCAGCCTAAAAAACTGTTCAATGGTTCGGGTTGTGCCAGCTTATCGAATACAAGGTTAAGGTCAAGGGAGTCGAACTCATGCGCCGCAGGAGCAGGATTTCCGCGCCCTGCTGTGTCATCGTCCTTGACAGGCGCGCGCCTGCCCGCGTCCTCTTCCTTGCAGGGCATCGCAACTGCCGCTCCTGCGGTCTTCGAGTTTTGCGCGGCACGGCGTATGGCAGTGCAAGGAGACGCCGTGCAGGA
>QMCE01000452.1_pt1 | contig 35161 bp, 32 predicted proteins | sample 1821851 | NCBI WGS metagenome assembly QMCE01 (sample SAMN09453174, study PRJNA476694) | Termite gut metagenome, whole genome shotgun sequencing project. | isolation source: worker | host: Odontotermes sp. | place: South Africa:Pretoria | collected 2016-01-28 | reverse complement strand
AGATTTGGAAAACAATGTTACAAAAACATTAATTTCTCCGAATAAATGATAAAAATTGCCGTTTTTCTGTTAATACAAGAGTAAAAAAGCGGAAGCGTTCGATATTTTTTGCCATTTTATACCCATTGGAAACTATCAAAATTTCTGTGGGTCAAGTTGAGTCCTTGGGGCGGCTACTATTGTATAACCCCACAGGTAATAATTTCCTTACAGAACAAACCTCGTCGATTTTGTAACACGTACATGTTACGTCACTGCTTGCAGCGGGGAGCTTCATTCTTCCAGCAGCTGCCGCACGCGCAAGAGATTTTCTATGCGCGCCCATTCGTATTCGGCGTATATCCAGTCAGGCGCTTCCTCCCAGTCACGCAGCAGCGCGCCGCTGTCGCGCAGAGGGCGCAGCTCCTCCGGCAGAAGCGCGGCGGTGTAGGCGGCGTTCCAGCGGATGTCGGCGACCGCGCCTTTAGATGGTTCTTTGGCGGCTGTTTCCGTATAGAGTGCGGGGCGGTATCGGGCGCGGACGAGTTCCGGGAAGAGGATAGGGCGCCAGTAGGCGTAAAAAGCCGCTGCATTCGGGAAACTCCGTTCTTCGGTATGGAGACGCATCCACGTGGACAGAGCGGCTACGCGGTCGGCGCGGGCGGACAGCGAGGAAACGGCTTCCGCGCCCGCGCGTTTTTCGCCATTGTGCAGGATTTTCCCTTCGATTACCGCGCCTGCCATAAGCGGGCTTTCAAGGCTTATATACGCGATGTTTCCAATACGGCGGAACGTGAGAAATCCCGAAAGTTCCCGTGTCCACTCATTCCAGCCCGCCGCCGTCCCTACAAGGTAGCGCAGCGAGATGAAAGAAACTTCGTCCTCTGCCGATGGCGTACTTATTGGCGCGGACGCCCTGAACTCAAGAAAGGGAAATTCCTCAAGGGTAATGAGCAGCTCCTGCTTTTTCCCAGATGAGGTGTCCACGTCATCTTTGGACTCCACTAACGCGGCTTCCAGTCCTTTGCCACTCCAGCGCAAAATGGTTTTTTCCGCAAACGCCGAGCCATCCGCGATCTGTCCCACATTCTCGGTAAGTGAGAGGCACCCGCAAAACGCGGCGCACAGAAACGGCGCAAGATATATTCGCGCCGCTCGCCTGTTAGACATCATAACAAACACTATACCACGCCACTGCATTTCCCGCAATAGACCCTGTTCGCTGACTCGCGCCTTTTAGCATTGTATTGATACCCGAAGTGTCCACATTTCATGCCGAGCAAGATCAATCCGCTCTTATCAAAAGCCGCTTGCTTTTTTGCCGCTGTTCTTGTTATAATATGCCAATCTGGCAATGCGGCTTGGTTGGCTGTGTGTTTTTACAAGATTTCCGCGATTCAAGGAATCCCTATGTCATTAAACTGGAAAGAAATTGACCTTATTCTCTCTGAACTTGACTTATCCGGCAGTCAAATCCAGAAAGTCATGCAGCCCGCCTTTGACGTGCTGTGCCTGAAAATCCACGGGAAAGGCGACACCCGTGTTATCCTCATAGCGCTTACGCCGGGTGCGTGCCGTATTCACGAAACGTTCAAATCTGTACCAAAAAGTGACCGGCCTCTGCGCTTCGCCGAGTTTCTCAATTCCCGCGTGGTGAACGGCTGGATAGAGGAAGCCGTCCAGCTTGGCGACAACCGCGTCGTGCGGATCACCGTGCGCTGTGGAGAGCGGCGCGTGCGGCTTTACGCCCGCCTTTGGTCAAACGCCGCCAATGTGGTGGCGACCGATGAGGACGGCGCGGTGCTTGACGCGATGCGCCGCCTGCCCAAGCGCGGCGAGATATCAGGCGGGCGTTATTGTCCCGAAGAGCTTTTTTTGAAGCAGCCTGTATCGGATGGCGCGTTCTTAAATGGCGAAAGCCTTCCCAAGAAGGTGAAAGAATACGCTGTGCGCGAATTCGATACAAGCTTGAACGAACTTCCTTCGTTTAACGAGAAGATAGACGCTTTCTATGCAGAGCAGGGTGGCGCGCTTTCTCTTGAGACGCTCAAGGAACAGGCGCGGAAATTCTTTGAGGGGCGCATAAACCGATTGGCGGCTTCTCTTGAAAAATTGTCCGAAAAAGAGGCAGATTTTGCTGGTGCGGAACATTTCAAGGAATACGCGGACATTATTTTTGCCAATCTGTCTTCTGTTAAAACAGGCGATCAGTGGCTTGACGCGGATAATTTCTATACAGGCGGCGAAGTGCGGATAGAGCTTGATCCCCATAAGACGCCTGCAGAGCAAGCTGAAGTGTATTACGAAAAATACCGCAAGGCGAAAAGCGGTTTGGATGATGTGAGGGCGGAACTCGCTGCTGGAAAAGAAGAAATGGAGCGCCTTGAAAATACTCTTGCCGCGCTTCTCGCCGAAACGAACCCGCTTGTTCTGCAAAAGAAGCTCAAAGCTGGCGACGTGCCGCAAATCGGAAACCCTCAAACTCGACGCGCCGATATGAAACGTCCGGGTCTCTCGTTCCGTCGCAACGAGTGGCTTATCATTGTCGGACGGGACGCCGCCGAAAACGACGACCTGCTCCGCCACTATGTCAAAGGCGGCGACCTTTGGCTGCACGTCCGCGATTTCGCTGGCTCTTACGTGTTCATCAAGCAGCACGCTGGCAAGTCGTATCCGCTCGATATTCTCCTTGACGCGGGAAATCTGGCAATTTTTTACTCAAAGGCGCGCAACAACGGTGAAGCCGACCTCTTCTATACGCCAGTAAAATTCCTCCGCCGCGCTAAAAATGGTCCAAAAGGGCTTGTCATTCCAACTCACGAAAAAAACCTCCGTGTAACGGTGGATGAGAAACGCCTTAAAGACCTTGAATCCTGCCGTATTTTTAAATAGTTTTTTAACTCATTGTCTGACAATAGTTTCCGAAAAAGTAAAAAAGAAAGTAAGAGGTGTTTCCGAAAGTATGATGCCGCCTTGATATTTCTTTCGAGGAATTCACCCTCCGCCCATTAAACCTAAACCATATCGCCGCAGTCTGAGAACAGCCAAACAACAGGTATTGGTTTGTCCATCCACATCCTTTTTTGCCGCTTTGTTCTCCGTCAGCGCAGTTCGTGCCTCCGTCTTTTATGTTCATAATTCTAATTTTATACTTCAGAACATCATATTCCAAGTTTGGATATCCGTTATTAGACTTATTACCTTCAAACTCAATGTTCGGAACTTCGTTTCTTGAGTTTAGAACTCCGAACGTGGTGTTCAGAACTCCGATTGCCTTTTTGAAACACTATCAGAAAGCAACGCGCGGGGACGCGGCGTACTATAGATATGATGATAGGCGGAAAGGCGAGCGCGGTCTGGGAAGCCGCCGCGCCGCTTATACGTGAGCGGCTTTTTCCCCGCGGCTGCGCGGTCTGCGGAAAGACGCTCCTTGAGGCTTCCGACGCTTGCTATGGACTGTGCGCTGACTGCCAGGAATTGTTCGATTCGGCGGTGTTCGGCGGGGAACGCTGCCGGATATGCGGGCAGCCGCTTATTTCCGAGATTTCCGTGTGCCTGACATGTCGTGCGGCGGAAGAATCGGGAAGGAGTCCTCATTTTGACCATGTGATCTCCCTTTTCCCCTATATCGGCGCGTGGAAGGCGGCTTTATCCGCGTATAAATTCGGCAGGTACAAGGCGGTTGGGCGTTTTTTCGCGGAAAAACTGATCTATGGGGCGCGACTCCTCCCCTCAGACGCCGCGGACGCCATTTGGGTACCGGTTCCTCCCCGATTGGGAAAGATAAAACGTGAAGGCTGGGATCAAATAGATACGCTCGCGTTCTTTTTAAATAAGCTTTTTTTTAAAGAATCTCTCTCAAATAAGAGTGCGTTTAGAAAAACTGCCAAAAAATTAAAAAGACTTGAATCAAAGAGCCAGAAAGAACTGAATAAAGCGGGAAGGCAGGATAATCTTCTGCACCGTATACAGTGTGTAAACACGCCGCCTAAAAAGACTGTACTTTTTGACGACGTGTTTACAACTGGTTCCACAATAAACGCCTGCGCCGCCGCGCTCAAGCAGGGCGGTGCAGAAACCGTTTACGGTATCTGCCTATTTTACACGATTTAGTTACTGCCGTATTCGGTATACGCATCCCCTGTAAGATTGTCATTGTACAAGTTCATGGTGTGATCACGAACCTCTCTCAAAAGATAATCATCATCAAAGTAGGAAATAAGCGCTTCGGCTTGAGCGCGGGTGTAATATGTTCTGATACGCAAAGAGGCTACCGATTTATTTGGTTGGGACGTATCCGCGTCGTCAAGCTGCAAAACAGAGAAAAATGGGCTTAACCTGTCCGAAACCTGTTTGAAGGAATAACCAAGCCGCATTTTTGGATAGGCGGTATACTTTTCCGCCAGAGCAACGTTAAGCGCGCTCCATACGGTCATTCCTTCAAAACCACCGTATATGTCTCTCGTTTTTGAGTCGCGGTCTATCAATACCTGATTTTCAAAGTCCGCGTTGTATTGGTTATACGCGGCTATAAAGGCGTCCCGCCCGACTTTGTCCCAGTATTGGCGGTATGGCACCATTTGGTGCCTGAACGCCAGATACACGGCATTGATACGTGGATCGAAGAAGACCTGCGCTGTCTCCTCATTTACGCCGTTTGAGAAGACTTTGTCCGTCTCAAAACTAATCGTCCCCAATTCAATAGGGTCGATGTCCGCCACCATATTTGGGTTTTGGCGGGGCGCGGAAGAAGAACAGGAGGCGAGCGTAAGTACGACCGCCGCGAGCGCGGCATTGACAAACCGCGTCCAACGAAACTGCTGGTTTGTAGAAACAATCCGAAAAATCTTCAAGTAATTATACATCATATATAACAATACCCCCTACACGCGAAAAGGTTACAACAAGTTACTCATTAAACAGGTGTTTCAAATCGTCGAGCGTTCCAGCAGGCGCCCACTGGGTCATACCGGATTTCCAGACCTGCGTGGTCATGGTTAATTGTCCAGCGCGCACCTTCCGCGTGAGTTCCTCCATCGTAAATGGTCCGGTGGAAAAACCGTTGACCGCGACATGGTAACGTGAAGATACGACTGGCTGCGTTTGGCTCGCTGCCTGCGCGCCGCCGTCCGTTGGCTGACGAGCAGGCGCCGCAGTACCTGCCGTGCTCGGCGAATAGCTGCCAGACGCGCTTGCCGCATCGCCAAACAAGGAGGCGAGTTCCGGTATGCCGCCTGCCGCCGCCCATTGGGGCATATCTTCCTTCCACAGCAGAGTGTGCCGCGTAAGCTCCCCGTCCTTCTGTTTCCGCCGCAGTTCATCCGTCGAGAAAGGACCTTCGGGACGCCCGTTTACAGCCATATAGTACCGCGCCGCGGAAACGCCAGTCTGAGGCGGCGGCGGCGGCGGTATGACAGGGAATATGCTTGCCAGTTCAGGCACTCTCTCCGCATACGCCCATTGGTGCATACCTTCTTTCCACACAAGGCTACTTCTGACCAGCTCTCTCTCCTCAATTCTCCGCTTCATAGTAACGAGCGAAAGCGGTCCCGAAGGCTGCCCGTCAATCAAGATGAAGAAGCCGCCGGGTCCGGCATCCTCAGCGCCAGCTTCACTTGGGAACAACGCCGCAAGCTCTTCTATAGAACGCGCCGCCATCCATTGGGACGCGCCTTCTTTCCACACGAGCGTCTCCTGCGTCAGTCGCCCGCTGTCAATCAGTGGACGTATGTCTTCTAGACTATAGGGACCGGACGCGATGCCGTCCAGAGCCGCCGTATACTTGGGAAGCTGCGACTCTACTGTTTGCGGGGGCGGGGAGGGCTGGGCGACAGTACGCGGGAACAGTTCCGCGAGTTCCGGTACGTTTCCGGCAGGTTCCCACTGGGGCATATCCGCCGTCCAGACAAGGCTTTCCTTGGTCAGCTGCCCGTTCTGCGCCATAACCCGCAGTTCATCTATTGTAAAAGGCCCGGCGGCTTCGTTGTTGATGGCGACATTGTAACGGACTAGCTCATCAATCTGCGCAGGCGCGCCACTCAACGTTTGTTCTGTCGGCGGCTTATCAGCCAATGGATCATCCACTAATGGCAGAGCCGTCGAGGGCTGGTCAGCTGTCGACGGATCCGCCGTTGTATCAGGCGGGATATCTCTTCCCGGCAGAGGGAAGCGTTTTACCTCAGGATATAAACCATCCTCGTCTTCCTTTATTGCTATGGTGATGAGGCTGTTTTTCGGGTGCGCCATAACCGGCAAACCTATTATCTCATTATATTCAGTCATGAGCGGGATATTTTTCCTGCGTCTCCCATCGGACACATTCCAAATGCCTTTCTTATACAAAGCTTTGGCGAAACGCAGGATGACAGTTCCATTTTTCACGACGATTTTCTCGGTTGTGTCCATGTCGATCTGGGCGGCAAGTCGTCCTGTCTCACCATCGCCCACTTCCATAGCCGCGTCTGACGCGTACCAGTCAACGATAACCGCGAGCGTGTCCGTTGTTCCCGATATTCCCCCGTGCCACGTTATGTTGATTTCAGACTCGCCCGTTCCGGCGGCAGCCACTATGTTCTCGAAAACAAGTTTTACCGGCACGTCATCGTCTGTGGTCACGCATGAGACAACTCCCAAAAGCGCCGCCATAAAGAGCGCCGTTTTACATGACGTGAAAAATCCCGCGTGTGTATTTCTCTTTTTCATCCGCGCCCTCCTAATTTTCAGTTAGTTCTGTTTCAACAACGGACACCATTCTGTCCTTATACACGAAGGTATATGTCTCGCCCGGTTTAAAATAGAACGATATATGGTCAAATTTTTTTCCGCCATAGGTCAGCGAAAACATGTGTCCGCCAGCCGGAATATTCACACTCGTGTTGATTCTGTTTCGATTCCATTGAACTGTATCCCCGTCTATGGTGAGAACGGTAACTTTTGGCGGAATCATCAAGAGGCACTGCTGCATATCAGGATAACGAGCATCGTACGATCCCAGATAAACCGATTCCGTTCCTGCGCAAGATGCGGCAAATACCGCAATAAGCGCTACGGGAATTGTCCGTAGAAAAAATAGGGAACCGATTTTCCTTATAAGCAAAAAACACTGTTTCATATTTTTCCTCCTTCAGCCGCCGCGGGCGAGCCGCGCAAGCGCGCGATCAAATGCGTCCGCAAAAACTTTTAACTCTTTTTTCCCATACTGCGGAGAACGCGCTATGTCCAACCCGTTTTCCGCCAAAGCCACGGTAAAATCTCGCATAGAAAGCTTCTGGGCGATGTTGTCCGCCGTGTACGTACCGCCCCGGTCGTCAATCACCGCGACGCCCCGCTCCACAAGCCGCGCCGCGAGCGGCACATCCCGCGTTACCGCGAGGTCGCCCGGCTGCGCCCGCACCGCAATAAAATCGTCAGCCGCGCCCGCGTCCGCCGAACAGACCTCCATAAGCGCGAAACCGCCTCCAATGCCCGGAATAAGCCTATTCGCCGCGAACACCGCCTCTATGCGCCGCTTGTTCGCCGCCCGTACCACCAGCTCCCGCGCCGCCTTGGGGCAGGAATCCGCATCCACAAAAATCTTCATTTTTTAAAGTATCTTCTTTATCTGCAATATTATCGCGTTACTTGGCGTCGATTTTCAAGTCGTTCCGCATAATAGAGCGGATGAATTTGCCTGACTGGGAAAGCTCCTTGTCCGTCCACTGTCCCTTGCCCTCACGATCCGCATTCATAACCAGTATGCCTGACACCTCGCCCTTGTTTGTTACCGACCAGTTCACCCATGAGATATTGTTGTCCTGCATCCACGCCGCCCATTCCAGAAATTCTTTCTCGTAAAAGTTTCCGCCGCCAGTGGATTCTGAAGTGCCGCATTCCGTTACAAACAGCGCCAGCCCATTTTTCATCGCCATATCCCCTTGTGCGCGAAGACTCGCACCGTGCGTTCCCGCGTAGAAATGCAGTGCATACATAATATTATCATATCCCATTATTGGGTTTTTTGAAGCTATATGGACGTGCTGCGACCAAAACGGCGTTCCGACTACAATAATATTATCGGGATCGTTTTTGCGTATGACCGAAATAATGTGTTCAGCATAGGGTTTTACGTCCTCGTCCCATGTAACATCATTGCCGTTTGGCTCATTGCAAATTTCATAGATAACGTTGGGATATTCGCCATATTTTTTGGACATCTCATCGAAGAATTCAGCGGATTGTTCTTCATAGTAACGGGGATTGCCCTCGTGATGCACATGCCAATCAATAATGACGTATAAGCCCAGTTTTATACATGCGTCAACAGAATCCATTACAGCTTTTTTGAGCGGAACAGGACGCGAAATATAACCGCTGTCCGCCAGCTCCAGCGCCGCCCGCCACACCTGCATATTCCAGTCGTCGCGCAGCCAGCCAATAACATTCTCATTCGCGTATTTCGCGCCGTATTGCAGGGCAAAGGAACTCATGCCCCGTAATTGCACGGACTGCCCGTCTTCTGTACATAATTGTGTGCCTTTCACTTGCAAGTGCCCGTAGCGTTCCACCACCGTAACGCCCTTCTTATCCACAGAAAGGCGCGTGTCTTGGGGCTTACATGAGACGGAGAGCCAACACGCCGCAAAGCACAAGCAAAAGATACCGGTACGTGTTACGTTTTTTTTCATACAAAGCCTCCCGCAGTTGCGATATATAGAGTGAAATTTCCAGTTACAGAAAGTTTTTTCCTGTTTCCCACGCCGATGAAAGCGCTTTCACCTTGCTTTAAGGTGATTTCTCCATCCTCGCCTGTGATCTCCGCCGCGCCCTGCGTTACAAAAGCTATGGCAGGCGTGTCTGTCTCCCATTCGCCAGTTTTCTGCATAACGGAAAGGGAAAATTCCTGGCAGGGTGCGGGATATACGGACGGGGAGGGGTGCAGAACAGAGGGTTTTGAGGGAGTGAAGTCAAGTACTCGGAAAAATTCTTCCATGTCGATGTGTTTGGACGTAAGTCCGCCGCGCAGTACATTGTCCGAATTCGCCATAACTTCCACACCGAAGCCATGTATATAGGCATGCGGAACGCCCGCATCCAGATAGAAGGCTTCACCCTCGTTCAGACTGATAAGGTTCAGGTAGAAGGGCGAAAGCACTGCCGGATCGTCGGGGTAGCGTTCCACGAAGGAAGCCGCTGTCTCCCACGCTTGAGCGGCGTCGGCACTGCGCGCGCCGCAGGCAACATCGCTCTTTTGCGAAAGAAGCGCACCGCTTATGAGCCGCCTTTCGGAAAGGGGTGTCTCAAAGAGTACGCGCAGGAAAACTTGAAGCCCTTGTGAAAGGGCTTTCTTGTACGCGTCAAGCGCCGCGCACGGTATCGTGTCGAGCAGAGCGTGTATTTCCGTCGGATCACGGAAGCCCGCCATAGCTCTGAAAGGGCTGACAGCGCAGATGATTTCTGGTTTATGGTTTGGGTCTTTATAATTGCGCTGCGGCGCGTCAAGGGGAATTCCCGCCTTGTTTTCCCGTTCAAAGCCTTCCGCCGCCTGCATGGCGTTAGGATGCACCTGTATGGAAAGCGGTTTTTCAACCGCAAGCACCTTGAATAGGAACGGCAGGGATGACAAGTCCGCGCCCAGCAGACAAGACTTCTCAGAAAGCAAACGCGGAAGCTCTATAGAATGTCCATTGTATTCAGTTTCAGACGCGCCTTGTGAATGTACACCCATCCACAGTTCAGCGCAAGGGGAATTATCAGGATTTTTCTCATTCAATAAGCAAGGAATCCACATAGGCGATCCCCACTCATAGTGTTTTATATGATTTTTCAGCTTAAAAACGGGAAACATATCACCCCCTGTCTTCTAACGCCTCATCTATACGCGCTATCAGGCTGCGTGTGATCTTTTCGGTCTCCTGTTCTTCCTGTATGCTCAATTCCTGCTCAAGGGCATGACGATCACACAGATCAAGATATTTGTCATACGCGTAAAAAACGGTCATTAACGCGACTTTTAATGGATCGGACAGCTTCGGATGGCGGTTTTGGGTTTCCTCCACCGCCGCCTGCAAACATTCAAGTATGTGGTCAATACGCTCGGCGTCATCAGCCTTGCCGGAGACGCCGAGGTTGATCCCTAATACCTCGATCCCGCGCTCTATACTGGCCATACGTTCACGAAGGATAATAAGCGTCGTTACCCTTGTAAGCCTCGTTGTTCGGGAACATTTCGCCGCGGTTATAATCCGTTTGGGGCGCGGCGCTTTGCTGAGTTTGCGCCTGAGGGGCGGTTTCAGAAGACTCCGTATCTTTGCCGTCTACGGAATCTTCAATCTGATTGAGCCTTTTCAGCAAGGAGCTGATTCCGGTTTCAATATTTTCTTGATCTTCCTTAAAAGCAAGCACAGAGAATTCCAGTTCATTCACTTGATTTTGCAGCTTATCCGCCCGCGTTTTAAGCTGCTTGTTTTCTTCAGAAAGTCTCATGTTCGCGTCAGCAAGGATTTTTACCTTATCCACTGCCCGCGCGATTTTCTCTTCCAAAAGTTTTACATTTTCAAGCGTCGCCATATTATGCCTCCAAAGCGGCTTTCGCCTGGTCCACAACGGCTTTAAATGCCACCGCGTCTTCTATAGCCATATTCGCCAGCGCTTTACGGTTGATGGTAACACCAGCTTTGTTAAGTCCGTCTATAAGACGGGAATAGCTTACACCCTCGGCGCGGCACGCCGCGTTAATACGGGCAATCCACAGCCGCCTAAAGTCGCCCTTGCGGTCGCGGCGGTCGCGGTATGCGTAGGAAAGTCCTTTAGCGACCGCATCTTTCGCGGTCTTAAAGTTTGAATGCCGTCTTCCCCAATAGCCCTTTGCCAGTTTTAATATTTTTTTGCGGCGATTTTTGCGTTTCGCCCCATCTACTGCTCTCGGCATAGTGTTCTCCTTCTTTCCGCTCTACCCGTAGGGCAAAAGCCGTTTCTTGATAACAGCAACATTGTCGTCAGACAAGATACCAGCGTGCCGGAGCTTGCGCTTCCGTTTCGCCGACTTTTTCGTCAAAATATGGCGGAGGTTCTGTTTTTTGTACTTAACCTTGCCCGTTCCGGTAAAAGAAAAACGCTTTGCCGCGCTTTTTTTTGTTTTCATCTTCGGCATGATAATCCCCAATCATATATTTTCTTTAGCTTTTTTAGCTTTTGGACTCAAAATCATAGACATATTACGCCCTTCCATAGCAGGCTGCTTGTCCATGACATATTCGCCTTCTATGCGCGAGAGCATATCATTCATAACGCCAAAGCCCAGTTCAGTATGGGCAAGCTCCCTTCCCCGAAACCGTATGGTAACTTTAACTTTGTTTCCTTCCGCGAGAAACTCTTTTACATGCTTGGACTTGAAATCCATATCATGATCATCAATCTTGGGCTGCATACGAATTTCTTTTAATTTAAGCAGCTTCTGCTTTTTCTTTGAATCGCGGACTTTTTTTTCATTCTCAAACTTAAACTTACCGTAATCAAGAAGCTTCACTACCGGAGGGGCGGCTTGAGGCGCCACTTCCACCAAATCAAGTCCTGCGTTGCGGGCTATTTCCAGCGCCGCCTGGGTTGACATAATGCCTTGCTGTTCACCCTCATCCCTGATGAGCCGAACTTCCCTCACCCTAATTTGTTCATTGATCCGTAAATCTTTTTCTGCCAACTGCCCTTCCTTTTGCATGCAGGACAAAACCCTGCAGGAAACTTCCTTGTTTCCCATACAACCGCCCTCTATATACTGGATGGCGGCTGAAATCATCTCCTACGGGAATCGAACCCGTGTTGCGAGAATGAAAATCTCGTGTCCTAACCCCTAGACGAAGGAGACAAAGTAATTGGTATGTAATCTATATGATTTTGTATTTTATGTCAAGGGGGAACGCAATAATTTTTTTTCGCTTTTTCTCATTTTTATTTACAATGTCCCTATTACAGTATACACTAATACAAATTTTTGTGTATGTTAAGGAGGTATTTTATGGAAAATAATATGAAGAAAAGCGGGTTTTCGGCAAAGCGTCTTGAAAATGTGAGCGCGTATCTGCAGCGTATTATTGAAAAACGGCAGGTGGCGGGAGCTGGCGCGTATATCGCTCGGCACGGCGTTACGGTGTATTGCGAGAGTTTTGGGCTTCAGGATATTGAAAACAACATTCCCATGACAAACGACTCTATTTATCGCATTTATTCGATGACCAAGACCTTTACTGTGGTCACGGCGTTGACTTTGTACGAAAAAGGGCTGTTCAAGCTGCACGATCCTATAGCGGAATTTTTACCGGCGTTTGCGGATATGCAGGTTGCCGAATACGACGCGCGGGGTATTATGCGGCTTGTACCGGCGAAGCGTCCGATTACGTTTGAGCATCTTTTCACGATGACGAGCGGCATTCCTTATCCGGGAGAAGATTCGTATTCGGCGCGGGTATTGGCGGATTTTCAGCGTAAACCGGGTAAGATTACAACGGAATCGGCTGTTGACGCAGCGGCGCGGACGCCGCTCTGTTTCCATCCGGGCGACTATTGGATGTACGGCTTTTCGCACGATGTGCTGGGACGGCTTATTGAAGTTATATCAGGGAAAAAGCTGGGGAAATATATGAAGGAAATCATATTCGATCCGCTTGATCTGCATGACACGGGCTTCTTTGTACCGAAGGAAAAGCAGGGTCGACTTGCGAAAGCCTACACGCCGCACGATGGAGTTTTGGAAGAGGTGAAAGATTTGACGCTGCGCTGCGCCGAAACCCGTCCACCGGCGTTTGAATCGGGCGGGGGTGGACTTGCGTCCACTCTGCGTGATGTGGGACGTTACGCCCAGATGCTGCTCAATCGAGGCGCCTTGGACGGAAACCGCGTGCTTTCGCGGAAGACCATAGACCTGCTGCGGCGTAATCATCTTGTGGATCGGCATAATGTTAGCGAATTTGGCTTCTCTTCCATGGCGGGCTACGGTTATGGGCTGGGTGTACGGACTATGGCGGACACGGCTGCCGCGGGACTTAACGGCTCCGAAGGCGAATGGGCGTGGGACGGTATGCTCGGCACATGGTATTGCGTCGATCCTGATGAGGATATGACGGCGGTGTTCCTGATACAGCGTTTACCAGGCGGAAACGAGGACTTGCCCAAACGCTTTGCCCAGACAGTCTACGGGGCAATAGACGATTAAAGGATAGGTATAGATTTGGAAAAATTAGCGGATATTGACAGATTTATAGACGGCGCGGGCAGTATCGCTGGTGAACTGGAGGCGGAACTTTCGCGGTGTCCCGCGATTTCACCGGACGCGGGAGGTACGGGCGAGCTTGCCAAGTGCACGTTTCTGGAGGAATGGCTCGTGGCGCGGGGAATCGATCAGCTTGAACGTTTTGACGCGCCCGACGAGCGAGCGGACGGCGGCGTGAGACCCAATCTTATCGCCACCATAGCGGGCGCGGACGATTCCCGCCGCCTGTGGATCATGAGCCACCTTGACGTGGTGCCGCCCGGCGAGGCAAAACTGTGGCACAGCGATCCGTGGACAGTGCTTGAAAAAGACGACGCCCCTCTTGGGGCGCGGTTCATAGGGCGCGGCGTTCAGGACAACCAGCAGGGTTTGATTTCTTCGGTACTAGCCGCGCTTGCTCTCCTTAAAACCGATGTAACACCGGCACATACCGTGAAGCTACTTTTTGCCGCCGATGAAGAGATGGGCAGCGAATATGGCATACAGTGGCTGCTCAAGAACCACGGTGGCTTGTTCCGCAGAGAAGACGCGGCACTTATACCGGACGGCGGCGATTCCAAGGGCGAAAGCATAGAAATTGCCGAGAAAAATCTTCTCTGGCTCAAGATCACGACAACAGGCGAACAGGCGCACGCGAGCCGCCCGGATCAGGGAAACAACGCCTGCCTTGTGGGCGCGTATCTCACAGTTGCGTTATACGAAGGGCTTTCCGCGAAGTTTTCCGCCCGCGACCTGTTGTTTACTCCCGCTGTATCCACCTTTCAACCCACAAAACACGATGCGAATGTACCGAATGTCAACACCATTCCCCCGCTTGACGAAGTGTACGCCGAGATTGACGCAATTATAGAACGGATCGAAGAACGTTTCGGCGTATCGGTGAAGCACGAGACCTTGCAGCGCTCGGAATCCGCCGCCACGCGCGCGGACTCGCCTTTTGTTGCACGGCTTTCACGGGCGGTAAAGGATGTGTATCAGGTACAGACACATTGCGTGGGTATAGGCGGCGGGACAGTCGCCGCGCCTCTGCGGAATCGGGGCATGGACGCGGCGGTCTGGGCGCGCCTTGACGATATGGCGCACCAGCCCAACGAGTACGCGCTGCTTGCCAATATCTTGGGAGACGCGAAGGTGATGGCGCGGCTTATGATAGGGGAGTGATAGGAAGAGAAACCCCGTTTCATGCGATATTAGCATGAAACGGTTTCTCGCATTGCGAGAGTGCAATGAGCATTTAAATGAAAGGATTATATTCTTTGTAAAAAAAAGAATTAACAACAACAAATAGATGGCGTTTCAAAACATATAATGAAAAGATGAGGGTATTAATATGTATTATAATGAGTTTTGCCAACCGGATTTTTGCTTTTATCTTTATTTATATGTTATCACATACCTCCAAACATAATTATGGCGACTTTATACATAGGAATAATTTTGAGCATTGACATAAGCCCTCGCTTTTCTATACAATACAAGCATGGATTATAGTTCGGACAGGATACGCGCCGTTGATGCAAAGTTTGAGGCACAGAAGATTGCGTTCGCGCCGCTTGCGTTTCAGGCGGCGCGCGCTTTTTTGGAGACGGGTGTGCTGCAAGCAATCTCGGATGCCGGAGAGCGCGGGCTTTCGCGCCAGGAGATTGCCGAAAAAACCGGCATTTCCGAGTATGGCGCGGGTGTGCTGGCGGAAATGGCGCTGGGAATGCGGGCGCTGCGGCTGGTTTCAAATGATACGCCATTGAAAGATAACGGCGAAAAAGAACGCGAAGAACGCTTTGTATTGGGGAAGATTGGGTGGTTTCTGCTTGAAGACGAGATGACCCGCGTCAATTTTAATTTTGTCAACGATATTTGTTATGAGGGAGCCTTTTCCCTCCTTGATTCTGTCCGTACAGGCAAGCCCACGGGTTTGAGCGTGTTTGGCGGCGAATGGAACACTATTTACGAGGCATTGTCCTCGCTGCCGGAGCAGGCGAAGAAGAGCTGGTTTGAGTTTGACCATTTCTATTCTGATATAGCTTTCCCCGAAGCGCTGCCTATTGTGTTCGGCGGTGAAAAAAAGCCGCGCCGTCTGTTGGATATAGGCGGCAATACGGCGAAATGGGCGCTTGCCTGCTGCCGTTACGACGCGGATGTTCGCGTAACCATAGCCGACCTGCCCGGTCAGACCACTGTTGCCGCCAAAAACGCCGCAGATGCGCTCTTGTCCGACCGAATCGACGTCTTTCCCTGCAATGTGCTTTCCGAAGATACGGAACTGCCCGCCGCCGAATGGGATGCGGTATGGATGAGCCAGTTCCTTGACTGCTTTCCGCTTCCGCAAATAACCCGCATCATGGAGAAAATAGCCCGCGTCTGCGGGAACGCTTCCGTGTTCGTGCTTGAACCGCTGTGGGATATGCAGCGGTTTGAGGCGTCCGCCTATTCCCTGCAGGCGACTTCGCTCTACTTTACTTGTATGGCTAATGGCGGCAGCAAGATGTACCGCTTCGGCGAATTGAAAGACGCGATAGCGCGGGGCGGCTTTGTTTTGGATGAGGCGCATCATAATTTGGGATCGAATTCGTACTCTCTGCTGAAATTTCGGAAGCGGTAATGGATAAAAAAATCTATGTAACGCGCTTTTCCGTGTGGGACAATCCTGAAAGTCCCTCGTTGGATTTTGCGCCCGCCGGTTTCGCACGAAGGCTGAGTCCGCTTACAAAAATGACCGTGCGGGTTTTGCATGACCTTGAGCCGCCTGTCAGCGTTAAGACAGTATTCGCGTCGTTCCACGGTGAGATTGGATCGCAGTTCAAGATAAACAAGACGTTCATCGAGGACGGTGAAGTGAAACCGGCGGCGTTTTCTCTGTCCGTGTTTAACACCGCGCCTGCGCAAGCTTCTATTGCCCTGAATCTGACAGGCGGCTATTCCGCGGTGTACCCGCGCTGTTTTCGGGACGCGGTGTACGCGGCGGCATCGGCGTTTTGTGACGGCGGCGAAACCGAGCATGTCGCGTTTGTGTACGCGGATGAAGCGCCGCCGTCCGAATACGTGCGTATTGCGGATGATACCATTGCCGCGCCGCTCGCCTTTGCTGTCCTTTTGCAGTCTTCATCGGAAAATTTGGAACTGCCCGCCAGACCGCTCCCGCTGGACGAGAACAGCGCCGCGCTTGCCTCGCCCCACGCGTTTCTCGCCTATCTCGCCGAGGGATAAGCGTGGTGGAATCTATGCCGCCCATACAGAACCATTTTCTCTATGTATGGCGCATTATAAGCAAATGGATTTCTTTTTTCGTGTTCGGCGTGGGATCGCTTATTATAGTGTTTGTCATGTTTCCGATTATGCGGCTGTGTATTCCTTCCCGTATTCTGTTTCAAAAACGCGGACATGCCCTTGTTTCCGGCTCGTTCAGGCTGTTCGTCGCATTTATGAGCATGATGGGCATAGTGAGGCTGGAAACGGACGACTGTGAAGCGTTTCGCCATCTTGGAGGCACGATACTCGTCGCAAACCATCCTTCACTGCTCGACATCGTGATGCTCATTTCGCTTATTCCGAACGCGACCTGTCTTGTAAGCGGCAAACGGCTTGGCAATATTATTATGCGCGGCATAATCAAACAGCTGTACATCCCAAATACGCTTGACTTTCACGATCTGCAAATTCATTGTGCGGAATCTTTGGCGCGGGGAAACTGTCTTGTGATTTTCCCTGAAGGGACGCGCACGCCGCGTTCCGGCGCGATTACCGTGAAAAAAGGCGCAGCGCGGTTGGCTTTGTTTTGTGGGCGTCCGATTGTCCCGTGCGCGATAGGCGGTACCGATAAGTGGGGTTTGGGCAGAAAAGACCCGTGGATTGCCTTCAATCACACTGACCGCTATGTCTATACGATGCGTCTGCTCCCTTCCATACATCCCGACGAGTATGTCGCTCTGCCGCGTCCTGCCGCCGTCAAGAACATGAACGAAGATATCAAAGACGCCCTGTTTCAAGGAAGCGAAAGGAACCGCGTCGTATGACTTTTTTAGATATTTCAGACAAACGGCGGGTGGTAGGCCTGCCACGAGGCTTCGCCTGCTATTTGTATCCTGATTTCTTTGAGACTTTCTTTAAAGAACTCGGCGTTGAGACGCTCGTTTCTCCGGCAACCACGCAAGCTATGATGGACGCCGCCGCGCCGTTTTCCGAAACCGAGCATTGTCTTTCCCATAAAATATTCGACGCGCACCTTCTATGGTTATTGGATCGCGCCAAAGACGCGCATGTTATTGACGCGATCTTCATCCCACGAGTACTGTCTATGACGAAAAAATACATCTGCTGTGCGAAATTCGGAGCGGTTCCAGATGCGAGCCGTCGCCTTATGGAGACTATAGCGCGGAAAAAGGACTGTTCTGCGCCGGATATCATCACCGTTGACTTGAACGAAAGCCGCGAACCGCTTGAAAAAACCATGCTCCGCTTTGCCCGCGATCTGGGCGCGGAGCGGGACATAGCGGCAGCGGCAGTGTCCGCGGCGGTGCGGGCTATGGATGCGGCGTATACACGGCGGATACGGCAAAACAGCACTCTTTCCGCAGGCGGGCGATTCCTCCTTATCGGGCATAGCTACAACCTTGAAGAACCGCTCTTGATAGAGCCTGTTCTCAAGAAAATCCGCGCCCTGGGGATCACGGTGGAAGTTATGACGTTTGAGCGCCGCGCCCTGCCGTTTAAGGGCGGATTTTCGCCGTTTGGGCGGCTTTTTTCTTTTGATATGCCCAGCCCCATACGCTGGTGTTCCTTTGCCAAAACCGAGCTGCGTCTGAAGTCTCTTGATACGTCACGCTATGCGGGTGTGATTCAGATAGGCGTGTTCAACTGCGGTCCTGATTCAATCATGACGGAAATTTTCAGAGGGATATGCGCTTCACGGGGCATCCCTTTTCTCGCGCTTATGCTGGACGGACATTCGGGGAGTGCCGGGCTTGAGACGCGGATAGAGGCGTTTGCGGACTCGCTCGAATGGCAGGGGCGTCTATGACATCACCGTTTATGACGCCGTGGACGCGCGCGGCGCGGCGGGCGGAACGAAGAAAGGAGCGGCTCGCGATTCCGAACTTGGGCAATTACACTGTCGCGCTGGATTCGGCGGTGCGGGCTATGGGCATAGAGCCGTGGAGTTCCACCGCCACCTCTGCCCACGCCATGCGGCTGGGCATAGACGCCGCTCCGGAAGCTCTCTGTCTGCCGTTTAAGTCGCTTTTGGGGCATTTTATCGAGGCGGACGACGCGGACTGCGCCCACGCGCTCATTGTGAACAGCATGGGCACGTGCCGCCTTACCTATTACCGACTGCTGCTGGAAAATACCCTGCGCGGTATGGGACGGAATATCCGTGTGTGGGGACTGGGTTTCGACGGCGTAAAACCGCCTGTCGTCCGGTATTTCGATCCGCCCATCATCCCCTTTGTGAAAGCCATTCTTCTCGCACTGGAAAAAATCAAGATTGTGGATGTCGTTGAGACCGCCGCGTGGAAGACCCGTCCGCTTGAAGCCGCGCGGGGAGACGTTACTGCACTCGCCGCGGAATGCGTGGCGGAGCTTTCCGCAACAAACACGATACGTGGCGTTAAGGCGCTGCGCGCGCGGTTTTTGGAAAAGTTCGCCCGCGTACCGCGCCGTGTCCCTCACCCAACCGCCTCTTCTGGAAAACCAGAAACGCCACTCCGCATAGGCTTGATAGGCGAAATTTCCGTGCTGCGCGACCGCGCCCTGAACCAAAACACCGAGATTCTTCTGGGCGAACTTGGCGCGGAGGTGCAAAACTTCTTTCTATTGGGCGCGGAGATAGGCAACATTTTCGGTATAGGCGCAGGCGATCAAAAGGCACACACTCGCAAGCATCTTATGAGCATCGCCGCGCCGTATCTTGCCAATCCGGTTGGCGGACATGCGCTTGATTCGGTGGCGCACACCATACGCTGCGCCGAGGAAGGCTTTGACGGCATGGTGCATCTGTGTCCGGCGGGCTGTATGCCGGAGGTAAGCGTGCGCCCTATTCTGGCGGCGGTATCGCGGGACAAGAATATTCCTATTTTGGAGCTGTCCTTTGACGAACATACGAGCCATATAGGACTTGCGACCCGACTGGAAGCCTATGTGGATATGTTAAAAGGACGGAGGGAATAATGGGCTTACAAAAAATATACATGGGTGTTGACGTAGGCTCTATCAGCATCAACTTTGTGCTGATTGATGAGGCGAAGAATCTCCTGTTTCAGACCTATATTCGGGGATCGGGCGATCCGCTTTTGACCATGCAGGAAGGGCTTGCCGCGTCGAAACGCTTTCTGGATGAATTGGAAGGCGGTTATGAGCTAGCTGCACTGGGCGCGACCGGTTCGGGGCGGGAGCTTGCGGGCATAGTGCTGGGCGCGGACTGCGTGAAAAACGAGATTTCCACTCACGCCGCCGCCGCCATACAGGTACAGCCGGATGTGCGCACCGTACTGGAAATAGGCGGGCAGGACAGCAAAGTTATCATCATACGGGACGGCGTGATTGTCGATTTTGCAATGAATCTGGTGTGCGCCGCCGGAACAGGCAGCTTTTTGGATTCTCAGGCGCGGCGATTGGGGCTTTCTATTGAGGAATTCGGCGCGCTCGCCATGCGGTCGGAAAATCCAGCGAATATTGCGGGGCGCTGTACGGTTTTCGCCGAATCTGATATGATACACAAACAGCAGATAGGGTTTCCGCAGAAGGACATCGCTATGGGCGCGTGTCTCGCGCTGACGCGCAACTTTGTCAGCAACGTGTGCCGGGGAAAGGAGCTGCAGCCGCCTTTCCTGTTTCAAGGTGGGGTGAGCGCGAATCCGGCTATAAAACGGGCGTTTGAGATCGTTCTTGCTTCTCCTGTGATCATTCCCGATTACAATATGGTGATGGGCGCGTACGGCGCAGCACTCCTCGCCCTGCGAAAAAGGGAAGAAACTCACGAGCCGACCGGTTTCCGCGGCTTTACCATACTGTCCGCCAATCTGCACAGCCGGGGCTTTATCTGTTCCCACTGCCCGAATTCTTGCGAAATCATAGAATTGACGCAGGACGGAACGGTCATGGGGCGCAACGGCGGACGCTGCGGACGATGGAGGGATTAAAATGGAACATACGAACTATGTATGCCCCCACTGCGGGACAGAGATCGACGCAGCGGAATTCGCGCAAAACAGCTATGTGTGCGTCCGTTGTTCGCATCACAAGCGGCTTTCGTGGCGTGAGCGGCTTGCGTGTACGGTTGACAAGGGAAGTTTCGCGGAATTCGACGCCGCGCTGCTCTCGGCGAATCCGCTTGGTTTTGAGGGCTATGACGAAAAAATCGCCGCTCTGCGGAAAGCCTGCGGTACAAATGAAGCTGTGGTAACAGGTGCGTGTACTATCCAAGGGGAAAAAGCCGTCATCGGCGTCATGGACACTCATTTTATGATGGGCAGTATGGGCAGCGTCGTGGGCGAGAAAATCGCGCGGGCGTTTGAGCGCGCGGCAAAGGAGCGTCTGCCGGTGGTCTTGTTCTGCGCGTCGGGCGGGGCGCGTATGCAGGAAGGGATGTTAAGCCTTATGCAGATGGCAAAAACAGCGGGCGCGGCGCGACGGCATGCGGACGCAGGTCTGCTCTATGTGTCAGTGATGACCGACCCCACAACTGGCGGCGTTACAGCGTCTTTCGCCTCGTTGGGCGGTGTTGTCATAGCGGAGCCGGGCGCGCTCGTGGGCTTCGCCGGAAAGCGCGTCATTCAGGACACCATAGGCGAGTCCCTGCCCGACCATTTCCAGTCCGCAGAATTTCTCCTGCGCCACGGCTTCGCCGATATGCTTGTCAACCGCCCCGACATCCCCCGTGTTCTTCATAAGCTTTTCTGTCTTTTTAAAAGTAGGAAAGAGCAGATGATTTTTCTGTCAAAAGCTTGTGATGAGGAAAAAACGGAACACGCATTTCAGAAAATACCATTAAAAAAGATAGAGGAACGGCTTTCAATGCTCGTAAGTTTGAAGCGTCCCAGTATTTTGGATTATATTCCGCTTATTTTTGACGATTTTTTGGAACTCAAAGGCGACCGCTGTTACGGGGACGACCCGGCTGTTTTAGGAGGCGTCGCACTGTTTCAGGGACAGGCGGTAATGCTTATTTCGCATGTGCGCGGACGGGACATCGAGGAATTCAAGAACACGAATTTTTCCATGCCTCATCCTGAAGGCTACCGAAAGGCGCTACGCCTTGCGAAACAAGCGGAGTGCTTTGCCATGCCTGTTATCTGCTTTATAGACACAACAGGCGCGTTCTGCGGCATAGGCGCGGAAGAGCGGGGGCAGGGCGCCGCCATAGCCGAGTGCCTCGCGGGCTTTATGATGCTCAAAACACCTGTCATATCCGTAGTGCTGGGAAACGGCGGGAGCGGCGGTGCGCTCGCCATAGGCGTGTGCGACCGGCTCGCTATGCTGGAAAACAGCTTGTATTCAGTGATTTCCCCGCGCGGTTTTGCGTCCATACTGTGGAAAGACGCGGGGCGCGAAAAGGAAGCCGCTGCTGTCATGAAGATTACCGCCGAGGATTTGCGCGGCTTTGGGATCTGCGACGACATCATACCGGAACCAACAGGCGGCGCGCATACAGACATTCCTGCAACGGCGCGGGACATTTCCCGCTATATGGCGCAAACCCTCGCCGAGCTTCTTCCTATTCCCATTGAGACGCTCCTTGAAAACCGTTTTCGCAAATACCGTGAAAGCGGGGTATTCCATGAAACGATAGGGGAAACCGCGGAATCCGGTATTGTATAGCCGAAATCCGCCTGTTTTTTCAATCGGAAATATGCGGCGGCAGATATTATCATGTGCCCCAAATCGCCTATTCGTGGTATTATTACCAGAAGGGAGGCTTTTATGACCGGTTTATTATGGATCGTTACAGGCACGGGTTTCATCTTTTTTATGACCTGTTTGGGATCGGCTATGGTGTTTTTCTTCCGAAAACAGACGAACAGAGCCGTACAGACAGTTTTTTTGGGTTTTGCGGCAGGCATTATGATCGCCGCGTCCGTGTTTGGACTGCTCGTTCCCGCCATTGAACAGGCAGAGGCGGCAGGCGGCATTGGCTGGTTTCCGGCGGCAGGCGGATTCCTTCTGGGCGTTCTCTTCCTTCTGCTTCTTGATAACCTGATTCCCCACCTGCACCCGGAAACCAATACTACCGAAGGCATATCCGCCTCAATGAAGCGCACCACGCTGCTCGTGTCCGCCGTTACCCTGCACAATATTCCCGAAGGCATGGCAGTGGGACTTTCCTTCGCCCTTGCCGCTCAGCATCCCGACGATCCCTCGCTCTACGCAGCCGCCGCCGCGCTCGCGCTCGGCGTAGGCATACAAAACTTCCCGGAAGGCGCCGCTATCTCCCTTCCGCTCCGCCGCGAAGGGCTTTCCGCGGGCAAATCCTTTCTTATAGGCTGTATTTCCGGTCTGCCCGAACCGCTTTTCGGCGTGCTGATGGTACTGATAGCCGCGTTTATCGCCCCCATTATGCCCTGGCTTCTCGCTTTTTCCGCGGGTGCGATGTTCTATGTCGTTGTCGAGGAGCTTATCCCCGAAGCCCACTTAGGCGAACATTCTGATTTCGGCACTATGGCGGTTATGGCGGGCTTTGTTCTTATGATGATACTGGATGTCGCTTTGGGGTAGTTTTTAATCAGGACTCCCCGTCGTAAACGTCCCTCCCTGTATCTTTACCATTTTTCAAGACTGATATGACAAAATATCCGCGTCCCGCGTGAGATATTCATACCAAGCGACGCTGGACGCTCCTATCCTGAGACACGAGATAGTCTGACCGCTCTGTACTAAACACTAGCGCCACATGATGTGAGAATCTCCCATCGATAGAGGTGAAGGTCTCACATCGAAGGATATGAACGCATCTCATCGGGCGATGAGAATGTCTCACTGCGGCGGGGTGGAGGCTTAGTTATGTATGGTATCCCAGCAGCTTTATCTTTTGTTATATCTATCCCGCGGACGCTCATACTATTCCTGAATCTGCGGGTTCTAATGGCGTAATTGTATATTGTATTCCAGAAACCACATAGTTAATCAACTCAAACGGATCAACAGAATACAGTAATCTATTTATATGAGCCATGAACTATTCCCGCCTTCTGCCTTTGGATCATCTTCCTTATTCTGCTCTCGCGCATCTATATATCAACATCTACCCCCACCCCCACACAGCAGCTTTCCTCAAATTCACCGCAGCTTCGTCCGCAGCGCCTTGTAGAAACCCTGTCTGTCCGCGGCGACCAGCAGAGCGGGGTAGGGGGCTTTCCGTATGAACACTTTGTCCGCGCTTTCAAGCGTGATCGTTACTTGCCCATCCAGTGTGAGAAGCACGCCGGTGCGCTGTTCATGTTCCACTTCTATGAGGACGGTTTCGTGGCTCGGCAGGACAATCGGGCGGTTGGACAGGCTGAACGGGCAGACGGGCGTTATGATGAGGGCTTCCAGTTCAGGATCGACGATGGGACCGCCTGCCGCCGCCGAATATGCGGTTGAGCCGGTGGGGGTTGCGGCAATCAAGCCGTCGGCGCGGAATACGCCCAGAAAGATCTCTTCGCCCCGATCAAACGCCGTTACCTGTAACCTGATAAGCTTAGCGATTCCTGATCCGGAAATAACCGCGTCATTTAAAGCCACGCCCCGGTATATCTCAGTCCCGCCGCGCGTTACTCCTACTTCCAGCATAATCCTTTTAGATATTTTTAGTTTTTTACATTTTTTTACAAAATGTGAATTATCAAGAGGAGCGGTAATGTTTTTGAAAAGTGTAAAAAAATCGTCCTCATTTTTCAAAACATCAGGGGGAAGGGCGGTTATGAAGCCGAGTGTTCCCAAATGCACGGGAAATATGGGGATACCAAGCGGGGCGACGGCGCGCGCGGTGAAAAGTACGGTGCCGTCGCCGCCCAGACTGAACGCCGCGACACAGTCATCTAACTGTAAGAACTGTTCGTTGTCCTGCAAGGAAAAGTAACGGCAGTCTATGCTATGTTCCCGCAGGGCGCGTTCAATGTTTTGAGCCACGTCAATCGCCGCTTCCTTGTGCGAATTAACAAATAACACGACAAATGTGCGCGCGTCTTTTTGCTTCATTTCTGCAAAATCCTCTATATAAGTCGCTTTATAATTTCATTTGAAAAAAATCCAGCAGTCGGGTATCTTTTTGCTGGAAAAATCTTCATCCCGTAATTGTTCCGTGATGTTTTTATATGAAAAACCTTTTTCTTCACAGGATTCAATGAGATGATCGGAGAGGTGAAAACGACGGGCGTTGGTTGAGAAATACAATTTTCCGGTATCTTTCAGTAATTTCAGGGATTTTTCAATGACCGTTTCATGATCGCGGTTTATGTCGAAATCGCCTCTCATCTTTTTGGAATTGGAAAAAGTCGGCGGATCGAGAATAATGATGTCCCATGAAAGCCGCTGTCGGACGGCGTCGTCAAGAAAGGTGAGCGCGTCTTGCCTGATAAGGCGGAAGCGGGCGGGATCGGGCGGGCGAGGGGAGGCGTTAAACCCGTTCAGGGAAAAATTGACCTTCGCCCAGTCAAGGTAGGTATTGGAAATATCAACGGAATCAGTCCGCGCCGCGCCGCCCGCGGCTGCGCACAGGGAAAAAGTCGCTGTATAGCAAAACAAGTTCAAAACGGTTTTGCCCGCCGCCTCATTCTTTACAAGCCGTCGTAGCTTTCGCCGGTCTAAAAACAAGCCCGTGTCAAGATAATCGGACAGGTTCGTCCGAAACGTCAGTTCATTTTCGCGGATATCCACAAAAAAATTCCGCGTTTCAAAACGCCCATATTGGCTTTCCCCTCGCTGTTTCTTGCGAATTTTTATGAAAATACGCTCAAGGGGAATGTCAATCGCCTCGGACACGGCTTCTTCCATTGCTGCGAGCCATGCCTCTTCTTCATGTTCGTCCTTTTCGTAAGGGCGCTCGAACAAGGCGCCGCTTACCGCGTCTTTGTACAAATCAATGAGAAGCGGAATTTCGGGAATATCGCGGTCGTACAACCGGAATGCCTCCGTATCCGTCCGCGACGCCCATTTTTTGAGATGTTTATACTTTTTTTTGAGGCGGTTGCACAGCATTTCCGCCTGATACGCCGTTTTTTGCATGTTTGGATGTACGGAGCTATTTTCTCCGTCCTTTTCCCTGAGGGAGACTAATCCCGTTCCACCGCCCGTTTTATAGCCGGTTCGTTCTGCGCCCCGCGCGAGAAGCTTATGGCGCGGAGAGCGGCGTCTTCAGGCATGGTGGCGAATGAACAAAAATCCTTCATTTCTATGCCGTCAACCATGCGTCCGGGAACGTTACCCGCGCGGGAGAGCAGTCCCGCCACATCGCGGGCGGAGGCGCCGTGCTGTCTGCCCAGTCCCACATAGAGGCGCACCGCGCCTGTCTCCGCTATATCGGGAGCGCGGCGGCGTTCGCGTCCTTCCTGCGAAAAGCGCCCCCCTTTCATGGGCGCGCCTGTGAAGGACTCGCCTTTTGCGCCCGCACCGCGCCTATCGTGACGCACCGCCGAATGGCGCGAGGAACGGCTCTTTTCCCGAAAGCCGCCGTATCCCGCCGCACCGGCGCCTTTCACAATGGTATGCGGCGTTTCCTGAAACTCCGTGATTGCCGCGTAGCGGGACGGGTCAAGTTGCGCGCCGTACGCGAAGGTGATGAGCGCCTTTACCGCCTTTTCCGCGCCGATCTTGGTTATAAGTTCGCGACTGATTGCCCCTGACGGATCGCTTAACAGCGATGCTGGTATATCAGCGTTTTCCGCGGACATATCCACAGTTACCGCGCCTTTTTCCGGTTCTTCGAACATGCCCGTATTTTGAGGCGCGCTATTGCCCGCCGCCATCTCCTGCCCGGACAGCAGAACCTCACTCACAAGCTCTTCTCCCGCATCTTCCGCGAGCGCTTCCATCACCGAATTCACGATGCGGCGCTTCATAGCTTTCATCACGGTTTTGACATGAGGGGCTTTGGTAAACGCGATAGGCGTGCCGAGCGTCCTTTCCATATTGCGGGACAAAAACGCTATGCGCTGCCGCTCGGAGGGCAGGGCGAGACTTACAGCTTTTCCGCGCCGTCCTGCACGTCCGGTACGCCCAATGCGGTGTATGTAGGTTTCCTTATCTCCGGGCAGGTCGTAGTTGATGACATGGGTAAGCCGCTCTATGTCAAGCCCCCGCGCCGCAACGTCGGTCGCCACAAGGATTTTCGTCATTTTCGAGCGGAAGCGGCGCAATGTGCGTTCCCGCGCTTCTTGGGAAAGGTCGCCGTGTATTGCTTCTGCTGTATAGCCGTTTTCCACAAGACGCCGAGCAAGCTCGTCCGCACCTATTTTGGTGGCGCAGAATATCAGCCCGTAAAAATCGTCTGCCGCGTCTATGATGCGGCGCAGGGCTTCGAGCCGATCCTCCCTCTTTAAAACGAGGTAGTACTGATCAACCGCCGGTTTATCATCTTCTGGCGCAGTATCCTCCAAAATTTCCACATCGCCTATGTAATCTTTTACGATTTTGAGTATGGCGGGCGGCATGGTCGCGGAAAAAAGTCCTACGCGCCGCTCCGGCTTGACCGACTTCAGGATAGTTTCCACATCCTCAAAAAATCCCATATCAAGCATTTCGTCAGCTTCGTCAAGAATGAAAAAATCAACGGCGGACAGGTCGAGCGCCTTTCTTTCCATTAAATCCATAACGCGCCCCGGCGTACCGGCGACTATTTCTGTACCGCGTTTCAAATCGAGTATCTGAGCGCGTATGGACGCGCCACCATAAACTGCCGTGATACGCGGGAAAGGGCGCGTAGTGAGAGAAGCTACTTCCTCGCAAATCTGCTTGCATAGTTCCCGTGTGGGGGTAAGAACGAGCGCACGCGGCGCGTGTCCGCCTGACGTGAGTTTTTCCACGAGCGGTATGCCAAAAGCTGCTGTTTTTCCAGTTCCTGTGCGGGCTTTCACTACCAAATGCCCTTCATCCGCGAGCAAGCGCGGCAGACTAATCGCCTGAATGGGCGTGGGCGCGGTAAAGCCCTTGTTTTTTAACGCTTCAAGCACCGTTTCGGATAGCCCGAATTCGGTAAAAGTATCTATATTCATTGGATATACTATACTTGTTTTGAGAGGGTGTGTCTAGGGATGTGTAACTCGCGTTTCCCGTTTTGGCGCTTGTTCTTCGGTTAGCGCGGACTGCGCGCTCCGTAATTGTTTAGGTTCCGCCTTAATTCAAAGGCGCGTAATAGCCGCTTTTATCTCTGCCTGAACGTGACATAATGGTGGTTTCAACTTCCACCGGAAGATAGGCGTTGCCGAAATCGGAAGGCATCTGGGATTGGTAACGGAGGATGTACGTACCGTTAGAAACAGAAGAGAGTTTCCGTATCGCGGGCGTTACGCCTTCACTGTGGTACAGAGGCAGCGCTTGACCGCCGGTTTGGGCGCAGAGGTATTCGAGCGCGTCATCCGCCTGTCCGCCGCCTATGATGACCGCATAGAATACGATGCCGTTGTTCGCCAGATACGCGGCAAGTTCGGAAAGCCCGTATTGATCGAAGGCAAGCTCCCCAAGTTTTCCCGATCCCACAAAGACCACGCCGCGCTTTTTATCAGCCGGAAGCAGGTCGGTGGCGGCGAGGCGCAGGGCAAGATCAAAGCGCCAGCCTTCCGAGTATGTTTCGCCTGTACCGGTTATGGCGCTTGGTAGTATGCCGCCGCTTATGGCTTCCTTGACCGGCTGCGTACCGGCGGACACAAGCGATACCACGCTGTCCGCGCCCGCGCTTATGCCGCTTACTGCCGCCGCCATATCGTCCCGCAAGCCAATAGTATCGGCGGAACGCTCCATGACAATAGAGATGCTGGAAGCGGGCGAATTATACCCTGCGCCGATAAACTGCTGGTTGAGTACCGGCATACCGTTCTCGGTTAGCATGAAGTTGCGCGCGTCAAGTCCTACAACCGGACGACGCAGTCTATCCTGTACGGACACCTCCACTGTTATGGTTGGAAACGAGGCGGCGACGACGCGCTCTACCTGCACGAACAGCCCTGACGCCATATCGTCAAGGCGGGTCATAATGGCGACCTCACTGGACATAAAGTTTGCCGCGAGTATGTTGCCGTTGCGGTCAATATCCGCGCCGGTAAGCCGCGTCCTGTTATTGCCCACACTGCCAAGTTCGCGCACCACCGCCGAATTCACGTCAAGTATCAGCACGCGGTTCGCATCCGTAACAAGCAGTCGTCCATCCGAAAGGAACCGAAGGCTTTCGGGCGCAGAAAGTCCGCCTTGCGTCAAAACGCCCAAAAATGTCCCGTTGGAATCGAACATATAGATTTGGTTCGCAGTGTTGTCCGCAGCGTAAACCCTGCCGTCTTTGGCGGCGATACCGGTAGGAGAAAGGAATCCGTTGAAGGGAATTCCCGAAGGCGAGACTGTTTTTTCACCAAATGAAAGGATAAACGCGCCGTCTGGATCGAACTTGGAGACGCGCTGATTGCCGTAATCCACCACATAAAGGTAGCCTTCATCGTCCACGGCAAGGTTCTGCGGACCCACGAACATACCGTTGCTCCGGCCTTTAGAACCGATATACGCCTGCCAGTCGCCATTTTTGCTAAGTATGCTCACGCGGTTGCCCCGATATTCGGAAACATAGAGCCGTCCATCAAGCCCTCGCACTATGTCATAGGGGCGATCAAAGCCCTGTATGGGACCGCGCTGCCGCTGCCGCACAATGCCGTTTACGTCTATACGCACCAGCTCGTTACTGCCGTACGCCGCCACCCACACCGAGCCGTCCTCAAGCGGCAGTACCGATGTGGGCTGGCGGTACAAGGTCTGCTTGTCAAGCATGCCCGGATAGCGTCCTGATTCCACGTAGCGCACCGTATCGTCCGCGATGGGGAGCAGGCTACGCCGACTTTGCACGGTTTCGGCGCGACTGTTTATCAGCATAGATTCGGCGGAAAGCGGCGAGTAAGCCTGCGCCGACGCGAGCCATTGCCGTATTGCAGCATCCTCAAGACCGGAACGGTAATAGGCGCGCCCCAGCCAGTCAAGAAGGAGCGGTTCGCCGGGTCTGAAAGACAACGCCCGCTCAAAGGAAAGAATGGCTTCGTTAAAGGCGAAACGGTTGTACGCCTGTACTCCTATGCGGAATTCTTCACGGGCGCGGCGGGCGTCAAGATCGGCGTTGCCTGATGTAAACGCGTCTTGTTGAGCGGGTAAAAACGCCGCCGCACAGAACAAAAAGACGCACAAAGAGAAAACCGCCCGCGCTGAAAAACGCGAAACAGTCGCTTGTTTCGGTTTTTGTATCAATTTCATCAGCTTTTTCCGGCGGCTCTTTCCACCGTCCTAAGATGCTCTTGGATGTATACATTGCCGGGATCCCTATCCCGCGCCTTCTGAAGGTATTTTTTCGCTTCGGGAAGTCTTCCGTCCTTATAGTACGCCCAACCGAGCGAATCAAGGTACACCGGATTGTCCGGGTTTTTGTCAACCGCCCGTTTGCAGAAACGCAGACCGCGTTTCACGTCTTTGCCTATGTCCACAAGGATAAATCCCAATCCGTTCAACGCGGTCAGATTATTGGAATCCACGCCCAAAGCTTTTTCGTACCACTCAATCGCGCTCGTATAGGACTCTTGAGACCACGCCGCGTACGCCATAGTCGCGTATAATTGGGCGGATTCAAAGCCGTTGTTGACCAGCATGGTCAGCTCGTACTCCGCCATTTTGGCTTTTTTCATCATAACGTACACATAAGCGAGCGTCATGCGGCACTGGTACACCCGCATACTGTTCTTCGCGTCGTGTATGTATTTTTCAAGGTAGGGCTGGGCTTCGGTGAAGCTCTTGAGCTTCGCGTAACAAAGCCCCGTATAATAGGAGATTTCGAGTATATGATCGGGATTTTCGGTTTTTATCGCCAAAAACGCCTGAAGCGCGTGTTCCCAATCGCCCTTCTCAAAAAGCGCTGCGCCTTTCTCTATATCAGGCGCTACCGAATCTTCAGCAAGTTTTTCCACTTTTGCTAATACCTCTTTAGTTAGTGTGTGTTGGACGGAATCCGACGCCTGCGTGTTCCGGGACGCTGACACACATCTCGCGCGCCGCCACTGGATGTATGAAAACCGGCGTAACGGACGCTTTGTTCCGCGACACCGCATCGTAATCCGATCCTGCTTCCGCCTCGGTTTCAACGGGACCGCCGTCCATAAAACAGTAGCGTTTGCGGTCGGGCGCGTCAAACACCCGCACCGTGTCCGCGTTGTAATTCCTGCGCGACGGAAAAGTCATCTCCCAGCCGTCCGCGCCGGAAGGCGAATTGGGCAGGTTCACGTTGATGAAAATATCCTCATGCCACAAGCCCGCAAATTCCCCCAGATGATCCGCTGCGTATTTCACAGCGTTTTCCCAATGGTTCGCTTCGCGATGATAATCTAGATTAAACGAAAACGCTATAGCCGGAATGTGGTGAAGTGCTGCCTGCCGCGCCGCTGCCGCCGTACCGGAGTACACCAGATCGGTTCCCATATTCGCGCCGCGGTTTATGCCGGACACCACAAGATCAACAGAAAAGTCCAAGGCGCCCAAAACTGTTAGCAACACGCAGTCCGCTGGTGCGCCGGAACACGCCCATACGCGCTCGTCTCGCTTCTTCATACGCACCGGTCCTGACAAAAAGGTGAGGTAATGGGAAAAGCCAGAACGCTCGCCGTCCGGTGCGACCACGTACACATTACCCAGCTCTGTTTCCCGTACTGCCTCAACAAAGGGCATAAACCACTGAAAATCAAGCCCATCATCATTTGTCATCAATATGTTCATACACCATCCTCGGCGGTCGGCGCAGCTCCCGCAATTAACATAGCGCCCATTGCAGGCACTGCTTCATATATTATCGGATGAAAACCGAAGATTCTCTCATAATCTTCAAGTCTATGTTTATAATATTCGATAGAACTTTCCCTGATGACGGCAAAAGTACAGCCGCCGAAACCCAAACCGGTCATACGCGAGCCGACAACGCCCTCTGTTTCCTGCGCCCGTTTCACAAGCCAGTCTGTTTCCGGGCAGGACACCTCGTAAAGGTCGCGCAAGCCTTCGTGGGAATGATAGATCATCCGCGCGAACGCCTGCCAGTCATTCATAGCAAGGACGCTTTCCGCCTCAAGCACACGTTTCATATCCTGTATGACAAAAAGCGTGCGCCTGCGTGTTGTTTCAGGAAGAATGCTCAGTATTTCATTAAGGTTCGCGGCGGCGAGCAGCTTGCTCGTGATTTCCTTCACGTCAGTATTGGGGAACACCGTCTCGAAACCGCGCCGCACGTCATGCCGCCGCTGCTTCAGCTCCTGCTCTTCATACCCGATTTTTGGTACCCGCGAGTCGATTATGAGAATTTTGTGCAGGTCAAGAGCAACCTGTACGGCGCGCGCTTCCTTTGTATGCTCGTCCACAATGACAAAACTGTCGTCCTGCGCGCTGAGTAGCACTGCATAATCCACAAAGGACGCCGCCTTGCCAAAATATGCCTCGCGCTCCCTCAGAAGCCGCCCCATAAGCTCGCGGTCAGACATGGGAACATTGAACAAGGCGCGGAACGCAACCGCCGCCGCCACTTCCATAGCCGCCGAAGACGCAAGTCCGATATGGCGGGGAATTTCGCTGCACACTGTGATGTTCAACCCTTTGCTAACCTTGCCTAGCGCGGCGAAGACCTGCAGCGCCGCTTTGATATGATTTGACCAGCGATCTTCTCGCCGGTATTTAAGATTGGTGATAGAAGATCGCTTGCGCTCGCTGCTTTTTTCATCATAATCCGTTGCAAAAAAGCGCAGAGCGTTATCTCTTCGGGGGCTGACAGCGATATATAAGTATTTATTGATAGAAGATGAAAGGCATAATCCAGATTTCGTGTCGCCATGTTCCCCCAAAAGCTGTACGCGCGCCGGGGACCGGGCTATAACTGGCTGCCCGATTTGTTCGGCATCTGACTCATATTCCCTTCGATGGATTTGTCCGATGTCCAATTCGCACCTCTCTGCCTTAGTATGTTTGTCACTGGGAGGAGCAAAAACCAACCCACTATTTTCACTCCTTTCTACATTATATATAAAAAACAAAATTTATTCAATAGATCAAGGCTTGCTTTTTTTAGGCGCAGGATTGGTATAGTGATTTGGGAGGATATATCCCTCCGTATCCGCATAAATCGGCGAAAAATATCGGGAATAGCCGTCTCATCGCAGCAAAGCCCTCTTGTCAAAAACCTGTACGTTTGTTACCATATCATCGTGGCATACATAAAACACATTTTTGACAAAAACTTTCTGGAATACGCCTCTTACGTCATACGCGACCGCGCAATCCCGGACGTGGAGGACGGCTTAAAACCCGTACAACGGCGTATTCTGCACTCGCTCTTTGAGATGGACGACGGCAAGTTCCACAAAGTCGCCAGCGTAGTGGGGCATTGCATGAAATACCACCCCCACGCGGACGCCTCTATCGGGGACGCGCTTGTCGTGCTTGCCAACAAAGAGCTTTTTATTGACCGGCAGGGCAATTTCGGCAATATCTTCACCGGAGACACAGCTTCGGCGACGCGGTATATCGAGTGCCGCGCCACCCCACTTGCCAAGGACCTTTTCTACAATCCCAAGCTCACCGAAATGACGCCTTCCTACGACGGGCGCAACAAGGAGCCTACACTGTTTCCAGCGAAACTGCCCGTCGCGCTCATTATGGGTGCGGAAGGCATCGCGGTGGGCATGTCAACCAAGATTTTGCCGCACAACGCGCTTGAGGTGATAGAGGCGGAAAAAGCCTGTCTGGAAGGCAAATCCTTTGAGCTGTTCCCTGATTTTCCCACTGGCGGACTGGTTGACGTGTCTGAGTACAAGGATGGCAACGGCAAGGCGCTGGTACGGGCGAAGCTCGACACCTCCGACCCCAAGCGCATCGTCATTCGGGAGCTGCCCTTTGGTACCACCACCGAAACCTTGAGCGAAAGCATAGAAAACGCGGCAAAGGCGGGGCGCATCAAGATTCAGTCCATCAACGATTATACGGCTGAAAATGTCGAAATCGAGATAAAGCTTGCCCGCGGCGTGTATTCCGAAGAAACCGTAAACGCCTTGTTCGCCTTTACCGCCTGCGAGCAGTCCATTTCCGTCAACCTGCTGGTGATCAAGGACAATATGCCCACTGTGATGAGCGCGAGTGAGGTCGTGCGGTATCACGCGGGCCTTTTGAAGAACATCCTCACCAAAGAACTCGAATTGGAACGGAAGGAACTACAAGAAAAGCTGCATATCCGCACTCTGGAGCGCATTTTCATTGAGGAAGGCATTTACCACGTGATTGAACGGATGAAAACCGCCGAAAGCATGAAAAAAGCCGTTACTACGGGATTTGTGCCATTTGCCGCCGAAATTGGCGAGCGCGGCGTGAGTATGGAGGACGTGGAATTCCTCCTTAAAATACCGATTCGCCGGATTTCGCTCTACGACATCAACCGCTCAAAGGACGAAATGCGAGCGATAGAGGCGCGGATAAAGGAAATCGGCAAGTATTTGAAGAATATTACCGTGTATGCCATCGCGTTTTTGGATGGAATTGCCGAAAAAATCAGGGCGGACACAGAAGCGGGCGGCGGGGCGCGGAAGACCGTCATAGCGAAATTCGGCAAGGTGGACGTGAAAGAAGTAGCGAAGAAGGACCTTCGCTTCAAGTACGACGCAGCGACCGGATACGCGGGTACCGCCGTAAACGGCGAGCTTATCGCGGAAGTGTCGCCCTTTGACCGGATTCTCGCGGTGCGGAAAAATGGCGTGTACTCGGTACATGATTTGCCTGATAAGCTTTTTGTGGGCGAGGGCGCGTGGTGGATAGGCGTTGCTGACAAGAACGCGCTTGCGGACACGGTGTTTACGATTATCTACAAAGATACGACGACCGGCTATGCATACATCAAACGCTGCGTCATAGAGGGCTGGCTTTTGAACCGCGAGTACAGTCTTATCCCGCAGGACGCGGAAATCTTGCTCATCGACACCCGCAAGAAATTCGCGTTTACTGCGTATTACACGCCCAAACTCCGCATGAAAATCTTCAATGAGGAATTCAAGGTGCAGGATTACGCAGTGAAGGGCTTGAAAGCCGGTGGTGTGCGTCTCGCCAACCGTGAAATGGATCGCATTAAAGTGAAAGTGTAAAAGAGTTCATCTCAAGCGGCGCGTCTGTAACACAGATACGCCGCTTGAGTGTGAGTTACTTGTTATCTTTTTTTCTTCTTCTAATATTTTATTCGCAAGTGGGTTTACTACCCCGCCCCTTTGTGGCGTTCTTAAACTACTATCATAAAAATTATACGGGTATTAAACCCACATAAAATCCATACCTTACAGAACGACGATACCCCGCTGCTCCGCGGCGGGGTTCGTCATTTATATTATTTCGCTCTGTTTCAGAAAACATAATTGTCAATGTTTTGATTGTTCTATGTATTATGATTAATACATATTAATATTTTTTCCTTCAAATTAAAGATGTAAAAATCAATATCGCTGACATATTCATCGCTTTCTAAATCACCATAACTGTGTGAAAGATAATTATAAGAATAATAGTTACCGACTTCATTAACTAATTTTTCAAAGTACAAAATACATTTTTTTGCATTATTTTTTACAAAAGAACTCTTATCATAATAAGTATATTCAACGTCAGTACAGAATTCGTAAAACCGCTGTTCCTTTTCATCAAGTGGAGTTTCTTTCCATCCTACTTTTGTCCAATACTCTCTAAAATCAGGTTTAATAGGATATTCATTTATTATAGTTTCAAAAT
>QMCE01000094.1_pt1 | contig 35232 bp, 29 predicted proteins | sample 1821851 | NCBI WGS metagenome assembly QMCE01 (sample SAMN09453174, study PRJNA476694) | Termite gut metagenome, whole genome shotgun sequencing project. | isolation source: worker | host: Odontotermes sp. | place: South Africa:Pretoria | collected 2016-01-28 | reverse complement strand
TGCCGCATTTTACTGATAATCAGGCTTATTTGCGCCGTTTCGCTAATGACCGCAAATAAAAAAGGGCCTCAAAATGAGACCCTTGGAGCGGAAAACGAGATTCGAACTCGCGACCCTCAGCTTGGGAAGCTGATGCTCTACCGACTGAGCTATTTCCGCGACAAACACACCCATCCGCGTGGATGATGCGGCGGGAGTGCAAAGATAATGAAAAATTCTTTTGGATTCTCAAAAAAATCGCCCGACAGATAGTGAACGGCCCAAAAAGTCAGCAGACCCTCTTTGGGGGTAGTGCAGCTCATGGCATAAAAAACTATTGCCTCACAGTGAAACCGATCGTGCGCCTATTTCCCCGTTCATCTGTCAGTGTGAGTGAGTGCGGCCCGGCGGTGGGTTCGACAGCCATGCGGTGTGACCCTCCGGCGGTGGAGCCGAGATAGTCGCCGTCGAGCCACCAGAAGAGTGTGGCGTTGCGGTCGGAGTGTGCGGCCGACAGTACGATCTGTTGTCGCGAGCCGTCCAGTCCGCGCGGGGGAAATAGTTCGGTGCCGTGGTCGGGGTAAACTATGTCGATACTTTGTGTGATCTCGCGGCAGTCATCGCGCACGGGCGGCAGGGGAGTGTAGGATGGATTGTGGTTGCGAAAATAGTACTCCTGGGCGGGCGGCAGTATGAACCACGCGCGAGTGAAGATGCCTGAGACCGGTTCGCACGAGCTGTTGACCTGCCATCGTCCGTCGGGCGAAAGGTGTACGAGGCGGTGATACGGGCAGACGGAGGTTTCGATGCCGGTGCGCGGAACCAGAAGTGTGTCCACCAGGTCGCACAGCTCCGACGCGCGGTGTCCGCTGCGGCGGCAGACGGCCATCTCGGTAAGTTCGTCGTACGGGGGCTCGAACCATCCCGTCTCCGTCGGCAGCATCGAGAATATATCGAACATAACGGGGGCAGCCGTTCCGACACCGGTCAATCCCGCGCGCCCTTCACCCGAGGCGTTGCCCACCCACACTCCGACTACCCAGCGCGGAGTGACTCCCACCGACCAGCCGTCGCGCGAGCCGTAGGATGTTCCGGTTTTCCAAGCAACGCGCCTCGACGACGAGAACGACTGCCACTGCGCCTCCTCTTCGGGCCGCGCGAGTTCGCTCATCGCCTCGAATGCGCACCATATCCCCGCCGCCGACAACACGTGACGCTTCGATAACCTTCTGTCGACGGAGGAGCGGATCGGCTCGGCGGGCGGGGTGGGCGAGAGGCTCAGCGGGTGGATGTCGGCGGGATTGTAGAGTCCGTTTTGCGGGCCGAATGCCCTGAGTGTCCGTGCCATCGAAGCATATATTCCGGCAATGTCCCACAGTGTCCCTTCGGCTCCGCCCAGAATGAGCGACGCGCCGTAGTGATCCTCGTCGAAGTGCAGCGTCGTCATACCGGCACTGACGAGCAGCGATCGGAACCGCCCCGTGTTGTACCGCGACAGCATCCTTACGAGAGGAACGTTGAGAGAGCGGGTGACAGCTTCGCGGGCGGATACGGCACCGTGGAAAGTACGGTCGTAATTGTTGGGCGTGAAGCCGCCTATGTTGAGCGGTGTGTCGGCGATGAGTGTCGCGGGCATGATCATCCCTTCGCCCGTCATGGCGGCGTAGAGCAGCGGCTTGAGCAGACTGCCTGTCGAGCGTTCGGCGGTGATGATGTCGACCCGTTCTCCGTGTTCGGGTGTGGGCCGGTCGGTGACGTTGCCCGCGTAGGCCACCACTTCGCCCGTTTGCACATCGGCCACGATGGCGGCGATGTTGTATATATGGTTGGCTTCGAGTTGGCGGGCGGCGCGGTTGACGATCTGCTGCACCTGTTGTTGCATAGAGTGGTCGAGGGTCGAGAGGATACGTTTGTCGTCCGGCTCGCGATCGCCAATCGTCGCCATCCTGTCAAGCGCGTGCGGCGCAAGGTCGGGCAGCGACAGTGGTTCGTCGGGCAGCGGCTCCGAACAGGCGAGCGAACACTCCAAAGAATCTATCACCCCGCGCGCGGCAAGGGTCGACAGAAGCCGATTACGTTTCGTCAACAGTGCATCGCGGTTGCGTCCCGGATGGATCATTGCGGGCGAGTTGGGCAGCACGGCCAGCATTGCATTCTCGGCCCACGAAAGTTCCCACGGCCCGCGCCCGAACCATCGCCACGCCGCCGCCTCCAGACCCACCACATTGCCACCGAAAGGTGCGTGCGAGGCGTACAGACGCAGGATTCGCGACTTGGAGTGCGTCGTCTCGATATGCAGCGCCCACACCGCCTCGATAAGTTTTTGACCCAAGGTGCGTGGACGTCCGCCGCGCGCGATGCGGGCAAGTTGCATGGTAATGGTACTGCCGCCGCTCACCACCTCTCCGGAGCGGATGTTCTGCCTGAGTGCCCGTGCCACAGCCACCGGATCGACCCCGGGATGCCACCTGAAACGTCTGTCTTCATACTCGACAAGGCAACGCACGAACCGCGGCGGCAGCGAGTCGCTTTCGGGAAACCGCCACTGTCCGTCGGCGGCAATGCGGGCCGACAGCAACGTACCCTGGCGCGAAAACAGCAGCGTCGAGACCGGGTCGTCGAACAGCCGCCGCGGCACGAGGGCAAATCCCGCCAGCCACAACGCTACCATTGCGCCCACAACCATGACCGGAATGCGCCACCACAAAAATTTTCTGACAGATTTCTCCATAAATCATTGCGAATATAGCCGAAAATTTTTAATTTTGAGGGATTTATTCTCCTAACCCCAACCATGATGAAGAGATTCCTTGCAATATTCGCCCTTGCGCTGACCCTGGCAGGATGCCGCGACGGCGCCCCGAAAACCGGCTTCGATACCCCCTCGTACAATCCCTACGTGGAGGCTTTCACCTCGGGCCGCATGCCTCGCATGGCGCCGATCCACATAATATTTTCGCAAAGTCCCGACGAGGCCCGCCGTACACCTGAGGTGCTCTCGAAGGCGCTTTCGATCAAACCCTCGGCTTCGGGCCGGTGGGAGTGGCAGGACGAGCGCACCGCCGTGTTCCGTCCCGCTGGCGAGTTGCGCAGGGAGACTCGTTACACCGTCACGGCCGACCTCGGTGATCTGTTCGACGCGGCGGGCGACGACAGGCGGTTCTCGTTCGGTTTCGAGACTCTGCCGTTGGCCCTGCGAGCCTCCTCGCCGCAATTCTCGGTGTCGGACGACGGCAGGTATGTGGTTACGGTCGAGATGGCAAGCCCCGATACCGAAACCCCCGCGATTGTCGAGGGGATGGTGACCCTCTCCGAAAAGGCGACCGTTCAGTGGACGCACACGTCGGGCGGAACCTCGCACACGATGCTGATAGATGGTGTCGAGGCGGCAGCAGCTGCGCGCAACATGGTCGTCGAGGCCGACGGCGAGGAGTTGCTGGCGATCTACATTCCGGCCCGTACGGAGTTCGGTGTCTACGGCGCGGCGTACGTTTCGCATCCCGAGAAATATATCGAAGTGACATTCACCAAGGCGTTGGATGCGGCGCAGGATCTCCGCGGCCTGGCCTACATCGCGGGCGGGGACGAAACCGTCACAGTGGAGGGCAACCGTCTGAGGCTATATCCGGCGGGCGATGCGACGGGCACGGCGGAAGTTTTCCTGTCGGCAAATATCCGCAGCGCCGACGGCCTCACGCTGGGCGAAGACACTATTCGCCGGGTCGAGATCTCGGGCAACGTTCCGGCCGTCAGGTTCGTTGGCAGCGGAGTGATCATCCCGCGGTCGAGCGAACTTTCGATCCCGTTCGAAGCGGTGTGGCTGCGCGGAGTGACTGTGAGCGTGACACGCATCTACGAGCGCAACACCGGCCAATTTCTGCAAACCAACAATCTCGACGGCAGCGACGAGTTGATGCGGGTGGGTCGTCTTGTTGCGCGCAAAACGGTGTGGCTCGACGAGCAGGGCGGTGACGAAGAGAGCAAACTGTCGACATGGCGGACATACGCCGTCGATCTGCGCCGTCTCATGGAACCCGAGCCCGGCGCCATCTACCGCGTCGAGCTGGGTATGACCCAGGATCTATCGGCTTTCCCGTGCGACGGCGCCGAGCCGCAAAAAACCAAAGAGCAGATCGCCGCAGCCGACGAGCTGGCCTTCCGAAGCGACCAGACGCGCTACGACGGAGGCTACTACTATTTCTACGACGACTATTACAGCATAGATTGGGACAGATACAGTTACAGCGAGCGCGAAGACCCCTGTGCGTACAGTTTCTATGTCGACAAGAAGATCGCGCGCAACGTTTTGGCTACCGATCTGGGTCTGATAGTCAAAACGGGCCGCACTGGTGAGTTGACCGCCGTGGTGCACAATCTGCTCACCGCTGATCCGGGTGCAGGTGTGATCGTCGAGGCGTACAATTTTCAGGGTCAGAAGATAGCCGCCGGAGTGACCGGCCCGGACGGAGTGGCCACACTTGCGCTCGGTGCGTCCCGACCGTGGTACGTTATGGCCTCGCAGGATACGCAGCGCACATATCTTCGCGTGGACGCGGGGGCGGAGCTGTCGACAAGTTCGTTCGACGTGTCGGGCGAGGCGGTGCAGCGCGGTATCAAGGGATTCATCTACGGCGACAGGGGAGTGTGGCGTCCGGGCGAGGCAATGTACCTGAGTTTCATGCTGAACGACCGCGCCGGTACACTGCCTCCGAACATTCCGGTTGTTGCCCAGCTTTACGATCCGCTGGGCCAGCTATATCTGCGCAAGACGCTGACCCGCGGCGAGATGGGACTCTACACTTTCGAGATGGCCACCGAACCCGACGCCCGAACCGGAGCGTGGAGGGTGCAGGTGGATGTGGGCGGCGCGTCGTTCACCCGGCGTGTTCGTGTGGAGACGATCAAACCCAACAGGCTCAAGATAGACTTTGGTTTCGGAGGGCGCAAAACGATCCTTGCGGGCGAAGAGACCGCCGGAGATCTCCATGTCGAGTGGCTCACGGGAGCCGTTGCGCGTTCGTTGGCCTACACGGTCGACGTTGCGTTGCGCTCCGTTGCGACCCGTTTCGAGGGCTTCGACGGTTTCTCGTTCGACGATCCTGCAAAAACGTTCGACAGTCGCGAGGTGCGCATGCCCGGCGGCCGCCTCGATGCGAAGGGCAACGCTTCGGTCAAGCTCGATGTCGATGTGGGCGAGAGTGCACCGGGCATGCTGGCGGCGGGCCTCACGACGCGGGTCTACGAGGAGTCGGGCGACTTCTCGATCGACGGTTTTTCGATCGGGTACTCGCCCTACGAACGATACGTGGGAGTGCGCTCGCCGCAGATCGACGCCGAGCAACTCGCCACCGGCAGTGACCATCGTTTCACGGTGGCGCTGGTCAACTACGAAGGGCGGCAGCTTGTCGATCAGCGCATCCTGGTGGAGGTCTATAAAGTGGAGTGGCATTGGTGGTGGGACTCCGCCGCGAGCAACCTTGCCAACTACATGTCGCGCTCCTACAACCGTCCCGTCGAGAGCCTCACAATGCGCACGGGTCTGGACGGACGCGCCGACTTTACACTCAACATGACCGACGACCAGTGGGGTACGTACTACATAAAAGTGATCGACGCGACCGGACGCCACACCGCCGGAGTGATGGCCTATTTCGACTGGCCGAACAGTTGGCGCCGCGGGGAAGAACAGGGCGACGGCGCGACCGAACTCGTCTTCACCACCGACAAGAAGAGTTACGCTCCGGGCGAGACGATGACCCTGACGCTGCCCTCGTCTCCGGGTGCGCGCGCAATCGTCGGCATCGAGAACGGGACGTCGGTGCTGAGTCTCACTTCGCACGAATGCACCGGCTCCGAGACGATCGTTGCGATTCCCGTCACGGAGAATATGATGCCCAACGTCTACGTCAATGTCACGCTGTTGCAGCCCCACGCCTCGACGCTGAACGATGTGTCGATCCGGCTCTACGGCATAGTGCCCGTCGAGGTCACTTCACCCTCGTCGAGGCTCGTGCCGGTTATCCAAGCTCCGGCCGAGATCAAACCCGAGGCGCGCTACGAGATCTCGGTCGGCGAACAGACCGGCCGCCCGATGGCCTACACCCTGGCGATAGTCGACGAGGGGTTGCTCGACCTGACGCGTTTCGCCACTCCCGATCCGTGGGCGGCGTTCAACGCGCGTGAAGCGTTGGGAGTTTCGACTTTCGACATGTACAATTACGTTCTCGGCGCCTACGGAGGCCGCATCGAGCAGTTGTTCAGCATCGGCGGCGACGACGAGGCGGCAGCGGGTGACCATGCCAGCGTCAACCGTTTCAAACCGGTGGTTCGTTTCGAGGGCCCGTTCACACTCGGACGCGGCGAGCAGCGCAGACACTCCTTCACTATGGACAACTACAACGGCCGTGTCCGTGTGATGGTTGTTGCGGGCGACGGAGCGGCCTACGGAGCGGCCGAAAAGAGTGTGATGGTGCGCAAACCTGTGATGCTTCTCGGAACTATGCCCCGCGTGATCGGCACCGGCGAGGAGATGGACGTTCCGGCGACCGTATTCGCCACCGAGGACGGGGTGGGCGAGGTGAAGGTGACGATCGCAGTCTCCGACGGCATGACCGTGGTGGGCGGGAGCTACAAAACCATCGACCTGCGCCGCACGGGCGACGGCACCATCACTTTCCGTGTGCGAGCGCCCAAGACCGCCGGAGCTGGACGGGTGACACTCACCGCGTTCGGAAAAGGCGACCAAAGCGTGTGGCAGACCGACATCGAAGTGCGCTCCGTGCGCCGCGAGCAGACCCGCGTGACCACCGCGACAGTGCAGCCGGACACCGAGTGGAGCGGAAATATCCCTCTGCCGGGCGCCGCCGGAACCAACAGCCTGGCGCTCGAAGTGTCGACCATTCCACCGGTCAACCTTGCGGGCCGTTTGCGTTATCTGTTGGGCTATCCCCACGGCTGCCTGGAGCAGATCACATCGAAGGCTTTTCCGCAGCTCTACGTGGGCGGATTCGCCGAACTGACTGGGCGCCAGACAACGGAATCGGAGGCGGCCATCGCCGAGACCATCCGCCGCTACCGTTCGTACCAGACGGCCGAGGGTGCGCTGTCATACTGGCCGGGCGGAACGAGTACCGATGCCTACACGTCGGTCTACGCGATGCACTTTCTGGTCGAGGCCGAGGCGAAGGGACATCTGGTTCCGGCGGCTTTGCGACGCTCGGTGCTGGCCAACCTGCGGCTCGTGGCCCGCGGATGGAGACACCCCGCGGCTGAGGACTATTACCTCTCCTCGGAGCAGTTTACACAGGCCTACCGCCTGTGGGTTTTGGCGCTTGCGGGAAGCGCCGAGACGGGTGCCATGAACCGCCTCAGAGAGGAGCCTTCGCTGAGTGCTGCCGCGCGATGGATGCTCGCCGCGGCTTATGCCACCACGGGGCGTGGGGATGTCGCCGCACAGTTGGTCGACGCCACCGAACCGGTGTCCGGCGAGTACAATAACGAATACGACACTACCTACGGCGGCCCGCTTCGTGATCGCGCCGTGAGGTTGCTTGTGCTCACGATGCTCGACCGCGCCGACCGTGCCGCCGAGGTGTGCCGCGAGATATCGGCCGAACTCTCTTCCGAGGGCTGGATCAGCACGCAGTCGACAGCCTGGGCGCTCGTTGCGGTGTCGCGATACGCCGAAAAATGGGCGACCGACGACCGCATGCGCCTGACATGGGAGGCGGCTGAAGCGAAAGGTGATGTCAACTCCCGTCAAAGCGTATGGACAACCACCGTGCTCGAAAACGCCGCCGCAGGATCGGTCGCCGCAAAGATCGGGAACCGCGGCTCGGGGACGATCTTCGTGCGCGCGCTGGCCACCGGCACTCCCGATCAGGGCAGCGAGGAGGCTTACTCTAACAACGTCGCCATAGACGTGAGCTACCTCGACGTCGCAGGCCGGACTCTCGACGTGTCGGCGCTCGAAAAGGGAACGGCCTTCACCGCCGTGGTTACTGTGCGCAACCCCACACCCGCAGCCATGCGCAACCTCGTGCTGACGCAGATCTTCCCCGCCGGATGGGAGATCCTGAACACACGATACCTCGGCGGCGAAACACCCGCGGGCGAAAACGAAAACGAAATCACCGCCCCGGGCATAAGCTATCAGGACATTCGCGACGACCGTGTGTACACCTACATGGACCGCCTGCCCGCGGGCCGAAGCGTGACGGTGCGTCTCGATCTGGCCGCAACATACGGCGGACGATTCTACCTGCCGCCCGTATGGTGCGAGGCGATGTACGACAACCTCACCCGCGCCAACACCGAAGGGCGTGAGGTGGCGGTCGATTAAGGGTTTTTCAGGGAATTTTCCGCTCTAAGGTTTTGGAGAGGCGTCGGGAGTTTCGGGATGATCTATCCCGTCGTCCGGCGCCTTTTCCTCTTTCTTGTGGCCCTTGTAGAAAGTGGGGATCAAGGCCGTGATCAGTCCCGCGAGAAACATCGTCAGCGCCAGTCCGTAGCAGAAACCCTGCACGAAATCGGTGACCGTTACGCCCGGAACATGACGCGTGAGGATGGCGAAAACCAGGGCGGCGAGGCCGACGATAAAGTAGAAATCACGTAACTTTTTCATATCTGAAGTCATTTCGGGTTCGAGGTACAGCTACAAAGTAACGGAATATTCACTAATTTTGCAACATCATGAGAAGAGTTGCCATATTTCTGCTGTTGGGGTTGCTGTGTGCCGCTCCCGTTTTCGTATTGCCGGCCTGCGAGCCCGAGATCATCACACCCGAACCGGATCCCGACCCCGATCCCGAACCCGAACCGGATCCGGACCCCGTTGTGGTCGCAGGTTGGGCCGAACTGCCGGCGATGGAGACGATCGAAGGCGTGGAATACATCACCCACTGGGTCTCGGCGGACGGCATGTCGATGGCCGCCCCGACGGACGCGGGCAGAAAGCGCAACATGACGATCGCCTTCGATACCGGGCGCCACGTTCCGAGTTGGGTGGCCTATCCGATGCACACATGGTATTGGTCTCCGCGCGGCACGAGCCGAACCGACTATTGGGCCTGGGATCCGTCGATCCCGCGGGATGTCCAGCCCGACATCGTCACCAACGGGTCGTATTGGCAGCAGGCTCCCGACGGCGCCTTTTCTCGCGGCCACATACTCGCTTCGGCCGATCGTCTGCGTTCGGTGCCGATGAACCGACAGACCTTCTACACCACAAACATTGCGCCCCAGACGCACAGCGGATTCAACGATGCCGTCTGGAGCGACCTTGAATTCAAAGTGCGTGACTGGAGCGGTTCGTCGACCGACACACTTTATTGCGTCACCGGCGTTGCGTTCGAGTGGGACAAAGTAACTTACGACAAACGCTCGCCGCGGATGGAGATCCCCGTGCCGTCGCATTTCTATAAAGTGTTGCTCCAACCCAAAACGGCAACCGCCAAACACGTCAGCCAGCTCTCCGCCTCGGAACTTCGCTGCATAGGTTTCTGGTTCGACAATGTTGCGGGTGCGCGCACCCTCGCCTCTGGCGCGATGAGCGTGGCCGATATCGAAAAAAGGGTGGGCCTGCGATTCTTTCCGATGCTCTCCGACGAGGCCGCGAGCATCAAACAAACCCTCGACAAAGTGGCGTGGGGGATCCAATGATCTCGATAGTCATAGCGACCTGGAACCGCGGCGAGCGACTGACACGGACGCTCGATTCGCTGGCCGCCCAGACCCTGCCGCCGGACGAGTGGGAGGCGGTCGTTGTGAACAACAATTCGACCGACGACACTGCCACGGTTTTCGCCCGCCACGCCGCCGCCCATCCCGCCCTCCGTGTTCGCATGGTGGACGAGCCGCGTCAGGGACTTTCGTGGGCGCGCAACAAGGGTCTGGAGGAGGCTCGCGGCGAGATCATCGTGATGATCGACGACGACGAAGAGGCGAACCCCGAAGCGCTGGCCGCGTGGCGTGATTTTTTCGCCACCCATCTCGGGGCGGTTGCGGCGGGTGGCCCGATGATTGCACGTTACGAGCAGGAGCGTCCCCCGTGGATGTCGCGCTACACCGAGGCACTGGCCGCAAGCACGATAAATCTCCGCGGACGGGTGCGTCGTTTTCCGCGCGGCAGATATCCGATCGGCGGCAACATGGCCTTCCGGCGCGAAATATTCAACAGGGTAGGGTGGTTCGATACCTCTTTGGGCCGGACGGGCCGCGCGCTTCTCGGGGGTGAGGAGAAAGATCTGTTCGGACGTATCGCCGCGGCGGGAGGCGAGATATGGTGGGTTCCGGCCACGGCGGTCGACCACGTGATCCCGCCGTCGAGACTGACCGACGAACATTTCCGGCGACTCAGCCGCATGGTTGGCGTCACGGCGCGCCTAATGTCCCCGACGAGAGGAGCCCGACTGCGCGCACTAACTGCCGAGGCCGTCAAATGGGCCGCCACGATCGTACTCGCCGCATGGTTCACTCTGACCCTGCGCTCCTCGAAAGCCCGCTACCTTGTCGTCATGCGCGGCGAGATCACCCGCGGCCTGCTGTCAGACAGCTGAATCACAACCCTTTTTTCGCCAGCCTCCACGCGAGGCGAGTGTACGCGCCGTTTATGACGGGCCGCCACCTTCGCGGCATCCGGTTGAGTATCCACAGTCGCCACCACAAACGTCGGCTGCGGCGGTTGCAGGCAAAATCGCGCTCGGCTCTCAGTCCCTCGTCCGTGGCGCCGCGGGTAGATGCGGTGATCGCCTTGCCCAGCGACACCCGGGCTATGTATTCGTTGAGTGCGGGATCGGCCGGATCGTAAAAATCCTTGAACGAGTAGGCCGTGATTTCGGGAGTGTATATCGCCGCCGAACGGTTGGATGCCGCCATGTAATACCGCACGAGGCGCTCGGGCGTAAAGGCCACCGGATAACGCAACGCGATCTTTGTCCACATGTATTGGTCGCCGCCCAGCCGCATACCTTCGGGAAAACCGCCCACATCCTCGACTGCTCGCCGCGACAGCACACTTGTCGACGGCATGGAGACACACACGCTCATCGAGGTGCGAAAAAAATTCTCCACCAAGCCGCGCGTTCGTGGTGTTCGTGCCGGATGCTCGCCGTCGGTGTTCACAATGTCGAATCCGGTAGAGTAGAGACCTGCCCCAGGATATTCGTTTATCAGCGCAGCAACCCTCTCCAGAAACTCGGGCCGCCACTCGTCGTCGGCGTCCAGCAGTGCAAAAAAGTCTCCCTCCGCCTCCGACATCGCACGGTTTCGGGCCGCGGTTTCGCCTGCGTTCTTTTGCCTGATCAGTCTGATCGGCGGCGCACCGGCTCCACTCTTCGCACCACAGCCACTCTCCGTGGCGATCCTCTCGACCACAGTCGCGCTGCCGTCCGTCGAGCCGTCATCCACAACCACAATCTCGTTCGGCGGCAGGGTTTGCGCCAACACCGATCGCAGCGTCCGTCCGATCTCCGCCTCCTTGTTATACAGGGGTATTATCACCGAGAAGGTCATAGCTCGAAAGAACTTTTTGCGGGTAAAACAGAATCGAGCGCGGCCTGCAAGCGCGCACGCACTCCCTCGAAATCGACGAGCAAAGGCGTGTCGCCCAGACAGATCATCGCCCCGCGCCCGCCGCGTATGTAACTCTCGATCTCCGCGATCCGCCCCTCGTGCAACTCATCGAGCCGGGCGTCGCCGAAACCGACAGGTGCGAACCGCCCTGTTGCCAACTGTTCATATCGCATCAGCCAATGATTCACCCCGAAAGGCGAGCGAAACCGTTGCCGGCAGGTAGCATCCAACACCTCGCGCTCCTCATCCCACATTCGTTCGAACGTCTCGCGCAGATATGGCTGCGGCATGTGTGTGTCCGCCAGACCCGACCATCCGCGCCACAGCGACAGGTCGAGCGTTTTCAAAAGTCCAGCCACTCCGTATCGAGGCGAGAACCATTTTCCCGCGCATCGACGCATCACCGTGCGCCGGTCGTGCCGCCGTGCGAGGATTTCGGTCATGTTCAACACCGTGTGGGAAATCGTCGAGGGTGCAATGAGCGACAGCCGCGCCATGTCGCAAGGCAGCCCGCCGCGAAAAAAACGTTCCACGGGCACGGGCCGCACGAGGAACATATCGTCGTTGAAAAGTATAAATCTTTCGGCCAGCCCCTCGATGCGGTGGACATTGAGTTCGATGGGTCGTGAGGCGAAAGTGGGCAGATATTCGGCGGGAATGAAATCGCCGTGCCGCACCACATTGAGCCGCGGGCATGCCGTATCGAGCCACTCGGGAAGATGGCCCCACGTAACCAGATGCACCATGCGCACCCACGGCGTGAACCGCTCGATGCCGCGAAAAAGCCACGGCAACGTGCCCCAGTCGCGATAGCGTATCTCGGAGGTGTTCTGTTCGCCGCCCGTCGCCACCACGGGAGCATTTTCTCCGGCCCCGGCCCGGGCCTTGCGGAACTCCTCCAGCCAGGCCGGATCGTTGCCGTCCACCCACGGTATTACGATGTCGATATCGTTCATTGTACCAATAAATTACATCCTCTGATGTCGCTCCTGTCCACGCGCCCGTCGATGGTGAAACCGCCGTCCGCCGCCACCCGTCCGACATCTCCTGTCTGGATGAAGGCGCAACTGTGCAAATTTGCCAGATCGACGATGTTTATCCCGCCGCGTCCCTCGCGCCGCACGCAAAAAGGATCGGCAAGATCGCGCACCATAACCCGCATCCAGGGAGGCGCACCGAACACCCCGTCGCCCGCGGAGTATGCCTGCGACATCAACTCGGCCATGCCATACTCGGAGTGGATCTTCCCGATCCCGAACGCTTCCCGCAGTATGTCGTGCATCCGGGCCTTTGACATCTCCTCGCGGCGCCCCTTCATGCCGCCCGTCTCCATGACGATCGTTTCGGGCGGCAGCGTCTCTCCCCGACCGGCCATCTCCTCGGCCAGATCCAACAGCGCGTAACTCACGCCCAACAATATCTTCGGCCCGCTGTCGGCGCCCATGTCGGCCAACAACTTCCCGTGATCGTAAAGATAGAATCCGCCGTCGCGTCCCGCTTCCCGTCCCGCACGTATCAGTCCGTCGGCCATGCGTACCAGCGACGATCCCTCTCTTTCGAGATACGACGGCAGCAGCGCATAAACACTCCACAGGCGAGCCGGGCCGTAAAAAATTTCGAACCCGCGCATGTACACCTGCTCGTAGTCGGCCACACTCGCAACATAATGCCGTGAAGGCCCCTCGCTTCCGCCCGTGCCGCTACTCGTGAAGACCGCTTCCGGCTCACCCGCGCCACACCACACGCGGTGGCTTTTGAAAATCTCGATCGGCAGGAACGGTATCTCCGCAACACACGGAACATCCGCCGCCCCGACCCCGATCAACTCAAGATACTCGCGATAGGGCGCACACCCGACGGCCTGCCTTCGGAAAACCTCCATCGCCGTACGTTCGAACTGCTCCGGCGTCCCTATGGCGAGTATGTCGTCGATCGTCACTCAATCGTCGTTAAGAAACCGTTCGCAGTCGAGCGCTGCCCGGCAACCCGCGGCCGCCGCGGTGATCGCCTGTTGATAGACGCGATCGGCAACATCACCCGCCGCGAATACCCCATTCACGCTCGTGGCCGTTGTCGCCGCCTCGCCCGCCCGCGTCACTATGTAGCCGTCATGGTCGAGCTCCAACTGTCCGCGGAAAATCTCGGTGCGCGGAGTGTGGCCGATGCCGAGGAAAAATCCCTCTATCTCCACCACACGCTCTCCGCCCGGTCCCTGAAGCCGCACGCCCGTCACTCCGCCGTCGTCGCCCAGCACCTCTTCGGTCGTGTGTTCGAACAGCACCTCGATGTTGCCGGTGGCGAAGACCCGATCCTGCATATGTTTCGAAGCGCGCAAAAAAGGCTTGCGCACGATCAACCACACTTTGCGGCACAGCGTGGCCAGATACAACGCCTCCTCGCATGCCGAGTCGCCGCCTCCGACCACCGCAACATCTCTGTCGCGATAGAAAAAACCGTCGCACACCGCGCACGCACTCACCCCCATGCCGGCAAACCGACGCTCCGAAGGCAGTCCCAGATAACGCGCCGTAGCGCCCGTGGCTATTATGATGGTCTCGGCCAGGATCTCATGTGCCCCGCCGTCGATCGCAACACGGAACGGCCGCGACTCCAGCTCCACCGCCGTCACCTCGCCGTCGCGCACCGCCACTCCGAATCGTTCGGCCTGGCGTTTGAGATCGTCCATCATGGCCGCACCCGCCACCCCCTCGGGATAGCCCGGAAAATTCTCGACCACGCTGGTTTGTGTAAGTTGACCGCCCGGAGTGAGGCCCGAGTAGAGCACCGGCGCAAGTCCGGCCCGTGCGGTATATATGGCAGCCGTGTAGCCCGCAGGCCCGCTGCCTATGATAAGACATTTCGTAGTTTCCATTCCGCAAAACTACGAAAAAAAAACCACTTCGTTACGTCGGAATATTCGGCCGCGGCGGTCGCTTTGTATTATTACGGAAAACTTCTTACCTTTGCGGTTCGATCGGTGCTTCGTTTTTTTCGTACTGCATTGTGTGAAAACAGGGACGATTCGCCAGTGAATGCGTCATCGCCCCGACCGGTCGGTTGTATCGTTGCGTAATCAGCCCGAAAATGGAAAAAAACTATAATTACACGAGAAGTAAAATGTTCCTGCCCGAATACGGCCGGCACATTCACGAAATGGTCGACTATCTCAAAACGATAGAAGACCGCACCGAGCGTACACGGCAGGCCCACATTGTGATCGACGTGATGGGAAATCTCAACCCCCTGCTGAGGGACACCTCCGACATAGCGCACAAACTGTGGGACCACCTCTTCATAATGGCCGACTTTGCACTCGACGTCGATTCGCCATATCCCATTCCCACGCAGAAGGATCTCAGCCCCGATCCCGAGAAACTCTCCTATCCGCGTAAAAACATGATGTTCAAACACTACGGGGCCAACGTCGAACGCATGATACGCTCCCTTCAGGACAACCCCGATGCCGCGGCTGTCGAAGAGACCCTTGAGAACATAGCGCGCTACATGCGCACGAAGAGCTACGAATACAATCAGGAGCATCCCAACAACGAGATCATAATCGGCGACATCAAACGCATGTCCCGCGGCGGTATCACATTCGACGAGGAGGCCCTCGGCTCTCTGAAAAGTGAATACAGATCGCCCGTGCCGCAATCACATCAACAAAAAAAGGGCCACGGCGTCGGAAAGAATCAAAAAAACGGTCGGCAGGGCGGAGGCCGCCGCCGCCAGCAACAGTAAAAAGTTACGAAAATGAGGAAACCGAACACAATGAAGGGGCGTTTTTTTCGGCCGGCGCTTTTGGCATGGCTGATCGGTGCGGCGGGTCTCGCGGCCTGCGGATGGGAATCGGCACGTCTGAGCGGCCATTTCGTCGGTGCGGCGGGCCGTCCGGTCTATCTCGAAAAGGTGATGCCCGGCGCGGCGACGGCCCGTGTGGACACCGTGGTGACAAACGACAAGGGCGAGTTCTCGTTCCGCGTGCCGCTTCCCGACGGACAGCCCACCATTTTCAATCTTCGTTATGAGGACGACATGGTGCCGCTGTTGATCTCGCCGCGCGAACGGGTGAGCGTTATGTCTCTCGGCGATCTGGACGGCTACCGTGTGAGCGGTTCGCCCGAAAGCGAGTTGGTGTGGAAGCTGCACGGCATCATATCGGACGGAGCCAGGGCGCTCGACTCGATCTCGATGATGTTTACCCGCAGCACTCCGGGCGGCGAACAGAGAGAACGCATTCGCCGCGCATACTACGACGCCTATCTGCGGGTCAAGCGCCAACAGATAGGATTCATAGTCGAGCACTCTTCCTCTCTCGCGGCGGTATATGCTCTGTACCAGCGCCTGCCCAACGACAACGTGCTGTTCAACGGCGAGAACGACTATGTATATTACCAGATGGTGGCCGATTCGGTTCAGCGCCGATATCCCGACTCGCGCTATGTGAAGGCGTTGGAGAGCGAGATAGCCGCGCGGCGGGCCGAACGCGATCTCCAGAACCGCATCAACAACGCGCTGGGCCAGGCGGACTACCCCGATATAGATCTTCCCAACATGTACGGCCAAAGGGTGAGGCTCTCGTCGTTGGCCGGCAATGTGATAGTGCTCGATTTCTGGATGGCCACCGAAACGCGCGGCCGGTTGAACAACGCCGAGATGAAGGAGTTGTGGGATGCGCACTCGGAGGATGGTCTTGCGATCTATCAGGTTTCGCTCGACACCTCGAAGCCGCTTTGGGTCGACGCCGTGCAGAAGCAAAAGCTGCCCTGGACGACCGTCTGTGATTTCCGCGGCGAGTCAACCTCTGCGGTGCGACTCTACAACGTGACGGCCATTCCGTGCAACTTCGTGATCGACCGCGAGGGCAACATCGTCGGCAGGAACATCTACGGCGACGCACTAAAAAAGAAGATCGAAGAGCTTCTGTAAAAGTGTTTTTTTGTAAGGTGTCATGAAACAGTATCTGGAACTGCTGGAAAAGATCCGCACCGAAGGGGTTGAGAAGAGCGACCGCACGGGAGTGGGGACGCGCTCCGTGTTCGGCCACCAGATGAGGTTCGACCTGGGGCAGGGTTTCCCGCTGCTGACGACCAAAAAGTTGCATCTGCGCTCGATAATCCACGAGTTGTTGTGGTTCCTGAGGGGCGACACCAACGTAAAATATCTGAACGCCCACGGCGTCACCATCTGGGACGAGTGGGCCGGGCCCGACGGCGACCTGGGTCACATCTACGGCTACCAGTGGCGCAGTTGGCCCACACCCGGCGGAGGACAGATCGACCAGATCGCGGCCGTGGTCTCTTCGCTCAAAAACAACCCCGACTCCCGCCGTCACATAGTGAGCGCCTGGAACGTTGGCGAGATCGAGCGCATGGCTCTCCCGCCCTGCCACGCTCTGTTCCAATTCTACGTCGCGGAGGGACGTCTTTCGTGCCAGCTCTACCAGCGCAGCGCCGACGTCTTTCTGGGCGTGCCTTTTAACATAGCGTCGTACGCGCTGTTGACTATGATGATGGCGCAGGTAGTCGGGTTGACTCCCGGCGATTTCGTCCACACCACGGGCGACACCCATCTCTATCTCAACCACATGGATCAGGTCGCCGAGCAGTTGGGGCGTGAACCCAAAGCCCTGCCGGTGATGAGGCTCAATCCGGCGGTGCGGTCGATCTTCGATTTCGTGTACGAAGATTTCACGCTTGAGGAGTACGATCCCTGGCCCGCCATCAAAGCGCCCATCGCCGTATGAGCCTGAAGATAATAGTCGCGATAGCCAAAAACGGTGTGATCGGTGCCGGCGGTGCGATGCCGTGGCACATTCCCGAAGACCTGCAATATTTCAAACGCACGACCACCAGCCACGTGATCGTGATGGGCCGCAAGACTTTCGAATCGTTGGGCCGCCCGCTACCGAACCGCACCAACGTCGTTGTCACACACAGAAGCGACTTTCGCCACGATGGGGTGGAGGTGGTGCATTCGCTGGATGAGGCGGTCACAAAACACCCGGACGCCTTCATAATAGGCGGCGCCGAGATCTACCGGCAGGCGTTGCCGCTGGCCGACGAATTATATATCACAAAGATACACGCGACATATAAAGGCGACATATACTTCCCGAAAACCGATCTGAGGCGTTGGCGGCGCGTCCGATCGGAAGATCACGGGCAGTTCGAGTTCACCGTCTATTTGCGCCGCAAATCCTCCGGTGTCTGACTTCTTATCAGACACTCCTGCCGTATATCTTAGTTTTTTTATACTTTTACCGAATATTCCGAGTAAGTTATGTTTTGGAAAGTAGGTCTGTTCGCTCTGGTCACGCTTGTCGTTACCATCGTATTCGCCTTAGTGCAGCAGAAGGCCGGTTGGAGCTATGAGAAAATAACATTTCCGCAACTCGCGCCCGCCGTGGCCGTGCTGGTAATGTTTTTGATTTGGCGGGAGCTTCCTGCCCGATTGAACTTCCATTTCGACTGCACGGTCGCCATTCGCTCGGCGCTGGCGTTTGCGATTCCTTTGGGATTGTTCGGCGTGGCGCATTTCACAGGCCGACTGTTCGGGGTCGAGGCAAAAACTCCCTCCAATCTTGCGAGCCTGCTTCCGGTGATGATAGCGGGAATGGTCGTCGGCGCACTTGGCGAGGAGACTGGTTGGAGAGGATTCCTGCAACCGCTCCTTGAAAAGAGATATGCCCTGCCGGTGGCGTCGATCATTGTCGGCCTCGTATGGGGACTGTGGCACGTGGGGCACTACAAGAACGGGCTTCTTTTTATGGTCGGCTTCCTGCTCGTGACCATCTCCGCATCCATCGTTGTGGCGTGGCTGCTTCGAGGCACTGACTACAATTTGATCATTGCTTCGCTGTTTCATTTGGCGGTCAACATAGGTTTTTCAGCGTTTTTTGATAATTCGACCGACAGCAGGTTTATGCTGATAAATGGAGTAGTGTGGCTGATCCCTGCGATCACAATCGTACTGTCGTCCGCTCTCCGAGGCGAATTACCCACCTGACACAGTTGTCGCCGGCCATCGCCGAAAATAGGTATTTATACCACTGCATAAGTGGCCCCGCACTCCTACCTTTGCAGGATGGGAAAATACTTCGATATGCTCATGGAGGATGTGCGTCTCCGCGAGGGCCTGAAGGCGTGCATGAACTGCGGCGTCTGCACGGGAGTGTGCCCTTCGGCCGAGTTCTACGACTACGATCCGCGCAAGATAGTGAACACCATCCAGGGCCGCGACGACGCCGAGATCGAAGCGCTGATGAAAAGTGACACTCTGTGGTACTGCGGCGAGTGCATGTCGTGCCGCCCCCGTTGCCCGCGCGGAAACACCCCCGGCTACATCATTCAGGCCCTGCGAACGCTTTCACAAAAGCTCGGTTTTTTCGTCGAGAGCGAGAAGGGCCGCCAGCAGATCGCCATCAAAAGGGTGATCGGCCACCATATCCTCCAGCGCGGCTACTGCATCTCCCCGCGTCTGGTGAACCCCGCGCTGCACCCCGAGCAGGGCCCGGTGTGGGAGTGGATCGTGGCGAACGACACCGACCTCTACTCCCGTTTTTCGCCCAACTACATGGCCGCCGGAGCCGGAGCGGGCCGCGCTATCGACGACGAGACCATAGGCGAGATCAACCGCATCTTCGAGGTGAGCGGCGGCAAGGAGTTCTTCGAAAAGATAGAACAGGCGAGCGACCGCAAAGCCCGCGAGATGGGCTTTTCCGACGGCGCCACCGACGAATACATGATGAGTACCTACACCGCCAACTCAAACAACCACCAATGAAACGCACGAGCTGGAGAGAATACGAGAAGGAGATAGCGGACGACCACTATTATTACGCCCGCAGTTGCATCCGCCAGAACTTCTTCCCCGGAAGCGAGACCACTTTCCTGCGCATCATGCGCGACGCGCTCGGCAAAGACATCTACGACGACCCGCGCCACACATCCTGCACCGGCATCGGCTACCACACCGACATCGTGCCGCTGGACACCACGATGGCCGTGGTCGCGCGGCAGTTCGCACTGATGACCGAGGCGGGCTACGAAAACATGGCCATCTCGTGCATCACCTCGTTCGGCCTCTACACCGAGATACTCGAAACGTGGCACGAGTTCCCCGAGACCGAGGCCCGTGCGCGCGAAAACCTGTTCAAGGCGACGGGCCGTGAATTCAAAAAACCGGCCAACCTCGCCCACACCTCCGATCTGGTCTTCCACAACCGCGAGCGGATAGCGGCCCAGGCTGTGCGCCGACTTGAAAACTTCGCCACGCGCGAACCGATGAACGTGGTCGAGCACATCGGCTGCCACTACGCCAAGATCTTTCCGAAAAGCGGCATCGGCGGCAGCGAATTCCCCTACGTATTGGCCGGCATGGTCGAGCAGTGGGGCGGCAGGGTGGTGGACTATCCCGAGCGGCGTCACTGCTGCGGCTTCGGTTTCCGCAACTATCTGGTGCAGGCCAACCGCGGCTTCTCGATCGCCAACTCGCGCAAAAAGTTGGAGTCGATGGCCCCCTACCGTCCCGATTTCATGGTGGCCAACTGTCCGGGGTGCGCCATGTTCCTCGACAAGTGGCAATACGCCATCGCCGAGATGGAGAACGTGACCTACGGCGCAGACGGACGAGGCATCCCCGTGCTGACCTACGAGGAGATGGCGGGTCTGGTGCTGGGCTACGATCCGTGGGAGATGGGCATGCAGATGCACCAGGTGGATGTCGAGCCGCTGCTTGCCAAGATGGGCGTGAAGTACGACCCCGAGTCGAAGTTCCTCGGCCGCGCGGGCAAATACATCGGCGCGCCGCAACGTGCCGCCGTCAACAGCTTCTCCGGAGACAGAATATATCGCATAAAAACGTAATTAATTATGAGTTATGAATTATGAGTTGGCTAACGCACCGCAGATGACGCGTGGTTTTTTTGCGTAGCTTAACTCATAATTCATAACTCATAACTGAAAGAGAAAATAATGAGCGGTAAGAAAAAAGTAATCGTTATAGGGGGCGGCCCGGCGGGAATGCAGGCTGCGTTGTCGTTGGCGGCGGACGGACTGACCACCCCCGTGATCGTCGAACGTTCGGGCGAGCTGGGCGGCAAGCTGCGCGATTGGCACCGGCTTTTCCCCACCGCCACTCCTGCGCGGGATGTGCTGACGAGCCTGACGGAGAAGATCGCCGCCACGGGCATCGAGACCATGCTCCACACCGAGGTCGAGGCCATCACTGACGAAGGCGTCACCCTGGCCGGAGGAAAAACGCTAAAGTCCGCCGCGGTGATCGTCGCGAGCGGCTTCGACATCTTCGACGCCCGCCTCAAAGAGGAGTACGGCTACCACGTCTACGACAATGTATTCACCACGGTCGATGTCGAACGCATGCTCAACCACGACAAACTGACACTGCACGACGGCACCGCCCCCCGAAAAATAGCTTTCGTACATTGCGTCGGCTCGCGCGACGAAAAGGTGAACCAGCGCCACTGTTCGAAGGTGTGCTGCGTCACGGCGGTCAAGCAGGCGATGGAGATGCGCGAGCACTTCCCCGGGGCCGACATCTACAACTTCTACATGGACATCCGCATGTTCGGCCCCGGCTACGAGGAGCTCTACCAGCAGGCGCAGCAGGAGTCGAACATCAACTTCATAAGAGGCCGCGTGTCGGAGGCGTCGCCTACGATCGACGGCCGCATCCAGATCAAGGCTGAGGACACACTCGTCGGCCGCCCCATCAAGATGACCATCGACATGCTCGTTTTGGTTGTCGGCATGAAGGCCGCGTCGGGCAATGAAAAGCTCGCCGCCTCATGCGCCGGATTGCAACTCTCCCCGAGCGGATTTTTCGCCCCGAGGGATCTTTTCACGGGCGGCTGTTCGTCCGGCGCGGCGGGAGTATTCTACGCGGGCGCGGCGACGGCTCCCAAAACTATCGGCGAAAGTTTGGCCGAGGGTTCGATGGCCGCCGAAAGGGTGACCGAATATCTCAAATCGAAAAAATGAGCGCGGTAAACTTCGGATACACGATTTCGGCGGCGCGCGGCATCGACCTCGACCGCAACGACCTGGGCTCGGCGCGCGAGATTTCGGACGAGTTGCCCGAGTTCCGCGCCTGCATAGCGTGTGGCGGCTGTACGGCGACCTGCACGGCGGGCAACCTGACGCAGTTCAACTTCCGGATGGTGCAGACGCTCGTCCGTCGCGGCGAGTACACCGGCGCCTGGCGCGAGATGAACAAATGTATGATGTGCGGCAAGTGCCGTCTGGTGTGTCCGCGCGGCATCAACACCCGTGCCGTGGTGATGCTGATCAAACGAAAATTGGGCGATTACTGACATGGATGGTTTGACATTTTATCACGGCTTCGTGGTCCCGTTCATCGTCGGGGTGAGCGTACTGTTCGCCGTCATATTTTACAAATACGTGCGGTGGTTTGTGCGTCTTCCGCGCCGCGACCGACGAAAAGTGCGTCGCGGAATCTTCTCGTTCGCAACGATCCGCGCTGCGTGGGAGTGCTTCACCGAGTGCCTGCTGCATCGCCGCATTTGGCGCGTCAACCCGTTGTTGGGCTACATGCACACGAGCTTCGCGTTGGGCTGGGCGCTGCTGATCGCGGTGGGATGGCTCGAAACGGTGGCCTGTCTGGGTGGCCGGTTCGTGCCGTTGCAGGGACATATATTCTTCAAGTTTTTCACCACGTCGTTGGAGCACGGCCCGCGTTGGGGCATCGACTTCGAGGCGGTGATGGATCTGTTGTTGCTGTACGTATTGTCGGGCCTCGTGCTGGCGCTTTTCAAAAGGATCCGTTCGCGCGCACTCGGCATGAAACGCACGACACGCCTGACCCTCGGCGACAAAGTGGCACTGAGCTCGCTGTGGTTCATCTTCCCGATGCGCCTTGTGGCCGAAAGCCTCACGAGCGGACTGCATGGCTCGGGCGGCCCGCTGACCGGCACTTTGGGCGCGGTGTTGGCTCCCCTCGCCACTCCGGGGTTGGAACTCGCCGCATGGTGGGGATACTCGATCGCGCTCGGGGTCTTCTTCGTGGCTATGCCCTTTTCGCGTTACATGCACATCTTCACCGAAGTGCCGCTTATCTTCCTGCGCCGCTGGGGCGTGCGCAGCGAGGTGAGGGAGAATAGCTTCGACCATTTTCAGATCGAAGCGTGCTCGCGGTGCGGCATCTGTCTCGACCCGTGCCAGATGCAACGCGACGCCCGCGATCTGGGCGAGGTGCAGTCGGTATATTTCATTCGCGACCGCCGCTACAACCACCTTACCCGCCGCGTGGCCGACACCTGCCTGATGTGCGGTCGCTGCGAGGGTCGCTGCCCCGTCGGATTGCAGCTCGACACTCTCAGGCTGGGCAGCCGCCGGTCGCTCAACGACACCCCCGCCGACGACCGATACGCCTACGCACGCGGCCGCGACACCTCGTCCGGTGAAGGCAAAGTGGGTTACTTCGCGGGCTGTATGACGCTCCTCTCGCCACGCATCCTCAAAGCAATGGAGAGCATCTTCATCGCGGCGGGCGACGATGTCTGGTGGGCCGACCGCGAGGGGGGCGTATGCTGTGGCCGTCCGATGAAACTGTCGGGCGAGGTGGATGCCGCACGCGACATGGTGCGCCTGAACACCGAACTCTTCCGCAAGCACGGCATCACCACTCTTGTCACCTCGTGCCCGATCTGTCTGCGTGTCTTCCGCGAGGACTATTCGCTCGACGGCATCGAGGTCGTTCACCACTCCGAGTATTTCGCGCGCCTTCTTTCCGGGGGCCGTATCACACTGAGTGCAGGCAGCGAGACCCTCACATATCACGACCCGTGCGAGTTGGGTCGCGGCTGCGGCATCTACGAACCTCCGCGTGAGGTGATAAAAGCGGTAGGGGCTCTCGCCGAACCCGCCGAAACGCGCGAACACGCCTTGTGTTGCGGCGCCAGCATAGCAGGCAACGCCATCTCGGGCACAGCAACCCTCGCAATGGGCCGCGCGGTGGGCAGTGCTTTCGAGCAGACCGGTGCGCAGACGATCGTCACGGCCTGCCCGCTGTGTAAGAAGGCTCTGGCCCGTTCCGGCACCCTTCCGGTGGTCGATCTTGCGGAGTTGGTTGAGCGCCACCTGGCGGGGTAGAGTCGCCCTGCGTCGTACCTGCGCCTGAGGCGGAGGATCAGGAGTCCATCGAGCGCAGTATTCCGGCTGCTCGTTCGACGTCGGTGGGGCGGACGATCACGTTGGCGGTGTTACCCTCCGAAAATGCGTACATATACTCGATGAAGACCCCTTCGCGGGCCAACACCTCCATCACGCGATGCATGGCTCCGGGCTCGTCGGGACAGGTTATGTGGAGCACGTCGTTGGTGCTCACCCCGAAGTGGGCCTCGCGCAGCGCCTGTCGCGCCCGTTCGACGTCGGAAACTATCATGCGCAGTATCCCGAAATCGGCGCTCTCGGCCAGACTGAACGCCGACATGTTGATCCCCTCGGCCTGGAGTATTCGTGTCACTTCGTTGATGCGGCCCGTGCGGTTTTCGACGAAAACCGAGATTTGTTTGATCGTTTTCATACGAGTTTGCGGTTATCTGTTACACGTTTTGCTTTTCCCTCGCTACGGGCTATTGTGCCCGGTTCGACGAGGCGTATTTCGGCGGCCAGACCCAACACGCTTTGCAGGCGTGAGGCGATCTTTTTTCGCAACTCCATCATGCGGTTGATCTCGTCGGAGTAGTATCCGTCCCTCACCTCGACCTGCACCTCCAGAGTGTCGAGATTGTTGACGCGATCGACCACCAACAGATAGTGCGGCTCGAACTCCTCCATTTCGAGGATCACGCTCTCGACCTGCGAGGGGAAGAGATTCACGCCGCGGATGATGAGCATGTCGTCGCTGCGGCCCACGATGCGGCTCATTCGCACCGCCGTCCTGCCGCACTTGCACGGCGTGGGGTCGAGCGTGCAAAGGTCTTTGGTGCGGTATCTCAGCAGCGGGATACCTTCTTTGGTGAGCGTCGTGAATACCAACTCGCCCTGCTCGCCCGCCGCGAGAGGTTCCAACGTGTCGGGCGAAACGATCTCGGGGTAGAAATGGTCGTCGCCGATGTGCGAACCGTTCTTGCACTCACATTCGTACGACACCCCCGGGCCCATCACCTCGCTCAGGCCGTAGATGTTGTAGGCGTCGATTCCGAGTTTGGCCTCTATCTCGCGGCGCATGTTCTCCGTCCACGGCTCGGCGCCGAAGATCCCGATCCGCAGCCGGAACTCCTCGCGCAGCATGCCGCTGTCCCGCAGCGCGTCGGCCAGATAGAGAGCGTACGAGGGTGTGCAGGCGAGCGCCGTCGCCCCGAAGTCGTGCATCAGTTGGATATGTTTGGCCGTGTTGCCGCTCGAAGTGGGGATCACCGTGCCGCCCAGATGCTCCACCCCGTAGTGCAGACCCAGACCGCCCGTGAACAGGCCGTAGCCGTAGCCCACCGAGACTATGTCGTTGCGGTCGGCCCCGAAAGCGCTCAGGGCCCGCGCCGTCATCTCGCTCCACACCGCAAGGTCGCCCCGCGTGTAACCCACCACGGTCGGTCGGCCGGTCGTGCCGCTCGAAGCATGCAGCCGCACGATCTCTGACATCGGCACGGCGAAAAGGTCGTACGGATAGTTGTCCCTCATGTCCTGCTTCGTGGTGAAGGGCAGGCGGGTGATGTCGTCTATCGAGCGGATGTCGCGCGGAGTGATATCCATCTCCTGCATCTTTTGGCGGTAGAAAGGCACACTGTGGTAGACCCGTTCGACGAGTTTTCGCAGCCGCTCTCCCTGCATTTTTCGTTTGTCCTCGGCGGACATGCACTCTTTGGGTTGGTTCCAGATCATTGTGTATAAGTGGTTAATGGTTAGCAATTAATGGTCTTTGCGGAAGGCGGCGAGGCGCTCGTCGAGGGTGGCGAACAACTCCTCGGTCATGCGCGAACAGCACGCCCTGACACCCTGCTGTTCGCTGCCGGTGGTGGACAGCGCTATCGAGCTGACGCCATACAACAGCAATTCGCTCATCAGCTCGCCGCAACTCATCGCGCCGTAGCCGACGGTGAAGAAAAATCCGTCCGAGATGTCGCGGTCGATGTCGCGGTCGTAGACGACATGGAAACCGTGGCGCTCGAAGATCTCCTTCATGCGGCGGGCGCGGCGGGCATACTCGCGCGTCTCGGCCACGAAGTCGAGCCGTCCGTCGCTTGCGGCCCCCAACATCGCTGCGTAACCGAACTGCGTGGAGTGGGTCGACCCCGAGGTGATCATGTAGAGTATCGAGGCGGTGAGCGTCGGCCCGAACACCCCCGAGCCCGAGTAACGTTCGGCCAGCGCGGGGAACCGCCGCGCGTAGAGTGCGTCGGAGATCGCGATGAACGCCGCCCGCTGACCGGCGTACGAGAATATCTTCGAGGCGCTCAACATCAGAATGTAGTTGTCGGTGTAGCGCGCAACGGTGGGTACGAACGGCGGGGCGCCCGGCCGGCCGAAATCTTCCCTGAAGTCCATCCCGAAGTAGGCGAGGTCTTCGAGCACTATGGCGTCGTGCTTGGTTGCCAGCTCGCCCACCACGCGCAGTTCATCCTCGGTGAGCGATATCCACGCAGGGTTGTTGGGGTTCGAGTATATGATCGCGGCGATGCGGCCCCCCGCGAGGAACTCTTCGAGTCGTGCACGTAACGGCCCGACGCCGCGGTGGTCGTGGATGTCGAACTGCTCCCAGCGCGCGCCCAACACCCGAAGCTGCGACTTCTGGATCGGGAACCCCGGGTCGATGAACAGCACAGTGTCTTTCGCAGGGTCGCGCTGAAGACAGGCGATGAAAGCCCCGAACGAACCCGCCACAGATCCCGTCACCGGAATGCAACCCGCCTCGGCAACCTCGATGTCGAGAAACGCACGCACGAAACGCGCCGCCTCGCGCTTCAACTCGGGCACACCCTCTGCCGCGGGATAGATGGCGGGTGCGAGTGTGCCCAACGCGGCTTTCTCGGCCTCTGTACCGACGCGACACGGCGGCAGACCCGGCACTCCCTGATCCATGCGGATGAACGGCACGCCCGTCAACTCTTCCAGACGCCGCGCCAACAGCACCACCTCGCCGATCGTCGCGCCCTCAAGCCGCGGGATGCCCAACCCGGCCACAACGCGGGCCACCAACTCCTCGCTGTAAATCGTATGCTTCATCGCGTTGCGTTTTCGCGACCAACTTCCAGTGCCCGCATGTTCATATCCACCACCGCGTCTCCCTTGCGCCCGAAGATGCTGCGAACCGCCTCCTGCAACGCGCCGAATTCTATCCCCAACACCGGTGCCGCGGCCCCCAGCAGCACCATGTTCGCCGCGCGTGCGACACCCGCTCCGGCAGCCGCGGCATCGACGTCGAAAACGATCGAACGAGGCAGGGCGGCGAGTTCGTCGAGCAACTTCGCGTGGTCGGGATAGTTCGGAATGTTCACGAACGGTGCCGAGTTCGCAACTATCCATCCTTCGCGCCCGAGCCACGGCAGATAGCGCAGCGCCTCCATCGGTTCGAGCGCAACGATCACGTCCGCACCGCCGCGCGGAATGAGGTCGGAGAGGATCGGCCCGGAGGATATGCGCAGGTTGGAGTGGACGTCGCCGCCCCGCTGGCTCATGCCGTGCACCTCGGCCTGTTTGATGTGCAGACCGCCCGCCAGCGCCGCGTGGCCGATCACAGCCGCAATCGACAGTATGCCCTGGCCGCCGACGCCCGAGAGTATTATATCTTTTTTCATCTTTTTGCCTTGCGTTTCAGGGTCTGGATGCACTCGCGGCGCGGGATGATCACCGACACGCCCGGGTACTCTATCTCTTCCTCGATCGTGCGGCGGATCTCGTCGCGGTTTTTGGGCAGCGGCACCACCGTGCGTACGTGTTCCGGAGAGACGCCCACCCCGAGACAGATCGCTTCCAGACGCCCCGTGCCCGCCGAGTCCTGGCCGCCGGTCATCGCGGTGGTCAGGTTGTCCGATATGATGACGGTGAGGTTCGAGTGCGAGTTCACAGCGTCCAACAGGCCCGTGATGCCCGAGTGGGTGAAAGTGCTGTCGCCGATCACAGCCACCGACGGCCACAAACCCGCGTCGGCCGCACCTTTGGCCATCGTGATCGAGGCGCCCATGTCGACGCAACTGTCGATCGCACGGAACGGCGGCAACGCACCGAGAGTGTAACAACCTATGTCGCTGAAGACCTTGCGGTCGGGGTAGCGGGCGATCACTTCGTTGAGTATTTCGTAAACGTCGCGGTGGCCGCAACCCGCACACAGTGCAGGCGGTCGGGGCACGACGTTGGTGCTCGGGGCGTGGGCCTCGGCGGTGGGAAGACCAAGCGCGGCGCCTACGTTGTCGGGTGTCAGCTCGCCCGTGCGCGGAACCTCGCCCGTGAGCCGACCGCGGATCTTGCCTGAAGTGTCGAGCAGTCCGCGCAGTTGTTCCTCCACCACGGGTTGGCCGTCTTCGAGAACCAGCACCTCGTCGCACTCATCCATCAGGCGGCGGATCAGCCCTCGCGGCAGCGGGTATTGCGAGATCTTCAACACCGTGCGGTCGGGCAGGCTGTCGGGTGTGTCGCCCAGCGCCTCCATAAGATAGTTGTGGGCTATTCCGCAGGCGATCACTCCGCGGCGACTACCGCTCGGCGTGTAGTGGTTGAAAGGCGATGTCTCGGAGCGACGTTCGAGATCCTCCTGCGCGGCGAGCAATTCTCCATACCGACGGCGCGCGTTGACCGGCAGCAGCACCCATCGCGCACGATCCTCGGGAAAAGACAACACGTTGGGTTCACGCGGCGGTGCGGTCTCCACCACGGCGCGCGAATGGGCCATGCGGGTGGTGATGCGCAACAGCACCGGCAGCCGGACATCCTCCGACAGATCGAACGCCGCACGCACCGCCTCGTAAGCCTCCTGCTGCGACGACGGCTCCAGCACCGGCACGAGCGCGAACCGTCCGTAGAACCGTGAGTCCTGCTCGTTTTGAGACGAGTGCATCGACGGGTCGTCCGCCGCAACGACCACAAGTCCGCCGTGAACCCCCGTCATCGCGGAATTGACAAACGCGTCGGCGGCGACGTTCATCCCAACATGCTTCATGCAAACCAGCGCCCGACGGCCGACGTACGACATGCCCAGGGCCGCCTCCATCGCCGTCTTTTCGTTCGTGCACCAACCGGAGTGGACGCCCCGCTGGCGCGCCTCCCGCGAGGCCTGAATATACTCCGTGATCTCGGTCGACGGTGTGCCCGGGTAGGCGTAAACCCCCGAAATGCCGGCGTGCAGCGCCCCCAACGCTATCGCCTCGTCGCCCAACAACAATAACTTATCGCTCATCTCTACTTCATTCGTCAATACAAAACCGGTCGGCGTCGGCCAGCGCCGGAAAACGTTCGCGAAATGTTCGCAGCGCCTCGATGTCCGCCTCGCACAGGATCGCCTCTTCACGTCCGTCAGTGGCCGAGGCGATCGTTCCGCCCTTGAAATCTATCATCGCCGTGCCACCGCTGTACCCGGCGAAAGGGTCGTTGCCGGTGCGGTTCACTCCGGTGACGTAACACACATTCTCTATCGCACGCGCCCTCAACAACACCTCCCACGGATGGCGCCGAACCGTCGGCCAATTGGCCACGTAAAGCGCCATGTCGTAGTCGCAGCGATTGCGCGCGAAGACAGGAAAACGAAGATCGTAGCACACCTGCAAAAGTATCCTCCATCCCCTCCACTCGACCACCACTCGCTCCGCCCCCGCGGTGTAGCGCTTGTGCTCGCCGGCAAACGAGAAAAGATGACGCTTGTCGTAAGTGTCGAACGATCCGTCGGGCCGCACGAAAAACATCCGGTTGTAATACCTGCCGCCATCCTCCACGGCGACGCTTCCCGCAACGGCGGCGTCGGTGCGCGCGGCCACACTGCGCATCCATTCCAATGTCGTGTTCCCCTTTTCTTTTTCGGCCGCCCCCTGCGGCTCGACTGCGAATCCCGTGGTGAACATCTCGGGCAGCACCACCAGATCGAGTGGCCCGTCGGCGCGCGCGATCAGTTCCCCGGCCCGTCGGCGGTTCTCGTCCGGCGCCACCCAGTGTATGTCGGTTTGCAGCAGCAGTAGTTTCATCGTTTCGAAAGCGGCGATTTTTTCCGCGAACCCCAAAGATAATACATTTTTGCAAAAAAAGTTTTCTACATTTGTGGAATAAATTATATCGTCATGATACATAAACTGATAGCATGCCTCGTTTTCGGGGTGATCTCGACGACGGCCAGCCTCTCCGCCCGGACTTCCGGCCCCCGCGTCGTCTACATCGGCGACTCGATAACCGACGGAAATTGGGGCGACGGCGGAGGCGCGAAACCCTCCGATCAACGAAACCATTGGGATCAGAACCATCTGTTCGGCAGCGGATACATGTACCTCTGTGCGGCGCACTATCAGGGCTTCCATCCCGAAGCCGGAGTGACGATGTTCAACCGCGGGATAAGCGGCAACACGCTGGCCGATCTCGAATGGCGGTGGACGGAGGACGCGCTCGATCTGCGGCCCGATGTGCTGTCCGTTCTGGTCGGGGTGAACGATGTGCACGGGGCTGTGGAGCGGGGAGCCGCCTTCGATCCGGCGGAGTGGGAGAGTCGTTATCGCAGGCTGTTGGATCGGGCTCGGGAGCACAATCCTTTGGTGCGGCTTGTTCTGGGTGCGCCGTTCTCGTCGCGGCCCGCCTATGCAGGGATGGTGGAGGAGTGTTCGCGGATCGTCGAGAGGATCGCCGCCGACTATGACGCCGTTTTTCTGCCCTACGACGCGATGTTCGCCGAGTTGTTTTCGCGCTATCCCGACGTGCCCGCCGCGTGGTGGCTCTGGGACGGCATCCATCCCACCGCCGCGGGACACGGACGCATGGCCGAAATGTGGATCGAAAAGACGGGCCGATTTTGGGAGTGAAATTTTTTTGCGTTTCGTATTTTTTGTATACCTTTGCAGCCGTTTCGACCGGAAAAACGCCGGGCCCGGGTGTCGGGCAGAGGACACGGATGTCGCGAGGCACCGGATGTCGGCGGAGGGCGCGGGTGTCGCAGGGCACCGGATGTCCGGGATGCAAGGCACAGGGCAAACACACCGAAGGAGAGATGCCGGAGTGGTCGATCGGGGCGGTCTCGAAAACCGTTGTACCCTCGCGGGTACCCAGGGTTCGAATCCCTGTCTCTCCGCCGAGTTAAGATGCAATATCGAGTAAAACCCTGTATTCTAAGCGAATACAGGGTTTTGTCTTTCTCGGCGGGGCGCAAAAAATGGTGTTTTTATGTACTTTGAACCTGCAAAATCGCTAACAAATCCGTTCGGCAAAAAATGTTAGCGATTAAGATGCAACGGATTCTTTTACAGCGATATACACCGTTTTGCGTAGCGACGTTTTCGCATTTACTTCATACGTTTGTACCATCATTTAAAATTAAAAAACGTATGAACAGAGACACATTTAACATCAGCTTCTACGTGCAAAAAACGAGGGTCGCCAAGAATGGTGAAGTCCCTGTTGTTATGCGCGTTACGGTGAACGGCCAAAGGGTCGTTACGTCTATCAATCTCAAAGTCGATCCCCGCAAGTGGAACGCCGCCGCAGGAAAATCGACCGCTAACACCAAAAAGGATTATGAAATTAATGCCCGGATAGACACTATTCGAGCGCGGGTTATGCAGGTTCACCGCCAAATGGAACTGGACGGCGAACCCATCACAGCACATGGCGTGATTAATCGTTATTTGGGGCGGGATACGAAGCCCGTGGTTATGCTGTTGGAATTGTTCCGGGAGCATAACGAGAAATGCCACAAGCTATCCGGCAACGGAATGGCGGCGGGGACTGTCGAACGCTACACTACCTCCTATAAACACACGGCTGACTTTATTAAGTTGGTGTACCGGAAAGAGGATATACCTGTGGCCGACGTAGATCACAAGTTTATCAAGGATTACGAGTTCTATCTGCGTACCGAGCGGAAGTGCTGCCATAATTCGGCGGTCAAATACTTGAAGAATTTTGGCAAGATCATTCGCATTGCCATTGCCGAAGGGCATATCGCGAAAAATCCATTCGCCAATATCAAATTGAAGTTGGAGGATGTAGATCGGGACTTTCTCGAAGACCATGAAATCCGGGTAATGATGGAGAAACGGATTGATATTGAGCGGTTAGCGCAGGTACGCGATGCCTTTGTATTTTGCTGTCTGAGTGGCCTCGCGTTCTCCGACATCAAGGGGCTTAAGCCGGAACACATCGTGCGAGACAACAACGGGGCGTTGTGGATCAGGAAGAAACGGCAGAAGACGGGGAATATGTGTAATATCCCGCTGTTAGACCCTGCTCGCGCAATTTTGGAGCGGTACAAGGAGCATCCGGCCTGTCTGAAACAGGGTGTTCTACTCCCTGTTTTGAGCAATCAGAAGATGAATGCCTATCTCGCCGAAATCGCTGATATATGCGGGATTACGAAGCGAATCTCCTCGCACACCGGAAGACACAGTTTTGCGACCTCGGTTGCGCTCGCCAACGGCGTTTCCATCGAAAACGTGTCGAAAATGCTCGGCCACTCCGATACAAAGATGACCCGGCATTACGCGAGAGTGTTGGATAAGAGCATTATGCGGGATATGACCGTCGTTAATAATATGTTCGCCAAACCGACTGTCGAGCCGACCACACCCGAAGTTCCGGCACGAGCCTCAACCCCGACATCGGTACGCGCTCAGCCAATCGAAATACCGCATACCATCCCCTACTCCCATTCCAACGTTGTCAATTAACCTTACCCTTCAGCTATGAAAAGAAAAATCATAACTATCACGGACGAGGGGGCGATAGTCGTTCCCACTCAACCGCACAGGGTAAGAATGACAATCGGGGAGATCGCCGCCTTGCTCGGCATCTACTACCCAACTGCCAAGCGGCATATCCGAGCCATAGAGAAAGTGGGCATTGCCGACGGGGACTACTCCATGACTTGCGTCTCGGAGGGTACGACCGCCTACCCTATGTATTACGGGTTAGAGATGGTCGCGGCAGTGGCATTCCGGGTGCGGTCATGGCAAGCGGACGCATTCCGGCGTTGGCTGATGGAACGGGCAACGCATCCGGCATCGCCGCCGATTTCGGTGATCGTTTCGGTAAGGGAAAGGACGATACCGAACTGACCGCCGTCCCTATTTTCGCTTGCCCCGGCTTGAGACTTTTGGGGGTCTCCGCAGGGGCAAGCGAAAGGGGCGTAGCCGATTCTCGCGTAGCGAGCGGCGAGCTGAAAGCGCCGGGCACTGCTCGGCGGCAAATATGGACGGCTACCAAGTCGGGAAACAGGAAACACCACGCTCTCCCGACCCGTTCAACCCACTCAACTCACCACACCGATTACACTCACAGCATCGGGTAACATCGGGCGACAGGAACAAACGCTGCTGACAGTCTAACCGCAGCTACCCCAACGGGATATTTGAAAATATCCATAGCTTATTAGGGCATTTTCCGAGTCGCAACACTACGTGTCGCTGAAAATGCCCCAATAAGCCAAAGGGGAAACCCCTCTGGACACCCCCGGCGACGGCAAAAGAGTAGCCGCCGAACGGGTTATCGAATCAAATTTTCAACCTTAAAACTAATCTATCATGGGCTATGTAGTCTGTCATATAGAGAAAGCTCCGGGCAATGACGCCGGGACTTCGGCGCATATCGAACGGCGGGTGCATCCCGCCAACGCCGACCAATCGCGGGAGCATCTGAACGAGCAACTTGTCGATTACCCTGAAGGGGTGGAGGACAGGACAGCGGCGATTCAGCATCGCATCGAGACCGCCGGGATTACCCGCAAGATTAGCCATAACCAAGTCCGGGCATTGCGGATCATGCTGTCGGGAACGCCCGAGGATATGAAGCGTATCGAGGCCGAGGGGAAACTCGACGAATGGTGTGCCGACAGCTTGAAATGGTTGCATGACACGTTCGGAAAAGACAACGTTGTGTCCGCCGACTTGCACCGGGACGAGAAGACTCCCCATATCCATGCGACGGTCGTCCCCATCGTTTCCGGTGAAAGAAGAAAAAAGCCGTCCAACAAGCCGACCGACCCCAATAAGCGCACCTACCGCAAGAAACCCACCAACACCGTGCGCCTGTGTGCCGACGACGTAATGACCCGCGATAACCTCGAACGGTTCCAAGATACTTATGCCGAGGTGATGGAGAAATACGGCTTACAGCGCGGGATCAGAGGTTCGGAAGCGCGGCACATCGCCACACCGCAATACTACCGTGATTTACACGTCGAGAACGCAAATTTGCGGGAGGACATCGCCGAGCTCGAAGAACAGAAACAGGAGGTAAATTACAAAATCCGCGACCTATACGACCGCAAGGATGAGGCGCAGGAGAAGTTTTGGGCGATGCACGAGTATAACAAGCAGAAAGAAAACGAGATAGCCGACAAGGAAACCCGTTTGGAGCAACTTCGGCAGGATTACGAGCCATACCGGGCGCAGGACGACCTGAACCTGTTGATGGACGTTTTCCCCAAGATGGCCGAGAATCTGCGCATGGCTCGGTTCTGCAAGGACGTGGGGATGACGATGGACGATACCCGGACGCTGTTCAGCACCGGAGAGGTTACCGTTACGGGCAAGCTCCGTTCGCTCAAACACGACCGCGATTTCGACGTGCAGGACGCCAAACTACAACTCTGCAAAAGGCCGGACAGCCCAACGTTATTTCTTCATATCAACGGAAAGAACATCCTCGACTGGTTCCGCGAGCAGTTCGACAAACTCAAACAGACCGTAAGGACATACGTCAGACCCACTGTCCGGCAACCGCTCCAACCCAAACAGAATAAGGGACAAGGAATTTAGGGTGACATAGTGGCTGTTTCAAGATTTTCGTTAATGAATTGACTAAAATAATTTTGCGAACGACATATTTTGTCGCCATCCCAACCTACCTTTGTCGAAAACCGATAAAAATGGCCAAACTTCAGCAGTTACAACGATTATTAGTGATTATCCGAAAACTGGAAAGCCTCAAACAACATGTGCCGACCGAGGAGTTGCAGGAGTATGTCCGCCAGGATATGGAAACAAGAGGAGCCGCCTCCGGTTACTCCCTGCGCACCATTCAGCGTGATATAGCGATGATCGAAGAACTCTTCGGCATCGTCATCAGCCATGTGCCGGGACTCGGATACCATATCGACAGCAGAGAGATGGCCTCGCCAGACAGATACGAAGAACTATTAATGAACCTGGACGTGCTTTCCGCACTCGGTGCAGACAGTGGTCTGCAAGACCATGTTATAACAGAGCATCATCGGGCTTCGGGTAGTGAATTGATGCCCTATCTGTTGAATGCCATACGAAATTCCCATACTGTTGAATTTGACTACACACTTGTACGTCACGACAATGCGGTTACGCACAAAACGGTAGAGCCGTATTTCCTGAAAGAGAATCAGCACAGATGGTATCTTATCGGGAAAGACGAGGGACAAATCAAGGTTTTCGGGTTGGACAGGATTACCAGTCTGACGGTAAACGAGGATAAGGAATTTCAAAAAGATGGCGACATCGACCCTCGCACAATGTTTAGGGACAGTTTCGGTATTTGGGATGACCCGAAT